>FLOH01000195.1_pt1 | contig 162408 bp, 153 predicted proteins | sample 756751 | NCBI WGS metagenome assembly FLOH01 (sample SAMEA4026879, study PRJEB14308) | marine metagenome | biome: coastal water; material: water | depth 74 m | reverse complement strand
GCGATTTACTTGACACATTTATTTGATTTCTGCTATAATATTTTTATAAATGACTGCTCTCGTTGAGAGTAGCTCCGAGATTCCTGCCCTTAAAAAGGTGGGTTTCGTTTTTTATATCAACTTCTTAACCTCAGATCGTATTTTTATAAAATTTTCAGAAGAAAATATACCTACTTTTCTTATTAGTCTTTTATTACTTAATACTCTTAACTGAGATAACACAGCCGAATATTCATTTCCGCCAAAATTATATTGAAAATAATAAATATTATATCTCTTTATTTTGGTCGTCAGAGGCACAGCCCAAAATAAATGTTTGTTGAATTTTTTTAATATTAAGATCGGTCTTTCAAAATTTTTGTTTTTGCCCTCTTCCTCATGCCCAACATTAGCACCTAAATTCACCCACCAAATTTCACGAGCTCTAAAATACACCAACCTATTTGAAAAATGAACTTCACTCTTTATTTTTATCCACGTAATAAATTTCTTCAACATACTTCTTGAATAATAAAAAACCGTTATTTAACGGTTTTCTATGAAACTCTAAAATTTACATCTGAGCGGATGACGGGAATCGAACCCGTGTCCCCACCTTGGAAGGGTGGAATAATAGCCGTTATACCACATCCGCATTAATATTTACGTAAGGACGTACCCGAAGTATATTAAAAAATGGATAAAAAGTCAATATCAACATTAAAATTACTTTATTTTCTCAAGTAAACTATTAAGTGTATTAGATAGGTATTTTTTGTTAATTTTATCAATTGTATCTAAATCACTGTGGTATATAGACATCAAATCATTTAGATCTCCGTAAACCATAAAAATATTATTAAACCTTTTTTTCAATCCTTGAATTGGAAAACCTAATTTAATAATATCCATATTATTATCAAACTTTGGTTTATCATTTCCAATGCAATCAACTATAAAAATGTTTTTGGCATTATCTAATATTTTTTTATATTTTTTTTCAAAAACTCTATAACCATGTCCCCAGTATACAGGATAATCGTATGATAATTCTTCATTGCCAGCAATAACATAAAGATTGTCTTGCAAAGTCATACTATAATCAATTATCATCTTCATTAACATGGCTGTGCCTGATGCATTGTCAACAGCTCCAGTACTAATTGAATCATAATGACAGAACAATATATTTTTAGGATTGATTAAATTGCCAACTAATATATTATTTGACTTATGTTTAGTCTTTTTTACTTTTACTGAAGCTAATATTTTTTTTGCACTCAATAATGTAGTTACATTTTTTTTATCAACTGCTAAGGAGGGAGCAAAATAATGGTTATTCCTTGAAATTGATTTACAAACTGGACTAAAATTTATATTACTTGTTTTAATAAAACTTTGTGAACTTGTTAGTGAAGATATAATATTACTCGTATCTATTTTTCCACTTACAAAACATGTAGGAATAGCTTCAATGTTTTTGTTATCGACTAATAAGATAGCTTCAATGTTTTTTGGTACATATGTAGTATATTCTTGTACACAAAAATCAACACTATTGTTTTTTAATGTCTTTGCAATTAATTGAAATGCTTTGGTTTCTAATTCTAATTGTCGCTCACCTAAACAAACCAATTTGTTAATAAAATTTTCTACATCAAATTTATTCATATGTATATATATTATATCTAATTTTTTCTCTTTCGTCTTTGTTAAGACTCATCAGTTTAATTTAGTACTGTTGTACAATTAAAGAGAGGAGGGGTTTCGGCAGAAAAATGCCTTAGATAAAAGGATAACCCCCAAAACCTTTGTTAAGCAGCGCGTCTAAACACGAACTCGCTCGGAATGACGCCATGCTCTTGCCAGTTGGAGTCGGCCGGATAAAAATCCAGACCTTCCCACCATGGCATTTTGACCAACAGCGGATTGACACCAAAGCGTCTCACCACCTCTGCGTGTGATCTCTCGAACACCTGCATGGTAAAACCGTCCAATTCCTGACCCGATTCTCCACCATGATAGTCCTCAAAGAGAACACCATGAGCAATGAAGCAAGACAGGTAGGCAGTATAGTAATCCCGTGCCACCCCAATTTGCGACAACCATCCTGAGAAATCCTGATGGATTGCTCCGGGAATCACCTGAGCTTGGATATTGTGATGATAGTCCACCAATGCTAGTCCGTTTGGTGTCTTCAAGTCACAAATCCGTTGCCCTTTGCAGGACTCTATCCCCATCACGTTGTCGGTACTACGCTTCCATCCTCCGTTTCTCCCCCTACCGGCACACACCGCACGCTTTACTAGGGAGCGCTTGTATGGAGAGCAACACACGAACTTGTCAGTTGTGTATTCAAGCCAAGTGGGTGTAAGGTCAGCTTTTTGGGCCATTTGCCAATACAAGACGTCCTCATACCGCGCAGTAGCTACATGGCGAGCCAGTACAGCCGGACAATTCACTTCAGGCAGTGGAGGCTTGCCCCAACCCATCTCTTGCCACCAGGATTCGATTTCTTGTTGCTTGTGCTGACGAGCTCGAAGCTCCTCACGTGCCTTTTTAAGTTCAGTGTACATGCAGATCTCCATGTGGTGGTTGAACTACGTTTTTGGGAAAAAACAATGCAATTTAAACACATCAATAATATGTTTAAACCCACGTTGTTTTTATGTGCACTTTTTACTTAACATTTGTGAAGAACAAAATAAAAAACCCCGCCTTTTACTGGCGGGGTTGTTACATTTTAATATATGATTACATAATACAACTTAACAAACCACCGCCATTGCGGAAGACAAATAAGTTCTTAATTAACCAATTTAGACGATAGTTTGTATTCATATATAGTTAGTATATCGACTCAAAAAGTTGTGTCAATTTTGCCTGTGGAAAACTATTTTTTTGTAAATCTGTATATTTACATTTAATTTGACAATTTGGCTAAAGTATGCTATACTTATTATGTTAGTGGTCAAAAAGCTAACATTTATTTTTAAACACAAACTTATGTGTGGAGACCAAGGAACATGTGCTAATTGTGGCACAGACGACACTACTCAACCAGTAGCACCTGAAGCTACACCGGCTCCAGAAGCCACACCAGAAGTAACTCCAGAAGCAGCTCCAGAAGAAAAATAAGCTGAATAATCAAGTATTTTAAAACCCTTACCATGATATTGATAAGGGTTTTTTAATTGCTTTTTTTCTTTAATTAGCTCTTTCACTATATTCTCCTCTTTCGGTGTTTACTAGTATTTCTTCACCTTCTTTGATAAAAATGGGGGCCTTTATTTCTAAACCATTATCTAGTTTAATATCTTTGGTAACATTACCAGATGCAGTGTCCCCCTTAACGGCTGGAGGCGCTTCAGTTACTTTATATTTAATCTTCTTTGGTAGTTGAATACTGACAGGATTTCCCTCATAAAGTCCTACCACCACATTTAGTCCTTCTTTTAAATACTTAGCCTCATTTCCAATAATATCATCGTCCATATTAATCTGTTCATAATTATCCATATTCATAAATGCATGCTTTGCTCCATCTTTATACAAGTATTGCATCGTTTGAAAAGAAACTTCCACAATATCAACACTCTCACTTGCTTTATAAGTAATTTCTATAACTTTACCATTTGTTAAATTTTTCATTTTTGTTTTTACGAAAGATCCACCTTTACCTGGATTAACATGCTGAAATTCAGTTACTACAAAAAGATTGTCCTGGTGTCTAATTACTACTCCCTTTCTCACTTCACTTATTTGTGACATATATTATTGTTATTTTTTAATTTGATCATTAATTGATTGGAAAATTACTTCATTAATTTCATCTGTATCATTAAACAATAGTATCATACGATCAATTCCTAACGCAATACCTGATAAATCTTCTTCAATATATTTTAGTGAATCAATGAACTCATTGTCTATATCATATATGTCTTTATTTAATTGCTTTCTTTTTTCTTGATCTATTAATAAATTGTTTTTTTGTTTTTCAGAATCAATTAATTCACCAAATGCATTTGCTATTTCTAATCCGCAAATGTATAGCTCTGTTCTTTGAGCATAATTTTTATCACTCGAAAGTTTTGAGAGAGAACACAGTTGGGCTGGGTAGTCATAAACAAAGGTTGGAGTTTTTACTCCCAAGTTTGGTTCAATATGGTTTAGAAATATGAGGTAAAAGATATCATCATAACTATATTTTTCATTAATCTTTATTTCTTTTTGTTTTGCAAAAGATTGAATACTTTTTTTTGTGAGAATTTCATCTAAATTTACATTTAAATATTTTTTAAACAGCTGTTTTACGCTAATTTTGGCCCATTTTTGTTCTATATCAACCTCAATATTTTTATACGAGCATTTTGTTTTACCTATTCTTTTGGCTACATATTTAAATAGTTCTTCTGTTTCATTCATAATATTTTCTAATTCTGCTTTTTTGTACCATTCGATCATAGTAAACTCTGTGTTATGTATTCCTCCCCAACTTTCATTGTTTCGAAAGCATTTACAAATTTGAAATATTTTATCCATACCAGAAGCTATTAATTTTTTCATGGCAAACTCTGGCGATGTTTGTAAATACATTTTTTGTTCTATATCGATTGGATTTGTTATTTTTATTGGAATGGGATTTAAGTATGGTTCTTGACCAGGTAATATGATTGCTATTGGCGTGTCTACCTCTAAATAATTTTTATTATGAAAAAAATCTCGTACATGCTTAATTATTTGTATACGTGATAAATATATTTGTTTAAGTCTTGGATTGTTTTTTAAATCTTTGTAATTGCTCATAGATACAAAAACCTCGCTAAATACAAGCGAGGCTTTTTTTATTTATAATATTTTTTACTATTAAGCCTTAAAGGCCATTAAGCCAGCCTGGCGAGAACGCTTGATTGCATTTGCTACCTTACGTTGATGTACAGCACAAAGACCACTACGTCTACGAGGAGCTATTTTCATATAAGAAGAAACAAATCTTCTTAATGTTTGTATGTCTTTATAATCAATAACGGCACCCTTACCCTTGTTGACACAATAATGACATTGTTTTGTAGTATTATCTTTTATCATAATTTAGTTATTTAAAATGGTATATCTTCTACTTTTACTTCTTCCTCAAAAGCTTCTGGAGCATTTGTTGGGGTATCGATATTAATTACTGGAATATCATTATTTGGCGTTGCATTATTAGCATTACTAACATTATTATTACTAGGAGCACCGCTTCCCTTTGGTCCATCAAGCATAATCATGTTTTCTCCAATAATTTCTGTAGAACGTTTTTTTGATCCGTCTTGTCCAGTCCAATCTCTGGTTTGAAGTCTGCCTTCCATATATATTCTACTTCCTTTCTTTAGATATTGACTAGCAATCTCAGCTAAACGTGCCCATAAAACAATGTTATGATATTCAACTTGGTCTTGTTTTTCACCATCTTTTCCTTTCCAAGAGCGATTGGTGGCTAATCCAAAGCTTGTAACTGACTGGCCACTTGGAATATTACGTAATTCAGGATCGCGTGTTAAACGTCCTATGATCATTACTTTATTTAAGTCCATATTATTATGTTAAAAATTAGTCGTATTTTATATATCCGATGCTAAACCAGTACTATCTAAAATCTCATCTAATTTTTTATCAATATCATTAAGATCAATTGGTTTTTCGTCTTTTTTTTCTTCTTTTTTATCAACTACTGTTTCTTCTTCTTTTTTCTCAACTACATCAGCCATAACATCTTCCAAGCTAACTTTCTCTTTCACAACAGTCTGAGCAGCTTGTTGGTTATTAATAGCCAATTCTAAATCCTTTGCATCAGGATTATATATATTGATAATAGCTCTAAGTGGGAGCTTGTTTAAGCCCAACTTTTTAGTGATCTCAGGAATTTGCCTTGGTTCAGCTTCAAAAACGATGGTATAGTAATAACCATAACGAATTTGCTTTATCGGATAAGCTAAACGAATTTTACCTAGATGTTTGGTTTGAAGATCTTCAACAAAGCCCTTTAAAACTTCTGTGATTGTGTTAAGTTCTATTTTGACTTCATTATCATCCAAAGTTCCGGGCAATGTTAATAATAACTCGTACTTCTTCATAGAAAAATAAATAATAAATAAAATTATTCTGAATTGTCTGTTAGATACTTTTTTCCAAAGGCGCCGGTTAACGGCTGGACTATATTAGCTTAATTCACAAAAAATGTCAATAAAAACAAAAATTACCCGAAAACCTCCTGCTTTAATCCACAAATATTATGAACTAAAGCACAAGTCGGGTAATTTTTTGTTCGCCGGTTAGTTATCCCTCGGCTTGTGCGTACATCTTTCTTTTGTGCTTCATATAGCTTTTCCCTCTTATCAGCCCACGAACACAAGAACGAACGAACAAGCACGATTTTGATCCACAACCAGATTGTAGGCCTTTTCGGCAATATCTGATGGTGGTTCAACATCAACGAAATAAGCAATCTCTTGCTCATCCCTCTTTACAGTTGCTTCTTTTGTCAAAAAGTCATACCGCACCAGACGATATATTCCAGGTGACGGACGCATCAGAAACGAGCCTTTGTTTTTCATCTCAAACTCCTTTTTTGGCGAACAATTGATATTACTATATATAGTATAGTTTGTCAAGTGTACTTTTGTAAAGGAAATCATTTTCTTCCATATATTTTTGATTACATAAACATTGATTTTATGATATAATAGTATTAGAAAATTATATTTTGTAGTTTAATTATGCTCACAGAAAAAACATTAAAAGATGTAATCAAGAAGTATAAACTTTGCTCTGGCAAAGATATTGTTACTGCTCAAAAAAAATCTGAAAAAAATAATCGTAGTTTAGAAGAAGTGCTAATAGCTGAGTCTTTTTTAGATGAAACAGAACTGTATGAAAAAGTTGGTCTATACTTAGATGTTCCTTTTGTGGGTTTAAAAGGAAAAGAAATTAAAAAAGACATACTTAATCTAATACCTGGTCCTGTTGCTGGCACACATCAGGTGGTAGCTTTTGATAAAGAAAAAGATATTATCAAATTAGCAATGGCTGATCCAACAGATATACAAACTATTGAATTTTTACGTAGAAAAACCGGGTTAGAGCCAAAAATATATATTACAACTCCTTCAGATTTAAAAGAATCTTTACGGCTTTTCCATGGTGAATTAGAAGAAGATTTACAAATTATTCAAGAAGCGGGTGATTCAAAAGGAAATAAACAATTAAAAAAAGAGGCTGAAGAAATTCCCATTATAAACATTGCCAATACTATCTTAGAACATGCAGTATATGAGGGTGCATCTGATATCCATATTGAACCTGGAGAAAAACAAGTGATCATTCGCTATCGTATCGACGGAATATTAAAACCAGTAATGACTTTACCAAAGAATGTACAGAGTGGACTTATTGCTAGAATTAAAATACTTGCTAATTTAAAAATTGATGAACACATGATTCCACAGGATGGTCGTTTTAAGATTAAAATTCAGGAAGAACGCGTTGCTTTTCGAGTTTCAATTATTCCGGTCTATGATGGAGAAAAAATTGTTATGCGTATTCTACATGAAGGTGCGAAACCTCTCACTTTAGAACAACTTGGATTTTTAGAAAAACCAGGTTCCGATGTTGCTGACAATATCTCAAAACCGCATGGAATGATTTTGGTGACAGGGCCTACTGGTTCTGGAAAAACGACTACGCTTTATTCTATTCTAGGAATGTTAAACAAACCAGGAATAAACATCTGTACTATTGAAGATCCAATTGAGTACCGCATGGCCGGCATTAATCAAAGTCAAATTAATCCAAAAGTAGGTTTTACTTTTGCCACCGGATTACGCTCATTCTTACGACAAGATCCTGATATTATTATGGTAGGAGAAATTAGAGATAAAGAAACAGCAGAAATAGCTATTCATTCGGCCATGACTGGACATTTAGTTCTTTCAACTCTTCATACAAATGATGCTCCAACCACTCTACCTCGTTTACTTGATATGGGAGTTCCACCTTTTCTAGTAGCCTATACCACCAACATAGTAGTCGCTCAGCGTTTAGTTAGAAAAATATGTCCACATTGTAAAAAAGAATTTAAATTAGATGCAGATGCCAGCAAAGAATTAGCTAAAATATTTGATATTAAAAAATTAAGTAAACTATTCAAAGAAAATATACCAAAATCAACAAAAATATCTAATCAAATGACCTTCTTTAAGGGTGAAGGATGTAGACGATGTGGTCAAACAGGATTTAAAGGACGAATTGGAATTTATGAAGTACTATTAATTGATGATGATCTTGTCAAAAAAATTAACCAACATGCAACAGCTGATGATATTAAAGAATATGCACGCAGTGTTGGTATGGTCACTATTTTAGAAGATGGTTTGGTAAAAGCAAAAATGGGTGTTACCACTATTAGTGAAGTTTTAAGAGTAACAAAAGAATAATTATGCCAAAGAAAGAAGAAAAAAAACTTTCCTCATTTGAACTGAAATTAAATAATTTTTTTGAAAATTATTTAACCAGAGTAAAAACTGTCGAAAAAATTCTTTTTATTAGCCACTTAAAAACAATGGTCAAGGCTGGTCTTAGTTTAGTTGAATCATTGCAAATATTAAGTAGAGAAATTGAAAACAAAAAATTAAAAAAAATTATTGGTAAAATAAAAGAGGGAGTTGAACAAGGAAAGCAGTTAAGTGAAATGTTGCTTTTATATCCAAAAATATTTCCTGTTATTTATGTAAATATGATAGGAGCTGGTGAAACCGCCGGTAGAATGGAAGAATCATTAGAACAGGTTGCTATTCAGATGAAAAAAAGTCATGAACTTAGTTCTAAAATCCGAAGTGCAATGATGTACCCGGCTGTCATTCTAACAGCTATGGTAGGTATAGCAATTGAGATAGTTTTTTTTGTTTTACCAAAGCTGATGGTCATGTTTAATGATTTTGGAGCTGAACTACCTCTGCCAACAAAAATATTAATTGCTATTGTGGATGCCGGACAAAATTATGGTATATATATGTTATTTGGAACGATTGCTCTTGTTATAGGTATTGTCTTTCTTTTGCGAAATTACAAGGTAAGACGTAATTTACATATTGTTAATTTACGTTTACCAATCCTTGGAAAAATTATTAAAAAAATTAGTTTAGCTCGTTTTACAATGACACTTTCTTCCTTATTAGAAAGTACCATCCCTATTATCGATGCTACAAAAATTTGCTCCGATGTACAAAGTAATATTATTTATAAAGAAAATTTAATAGAAGTATCAGAATCTCTAAAAAAAGGAGAGACGTTATCAAGTATATTGTCGAAATTTCCTAAAACATTTCCCCCAATGGTTACTGAGATGATTATGGTAGGTGAAAAATCAGGAAGAACTGAAGAAATGTTGTCTGAGCTTTCTGAGTACTATAGCAATGAAGTTGATACTACAATGAAAAACTTTACGACTATTATTGAGCCTATCATAATTTTAATTCTGGGTGCTGCTGTTGCAGGTATTGCTGTCGCAGTTATAATGCCAATGTATAGTTTGGCACAAAATATTTAATATGTTTTTACAAAATCCTTTTCCACAAGCATTCGGTCTCGAGATAGGAGATCTTTCATTAAAGCTTGTTCAATTACATGGAACTCCTTGGCGTAGAAAAAATGGCTTTGGTATTAAAGAAATTAGAGAAGTTAAATTACCTGCTGGCCTAATTGTTAATGGTGAAATACAACAACCTGAACTTGTCAGAAAAAAATTATTGCATATATTAGGAAAAGATGAAAATAAATATGCACCAATAAAATCTCCCTGGGTTGTGGCATCTCTTCCTGAAGTAAAAACATTTATAAAGTTAATTAAAATTGAGACTAGCCCTGATGATGTTAGTGATGCTGATGTATTATTTCAGACAAAAAAACATCTCCCTTTTGATGAGGAAGATGAAGTATATATAAGTTGGCAAATTGTTAACAAAAAACAAAGCAACGACTATGCCCAAGTATTAATTGCGGCCGTTCCTAAAATAATTGGTGATTCATATACATATCTATTAGAAAGTGTGCAGCTTATTCCTCTCGCACTTGAAATTGAGGCCCTGTCTATTGCAAGATCTCTGATCACTAATGACAAAAACTATGTGGGCGAAGCTCGTGCTATTCTGGATTTAGGAGCAACGCGCTCAAGCTTGATTATTTACGACAATAATACTATCCAGTTTAGTACGAGTCTAAATTTTTCAGGTGAGTTAATTAATACTGCGATTCAACAGGCCATGAAAATTGATCATCAACAAGCAGAGGAAATGAAAATTAATAATGGCGTAAAATTCCATAAAAAAAACACTACCTACTTAAAAAGTATAAGTAAAACAAATAACCAATTAATATCTGAGTTGACTTCAGCACTGCAATTCTATAATAGTCATTTTAAAAATAATAATCCTATTAATCATATCACCATGTGTGGTGGAATGTCGCTTTGGAATGGACTTGATAATTTTATTTCTTCAAAATTAAAGATTTCATCTCATCCTGGCAATGTATGGAAAAACCTTGAAAACAAAAAGATTGTTCGAGACAGAAAAGGTGGTTTAACCCTGGCTGTGGCAATGGGACTAGCATTACGAGCAATACAAAGACCTTTTGTTATATGATAAAAATTAATCTAAATTTATTACCTCCACGAAAGAAAGAAAAATTAAACTCTTTAATTAAGTTTATTTTTAGTAAGCATATTTTAGAAATTATTTTATTCATGATTTCTCTGATGGCCATTATACTGATATGGAGTTGGATAATTTTACAAGACGGCTTTATTAAACTGTCGGCCGCTTCAATGCTGGTAAATAAAGAATATGCAGGATACAATGTTGATATTAAAAAATTAAATGTCTTAATTGATAATATTGACAAAACAACTAGTGAGCATGAAAATATAATTCCAAAAATAGAAGATTTTAGTAAAAATTTACCAGTCAACATTAGAATTAATTCATTTCATTTGGATAAAAAAACCTATATACTATCAATTCAAGGTACCGCTAAAACACGACAAGCTTTATTAGATTATCAATCAAAATTAAAAGATTTATCTTGGGCTCAAGGATTTAGTACACCTGTATCAAAATTGTTTCAACAAGAAAATATCAGTTTTGAATTTAAAACACAATTAAGTAATATTAAAAAGGTAAAATAAAACATGAAATTTAACTCCGGACATAAGATAATACTATCAGTAAGCCTTTTAAGCATTTTGGCCCTTATTATTGTCGTTCTTGTTATTATTCCAACAGCAAAGAACATACAAACTATCACAAATAACACTTACGAACTGAGAGTATACATGGAAAAGAAATATCAAGAATCACTTCGTTCTCGTCTGACAAAGAAAAAAATTGATCAAATTAAAGCGGAAAGTAGTGATTATGATTTACATTTGTTTAATAAGAATGATTCACTTTTATTAATTCAACATCTTGAAAAAATATCTAAACAAGCCAACGTCAACCAAGTGATAAACAGCACTAATTTAGATCAAATTATGCCGGGCAGTAAGCTCCAAATCAGCGTAACTGTTAGTGGTAAATACTCAGAGGTGCTGGAATATATTAATAGTATTGAAAATGTAAGATATTTTTTTAACGTAGAATCAGTAAGAATAATACCTAACAGTGGTGGGGATGGATTAAACTATAGTAATGCTACTGCCTATTTAACTCTGGGATTATATGTCAGCAAATAATATGATAAATTTAAAAAATATACTGAATAAATCGGATAGTCAATTTGCAACGTGGCGCATGCTTAATATTGTAATATCTGGTATTTTACTAGCTGTTCTAATTTTCTTTATCTTCTTTATTTATAGAAACATTAATACTGCCCTAATTAATACTGCTACTGCATTAGAAATTAAATCAAAAACCACATTTGACACACTGGATTTAAAAAAGTATGATGCAGCTAGATTAATTATTGAAAATAAAAAAAATCTGCCAACAATCAATCAAAGTATGAGAAACATGTTTAATTATGAAACTCCAACAACCACAACAAATTCAAGTGCAACACAGTAATTACTGGTTTGTTTTAGGTAGACAAGCTACTTTGGCCGCCGCTGAACTAAGCGCGGTTTTTGAATTAAAAAATGATCTTACAATTATCCAAAATACAGCCATGATTAATACCTACCTAGATCCTAAAGAAATTATTAATGGACTTGGTGGAACAATAAAAATATGCAAGGAAATTAATGATGGAATTTCCAAAAAAGAAATCGACCAATTACTATTATCTGAATTAGTAAATATTGAAGGAAAGATTCACTTTGGTATTAGTTACCATGGACACAAAATGAGTGTCGAACAAATAAAGCAACTAGCTTTAAAAACAAAAAAAGATCTCAAAAAAATGAACCGATCAGTACGATTTATCCCAAACAAAGAACTTGTTCTTTCTTCAGCAACGGTTAAAAATAATAATTTACATAAAAGAGGAGTGGAGTTTGTAATTATTGAAAAAGAAGACAATAATTATATAATTTGTAAAACAGTGGCTATTCAACCTTTCGAAAAATTTAGCTCTAGAGATTTTGGGCGACCAGGACGTGATGATTACAGTGGTATGTTGCCACCAAAACTAGCAATAATATTACTTAACTTAGCAAAGGCAAAAAAGAACAATACATTATTAGATCCATTTTGTGGTTCAGGAACTATACTATCAGAAGCCATGCTTCTCGGTTATGATAATTTGATTGGCTCTGATAATTCACAAAAGGCAATTGATGACTCAAGGGATAACTTTGAGTGGACTTCTAAAACATATAATATTAAAACAAAAATTAAATTAATACATTGCGATATCGAAGAAATATCAAAAAAAATAGCTGACGGTATTGATACGATTATTACTGAACCATATTTGGGAAAACCCTTACGAGGAAATGAAAAAGAAGAAATCTTAACAACTCAAGTTAAAAATTTAAAGCTATTATATATTACTGCCTTTACTGAATTTAATAAAATAATGAAAAATAACGGCTCAGTAATATTCATCATTCCTCGTTTTAAATATAAAGACGACTGGATAACAATTGATTGTACAAAAGAAATTCAAAACATCGGTTTTTCTGTTATTCCAATCACAAAAAAAGAAAGCTGTTTATTGTACTTCCGGCCCAACCAAAAGTTGGGAAGAGAAATATGGCATTTTAAAAAAGATAGGTAATTACTAACTATTTTTTAAACACCTCAATACTGGATAAAATAGATTAAAGAAGTTTTCTTTATTTAGATCCTGTAATCTAATCCACTCCACTGATTCAGTTTCCCTCACTTTTCCATCCATATTAATATATTCAAGATACTGTTTTTCTTCTTCGAGCTGAGCTTTGTAAATAATTACGACTGAGTGAAAATACTTATCAATATTAACAGCATATAATCTATCTTCAGTTAAATATATAGGATTACTATTTATTATTTTAACTTTATAACCCGTTTCCTCAAGTGTCTCTCTAATTACGGCATCTTCAATTCTTTCATCAATCTCAACTCCTCCTCCGGGTAAATCGTATCGATTTTTATCCCAAGTTGGTACCATTAGTAATAACTTTCCATCCTTTACAACTGCTGCATAAGCACTAATACGCCAATTTACATCGCGATCATCGGGCTTTTGCTTCTCATTATTATTTTTATCATGAAATATATTATTCATACTTATGTACTTACATGGAAATAACAAACATCACCATCTTTAACCAAATAGTCTTTACCTTCCAACCTCATTTTACCACTCTCTTTCATTTTAGACCATCCCCCAAATTCAATAAAATCTTTCCAGTTAACGACGTCTGCTTTAATAAATCCTTTAACAAAGTCGGTGTGAATAACTCCGGCTGCATTTGGTGCTGTTGTATTTTTTTGGACTGTCCATGCTCTAGCTTCGGGCTCTCCACTAGTAAAATATGTCACTAATTCAAGCAATTCATAACTAGATCTAATTAGTTTATCTAGTCCCGTTTCTTTTATACCAACTGATTCTAAATATTCTCTGGCTTCACTTTCGGTGAGTTCAGCTAGTTCAGCTTCTAATTTAGCGCAAATTTGTATTTGTACTCCGATCCCAGGTACATCTCCACTATTGTGCTCTTCGTCAATATTAACAATATATAGCATTGGCTTCATTGTTAGTAAATGCAATTCATTAACTATTTTTAGTTCATCTTCATTAAAATCCAATTCTCTTAAAGCTTTACCTGCTTCTAATTGTAAAGATAATTTTTCCAATAATTCAATCTCACTTTTTTTGTCTTTGAGTGCTGCTCCTTTAGCTGCTTTTTTTGTATTTTCCAATCTCTTACTCACTGTTTGCATGTCTGAAAGAATAAGTTCTAATCCAATAATCTCAACGTCGTCAATAGGATTAATTTTATTGTGGACATGAATAATATTATCATCACTAAAATTACGCACAACTTGAATAATAGCATCAACTTCTCGAATGTGTGATAAAAATTTGTTACCTAATCCTTCTCCGGTTGAAGCACCTTTTACCAATCCTGCAATATCAACAAATTCAATAGTGGTTGGAATTATTTTTTTTGATTTTGAAACATCTGATAATTGTTGCAGTCTTTCATCGGGTACTTCAACAATCCCAACATTTGGGTCAATGGTACAAAATGGATAGTTTTGAGCATCGGCCTGTTTACTTTTTGTTAAAGCATTAAATAACGTTGATTTACCAACATTTGGAAGACCTACAATTCCAATAGAAAATGACATAGTTTTTAAAGACGCATTTTTGCGTCTTTATTATATATATTAAACAAGTGGACCGTACTGGACTTGAACCAGCGACCTCTTGCCTGCCAGGCAAGCGCTCTAGCCAGCTGAGCTAACGGCCCTTGATAAACGATATTTTAAAATAAAAGAAGATTAAAGTCAATGAGCTACTTTTCATCTAGTGGAATATCATCTGCAATCGCATCTGGTTCTCTTCCTTTTAAATTAATTGTGGTTTGTTTTGGCTTGTACTCTTTGTGTTCATATGTAACATGATATTCATCATCTCCTGCTAAAAATTGATATCTTCCTTTTCTATCAGTAATTTGAGTGGCCACTAATTTATTAAATCTAGTATTAAATAATCGAGCGATTACTCTTCCAATTGGTTTTTTGGTGTTTTCATCATAAATAATGCCCCAGCTCTTATTATCCACTCTACTCGACATTCTTCTAAATACAAAGAATAACAATATATGAACGACAAGCAAAACGGCTATATACCATTTTGGTGAAATATACAACGAAGCTGTGGTGAGTAGTATTCCAGTAATTGAGATAAAGTTCTGAATTCCTCTTCCAATTTTTGACCAAATTAATCTGGTTGGTTTTTTTAATTCTCCGGCTGGATCAAGAGGAATATTAGCAGTGAGTGCTGCTTTTTCATCTGTTACTTCTAATAATTCACCGTGATATATATCTCTTTTGCGTCCATCTACTATTTCGTTTTTTAATAATAAAGATGGAAAAGTAAATTTATCCTTTTTAACTTCTATTCTATATTTTCCAGGATTAGCAATAAAGTAATAGCGACCCTCTCTGTCGGTAACTTTAGATTGAAGTAGTCTTCCGGTGTTAGCATCAATTAGCCGAACAATTGCCAAATCAATAGGTATTTTGTTTAAAGCATTGTATATTAAACCCCAACGTCTTTTTCGATTCCATCCCAAAAGCATTAGGGGCTGTAAAAATAATAGTCTCAGAAATGGAAGAAGGTTTGATAATGATAAAAATGGAATTACACTAACGGCTACAACACCAATAGAGGCTGGTGCAACAATTCTTTCAGCTGCCTTTTCCACAACTGGGTTATCGGCAACTTCCTGTACTACTTTTGTCATATCTTGAAAAACAACAGTCGCCCGATTTACTGTAACTCTTACGCTTGCAACTGCTTTTTCACCAATATTTTTAGTAACATTTATAATATTAGTTGCTAGTTTAGCATTAGAATCAATTACTTCCTCTATTTTTTTTGGTATTTTTACTAAATTTATTTTTTCATTTATTATATTATTCTTAACATCCATGATTGATGTTTTCTTTTCATAATAATCTGTATTTTCTATCTTTAAATAATACTTTCCATTAGGAACCATAAAACCATAGATACCATTAGCGTTACTTGTGTATGGATTGGTCTGCTCATAAATACCAATATTTACCAATTGATCATTTTCATTATACAAATTCACTTTAACTTTATCGACTCTTTTGTTATCTTCACCAAAAATATCACCCAATGCAATTCCCTTTATTTTAAAATTAATCGAATCAAATTGAGTAGCTCCATAATCAATTTCTACATATGCATCAACTGTCTTTAAAGAAGGAAACGTAATTTTTGTTTGATAGCTTCCATTTAGAAGATTCATCTGATAAGAACTCCCACTAATTTTTAAAATTGTGGACGATGGCGTACTTAAAAGCAAAGTAGCTGGCATCATTATTGTTAGACTATAACCAGACAGACCAGTGACTACTGAATTTACAACAGATAGTTCTATGTTTCCATTTCCTGCATAGAACTTTAAATCTTTTAAAGATATTTTTGCAAAAATTGGAACTGTGCTAGTTGCGGGATTATACTCATCGCTATCAGTTATACTTACACAGCCAGGATCAAGTGGATAGTCAATTAAGCCATCTCCATCATTATCCTTACTATCATTACACTGTTCAGCTCCTCCACCAGAAGGCGGATCTTTAGGTGGTATTATAACTACTATACAACCACTAAAACCGGCACAATCAGCGTCTAAACAATCTATTAAAAGATCTCCATCATTATCTATTCCATCATTACATATCTCCGCGGATGGTTTTGCCTGACACTGTGGCAAGCTTTTACAAACATCATCAGCGCAATCAGTTTTACCATTATTATCATTGTCTATTCCATCTCCACAAATTTCTGGTGTTACTTGACAAGCTGGTAATGCTTTACAAACATCATCAGCGCAATCAGTTTTACCATTATTATCATTGTCTATTCCATCTCCACAAATTTCTGGTGTTACAATTACCACTGGAGTCGTACTAACATATGTAATACTCCTATTTACACCATCGCTATAATTATTTGAAGAATCAAAAGAATAAATAGTGTAATAGTACAATGTATTGTATGAAAAACTAGTATCATTAGTAGTTTGTCCCGTTCCTGTATAAATAACTGTCCCATCATCTTTATTGGCGGATGCAGTAGTTGCTTTACGTAAAACCTTTACACCAGAAAAATCCGGGTATTTAATTGTACTTAGATTTACCCAGGTTGGAATAATTGTATTTGTCGAAGTAACAAGTGAAGTAAATGTTACATTTGGTGGTCGTATACTATCTTGAGTCGTTAGAAAACTTGAATATATACTATTCGCAGAATTGCCATCGCTGTCTTGCGCCAAAACACGATAATAATATGTGCTATTGGGCAAAAGCCCCGATAGATCAAAGCTATGACTTTTTTTAAGAGTGGAGTTACTAGCAGTGCTAGTGTTGCTACTTTGAGAAATTACATAATTAATAGATCCATAAGAATCTTCATCTGTAGTAAATGAAATAGTGGCTGTGGTCATTCCAGCTAAAACTGATATTCCACTAATAACAGGGGGAGTGATATCAATCACCGGAGGGACATACGTAAGTGTTGTAAAAGAACCAGTCGAAGTATCTTCATTATTATTGCCATCCTTTACGAGTATTTTGTAAATATATGTCGTACCGGTCGCAAGATTAGAAAGTACTGTTTGATAACTTCCAGAAATAGTGCCGATTGAACTATATGGTATTGTTAATCCATATTCAAAAGAACTTAAAACAATTCCAACATCATCAGTAGCTGTCCATTGGACTGTAGCTCCCGTATATCCAATATTTGTGGTAGTTACATTTGAAATACTTGGAGATCCACCTCCTGTTTGAGTACCACCACTATTAACAGTCATGTCTACCGTGATGGTGCCAGTTTCTACGGCTCTCGTACTCCATAAACAAAAAAAAGCGCCAACAAATATGGTGGTTAGTGTTAATATTATTTTTAAACGTAAAAATTTCATAAACTACTATGTTCCACTATTAGTACAGCACCAATCTAACTACTTGTACTTGTATCTTGTTGAGTTGGTTCAGATATGATTTTCTCTATAATAGGTTCAGGCGTTATAACAATTGGAGGTATTGGAACAATTTCTTTTTCTATTTCGATTATTTTGTTTTCGGTTTCGATTGTGGGATCTTCGGTTTCTGGTTTTGTTTCCTCTTTTGCAACTACAACTGGCTCATCGGCTGTTTCTTGTTTATTGTCTTCAATAGATGTAGCAACACCGCTTTTTGTTTCATCCTTAACTACATTTTCAGTACTACTAGAAATTATTGGGGGTTCTGAATTTGTTGTTTTAGGAGCTGTCGGTTGAACCTCATTATCAGCTGGATCCTCTATCGGTGGACTTGTATAATTAGGCAAATTATCAACTTTTTCTTTTGTTTGTGCAATCGCAATCCAATCAAACTCAGCACTACTATTTCCACTATCATTTTCTTTAACTGTAAAACTACCATGACCACGTTCAGATATGTATACTCCTTTGGAAGGTCCTGACATTGTAATATTTATCTTCATCGGTATTTCAGATTCTATTATTTTTTTCATATCACCACTTAATTCAATTTCTGCTTTTCCATTCTTAAGTTGTGAACTTCCTGAAATAACAAGTTCACCTTTGCTAGAGTTTTGTAAACTATATGTATATGTTGATCCTTCTCTTAAATCGTACTTTTGTACTAAGTTTCCTGAACCATCAATTTGCCATTTATTATTTTTTCCAATCACTCCTCCGACATTTACAATCAGGTCTCCTCTTAAATCGAAATTTGTACCAACATTATGAATAGAAGTTCCATTTCCCGCTACAGCAAGACCATCCTCACCATTATTAAGATCAATACCTTTGGCAGCTGCCACTTGATACAATTCAGTTCTAATATCATTAATAGTTTTTGTATTATTATACACCCAACTATTTCGAATCAGCCCCATAATTTTTCCACTTGAATTCACACTATTTTCTAAAGCTACCCCAATTATGGCAACCATTTTATTACCCGGATCTCGAGCTGGATCATATTTCATGGCGTAGCCAAGCTGAGTAGCACTTACTAATAAATCGCCGTGACTAATAGGCCCATTTTCATTTGTAACTTTGATAGGAACACGACCAACCATGGCCATCACCGCTGTGTGTTCTGTTTTACCGTTTCCAACAATAATAGTTGGATTTGTAGAAATCACACCAGCTACAGCGCTGTGATATGATTTATCACTTCTTCTGTATGTATCAGGTGCAGATGAATCAATTACGACTACATCTCCTGGCTCTACTGTATCCTCAATCGCAATGTCAACTCTCTCGGCCAAATCTCCTGGATTTGTTGAAGTGCCCAACACCAAACCAGCTCCATAATATATGCCAGTTGCTTTTACGTCTCCATTTGCTGAAACAGAAAACATTGGTGCATTATCATTGCGAACAGATAATAAATATTTATTAGAGGCTGAACTTCCATATCCATCTGCATTAAATACATATACATTTGAACTTTGTGACGAAGATACTGATGAATTGAAAATTCCTAAATCATTAAATTGAATTGTGTTTGTGGAATTACTAATAAATTCTAAATCGCCAGTTAATTTTAAATCATAAGTTGAAGTAGAATAACCAATTTGAATATAATTAGAGCTAGTGCTAATTGTTAGTGATTCATAATATGATTTCAATTTATTTTCCTGTTCTTTGATTCCTTCTACCAACAAACCTACTATTGGCGCGTATTGGATGCCATAGACACCACCCAAATCATTTACTACTTGTGGTAAAACCGGTAATGTTTCTTGGGCAATTAAACCAATGCTCTGAGTAGAAAAATGATCGGTTGGATCGTTCCAGTCAAACTCTACTCCACGTAAGGACTCAATTTTAGACAAAGCATTTGGGATGGTAATAATATTTGTTTTTAATCTTTCATCAGAATAATTAGTGTAGGCAGTTGTACCTCCGGCAGTTCCTTGAACAAAAAAGGTTGTTGATGGTGTAGTGGTACGAATACCTACGGAACCTCCCATAATTGCCATGACGTTAGAATCGCTTAAAGAATATGGTCCTACACTAAGACTAATACCAACAGATTGAGCACCACTAACACTCATACCATACCCAATGGCTGCAGAATTATTTCCATATACATGACTATTAAAACCTTGAACAAATGAATACTCACCGCCAGCACTGACATCTTCACCAACGGCAAAGGAGGCTGTTCCGGTAGCTGAAGCAGTGGTACCCATTGCTATAGAAGTGTATCCAGAAGCCAACGCATTATATCCCAAAGCAACTGAACCATCACCAATATTGCTATCATCCCATTCTGTGCCAGTAATTTGTCCAGCTCTGAACGCATACTTACTTGGAATCCACATCAATCTAGTACCAGCGCCAGATACTGGAGTGTTTCCAGTCGTTCCTGTTATCAAGAAGCCACCACCGTCGATATGTAAAGATGCTGCTGGAGTACTAGTTCCAATGCCAACCAATCCATTATCATCGATAGCAATCCCATCGTTCGAATCTCCATCATTTGTTAACCATCCATTTTGAAGTGAAATATTTCCCCCACCCATTGTGAGCATAGCCCCTCCAGCATTAAGTGTCCCACCACTCATTTCTATTCCTCCATTGCCAACATCTAAAGCTGCTTGAGGATCTGTAGTTCCAATTCCCAGTCTTGTTGTAGTTGTAAATGCAAATTGGGGACCACCATTTGCAAATATCAGTCCACCATATGAATGAGTACCAGCTGGGTCCATAAATAGATCCCAATCGTTATATCCATCTACTGCAAATTGAATTCCAATTTCTACTGTTGTAGAAGGAGTTTCCATTCTAATACGAGGACCCTCTGTGTTTTCAGCAGCAATTATATGTAACATATTTCCCGGAGCCTGAGTACCAATACCAACTCGTGTAGCTCCACCATCAACATACAATACACTGTTATCAGTACCCACTAATAAGTTGTCTATAATTTGAAATGTGTCAGTTGAAGTTGAGTATCTCATCTTTTCATTACCATCAACCTGGAACAACATATCATTAAACGTACTAAAAGTAAGCTCATCTCCACTAATAAGTTGGATATCACCTTCAGTACTAATTAATGCAATATGGTTTGTATTATTTATCCCCAATACACCAGCAGCATCAACGGTAAAAGTAGAAAAAAGTGACTCATCATAACCTAAGCGTAGTTGTTCACTTGTAGTTACAACATGTAGTTTCGCACCTGGTGTAGTTGTACCTATTCCAACGTTACCATTATTTAATACCATTACATTTCCATTGACATCATTAAAGTTATATTTTGTACCACCACTTTCAAAATCGAAGCTATCCGTTGAACTTGTATATTGCAATAGACCCCACTGAGTCAAATCAGATGCATTAGAACTTTTTAAAAATAGCGTAGGGTCATTTTGAGCACTAAAGCCAAAATTCGTATTTCTATCATCGTGTTCAGTAAGTATGAATGTTCGAGCTGCCTGATCTAGTGCTACTACTAGACTTGGAACAGTCTGTGCGCTACTATGATCAATTCGATTATCTCCAGCAGTTCCAAATTGTAATTCTCCATCATTGTAAAATCTCATACCAAGGCCCAAGAAGTTTACAGATCCATCAAACCAAGCAATACCATCTATTTCAATATCATCAGTAACATACAAATCGTTTACATCATTATCCAATAAACTACCTGGTGTACCAGATCCAATGTGCATACCTACTGCTGGTGCTGTTGTACTAATACCAACGTATCCGCTAGCGCTCATGTATAAACCACTATTAATCCCACCAGCACCTAGTCTAATACCTTCCGCTGCGGTGATCATTAAATCACCAGCACTAGTACTCCAGGTTGATGTACCTGTCCCAGTTATGCTGTCTGTACCAACTACCGTTGTCCCGCCGAATGTACCAGTGACTGAATACACATTTCCCCAACGATAACTAGAACTTCCTAGATTATTCGTATTATCTGCAAATGGTATCACATCATTGCCAAAAATTATATCAGCACCGGAGTTACTACTAGAAACCATAAGGTCTCCATTTGACATATTTAAAAAATTAATATAATCAGGTGAACCAGTATATTGTAGTCTTAGCTGAGCACCCAAGGAAGCATTGTCTACTACATGTAAGCGAGTCTGAGGAGCATCTGTTCCAATCCCAACCACCAATCCAAATTCATTGCTTACACGAAATATTTCACCATCTACGGCCTTGCCAGGATTAGCTTCAAAAACATCCTGAATTACTGTTTTAGCAATTCCATCAATAGTTAGTATACCATCTGATGCAACAGTAAATTCACTAAATACATCTACGTCGTTAAATGATAATCTCATTTGTGGATCACTACCATTGCCCTGAATTTCTAATAGTCTATGTGGGGTACTAGTTCCAATCCCCAAATATCCATTTGTATCTAGCCTCATTTTTTCTATTCCACCAGAACCAAAAATTAAATTATTACTAGCTTGAAGTGTAAGATCTCCCTCACTAGTACTCCAAGTAGATGTACTGTTTCCAGTAATACTATTGGTCCCAATAACTGTGGTTCCTCCAAATGTACCTGTAGCTGAATACAAATTACTCCAACGAAAAGCTGATGAACCAAGTGTATATATATTATCAGCCATCGGTAATAAATTAGAGCCAATAGCTGTAATTGTGGTTGTAGCCAAAGTACTCGTTCCTGTTACTGTCAAATCAGCACTGATTATTAAATCACCTGTCATTGTATCACCGGCAATTGCAACATAATCTGTATGTTCGTGTGAACTAGTTGCAAAACCCCACGATGATGTTGCTACCCATGTTGGAGCGCTTGATCCATTAGATTGCAAAACTTGCCCAGTTGTTCCAGCTGAAGTAAATGAATAATAGCTTCCATTTGAATAAACTATTGTGCCTGTAGATCCAATTGATGAGGTGGCTGTTCCACCGTTTGTTACTCCTAATATACCAGAACTAATCTGACTAGTTGTAATGGCAATTGAACTAGTTGAAGCAGCTGTGAGACGACCATCTGCGTCAACGGTGAAGATTATAACATCTGAGGCTGATCCATAAGCACCAGCTGTTACTGCGGTGGCAGCTAGTTCATTTGAATCAATTGAGTTAGCTGGTAAAGAAATTGAATTACCAACTTCAAGATAATTAATAGTTGTGGACGTACTTCCAGTTGGAGTAATAGTTAGTGCTCCGTCAGATGCGACTGTAAATGAAGTGTAATTTGTTGCATTGTATCCGAGACGAAGTTGTTCGGTAGTATCTACCGAATGTAGTCTTGCGGCTGGTGTGGTTGTGCCAACTCCAAGATAACCACCTACAGTGGTTGTAGCCAAAGTACTCGTTCCTGTTACTGTCAAATCAGCACTGATTGTTAAATCACCTGTCATTGTATCACCGGCAATTGCAACATAATCTGCATGATCGTGTGAACTAGTTGCAAAACCCCACGATGATGTTGCTACCCATGTTGGGGTACCCAAACCATTAGATTGCAAAACTTGCCCAGTTGTTCCAGCTGAAGTAAATGAATAATAGCTTCCATTTGAATAAACTATTGTGCCTGCCGATCCAATTGATGAGGTGGCTGTTCCACCGTTTGCAACCGCAACTAGCCCAGTAACCGCACTACTACTTAAATCAATAGAACTATTTGGCAAAGTAAGATTTGTTGAAACTGTTAAGTTGGTGATTGTTGAAGTAGCAATGGTAGTGCTATTAAAACTAAAATTACCTGATGCATCAGATTGGGGTATGTATGCCGTTGTTGACACAGTGTTTATTCCCACCCCATCAACATACCTAGTATTGAATGCATATGGTACAGATGTTATTCTTTTTCTCGGAGAAAGTGTTTCGCCTTCAACTACTACCTCTAAAAAGACAGAAGCATTATCTCGAAAAATACTTGCTCCAGGATTCAATTCGACTGTAAACAAGCCTGAATCTGGCAATACTGAGGTTGAAGAAGTATATAGTGATGTACCCACAGTTAATGCATCATATAGAGTAAAGACTATTGATTTTGTTGTGGTAGCAAGATTACCATTATCTAATAGCTTTCCTTGATAAGTAATAATTTCTGGAGCATTAGCAGCTCGTACGTCTTTTGTTGTTTGATAAAAAAATATTGCTGAGATGATTAAAATTGGAATAGCCAAAAAACCAAATATACCAAAAAATTTGGAAACCTTTTTACTCTTATTTTCCGACTCGTTAATATCCCCCATAAAGTTTGATTTTGTAGCTATATTATACCATTATTTACACTTATATAATACTAAATATTACTCAAATATGTGGATAACATTTATGAAAAAAAAATAAATTAAAAAAACTACTTTTTTAAAAAATAGTTTTTTTGTTTATTTAAATTTTTTTATTAGATATCTATAATTCTTATTTATTTATTTCTTCTTCTTCTTGCTTTAATTAAGCCAAAAACTAGAATTAGTAATATGGTAAATATTAAAAATAAAACCACCTTGCTCCAAAAGGGAAAATATATCACATACCCGATTGATGTTATGGACTGATTAAGAAATCCATATTTGATTTCTATTTTCACTTGATAAACAGATGGAACAATGATTTTTTTTTCAATATCAACTTTTGGTTGCAAAAATCTAACCGAATTTGTAAGAAATTTATTGCCTAAATATATTTTTTGCTTTAATATTTCATTTCCTCTCCAATTCAATACACTGACTGTGCCATCCATGTTGACATCCATGTTACCGGTATTGGCTAAGTTCAGATTAAACAACCAATTATTATTATCTGATTTTGTTTTATCAAACTCCCACTTATTGATTACAAGGATCTCATGAGCTGCACCTGAAACTTGTATATTTAGTAAACTCACTATTTCACCTATAATAGCCGAAGTATTCTCAGTTTGAACTTGTGGTCTAATCACTATTGCTAAATAATATGAACCGCTTTTAGCATTCTTTGGTACATATATATCAAAGTCAATCTTTCCTTTCTGCCCACCGTTTAATGAAATGTTACTATCTTTAAATTTTATCCAACTCTCAGCAATACTAATTCCGCTTACGAATTCTGGTGTTCCATCATTTTTTTGTCTTACACCTAATACACGATATGTATATGTGGTTTCATTTTGATCACTATTTGATATTTCTATTGAAATATTTTTCTTACTATCTGGATCAATAGTCATAACAGTCTTACTCGGATTAATACTAAAAGCATTTACATTTGAAGTAAACAGTAAAACCATCAAGAGAGTTGCTAATACATATATCTTTTTCATAAATTATTGCTAACGGTAATTGTTATACTTTGTGTTCTATTTCCAGCTGAAGTACTTCCACTAATAGACGCTTTGAATATTAAAACACCACTGCTTGCTAGTGCTGTGGAACTTGACATTAACGTTACGGCTGTGACAGCATTATCCTGCCCAGTTAGGGAACCATTTGCATCAGTACCTGAAATTGAAAAACCATATTCTTCCGATCCTATAGTAACAGCCCCATCGCTCACTGCTGTAAGTGATGACTGTGTCCAATTTACACTCGACATACTAAGTGTGTATCCAGAATCATCATCAGTTGTGACAGAAATGGTGGTGGCTGCACTATTAATTTGTGTATTAACTAAAGTTCCTAAATTTATCGAACTATCACTAATGTTTAATGATAAACTATTTCTACTCATCGCATTATATCCACCAATAATTTGATAGGATGTGCTTGCCGTATTTCCAACGGGTGACTCGCCAACTGTTCCCTCAAGTTTATACGTTGAAGATTCAAAAACCAATCCACTATTAAAATCATCCGCAAAGATTGTGTAATTGTCTGAGCTCATCAATGCATTAACATTTTGTGGAAGACAAAGAAAGCTAAATACTAATATGTATAATATTATTCGACGCATACCAACTTATTCTTAATTACTTGGACTAACACCAATTAACGAATTTATTTTTTTAATTACATCCTGATTGTTAGGATTAATTTCTTTAACTTTGTAATAATAGCTTAGTGCTTGCGACTTATATCCTTGTCCTTCATACAATAGAGCTAAACTATACAAAGTATTAGAATGATTTGGCTGTGCCTTTACAACATAGAGCCATAAATTTTCAGCATTTTTTCTATCAGTTGTTGCATTTCTGTTGTATAACAAACGTCCGTAGTTATATAGAATATCTGCACTTCTTTGGTTTTTACTCACAAGTAATTCATACGTTGAAATGGCTTTATCAATTTCTTTGTTTCGCTCATAAGCACCAGCAAGCCCCATGTATGCGGCCACATAATCACTCTTTAATTCTATTGCTTTTTTGTAGCTTTCAATGGCCTTAGTATAGTCTGCTTGAGAAAAATATATATTTCCAAGTTTCCAATTTAAATATGAATTTGATGGCTCGAGTGTATTAGCTGTTTGTAATGACTTAATAGCCCAATCGGTTGCTTGAGTAACAAACAGAGAAGCATTTTCATACATGACAGCTAGATTTTCCCAAGTAGCTACTGTGTTTGGAGAAAGTTGGGTTGCTAATCTTGCTTGATTAACAGCTGTTGCTACCAAACTAGCCACTTTATTATTATCACCACTACTTTTTCTTGCTTCGGCAGATGCTTGCTCTAAATAGCTTTTCGCTTGCGCCATATGATACAGATCGTAATTTGATCGCAGAGATAATGCTTTTTGTAAATAAGTATCCGTGGTTGCAGAATCATTTGCAACCAAAGCTTTTGTATAAACATTTTCAGCAACATAAAAACGCATACCTAAAACATACAGCATAATGACACCTGCCATTACCACAATTAAACTAAATGAAAAAGCTAAGTTGTATTGAGGAATATCTTCCATTTGCCAATACCTCTCAGTAACTACCTCTTTTCCATATAATGCTAAACCGCTCATTAATAACCCTAAAAGCAACCACCATACAACCCACATTACCGGACCAAAGTATCCGAAACCCATGGCAATCCATAAAACAATCCAAGCTATAAAAACAAGATATATTTCGTGGTTTTGATTCTCGGCCTGACTACTAAAAAATTTAAAATTAAAATCCTCATTATCTATTTCTTCTTCAACATATAACTCGTTTTGTTGTTTCTCGTTAGATCCTGATCTAAAAGTATGACCAATAACCAATAATAATACTAATACTAAACCAAGAGAAAATACGACTCCCATTTCTGAAAAAATAGCAAAATAGGTATTAAATGGATGACTAAAACGAAGTGACCAGGCCAATTGATCATAATTAAAGCTAGCTGTTCTAAATTTTGAAAAATCAGCTGCAAACGAACCAGGTCCACTTCCTAAAACAAAGTTTTTCGGACCTGAAAAAACTGTCTGTTTGGTGATGGTCCAAGATGGTTTTGTACCAAGCGAAATTTCAACTGGCAACTTAACCATCAAAGATTTTGGTGAACCAAAAACAATAAAATTAACAACAATAATACTAAGCGCAAATATTATTGAAAGCCATCCAATGCGTGAGTTCTTTATGAAACTAAATCCGTACAGTAATAGTAATAAAAGAGAGATAACCAAAACCCACCATAATAACTTAAATCCGATAACCAACAAAGGGATAAAACTAATCATCATGACAAAAAAGTAAAAAATTGCTTGACTTGCTTGAACATTCTTTTTAATCAACTTACCAGCCGAAAGAACAATCATTAATATTAACCAAAAACCAAAGGCTGTATTAGATCCACTAACGGTATTGTATACATTTCCAATTACAGGAAGAGAAAAATTAAAAATATTTTTTAATATAAACAACATCGAACTAACCGCACCTACAATCAATAAGACATCGATTGTCAACCTCCATTTATTTATCGTTGTGACAATGTTTGTGATAGTGAAATAAAATAAAGTACAAAACACTAAAAAAATAAAACTAATTAAAAACGTTTCATTTCTTCCTAAAAAACTGTTATACAAACTACTTGAAAAAAACGAGGACACCAAAGCAATTACTAATAAAATCAATAATGGAATATCCAATACAGATTGTCGATAATAGAAACGTCGCGATAATACAACCTTTACAGCAAAAATTAAAATATTCAATAGTACCAAACCAATAAATAAATATTGTTTTGGTAAAACAAAATAATTTACCAAACCACTATCAAAAAATAATGGAATTAAAACCACTGTTGCCAAAACGAAGACATACGAAAGTATATCCAAAATTCTAATTACTTTTGCATTAGACATAATTTTATTTGTTATATTTTATTTAATTATACCATAATATTTAAACAAAGAACAATACACAAATACAAACAAAAAACCGTCCCAATTTGGACAGTTTTTTGTTGTTGTTTCCCCCTATTTAAAATAAGGGAATATCTTCTTGGTACCAACAAGAATGGAGCTCGTAATTTGGGGAACGGTAACGAGCTAAGACCGTTTTGATCGAGAAAGATCGAGGAGAATTAAGACTTACGACGGAGCACACGGAAGCAACAGTTGTAGTCACCATCGATCGCGAACCAACGATTAACCCACAAACCATAATGATACAACACTACCCAGCAAACGAGCCAACCTCCTTCACCACTACGGTAGTCCGTAAAGATGAAGTTGACCCTTCTCATAAATTCGTGGGGGATGTCCTCCATATGATCCAGCAGATATCTACAGTCATCCGCACCAAGGTGAGCGTTCATCTCCTTTGCTCGCTCAACCATGGTGTATCCATCAATCACCTCCTCACTCTTCACAAAGCTAAGCACCTGATAAGTTCGATCACCAATTTTCATCTCAGTGGGCAAGGAGTTGTTTTTTCTCAAGTCGCTCATCTGTTTCTCCTGTTGTAAAGAACGTTTTTGGATACTGAATCAACTCAGTGTAACTACATATTATCACGTATTTAGACTTTGTTATTTTAAAATATTAATAATTTATGAAAAAAGAGTATAAATTAGCCAAAATATTGACTACAAAAGATTTTTGTTCGTTTAAATTGACAATTTAATTGAATAATTATATAATAAACTTACTACTATTTACAATTAATTACATCTATGGACAACGATATTCTACTCGTTCAAAAACTCAAAAAAATAGGTTTATCCGAAAAAGAAGCTTTGGTATATTTTGCGGTTTTAGAGATTGGATCGGCTTTTCCATCCAAAATATCAGAAAAAACCAAATTAAATCGAAGTACTGTCTATAAAATACTATTAAATTTATCAATAAAAGGACTGGTAACTGAAATTGAGAAAAACAAAAAAATATGCTATCAAATTGAGCCCCCATATAAATTGGTGAATTATACAAAAAATAAAATAAGGTTAGCCGAAGATGGCCTTCAAAAAGCAAAAAGGTTGATACCTGAAATTACAGGACTATTTTCCCTCATTCCCAATAAACCAAAGGTGCGATTCTTTGATGGCGTAGATGGGATAACAAATATTATCTCAGACCACGTATCTGAAGAAAAGCCTTATGAAATGTTAGCATATAGTAATGTTGAAGAATTGGTGGCTTTTTTCCCATCGCAATTTGCGCAGAACTACGTAAAAGAAAAAGAACGGATTGGCATTACTACTCGGGCTATTTTTCCAAATACGAAGTTTAGTACGAAGTATAATCAAGAAATATACGGAAAAGTAGATAAAAAGACTCTTGTTAAGGCTAAAATGATACCTGCTGAATTGTTCCCGTATAAAGGAGAACTCACGATATACGGACAAAATAAAGTCTCAATTGTAAACATCCAAAAAGAAATTCTGATCGGAATCATTATAGAAGATGAAACAATTTGTAATATGATGAGAATGATTTTTGAATTATCGTGGATTGGAGCGGATAACTTAAAAAAAGGAAACCTCTCCTAAATCTAATTCTCTATACGAAATCATTTATGTTTTAATATGGTTATATTCTTTCTTTCGTTTCTATAGCGACCAGATTTGTTTCTTGTGGAACAATGGCTTTTACGCTTGTTCAAAAGTCAATTAATATAATTACACACATTATTATTTAGATCTTAGAAACAAGTAATACTTATTCAAATATTTGTTAATCCTAAACCAGGTCAATAAACAATCGCAAAGACAAAGTGTTTTAATTGTAATATGTATATGACAATAACGTGTATATCTGTATTGTACAGGGATGTATATGAAATAAAAATAAAATAATTCTAAAATAATGTTCCACGAGAAACTAGATATATATTCCACGTGAAACAATTATCCATAATCGCATATTATATATATTCTGCGTATTATACGAACTATGTGTGTATGGTCGTGTTTGTATAGACTAGTGTATACATTTATCCCCATATTGAATAGTTATCCACACATTTATCCACAGTTTTATATGTAAATAACAAAAAGTTCCGTTTTATCGGAACTTGTTGTTTGTATAGAGTAGACTACTCAAACAGGATTGTGACCCCACCAGGAGTCGAACCTGGAACTAGAACTTAGGAGGTTCTTGTTATATCCATTTAACTACAAGGTCATACAGTGTTTTTACCACAGTTGCTTTAAATATGCAAATATTATAATGCTCGTTTTATCATAAACTCTATGTCTTTGTTGTAATTAATGTATTTTATCTTCTTTTTTGGGTATTTTGTTAAATAAACTCTGAATATTTCATCAGCAAAGCCCTGTCCAACGGTCTCAACCTTGTTAAAATCAAGAATAATCGAATCAAAATCATCCAAACCAACAAGTATTCGTCTTGCTTGAGATCGAGATATAAGACTATCTGAATATTGATAAAGTTTAACCTTAATGTTTGTGGTGTCAAACTTAAAGTCTTTATTTGAAAATTCATCAAATACATCAACTAGTTCTTTTTTGCTATTTAATGATACTTCAAACAATATTTCGGTTCCCTTTGAAACGTTCTCGTCCTTTATAAATACATCATCTATCTCATTATCAACTATTAAAGCCTTTTTTTGACTAAGAATACTCATCTTGTCAGCAATTTTAGAAGTAAAAAAGATACCTTGTCCAGAATGTCTCTTAGGATCAGTCGTTAACTTTCCCTTTAGAAGATCCTGGATGGCTTCGTATTTATCCTCAAGCTTCTGTTTTTGTATAATATGATTAAAGATACCTACACCGTGATCTCTAACCGAAAATGATATTTTATTGCTTATTTTGGAAAAAATGACAGTAATTGTTTTAGTTTTTGAGTGTTCGATAGCATTATTAAGCATTTCTGAAAAAGAAAACTCTATTATATTATATACATTTTTATTCAAATCTGAGAATATATTTGTATTTTTCTTAACAAGATCTTTAAATACTACATATTCATCCAAATTATTATTCGCATAACTACTCTTAGATATTATTTTCTGCCTAGAAAGCACTGCTTCTGTATTCAATAGGTATCTAACCCTGTTTGTTTGGCCAATTCTAACTATTAACTCGTCCTGAATCAGTTTGTTAATTACCCTATTAAGATAGGCTCTTGAAAAACCAAACATATCAACCAATTCAGACATGGCCACATCTTGTTTGTTTTTTAATATTTTAACAATTTGTTTTTGAATTTCATTCATATTTAGCTGTAGTGTAGCATTTTTTTCACAACTTGTCAACTATTAAAGCTTATCTTGTATCCTTACTTGTATACTCAAATATATTTACTTGTAAACTGATATTGATAAAAAGACTAAATTGTAGCATAATAGATATACTAAATTAACAAATATACTATGTTGCAAACAATTGTTCTCGTTTTCTTCTCTTTATTAATGTTGGCAGTTTTGATTGCTATCTTTTTTTTATTCAAAAAATTTGCAAACAAAGATAATGTGGATCCGGCAAATGATACATTGTTTGTAATGCTACAAACACAAATTCAAGAAACTAACAGAATAGTAAATGAAAAAATGAGCGAGAGTAATAAGGTGATGAATGAAACTCGTCATTCATTAAATCAAACTATTCAAGAACAATTCAGAGAAAGTTCAAAAGTAATTCAAGGAATTACTGGACAGAGTAATAGGATGATTACTGATATTACAGAAAAATTAACCAGTCTTGATAAAACAAATCAACAAGTAATTGGTTTTTCTGCTCAACTACACAATTTAGAAAAAGTTTTAACAAATCAAAAACAACGTGGTAATTTAGGTGAAGCAGGTTTGCAGTTGGTGTTAGAAAATATCCTTCCTCCTGATGCGTTCAAATTGCAATATCACTTTGAGGACGGAGATATGGTTGATGCTGTAATATTTACCAAAGATGGATTGATACCAATTGATGCGAAATTTTCTTTAACTAATTATAGTAAAATTGTAGCTGAAGAAGATATTGAACGACGCAAGGTTTTAGAAAAAGATTTTAAAAATGATTTAAAATTAAGAATTGATGAAACATCAAAATATATTAAACCAAAGTATGGAACTCTTGATTTTGCCTTTATGTTTATTCCAGCAGAGGCTATCTACTATGATTTATTGGTAAATGAAATTGGATCAGTTAAGGCTAATACTCGAAGCTTAATAGACTATGCTTTTAATGATCGGAAAGTAATAATTGTTTCTCCTACTACTTTTTCTGCTTATCTACAGACTGTTTTACAGGGCCTACGTGCTTTGCGTATTGAAGAAAGCGCTCTTAGTATTCGCTCAAACGTTGAAAAGTTAGGAAAGCATTTAAAGACCTATGAGGAGTTTATGAAAAAACTTGGAAATAGTATGGGTACAACTGTTAATCATTATAACAGTGCGTATAAGGAGCTAGGAAAGATTGATAAAGATGTTGTAAAAATTACTGAGGGAGAGAGAAGTATTGAACCTGATTTAATTGATAAGCCTATAATTGAATAATTATGATTTCACACAGTCACGTTTTTAGTTTTTTACACAATCGCGATTTAGATGAACTATATCTTAGTTTTGCTATCCGTTCTTTTGCGGTTTCCATGATAAGTATTTTTGTACCTGTATATTTACTTAAATTGAATTATCCCATAACGGCTGTTCTTTTTTATTTTTTTCTTTCCTATTTAATTCATGGTCTATTCTGTATCATTTCTGCAAAACTTGCGTCTCGTTTTGGAATTAAACACATCATGATTGCCTCTCTTCCTTTTTTAATTATTTTTCTTCTCCTGTTATATACCATACCTCAGTATGGTTGGCCTCTTTGGCTATTAGCAATCATTGTGGGTATTAATATGTCACTATACTGGACAGGTTTTCATTTTGACTTTTGTACTTTTAGCGACAAAACAAATCGAGCTACTGAGGTAGGAGTGGTTAGATTAATAATGTCTTCCTTTCGAGCTATTGGCCCAGTGGTTGGTGGTGTCATTATTGCTTTTTTGGGTTTTAAAATCTTGTTTATTGCTAGTTGTGTTTTTATAATACTGTCTGGGATTCCTTTATTTTTATCGAAAGATAGATGTTGTGTTTTTGACTTTAGTATCAAAAGTATTTTTTCTAACTGGAGTATACGCGATGTAACTGCTTACGTTTCTAGAGGAGTAGAAAGAGGTATTTACACAACCATTTGGCCGATCATCATTTTCTTTTCAATTGCTAAAAGTTACACAACTTTAGGTGGAATTACAACGGCCACTTTAGTTCTTTCTTTGTTCTTTACTTTTTTAATAAGTAGAGCGGCTGACAAAAGAAGAATGTTGGTTTATCGTTTGGGCTGTATTATTAACTTTTTTATCTGGCTATTAAGAACAACCCTTAATACTAATTTACAGGTGTTTTTCACCGATTCTGTTTATGGTGTCTCTAAAACCATGTATATGATTCCTTTTGATGCCAATGATTATGACAAGGCAACTAAAGGAAATATGATTCAACATATAATTTTTCGAGAAATTAGCATTGCTTTCGGCTTTATGCTTGTATTTGGAGTACTTTGCCTGCTTGGCAATATTGATCATAGTCTGTATATTGCGGCTGGTGCTTCTCTTTTGTTGTTGGTATTAAAGAAATAGACTATTGACTTTTTATCCAGTTTAAGATAATATATTTCCACTCTCACATTAATCAATTAGTAATATTAGATAAATAATTATGCCAAATAAAGCAAACGCAAAAAAAGCACTTCGCCAAGCAAAAAAGCGTGAGGTGTTAAATACAAAGAGAAAAAATGACTTTAAGAAAGCCATTAAAAAAACTCTAAAAACAACCGACACTGAACAAAAAGCTAAAAGCGCTATAATGGCGCAAAAAGCTTTGGACAAAGCAGCCAAATTAGGAATTATAAAGAAAAACACTGCTTCTAGAAAAATATCTAGATTAATGAAAAAAGTAAATACCGCAAAGGTTGAAAAAAAATAGGATAAACGATATAATAATCTCGAGATAACATCTCGAGATTATTATTATAAAAATATGGTAAATGCAGACAAGTTAGACTTTGACGATTTTAGAGAGGCAGCTATTGAAGCTACTAATGTTGATGGTGAAAATTTAGAACAATCATTAAAGAAAATTCAGAAAAGATTTAATTTAAATGAACAGCAATTTCAAGATCTAGTTGTATGGACTATTAATCGATATAATAATTTGAAAGAATTTTCAGAAAATCCAACTCCTGCTGGTCGAGAGAGAAGGCAGACCAACGAATACCAAGCAATCGTACCTGAAAATGAGAGCGACATTTCAGTTAGGATAGGAAGGGTAAATATGACTGATAAAGAAATGGCGAGTTTATCATATATGAGTGCCAATACCAGGGCAAAGGAACTCGCAGAATCACACAGACTAAATCCCTATCTTCTAACAAAGGGAGGTATCAAAAAGGAGCTGAGAAGAAAAATGGAAACTCTTTCTAAGGAGCCAGGTAAATTGTTAGTTTTAGTAGCCTTCGACTTAGATGATTTTAAAATTATTAATGATCTTCATGGACATCTTCGCGGAGATCAGATATTAATGGCTATGGGAAAGGCACTTGAATCAGCCATGAGGGAATTTGATGTAGGAGCACATTATAGTGGTGATGAATTTGGTTTTTTATTGGAGATTGATACTACCAACGAAGCTTTTGATGAAGAAAACGTACCAAACATAGTAAAGAGAATTATTAAAGACATCATATTAGAAATACAACCAATGGTAGAAAGACCGGAAAACGAACATGGTGAAAAGGATGTTCAGGAGTTCAGTGCTGGTTTTAAAATTATTCAATCTAAAGAAAACACTAATCTAGACGAACTGTTGGATCAGGCCGACCAAGCATCATTAACCTCAAAAAAATTAAAATTCCTAAGAAAAGAAGCTGGAGAGAAAAATATTGGCAGTAAAGACAGAGTCGTAGATTTTTCGACTCAGTCATTGGAATTGGCTAACTACACTGAAGATCAACAGCGTAGAGCGCTTCTAATGAGTAAATTAAGGCGCCCTATTCATGATGCCTATCCAACACTAGACACGAAAGCATTGTCTGAAATGATTGGTAACTTTATCCATATGTTTGAAGCCTCAAATAAGTTATCTGACTTTCCAAATGATGAACTAGAAGATGAAATTAAAAAATTTATCGGAAACATTTTACGCGCCCAACAAGACAACGATGCAGCTAAAAGGTTTTTTACTAAGGATGATATAAATGATGATAAAAGATTTTCAGGGACTAAAGCAACAAAAGACGTACACAAAGAAGAAGAGTATCGTATTAAAGAAGAAAAAACTATAATACAAAAATTAAAAGGTTTGATAAGTAAAGCTTAATCTTTTAAAATAAAAATATCAACCAACAAAGACTGACTAGCAAAGCCAGTCTTTGTTTTTAGATCAATATCAAGAAGATGGTTATGTATTTTTTTTAATTCCAATAAAGAGTGTCTCTTTATTAGATAAAAATTCTTTCTGGCAACAAAGGGATGTATTCCTAACTTGTCTGCAATCACATCGCTCGTAATATTATCTTGTTGTTCATACACACTTCTCATTTCTAATAATATTCTAAACTGCCAAATGATTAGCCCAAATATTTTCGCTTCATCTTCCCCCAAACGACGCTGTTTGTTTAGTAGTTTGATAGCTTGTTTCTTATTTCCAGAAATAATGGCGTCCGTCATGTTAAAAATATTATCATCGATCTTTTCTTCTAAAAATAATTGAACGTCATTTAGTGAAATTTTTTCTTTTCCTGAGTATGCAATCAACTGGTCCAAAACTGTAACCAGAAACCACATGTCTCCCCCACTGTTTTGTGTCAAATAATCAAGGGCTTGTTTTTCTATACTCGATTCGTTTTCAATAATATATTTTTCAATCCATGAATACAGGCTATTGCCCTTCATTATTTCAAATTTTTTACAAAACTCCTCATTTTTTAATATTTTTTCTAATTCCTTGTTTTCTTTGATCTTACCGGTTTTTTCAGTTTGATAAAAAATCACAATATTACTCTCTGGTATTCCTTTATTTTGAATTAATTCGATAATATTACCCAAAATTTCCTTATTTATACTGCAAAGGGCTTCTTTAATGACAATTAATCGTTTTTCCGCTAAAAATGGAGTTGCTTTAATCTCTGATACAATTCTACTATCCTCATCGCTATTTGCCTGCAACACAACAACATTAAGCCCCTGAGGGTCTCTTTTCTTCTTGAACCCACTAATGGTTCGGTTTAGGTACTGTCTCGAACTATAAGTATCTGAGCCTGCAATAAATATTATCATATGGTGTATATTTTACCTCTTTCATTCTTTTAATACAAGTAAATACGAATATATGGATTGTATTATAAAAATATTTAAAAAATGGTGCGTTTGTATAGGCTAGTCTATACAAACTGTGGACAGATGTGTGTATAACTATTCAAACTGTGGATAACTATTAATATTCCTCTTTTCTTTTTGGCTAACTTTGGCTATTGTTGTGTTTGTATAGGCTTGTCTATACAAACAAAAGTACAATTTTTTAAAATTTTGCTAATTTTAGCCAAATCCTGACTATTGACAAAAGTCCAAATATATGGTATACTATTTATGTAGTACATTAAGTACTACATAAATGATTACCGACTAGGTAATCAAATAAAGAGGGACTAGTTCATTTACAGACCATGTTCAATAACTGCAAAAAATAAGAACTGAGCTTACTATTGCCATCAAACTAACTGGTAATAGTGAACCCAACTTCTAAAACGGCAACCCTGCTTATGTTTTACACCTTAGACGTGTATGACTTGGGGCCCTGCCTAAATGCGGTTGAGGGACTCAACAGCTACCAAACAAAGTAGCCATGTCTTCTTAATTGAGGAAATGTCTCGTGCGGTAGTTATATAAAGCCGTGCGCCTATTTAACAACATTGTTTGAGGTAATGCTCGGCTTTTTTTATTGCCTAATTTCTATTGATTACTTTTCACTATTATGGTACAATGTTTGAACATTAATTGAGTTGTCTTTTTTGAAACAACCAAGTATAATATGTAATGAAGAATAATCATATGACTAAAGAAAATACAAAACCATTTTCCGTAAGTTTTTTAAAACAAATTAAAGAATTACTTTTGGCAGAAAAAAATAGACTTGAAACTGATCTAAAAAAATTTGCCCATATTGATCCTGATGCACCCGGTGGATTTAGTAGTGACTTTCCAAACTATGGAAATGAGGATGGAGAAAATGCTGCTGAAGTTGCAGACTACGAAGTTAGAGTATCTTTAGAAAATAATCTTGAAAAATCTTTACGTGATATTGATGAATCATTAAAACGTTTAGACAAAGGAGAGTATGGAGTTTGCAAATATTGTAAAAAAGCAATCGAAGAAAAAAGATTAATGGTACGACCTCATTCTAGTGCCTGCATGAGTTGTAAAAAAGCAATTAAGCAAGAAGCTTAAGCTTGTCTATGAATAAAAAAAATCAAATCCGTTTTTACATTATACTGGTAAGCGGATTTTTTTTATTCCTAGATCAATATTTAAAATATCAATCAATAAACAACTGGACTCGTGAACATTTATTTTTCAAATATTTTGGCTGGCAACCTTTTTTAAACAAAGGAGTGGCCTTTGGTATTTCTTTGCCAAACATATTAACTATCACTCTAACTTCAATAATTATAATTTGTATTTTTTTAATCTTAAAAAAAGAATCAAAAGATCTTATTAAATTTATCTCCTGGATTTTAATTCTAACCGGAGCTCTCTCAAATTTATTTGATAGAATTTACCATGGATTTGTAATCGATTATTTTGCTTTTGTAACTGGAATAATTAATATTGCAGATGTATTAATAGTTTGTGGTTTGCTTCTTTATCTTCTTTGGGGTTTTGTGTGTAATAAAAAAACATCCTGACTGGATGAATTTGTGTGGAACCGCCGCTCACTCCACACAAGTGTTGCTTTGCGGCGGTTCATTATTGCTTGCTGTTGCCACATCCTTCCTCTGGGGAGTGGCCTTGATTCACGTCAATTTCAGTGCTCTGAGTTGACGACCTTTGTAAGTCATCCACTCTTTGTTAAAACCGGCGCCAAAGAAAGAATTTCTTTGCGCAAACTTCTCACACGCCTTTGTGAAGGTTTCTCCCTCCTCCGCTCCGTGGCGTTGTTCAAGTGAACCAGCTTTATAGCTCCAAATGGCAAATTTTGGCATGACTCCTCCTTGTTCTTGTGTAGTTTTTTGAATTGTATGCTAAATCATCATAAAAGTAAAGGTAGCAGGGTCTTTAAAATAAAAAAACATCCCGCTAAGGATGTTTCTCTATGAATAATAATTACTTTCTAACTAATGTATATTTAGGATAATATATTTCTGCTTCTACATATTTTACACCAAACTTCAATGCTTCATGTCTAGACGTGTCCATCCAAACATCTAATTTTCCAAGTCCATATCTAGAGTTCATTCTATCATCTACAGTAAAAACCTTTTCGCCAAATAAATCAGGTATTTTAATTTTTGTTCCAAATGGCAAATTGTTGGCTGCAATCATTCCATCATATACTCTTTTTCCGGTAGCAGCGATAAATGGTGAGTCATCGGTTTGATCTGGAGTAGACGTATATGCTGTTACAGTGGCGCGTATAACCATGTCGGGCTTGTTTTCGACTCTTTGTACCTCTTTAGCTGTAACGTCGCGTGCAGAGCGTAAAACGAGCTGTTTTTGTATAATTGGTTTTTTTGTCTTTTTAGAAGCATAAGCAGATACAATCTCAGTTGGACCATGTTTAGCCTTAAGAGCTACTGGTAGGCCTAGACTGAAGACAAAAGTAACTAAAACTACTGAATTAATAGATTTTTTAATAAAATCATTAAAAGTCAGCTTTTGTTTTTTCTTGTTTTTATTGATTTTTTGGCTCATATTAGAGAAATTAAAAAAGATACCATATTGATTTGATATCCTTTTCTTATCCCCTCGTTTTTTATTTACTATAATTATAGTATAGCACAAAAATGGTGTTTTGTCAATATGGGAAAAGTAGGATATAATATGGTGTATGAAATAATATATTAGCTAAATATATGCCCCTTTCAAAACTAAAGCGTCGTGACACTCGTCAATATGGACGCATTCAATTAAATGAACAAAAAATACCAAATACACCTCCGAAAAAAAGGGGGGGGTCTTTTTTTAAAAAAAGAAAGTGGTTAAAAATATTGGTAATTATAGGAATTGGTTGTTTTTCGGTGGGAATAATTGTGGCAACCTCCGTTGTTATTTGGGTTACTAAAGACTTGCCAAGTCCAGATAAATTAATTGAGAGAAGGGTTTCTCAAAGCACAAAAATCTATGATCGAACCGGTAAAAATTTATTATATGAAATATATCAAGATCAAAAAAGAACACTGATAGAGTTGGATGAAATTGCAGACTATGCCAAAAAAGCAACCGTTGCCATTGAAGACAAACATTTTTATACTCACAAAGGAATTCGGGTGCAAAGCATATTACGCGCTTCTGTAAATAATTTATTAGGTAGGCGTTCTGGTGCGGGTGGTGCTTCGACATTAACACAACAGTTGGTAAAGAATGCTGTTGTTGGTGATGACCACTCATATTTTAGAAAAATCAAAGAAGCAATTTTGGCCGTTCAATTAGAAAAAAAATATACCAAAGATCAAATATTGAAAATGTATTTAAATGAAATTCCATATGGTTCAACAAACTATGGAATTGAAGCCGCTTCTCAGAGCTATTTTAAGAAAAAGGCCAAGGATTTAACTTTAGCTGAGTCAGCTACACTTGCTGCTCTTCCACAAGCTTCAACTAAATACCTAAACGATCCGGAAACGCTTACTGATAGACGTGACGTGGTTTTAAAACTAATGTACGAACAAGGATACATCACGGAAAAAGAAAAAAACCTGGCTCAGAACACACCACTACGTCTATATCAAAATACTGGAAAACTAGAAGCTCCCCACTTTGTACTATACGTAAAACAATTATTGGCTGATAGTTTTGGCGAAAAAACTGTTGATGAGGGGGGACTTAAAGTTATCACAACTCTTGATTATGAAAAACAAAAAATAGCAGAAAAAGCTGTTGAAGAAGTTGGAAAAATTAATCAAGAAAAATATGGGGCAAACAATGCCGCCCTTGTCGCTCTTGATCCTAAAACGGGAGAGGTTCTTTCGATGGTTGGTTCTCGTGATTATAGCGATGATAAAATTCAGGGCAAATTCAATGTGGCGGTTTTAGGTAAGCGTCAGCCTGGATCATCTTTCAAACCATTAATTTATGCAGCTGCTTTTGCCAAGGGATATACTCCTCAAACCGTAGTTTATGATGTGACAACTGATTTTGGAAAAAATTCAAGTAAAAAATATATTCCAAAAAACTATAGTGGAAAAGATTATGGCTTGGTCACTCTTGGTAGTGCCCTACAAGGATCCTTAAATATTACAGCGGTAAAAACTCTCTATCTAGTTGGTGTTGAAAAAGCAATGGACTTTGTTAAAAAATTTGGCTATACCACTCTTACGGGTGACTATGGATTAAGTTTGGTTCTTGGTGGGGCTGAGGTAACTCTCTATGAACATACGGCGGCTTTTGCAGCCTTAGCAAACAATGGTCAATATATTAAACCATATACAATAATAAGTGTAACAGACAGTAAGGGTAAAGAAATTTACAAAGCAAAAAAACCAGAGAGTAAAGAGGTACTCGACAAAGACACTGCTAAATTAATGTCAAATATTTTGTCTGATGATAGTCTTCGAGCGTATATGTTTGGAACTGGTAGTAATCTTACTCTACCCGGTCGTCCTGTGGCCGCTAAAACAGGGACTACTGATGATGCAAAAGATGCTTGGACGGTTGGCTACACTCCTTCACTAGTTACTGGTGTTTGGGTTGGTAATTCAAAACCATCAGCCATGAAAGGTGGCGGTAGTACACTTGCTGCTCCAATATGGAATCAATTCATGCGTAACGCCCTTAAGGATTCAGAAGTTGAACAGTTTCAAAAACCAGAAAAAACTACTGAAATTAAAAATCCTTTTTTGCAAGGAAGTATGGGTGGTATAACGGTGAAGGTAAATAACAAAACAGGAAAAATCGCTTCTTCTTCTACTCCGCCTGAATTAATAAGTGAAAAAACATATTTACCACCTCACTCTATTCTCCACTACATTAATAAGGACGATCCGAATACCACTGGTGGTTCTTCACAAAATGATGCTCAGTATAAGATATGGGAAGAAGCATTACAAGAATGGATCTCAAAACAACAACTAGCTGGAAATAATATTACTCTGGCTGATCCACCAACCGAGTATGATACCCCTCAAGATTCTAAGCTGATCCCAACAATTAATATTATTTCTCCTACTCCAAGCTCAACTTTAAAAAGCAGAAAACTACAGTTCAGAATAAATGCGTCTGCTCCTAGGGGAGTCAGCGAGGTAAATTATTATTTAAATGGTAAAAAAATTGGCAAATCAAACACTGCTCCTTTCTCGTTTGACTACTATGCTCAAAAAGAAAGCAAGGGGATTAATGTTATAAAAATAACAGCAGAAGATGACAAGGGAAACATGGCTACGACAGAATATAATATTATTCTCGATGTAGAATTAGATGCTCCAACATTTAATTGGCTTGATTCTTCTCCGTTATCTTTAACAAATGAAAATTTTCCATACATAGTTCTACTTCTTCCTTTTCGCTGGACTGAAACAAAAGAAATTAAGGTTTATCTAGAAAAAAGTGGGGGATACAGCAAATTAATTTATACCTTTACTCAATCTGAAAGTTTGTTTGGGGATAAACTCAAGTTCACTTGGAACAATTATCCGGGGGCGGGTCAGTACACTTTAAAAGGAGTGCTGGTAGATAAAAATAATAAAACAAGTGAGAAAAAGATAGATATTACAATAAAATAACAATCAAAAAACCGTTCTTAAAACAGAGCGGTTTTTTGATTCTTGTTATTGTCTAATTGGCATTACGATATATAAATAGTTTTGATTATCTTTAGACGTAAAAACACATGGACTATCTGCATTAACAACTTTAAACAAACAGTTGTCTGCATTAAAATTACTTAACCCTTCTAATACATATCTGTGGTTTAAAATAATATTATTATTTTCCCCTTCGATTTCGGCTGTTAAATCTGAGACATGTTCTCCGGCCTGAGCTGATGCCGATGAGATACCAACCATGCCCAATTCCTTCTTTAAATCAAACGTAACGGCATTAACTCCGGTTGTGGTAAAAAGACTAGCTGCCTTTACTGCTTTAATTAATTTGCTGACATTTATTTCCACGGTGGTTCTAAATTCACTGGGAATAATTTGAGTATAATCGGGATACTTTCCCTCAACCAATCTAGAAATTAATTCCACATCATTATTTCTCATTACTATTTGACTCTCACTAATTATCAGACGCACCCCTTTTTCGTGATCACTCACATTCTTGTTTATCGTTAATATCCTACCCATTTCTTGAGCTGTACGAGCTGGAACAATTATTCTTATATCATCTTCTCCTTGTTCAAGTTTAATTTTCTTTTCCGCGAGCCTATAACTATCGGTTGCCGCGAGCACAAGTTCCCTTTTTTCATTTGGATTGAAGTGAAAAAGTGTTCCCGCTAATTCAGGCCTTATTTCGTTTTTGGCTGATGCTGGATTAACTTGCCCTAAGGCGTCCTTAAGCTCGTCAATATTAATCAAAAACCCCGTTCCTTCGGTTGCTGGGGGTAAAACTGGAAATTCGTCGGCCACGGTTCCTTTTATTTTGGTTTCTGATTTTCCACTTTTTACTTTTAGTTCATTGTTTTCAACTTCTAGCTCAACGGTTTCTTCGGTGAGTAAATTAACAAAGTCGTTCAGTGTTTTGGCAGGTACTGTAAAAGAACCGGGCTCTTCTATTTTTGCTCTTAATTGAGAAGTTATTGCTAATTCAAGATTTGTGGCAATTAGACTAATTTTTTGATTCTCGGCCTTGATTAATACATTATTTAATATTGGAAGATTAATATTTTTCGACGCTATTCCTCCAACCAAAGACAGACTACTTGCCAAATTGTCCCTTGTGCATATAATTTTCATAGTGGTTGTTAGTTATTATATATATATTAATAATAGTAATAATAAGCGAGTGGATAAAGTGGTATAATTCAATCTTTGCTGTATGGTTAGGCAAAAATCGTAGTTTTACTTGTTGATAAGTTGTTTCTAAAAGGCTGTAAAGAGGTGTATATAATTATTTTATTTATTTTCCCTGTTGATAAGTGGGGTTATAGTGTTAATAATTATTCAGAGTTATCAACCAGTTATCCAACACATATTAACAAGTTATTAATACCTATTTAACATAAAGTTTTTGTTTTATCAACTCTAACTCCTGTTTTAATTTCAAATCATTTTCAACTTCCCGCGATATTTTACTATCAGCATGCATGGCGGTCGTATGATCTCTACCACCCAATTCATTTCCAATAGCTGGATAAGACATACCAAGCTCTCCTCGCAACAAGTTCATTATTATTTGACGAGGAAGGGAATATCTTTTCTGGCGACTTGCTCCCACAACATCCCCATTTGAAACTTGATAAAACTCACAAACCGCATCCATAATTTCTTGAGGAGTGGTTGATTTTTGCATAGAATGCATTTCTACACTAGATAAAAGAGAACGAACAGATTCCTCAGTTGGATCAATATTTTTTAACTGATGAAAAGCAATTATTTTGTTTAAAGCCCCCTCAAGCTCCCTAACATTTTTTTGAACCATTGTTGACACCGTTTGTAAAATTTTGGAATCCAGTTCAAAATCAAGTTCAGCACATTTCTTCTGAAGAACAGCAATTCTGGTTTCGAGATCCGGCGGACCTACATCAACTATCATTCCCCACTCGAAACGTGATTTTAAGCGATCTTCAAGCGCAGGAATAGCCTTCGGTGGTCTATCAGACGTCATCAACACTTGTTTGTTTTGTTGATGTAATTCATTGAATGTATGAAAAAAAGACTCTTGGGTGCGATCTTTGCCGGAAATAAATTGAATATCATCGATTAATAGTAAATCAACACTGCGATAGCGATCTTGAAAGTTTTTTGCATTACCTTCTTTTACTGAGGTTATAAAATCATTAGAAAATTTTTCAGCACTAGCATACATTATGCGAGTTTCGGGAAAATTCTTCATTATTTCATTTCCCACTGCCTGCAAAAGATGGGTTTTACCCAAACCCACACCACCATAGATAAATAGTGGATTATAGGCTTCTCCCGGCTTTTTTACCACCGCCTGAGCGGCAGCATGGGCTAATTCATTGCCCGCCCCAACCACTAAGCGCTCAAACACATATTTAGGATTCAAGCCAAATCTTCCATTTAAAGGTTGTTGCGGACTTCCATACCTTACCAACGGTTCTACTATTGGAGTAGATTCCACCTGTTTTGATTGATTTTCTTTTAAAACAACATCCTGATTCTCTATATTTTTGACACTAGCAACACGATAACCCAGCTTTTTAACAGGTTTTCCAGTTACTCGCTCAAGCGAAGTAACTATCATTTGATGATATTTCTTTTCAAGCCAGGCTTGATTAAAAGTGCTTGGTACACAGACATAAACCTCTCCGTCTTTGTATTCCATTATCCCAGTATTTCTAAACCAAGTATTAAAATTTGCCTTTGAAACATTGGGTGAAAGCTCAATTTCCGCTAAAACAGATTGCCAGACGTCATGATTATTCATAGATTGATAAAAGAATTAAAAACTAATATATTTAGATTTTAGCATAACCTAGCCAAAAAAGGAAACTATATATACACGAACAGTGGAAAGACTGTGGATAAGTCCAATTATATGGGGATAAGTTTACAGTACATTGACAATTTGGTACTTTTTAGTATAAAATGTACTAGTAATAAATATTATATATCAAAATCTGTATTCTGTCTTTTCCTATTGACAATACGGCACAATGTAAGTATAATTGTGAAACAGAAATTAAAATAATAATATGCCAAAAAGAACATATCAACCAAAAAAACGAAAAAGAGCCAAAGCTCACGGTTTTAGATCTCGAATGGACGACAAAGACGGGAGAGCGGTTATAAAAAGAAGAAGAACCAAAGGAAGAAAAAAACTAACTGTTAGTGATGAAAAAAAGGGAAAAAGAACAAGAAAAACTCGATAGTATATAAAAACCGCTTTTCATTCAAGAGCGGTTTTTTAATATGTGATATAATAGTACTATGCTACAACAAGAAAATAGACTTAAAAAAATTAGAGACTTTAACCTTGTTATTAAAAATGGGCGTTTTGTTTCAGGTGTTTTTTTAAGTGCAAAAATAGTTGAACTTAATAAAATTAAAGAACTTTTTCCCAAAAAAGAGGAACCAGACGAATTTCAAAAACAATTACGAATTGCTTTCTCAATTGGATTAAAAATTTCGAAATCTGCAGTAAAAAGAAACGCTGTAAAAAGAAAATTAAGAGAAGTTGTTAGACTATTGCTAAAAGATAACAAAATCAGAGTGGGATATTTTATTTTAATAACAACCAAAAAAGAAATTTTGGAAAAAAATTATTCAGAAATTGAAAAAGAAATAAATGATATTTTTAAAAAAGCAAAAATATTATGTTAGAAAAAATATTGAAAATACCAAGACTTCCCTTTTTGTTTTTAATAAGATTATATCAAAAAACAATTTCGCCAGACCATGGGATTCTTAAAAGATTGTTTTCTCAAGGATATTGTAAATATTATCCAAGTTGTAGTGAATATGGATATGAATCAATAAAAAAGAAAGGTGTTTTGATTGGCCTTCCTAAAATGGTGTGGAGAATTTTACGTTGTAATCCATGGAGTGGTGGGGGAGTTGATAAACCCTAAGTAATAATATATTCCCACCCGGGTTTCCAGCTTTTTGTATTTCTCCAATCGGTTAACAGGGCTTCTGGCCATGTTTTTTTATTTAATAATACTTCTAGCGCAAGCTGTGGTGCTTTGTGAGCAACAAGAGCAATGTGTTTATTGTCATAGTTTTCTTTTAGAAAAGATATAAAATTAGAAATTCTTTTTTCCACATCTTTCATGGATTCACCATTTGGAAAATTGTTTGTAATATGATCCTTGTAAATAACCTCAGCCTCTGGTTGACCATTTAAATCGCCATAGTTTGCCTCACGTAGCCGTTCGTCTTGTATAAAAGCCATATTTTTAAAAGAAAGTTTAGTTGAATCAACCGCTCTTTTTAAATCAGAACAAAAAACAGTATCAAACTTTCTGTCCTTTATCAAACTGCTGAGTTCTTGGGACTGAGTGATTCCTAATTCAGATAATTCACCAGGGTTGTGTCCAGTAGACAACCTCTTTTCATTGTCAGTTGTTGTTCCATGTACAAAATATGTGATATTTACCGCTATATATTATTTGTTTTTGGCCTTTTGAATAAGATGATCAACCATACATAGGGCTACATCATTTTTACTAACAGTTCTAGTAGCACTAAAATCAGTTGGAATATTTATTTCAGCAATGTGTGGTTTTTTATTTTTATCTAATAAAATATCAACACCACCAAACTCACTGTTCATAAGGTGAGTAGCTTCGATTGCTATTTCTTGTATTTTTTTGCTAAATATCATTGGTTTTTGTTTGTATGACTGGTCATTGTTTAATCTAAAATCATTATTATTGAATATGTTAGCTTTGCTGTCTACAACTTTATCTCCAACCACAACCAATCGAGCTTGTATTTTATGCGGGATAAATTTTTTCATAGATATTGAGTCTTGTAATCCTGAATCTATTAAATAACCCAATAGTGAATACAAAGATTCCCAGGAATCCATTTTAATAATTCCTTTTCCATCTTGCTTTCCACCCGCCTTTAAAATAATTGGAAATCCTCCCAAAGATCTTACGTATTTTTTTAAAAGTGTTTTGTCATCAGTAACATCAAAAATTGATTTAATTACAGGTAACCCCGCTTTTTTTAATATCGAATATGACTTTATTTTATTTGACCTTACGAAATTATTATTGGAAATGTAAAAAGAAGCGCACCTATTGTTCAAAAGCATTTTTTCTATCATTGTAGACTTGCTACCTGCAGATTTTTTGAACAACAAATCATTTTCAGTCAGATTATATTTTCTACTAAAATCAAAAAGATCAGCCCTGAACATATTGAATTCTATTTTTCTTTTTTTACAGGCGTGTTTTAAAAATTTTATGCAATACCCACCGGCTTTTTCTTCGTTCTTAACAATACAATTAAATATCATAAGCAGTTTAAGTTATTAAATCTAATAATTCGTCATGACACACACCATTGCTTCCAACCAGACTAGTGTCATTGATAGTCCAATCTTTTCCAGCTAAATTCGTTACCTTGCCACCAGCTGCTCGAATTAGTAAAACACCAGGTAAAACATCCCAGGGCTTTGTTTCCACCAACACACAGCCGTCAGCGCGTCCACAGGCTACGGCTGAGACTTCAATACCAGCTGAAGCAAAAGAACGAAAGCGTATTTTAGCAGGACTTAATCTTCTCATCATTTCAGTAAATTTTTTTTGTCCTTCATCCGAGTGTCCCCCACAAAAAAGAAACATTTTTCTTTTTCGATGATCACCATTATGAGAAACAGATATTTTTTTGTTATTCATCCACGCAGCTCCTCCTTTTTTAGCATAAAAAACTTCTTCAGAAGGCGGAATACCAATTGTACCTAAATCAATTTCTCCTTTTTCGTTCACACGTGCAAGACAGGTGGCAAAAGAACGATATCCGTAAGCAAAGTTTGTAGTTCCATCCAATGGATCAACATACCAGGTTTTTTTACCTGGCTTATTTATCTTACCCGCCTCTTCACTAATGATATCATCATTGGGAAAGTGTTTAAGTAAAAAATCAGTTATTAATTTATTTGCATCAACATCTGCTTGGGTAACAATTTCCTCATTCTTTTTCATTTTTAAGGTATCAGTTCCCGAAGGCTTAAAGCGCTCAAGCAATAATTTATTTACTTTTTTTGTAAGTTTTACAATTTTTTGTAAATCAGACATAGCTATTTTCTAATATTTTTTAATTTTACTAAATCGTCATTTACTTTATCATGTTTTGTTTCCAAAACAAAATTAATATTTTTCATTTTCTTGTTTTGTAATAATGCTACAAAACCAGCCAGGCCAATTTTCCCTTCTCCAATATGAGCGTGCCGATCTTTTTTAGAACCTAACTCCACTAGTGAATCATTTATATGAGACAATTTCAATTTTTCTAAACCCACTATATTATCAAAATCCATTAATGTTTTTTCAACAGCCTTTTTATTTCGGATATCATAACCACAACCAAAACCATGTTGTGTATCATAACAAATCCCAATATCATATTTCTTTAATTTTTTATGATTGATAATTTCAGACAAATCTTCAAAACTATCACCAATTATCCTTCCAGCTCCGGCTGCAATTTCGATTAAAAACTTAGTGTAGCCTTTGTACCCTTTTAATGTCTTGTCTAATCCGTCGATTAATTTAGTGAAACCCTTTTTTCTCCCGCTATCTTTGTAACTACCAAGATGAGTCATTAAATATTTTGCTTTTAACAAAGAAGCCCGCTCTAGTTCGTCTCTAACAAGACTAATTGAGCCGTTGTATACGCGCTCTTTGGGGGATGCAAAATTAATAAAATATGGAGTGTGTACGTACCACTCTTTTTGGTTTGCTTGTTTACAATTTATTTCAAATTGTTTTATTATTTCAGGAGAAAGAAGAGGCGGGTTACCACCACGAGGGGAGCGAGTAAACATCTGAAAAACCTCACAGCCAATTTTTTGGGCATTAAGGGGGGCGTTAAAAATTCCGCCAGCGATGGATACATGGGCTCCAAATAGCATAGAAGTAAATTATTTATCTTCTTTTTTTTCATTTTTTCCTAAAACTTTTTCTTTTAACCATTTTATCACTTTTCTGTTCTGAACAGCAACAGCAAGTGTTTCAATTACATCCGCTCTTTTAAGGTTTTCTTCAATTTTTGGATCTTCTTTGTAGGTTGTTTTAATTAATTCAATTTCTTTATCAACCTCTTCTTTACTTGGTTCCAGCTTGTTATCAGAGGCAAGTTGTCGTGAGATCAAAGCAGATTTTACACGTTTTAAAGCACCTTCAGAAAAGTCATTATGTATTTGTTCTTCAGTCTTTTTTAAATCATGTAAATATTTATCCATATCAATTCCTTGTTGAGTAATCTGATTTTTTAATTCATGAAACATTTTTTGTTTTTCATGTTTTATTAAAACATCAGGTACTTCGCCAAAAGCACTATCAGCAATTAATTTATCAAATATTTCAATTTCTAATTTTTGTTCTTCTTTTGCATCAGCTTCTTTTTGTAGATTTTCTCGTAAAGTTGATTTTAATTTTTCTAAATTTTCTAATCCCAATGATTTAGCAAACTCATCATTTATCTCCGGATGTTGTATTTCAAAAACATCAACAACTTTAACTTTAAAATCAACATTTTTGTTTGCTAAATGTGGTTGATAATGTTCTTTTGGAAATTTTAAAGAAAATTCTTTTTCTTCACCACTTGAAACACCAATCAATTGTTCGTCAAAACCTTTAATATAGTGAGGTTCATTAAGGTATACTCCATGACCTTTGGCTTGACCGCCTTCAACCGGAACATTTCCAATTAACATATCCATATCAATAACAACCTTGTCTTTTTTTGTCGCAGTACCTTTTTTAATAATTTCTTTAGCTTGCATCTTTGTTAGATTTGTTATAGCTTCCTCCACCTTTTTTTCATCAATTTTTTCATTCTTTCTCTTAATCTTAATTTTTTCAATATCACCAAGCTTAATTTCAGGCATTAGAGCAACAATAGCCTTAAACACAAAATCATTTCCCGGAGCCATTTTTTCAATAGTAATTTGGGGCATACCAACAACTTCAATACCAGCCTCTTTAATAGCTAAAATGTAGTTTTTTTCAACAATTTTTTGCATAGCTTGTTCAATTATCTTTATTTCACCCATTTGTTGAACAACTTTTTCATAAGGTGCTTTTCCAGGACGAAAACCCTTTATTTCTGTTCTTTCAGATAATGAGATGGCTGCTTTTTTTAAATCACCATCATATTCAGCAGGAGTTACAGTGATAATTAGCTCAGCCTGTGCTTTTTCTAAGTCTTTTTTTGTGTATTTCATATATGTCTTTTATTTAAAATGACAGGTGAATCCTGTCGATTGAATATAATGGTAGTATAATTTGGTGGAAAAGTCAACCGTCTACTCATTTTGTTAAAAAATCTAAAATTTAAAGAAGTTAGCGATAAATGTGTTTAAATAATGAAAAACACACTATTCGCTTTAATTTGTAGTATTCCAAAAAGCATCAAAAATACTTCGAAGCATTTCAATAATATATTCATCCTCAATCAAAACCGCTAGAGGCGCCTTTGGTTGCCAAATTATGACTTTGTTTGCGTATAGCATAAAACCTGTAACAAAAGGAATTGTTCCTTGAAAAAAACGTGTTGTACGCATCTGCTCTCCATCAGCTTCTTTTAGTGTTTGGGCGTCTTTACCAGGTGTTAATAATACATTGATGTGGATACCTTTTTTGATACGCTTTTTAATCCATAAATTCTCTGTTTTCCACGAAATCATGTTAATAAAGGCATCCGCCGAACCAAAGAAACTAATTGTGTCTTTAGTCTCATCAAGAATTTGAAAGAATTGTTTTATCCATTGTTCTTCGCCTTGAAGAATTCTCACTTTGGTCGGTGTTTCTCCTTGGTGGTATAACGCAAGTAAGTCTGGCATTGCGCCAACAAGTGTGTGATCGATGTTTTCTGCGGATTTTCTTTTTTCACGTAGTTCTTCAAGAACAGCCGTTGGTGGTTCCACCATAAATGTATGTGTATATTTTTTTCGATCAGAAAATTTGGCCAGACTGTGTGTTTCTAACCCCGCGATTAGTTTATAGACATTTGGCCTGGGAACATTAAGGTGTTTGGCTAACGCAACAATGGTAGATGGGCCCAGTGATAGTGAGGTTGTATATAAGCTAGATTCTCCCTCCGTAAGTCCAAGCTCTTTTAATGAAGTGTAAAGATTTTGTTTCAATTCGGTTGTTGAGTTCATAGGGGAATAATGATGATAATGAATATAATATGTATATACTAATTATACAATTTATTAAATATACTGTCAATACCTTGACAAACTTGTATATATTTGGTATAATATATTGTTCAATTAAATTCAATGGTGGATTTAAGAGGGCACAACGTTCATTATAAAGGAAAATTTAATGAAGATACTCGTCATCGACGACATGCAAACGAACCTTGACGCTGCAAAGCAAACTCTCGTAGGTCATGAGCTTACGCTCACTGAGACGTACGATAAGGCGTACGAGTTGCTCGAGAAGCCCGAGGGAGATGCACAGCTGCCCTTCGAGGTGGTGCTCTGTGATCTGCTCATGCCCGCTGGCGCTGAGGCGCAGGGTGCTGAGGGGGAGAAGTTTATTGGCCAGGAGATGCCGGTTGGTTTCGCACTTGCTCTTATGGCAGTTCTGCATGGGGCTAAGTACGTGGCGGTAGTGACCAACCAAAATCACCACCAACACCCGGCTGCTGCCTTGCTTGACCGTTTGGGTTCTGATGGTTTGGATGATTATAAGGAAGATTTTGTGAAGATCCGTGCCAATGGCGTACCGATCGGATTTGTGAACTTTGCACCGATGATCGGCGTCGATGGGACGAGCTGCAAGGAGTGTGAAGGAACAGGAAAGCACCTCAAAGAAGACCACTGTTCCTGCATTAGTGGTATGGTGCGAGGCAAAGACTGGGGCAGAGTGCTTCAGGTTCTCCTCGAGAACTGAAATCGAGACGCGTAAGACCAATCCGCGTAAAACGATTGGTTACAACCGGAGGTCCGATATTCTTGGACCTCCCTCTACTAGAGTAGTTGATTGTTCAACAATTCTGGCGGGGTTAAGAATAAACCGTAATTCCGTAGAGTCTAAAACAAAACAAAAGGAGATTGACATGTATTTTCTGATTTTCATCTTTGACTATTTACCGCAACTTGTTGGACCTTTCTCACAAAAGAGGGAAGCGAAGGATAATCTCACTAGCTGTGGATTTCACGAATATTCAGATTTCCCAAGTTGGTGGATTGGACCGAACCACTCGAGAGCGCATATTCGTGCTCCTCAATCGCGTCCGAACCCCCAAGAATGACCGGTTAGGACACGCACGATAAATTCGTGCAAAAAGATCGGTCACAATTTGGGGAGTGAACAGTCGCACACTGTTCACTCCCCACTATTCATATTATTTAAACTATAAAAAAAGAGCTCTTCACAGAGCTCTTTTTAAATATTTTTTCCGTTATTTCAACAACATCCCAACAATCAATAAAGCAACGATGTTTGCTACTTTAATCATTGGATTAATAGCTGGACCAGCAGTATCTTTGTATGGATCACCAACTGTATCACCCGTAACAGCTGCTTGATGAGCCAAAGATCCTTTACCACCATAGTTACCCTCTTCAATATATTTTTTTGCATTATCCCAAGCACCACCACCGGTAGTCATTGATATGGCTACGAATAAACCAGTAATAATTGTACCAAGTAATAGTCCACCCAATGCTTCTACTCCTAAAAGGAAACCAATTAAAATTGGAACAACAATTGGAATAAGAGCTGGAAGAATCATTTGACCGATTGCTCCTTTAGTAACAATATCAACTGCTTTACTATAATCTGGCTTTGTTGTTCCTTCCATTATTCCTGCAATTTCTTTAAATTGTCTTCTTACTTCAATCACAACTTTACCGGCTACTTTTCCAACAGATTCCATTAATAATGAACCAAATAGATATGGAAGTAATCCGCCAATTAATAAGCCAGCTAAAACTTTTGGATCATTAATTAAAAATTGAATAGTATCTGGTAGTTTGTGAGTAAAATCTGCAAAAAGTACTAAAGCAGCTAAAGCGGCTGAAGCAATCGCATATCCTTTTGTAACAGCTTTTGTTGTATTTCCAACAGCATCTAATTTATCAGTTATTACTCTTACTTTTTCATCTAAATTACTCATCTCAGCAATACCGCCAGCATTATCAGTAATTGGGCCGTAGGCATCAATTGTAACAATGATACCAGCTAGAGAAAGCATACTCATGGCTGCCACAGCAATGCCATATAGTCCGGCAAAATGGTAAGCTCCTAAAATGGCAGCTACGATAAATATTACAGGTAAGGCGGTAGATTTCATTGAAACGGCTAGTCCGGCAATGACATTAGTTCCGTGTCCTGTTTCTGAAGCTTTTGCAATTTGTTTAACAGGAGCGTATTTTGTTGAAGTGTAGTATTCAGTAATCCAAACCATTACACCTGCAAGGAGTAAACCGATAACAGCTGAAAGATAAAGATTGGTAACAGTATAGCCACTAATATTACTCATTAGCCATTTTGTCACTGGATAAAAACCAATAAGAGCGAGTATTCCAGAAACAATCAGTCCTTTATATAATGCGTTCATTATATTCTGACTTTTTCCAAGACGAATAAATAATGTTCCTAATATGGAGGCGACTATTGAGACACCACCAAGAACAAGTGGGAAAATAATGGCCTTTTCATTTCCAACAAATAGCAGACTACCAAGAACCATAGTTGCAATAGCAGTTACGGCGTAAGTTTCAAAAAGGTCAGCTGCCATACCGGCGCAGTCTCCAACATTATCACCAACATTGTCTGCAATCACAGCTGGATTACGAGGATCATCCTCAGGAATTCCTTTTTCTACTTTTCCAACTAAGTCAGCTCCCACATCAGCGGCCTTGGTAAAAATACCACCACCAATACGAGCGAAAATGGAAATTAAACTTCCACCAAAAGCAAGTCCTAATAGAGCTGGAACATCTTTTGTTAACATGTAAAAACCAGAAACACCAAGTAAACCAAGACCAACTACCAACAGACCAGTGATTGCGCCACCACGAACAGCGACATCAAGAGCTTTTTTCAAACTACTCTTAGCAGCCTCTGCAGTTCGAACATTAGCACGCACTGAAATATGCATACCAATAAAACCAGCTAGACCACTAAAGACGGCCCCGATTAAAAACCCAAAAGCGGTCATCCAATCTATCATTAAAGCCAGGAGAAAGAAGACTATAATAGCCACGTAGGCAATTGTTTTGTATTGACGCCCTAGATATGCTTTTGCACCATCTTGGATGGCTTTTGCGATGGATTTCATTTTCTCATCGCCCTCGGGTTGTTTGTTTATCCAAACAATAAGTACGATTCCAAAAGCAATAGCAAGTATTGCCGGTAGAATTGTAAATAACAACAATGTTGTCATAGAAATTAATTAAGAATTATATATATTAATACACAAAATATATTTTATCATATTTTGTGTATCTATTGAATTTAACGTGATATTATGATATTTTAAAATAGCATTTTAGTCAAGTTATGAAATATCAATATTTACTAAAATTATTATCCGGACTGATATATATTAAAAGAGCAGTTTGGTTTATGGGCCCGAAAATTGGGTCATTTTTTGGTAGTATTTTTAATTCCGTTTTTAAATTTTTTGGCTACTTTTTTTATCGTTTTGAATTTTTGGCAAAAAAAGTTGGAAGAAGAGGAAGTTTAAAACGGCAACTATTTCGTCGCGATAATATGCAAATTGGAGTTTTACTCCTTCTTTTCATTTTGGCCATCCCTCAAACAAAAATATATGGAAAAACTGAGAATTTTTTACCGGGTAAAAAAAGTATTGCTTATGAATTATCAAAAGATTTACAAGAGTTTGATATTGAGATTGAGGAAATTACTGCTAGTGAAAATACAGGCTTTACCGAAACAAAACAATCAGGTTGGAGAGCTGGAACGGTTAGCACCGATGAGTTTGTTAGTTCAGATTTTTTAAATCACGACAGAGAACTTGCAAGTAGTTTGGTGGCTGGTGGAACGGCTGTCACCAAGCCAATAATATTTCCAGGAACGTTTGTTAGTGGAAAAAGAACCGAGACTATTGGTTATGTAATTCAAGATGGAGATACAATTAGTGGTATAGCTTTTAAATTTGGAGTTAGTGTTGCTACCATATTGTGGGAAAACAATTTATCAGCCACCTCATATATTCAACCTGGAGATAGTTTAAATATCTTACCAATTAGCGGTATTACCCACAAAGCTCAAAGTGGAGATAGTTTAATTTCTATTGCTTCTAGCTATGGTGGAAAGATTGATGAAATTGCGACCTTTAATAATTTGGAAGAAGACGGAAGTGATTTGAAAATTGGGCAGAGAGTTATTATTCCAAATGGAGTAAAAGTATATTCAGCTCCAGCCATTACAACAATTGCTCAAAATTACTATACCCAACCATCAGCTTCCACTGTATCTATCCCACCGTCCTCGGCTTCATCTCCTTCGGCTTCTGGTTTTGTGTGGCCATCAGCAATGCGAATTATCACTCAATACTATAGTTGGTATCATCAAGCTTTAGATATTAGTGGACCAATTGGACAGGCAAGGGGATCTGCTATTTATGCTTCTAAAACCGGAACCGTTGAAACATCACAGTGTGGTTGGAATATGGGTTATGGTTGCTATGTTGTAATCGATCATGGTGGAGGATACAAAACACTATATGGACACAACTCTCAATTGTTAGTTAGTGCAGGACAGCGAGTAACAACTGGTCAAACTATTGCTTTAATGGGAAACACTGGAAGAGTTTATGGTTATGACGGAACGCATACTCATTTTGAAATTAGAATAAACGGAGCAAGAGTAAATCCACTTAACTATGTAAAATAATTAAGAGGAGAGCTTAAGAGCGTTTTTGTGAGCGTGCCATTCCAATTCATCATCAAGAGGTGCTAAATCCATCTCTTTTTTGTACTTAATTTCTAAAGCGGTTTGGATTAAATAATCAGCAACATGAGGATTTTTTGGTAAAATTGGTCCATGTAAATATGTGCCAATACAGTTTTTAAAAATAACACCCTCATTTTTATCTTCATCGTTATTACCAGATCCAACCTTAATTTCAGCAAAAGGTAATATATCTTTTTCAAAATATGTACGACCACCGTGATTTTCAAAACCAACTAAATTCTCCGCTTCTAAATTTTCAAGGCCAGTAATTTTACAAATCACATTTCCAACAAGTCTTTTTTTGTCTCTACCAAAATGTTTTGTAAATATATCCAAAACACCAAGACCAGGTATATCTTTACCACTATAGGGACGATAATATTTTCCCAAAAGTTGAAAACCGCCACAGATAAAAAGACCAACCTTTCCACCATTAATATATTGTTCCAAAAAAGATTTTTTATCATTAATAAAATCAGAATAAATTTGCTTTTGAGAATTATCTTCTCCACCACCCATAAACAAAATATCGATCTCCGAAAGCAAAGGAGCGGGCATACCAACCTTGATTGGCAAAATGTCACATTCAATATCGCGCCACAAACAACGTTTTTGCAAACACTCAATGTTACCTCTATCACCGTAAAGATTTAATTCATTGGGGTATAGATGCCCTATTTTAATATTCATAATATACTTTTACCAATTAAAATTTTTCTACTTTGAAGCATGGCCGAGTAAGTTGGTAGCACCAAACAGGACTCTCCCTCTTCAGTTTGTTGAACCATGGTCATAATCATTTTTTCAATTTCATGTGAGTACCACATATCTTTTACATTTAAACCAGCATATTTTAAACGCAAGGCCATATCAGTATCACGAGTACCTGAGATAAATATTTTTTTATCTTTACTGACTTCAAACAGATCATTTGAATTAATATCATAAATCCATGATACGTCACGTCCATCAGGTATATTATCATTTAGAATAAAAAGAATAGCGGAAACATTCTTTAATTCTTGCAAAATCATTTTTAAATTAGCATTAAAACTAGCCGGATTTTTTGCAAGAAACATCTGTATTTTTCGTTTTTTGTATTCAAATTTTTCACCCCGACCAAAAGCCGGTTTAAATTCTTTTAAAGATTTTACAATAATTTCAAAACTAATATTCATACACTTTGCAACTTCAATTGCAGCAAGGGTATTGTATTTATTAAATTTCCCGTAAAGAGGAAATGGCCAGGCCTGTTCTCTTTCCATTGAAAAAAATCTTGTTTGTCCTTTAAAACTATTTTTTAATTCAAAAATTCTCTCATCATCTTTGTTTAAAATTAAAGTAGCTTTCTTTGATAAAACAGATAAAGATTTTTTCCATTTTTCAACCATAATTTCAACTTCTCCGTAACGATCTAACTGATCGCGAGATAAATTTAAGAGTAAAACAATATTTGGATCAACGTGTTGTAATAATTTTGGTAAGTTTGCTTCATCAACTTCTAAAACAGCAATATTTGTTTTCAATTTTCCAGACCAATTATAGTTTTTAATAAAGGAAGCCACTATTCCATTTAATAAATTAGCACCAGTCGCATTATGTAATACATTAAAACCAGATTTTTTTAAAATGGAAGTTATTAAGAGAGAAGTAGTAGTTTTTCCATTGGTACCTGAAATGACAATAATGCCGCTACTTAATTTTTTAGCAGATCTTTTTAGAAAACCTTCATTTAATTTTAAAATTATTTCACCACTCCAAGTTTCACCCGAACCAAGATGTAATGTTTTAATTACAAATGATATAGTTTTTCCCAACCAAATTAAAAATAGATTTATCATAATTGTTATATTATATATGTAAGTATATATTTGACTTGAAAAAAAGTCCAATTAATGGTATTCTCTTAATATTATTGAAATTGGCCACATGGTGAAGTAGTCTAACACGACAGTCTGCAAAACTGTTATTCGTGGGTGCGAATCCCACTGTGGCCTCAAATAAACAAAAAACCACCCATCTATTCTCCTATCTAAATATATATAGAAATATATATTTAGATACGAGGACGGGTGGTTTTTTAATTCACCTGTACACGTACCCCTCTTGTAAGGAAAAACTGATTATGGAGCGGGACTTTCAGCCGGACGGGCACCAATCATGCCGAACACACAGAGATCTGGTTCGTAGACCAGTATCTCAGCACCGCTAAAACAGCGGGACTTCTCTGCGCATTTTTTGTTTATGCGCTTGATGCGTCGAACGGCCTTGCACTTTTTGCAGGGGTAGATCCAGACTGATACTTCCTGCAGTTCACACATCACTCCAGAAAGGCGCCACACTCCCCACGACAACTCAGCGGATTCTTTGCTTGGAACGAGTCGTGTTTGAGGAGTAGACATCAGACGTTTGATATCCTCAAGCACTGTCTGTGCCTTGGAATAGTCTGGATCTGACTCTTTTGACGCAGGTTGTTTGGCCGGGGTGGCTTTAGACGGTGCGGGGTTGGTTTTGAGGGTAGTTTTGGTCTGAATGCTGCTGGACTTTTTGCGGCATTCCTTGAGAAATCCCTGGAACTTTTTCAGTTCACTCGAAATGAGCTTGGATTCCTCATTTTCTTTTTTCACAGTTGCCATCTCCAGACCGCACTGCCGTAGTTTTGTGCCACAGTCTCCGCATAAGCCAGCGACAATATCTCCCTCGCCTTTGTCTTCAGGCAAAGGAATATTGTTTTTTTTCAGTGCTTCGCTGTACTCTTTTTTTTGCTGGATGCAGATGCGAAGTCCTTCCTTGGACGGACTCACTAAGTCGTCCTTGTAGTCGTGCACTTTTGGACGAGTAATTTTGTACTCGCCCAGTACAATTTCCACTCGCTTGTTAAACTCTACGCAGGAATTGTAGCCGGTTTCAACCGGGTTAGCTTTGTTCCCTCCGCATGACATACAGATTATCAGCGCCAGGCAAGCGATGAGAAGACGAGTTAGTAGGGCTTTTCTTGTCATGATTTATCCTTTGGAAAAGGGTTGGATTGTCAAGGTGAACGTATTAATCTAGCATAAAATCATAATTTTGTAAAGGGTTTTGATAAAACAAAAAACATCTGTCAAAACCTCCTGCACATAACCATATTTTTTTGGTTATCTGCACGAGGACAGATGTTTTTGCCCTCAACTGCAGGGCCTCCTCCCTTTTTTGTGAGAATCACCTCACTTTTTTTTGATCAGCTCTCGCAGACCGAACATTTCACCCAGAGCGCACATGACCATTATGGTAGTGGTCATCCAGAAAAAATCACTTGGGATCATCACTGTCCTCTTCCTCCCTCTTCTCAGTTGAGATGGAGAACATTATCACGCCGGCCAAGATAATGGCGAGCAGGATACCACGCATTATCCATATACCCAGTGGTGCGTCCATACCGCCTCCCTCTTCGTTGTTTATACTAAACTAACAGTAAATGAGAGTTTTGTAAAGAGGTAATACCCTTGTTTTGTTTGTATATAAAAGGTAAAATATATACAATTAATAAATTTTTATGGAAAAATTTGTCATAATTGATGGAAATGCCATTGTACATCGTGCTTATCACGCCATACCGCCACTAACAGACAAAAAAGGAAGAGTTGTTAATGCTGTTTATGGGTTTTCTTCAATGCTTTTAAAGGTATGGGATCAAATACAGCCAAAATATATGGCTGTTACTTTTGACATGCCGGGTAAAACTTTTCGTCATGAAAAATATACTGAATATAAAGGCACCAGAGTAAAGGCAGACCAAGACCTATACGATCAAATTCCGCTTTGTCACGAAGTGGTTCAAGCTTTTAATATACCAATTTTTGAAAAAGCTGGTTTTGAGGCTGATGATGTAATTGGAACAATTTCAAAATATCCAGATTTAATAAAAGAAAACATTGAGACATACATTGTGACGGGTGATATGGATACGCTACAATTGGTTGATGAAAATATTAAAGTATATACTCTTCGAAAAGGTATGAGCGATGTTGTAATTTATGATATTGATAAAGTAAAAGAAAGATTTCAATTTGGTCCAGAGAAAGTGGTAGATTACAAAGCTTTGCGCGGTGATAGTTCAGATAATATTCCAGGCGTTCGTGGGATTGGAGAAAAAACAGCCACCCAATTAATATTAGCATACGGAAGTATTGAAAAGATGTATTCAGAATTAGAAAAACAAGGAGATGACATTGATTTAAAAAAAGGAGTTATTGCAAAACTGAGAGAAAACAAAGAAAATGCTTTTATGAGTAAAGAACTTGCAACTATTGATCTTAATGTTCCTAAACTCAATTTTAAAATATCGGATTGCGTATTAAGTGAATACAACAAAGAAGAAGTTTTAAAACTTTTTCAAGAATTTGAGTTTACTTCATTACTAAGACGTGTACCTGGAATGAGAGAAAGCGTAAAAGAAGAAGATGTAATAAAAAAAGAAAGTGTGTTTAAAAAAAGTATTGAGGTTAAAGAAATATCTAGCAATAAAGAGATAGAAGAAGTATTAAAAATAATCGAAAAAGAAAAAACTTTTAGTGCCCAGCAAATTTTAAGAGATAAAACCGAGTTATTGGGAATAATAGTAGTTACGAATAGCGCCGGTTACTGGATAGAAAAAAAATATATTAATAAATTTGAAAATATTTTTGAAAATAAAGATATTGAATTAATTGGACACGATTTAAAACAATTAGTTAAAGCATTACTAAAAGAAAATATTGAAATTAAAAATATATTATTTGATATTCAAATAGCTTCATATCTATTAAATCCAGGTAGTCGCTCTCACGACCCAGCTAGTATAATTTTAAAAAACTTAGGCAAAGAACTACCAGCCGGATCAGGTCAAGAAAGTCTTTTTGGAGCTAACTATACAAGCAAAGCACAAGAAATTTTTTTACTGCAACAGTGTGCCAAAACATTAAAAGAAAATTTAGATAAAATTAATAACCTTGGACTATTTCGTGAAATTGAGATGCCACTTGTTAATGTGTTAGCAGAAATTGAGAATAATGGAGTGGCCATTGATGAAAAAAAATTAAAAGAACTTTCAGTTGAAGTAAATAATAGAATTGCAAAATTAACAAAAAAAATTCACAAATTAGCCGGCGAAGAATTCAATATTGCTTCCACCTTACAATTAAGAGAGATACTTTTTGAAAAACTTGAATTACCAACCCAAGGAATGAAAAAAGGGAAAACCGGTTATTCGACAAACGCAGAAACTTTAGAAAAACTTCATGATATTCATCCGATTATTAAACACATTGAAGAATTTAGAGAGATGACAAAATTACAAAATACATATATTGATGTTTTACCAACATTGGTAAACAAAGAAACGAAAAGAATTCACGCAAAATTTAATCAAGCAGTTACAGCAACAGGCAGACTTTCAAGTTCAGATCCAAATTTACAAAATATCCCCATTAGAACAGAATTAGGACGAGAAATTCGAAAATCTTTTGTCTCACAAAAAGGATATAGTTTAGTGGTTGCTGATTATTCACAAATTGAACTTCGTATTGTCGCGTCACTTGCAAAAGATAAAAAAATGATGGAAATTTTTTCAAACGATTTGGATATTCATAAAGCAACAGCCGCAGCTATTAACGGAGTTAAGCTTGAAGACGTAACTAAAGAGATGAGAAGAGCTGCCAAAGAAGTAAATTTTGGTGTGCTTTATGGTATGGGGTCATATGGATTGAGTAACAGAACTGGAATACCAGTTTGGCAAGCAAAAGAATTTATTACTAAATATTTTGAATCTTTTAAAGATGTAAAAAAATATATTGATACAAATTTAAAATTCACCCAAAAAGAGGGTTATTGTGAAACCCTATTTGGAAGACGTAGATATCTTCCAGAACTTAATTCACACAATTTTCAAGTACGTAGCTCAGCTGAACGCATGGCCATAAATCATCCAATCCAAGGAACAGCAGCTGACCTTATGAAAATGGCCATGATTTCAGTTCAAAAAGAATTAAAAAAACAATTTAAATCTGGCGAAACAATGATGATTCTTCAAGTTCACGATGAATTGGTGATAGAAGTAAAAAAAGGATTAGAAGAAAAAGTTAGTAAATTGATACAAAAGACAATGGAAGAGGTGGTTAAATTAAATGTCCCGGTAAAAGTTGATGTTGATAGTGGAACTAGATGGGGAGAGATTAAATAGCGATAGTAATTTTATAAACAAAAAATCGTATAACATTATACGATTTTTTGATCTTCTGTAATTACATCTATGATAGATATATTCACAGAGGGGTGCGCACTTGGAAAAGCGGTGCGCGCGCTGTTTGGTAGACTAGAAGACAAGCTTCAGTCCAACCAAGACACGATCCAGATGGGCGAGATCTCCGTCGACCTTTTCGGGGTCAATCGGAGCCCAGCACAACCAGGCCGTTATGGAGGGGGTGGTGGGAGTGGAGAGTTCGACCAGCGGGCCAACTCCGACAGGACGTCGGAATTTGAGGCCAACTGCCAGCCATTCAAAGACTTTGAACTTGGGGGTGAGGTCGAACCACACGCCCGAGTCGTCGCCAGTGAATGAATCTGGTGTGAACTCTACGACTCCAAGGAAGGAGAAGGAGCCGTGTCCCACCCAAACAGAGGGAGAAAAGCGGAGTCCCAGCTCTCCGCCCGTCTGTTCGAAACCAACCGAGAAACCCAGCTCGAGCCACTCGGTTGGCGCCCAGGTCGGACCTGCCAGTAGTTCGGCCCAGCCCTCTGTTATAAAGGCAAAAGCGGAAACTCCCAGGCCCCACTTGTCGAAATGGTGGGCCAGGAACAGGTCTCCACTGGGGTGGGATTCTTCAGCATCGGGCTGGAAGAAGATCTCCACAGAACCGCTGGTGGGGCCAGCGATGGCGGAGATCGGGGTTATAAGGCTCAGGCTCAGGGTGATCAAGATAGCTACGATTAGCTCTTTCATTTCTTTCTCCTTATCCCAGCACTCATTTGTGCCAGGTTTGGTTGTAATGATCGGTGTGTTAAAGTGACCCTATGTCAAGTTAACTCAATAGTATACCATAATATTAGCCATTTGTCAAGAGTGTCACTTGATTTATGGTGACAGTTATGTTATGATATTCTTGGCTGTAGATACAGCAAATTTAGGTAGGTATGTCATCACATAAGTGACAAAATATACATAAGTATTTATTTACATTTTTTTAGAAAAATTGAATATGCTATCAAAAGATTTACAATCAATAGGTTTTAGTAAGAATTTGGCTGAGATTTATCTTTGTTTAGCCAATTTTGGAGGTCAGGCCAAAGCCGGAACAATTATTAAAAAACTGGGAATTCATCGAAATATCGTTTATGTTGGTTTAGATAAGCTGATTGAAAAGAAATTGATCACAAAAATATCAGAGCGTGGTGTTATGGTATACAAAATATTGGATCCAGCCAGATTAATGAATGAAATACACGAAAAAGAACAATTAATAACAAATATTATTGAAGAAATTGAGACTTTGAAGAAACATCCAGATACACAAGAAGTAATTGTTCACGAGGGGTTGTCTGGTTTTAGGGATTATAGCATGTCAGTTTTAAAAAAAATGAACGAAGGCGATACATTGCAAGTTTTGGGTTCAATTGGGGACCGGTGGTATGATTTTATGGGGGATGAAAAATACAAGAAGTATGAAGATTTACAAATCAAGAAAAAAATTCACTGGCAAATGATTTCATATTTTGAATCTAAGCGTGATACAAAATTAACAAAAGAATATCCTGATTTATGTTCTGTTAAAATTTTGCCACAAACATATAACAATCCGGCCAACATAAATATCTTTGGCGATACAGTGGCTTTACAAATTTTTACAAAATCTTTTTCAGTGATTGAAATAAAAAACAAGTCGCTAGCAGAGGTGTATCGAAATTATTTTGATCTTTTGTGGAATAATAATACGTGGACCTTACGTGGTGAAAAAGGAGTAAAGATTTTCATGGATGATACTTTAAAACAAAAAGATGTTTATTGGATTGGTGGAAATGGCGGTGTAGAAGAATTTTTTCCAAAAATCTGGGATGAGTATAAACCACAAAGAATTGAAAAAAAAGTTTTTTGGCACGATTTAATTACTCCAGAAGGAAAATTATCAGGAACAAAAAAATACGGAACAATTTTTGATGAGCCATATTATGAATATAGGGTACTACCAAAAACAGTTTCTGGTCCTCATGTAATTTGTCTTTACGGTGATAAAATGGCCAGTGTGGTTTGGAGCGGTGGAGGAATGATTAATATAATTGAAGATAAAGAAGTGGTTGATGGCTACAAAAGATACTTTAATTATCTTTGGGATCAAAACATTAAAACATATACAGGATGGGAAGAAGTAAGACAACTATTTTTTGATGAACTTTTACCATCGCAAAAAGAAGGTGAACAACTGTATTGTTTGGGTGGTGGATATGGTGAGGCTGGTGAAGATAAAAAAGTGGTAGATTTTTTTAAAGAATATAATACACTTAGAACACAAAAAAAATCCGTAGTAAATATATTGTTTTATGAACTACACCGTGAAATGGCTCGTCAAGAGTTTGTAGATTCTGGTGACAAAGAAATGCAGTATGTTAATATGAAATTTTTACCAACTTCATATTATTCACCACTTCAAACACATTTAATTAGTGGAAAAACAATTATTGCGACTTGGGGAAAAGAACCACTAGCAATGGTTTACGAGGGAGCAGAAATATATGAAAGTTTTAAAAAACAATTTGATCTATTATGGGATCAAGAAGTATTTACTTACCATGGTTGGAAAGAAATTGATAATATAATAAGATCCAATTTAGAAGAGGGGTATGTACACGATGTATACGGTGCAAATTATGGAGATGGATCTGAGAAAGAACGTGAATTCATTCTTAATCTCTACACCGAGTATCACAAAAAAACAGCTTATCTAAAACCAAAAAAAAGACTCATTTTTTTTGAGAAAGATCGTAAAAACTCAGAGAAAGAAATGTCTCAGTTAGACAGCACCACTAAAGAAAATGTTAATTTAAAATATCTATCAAATGAATATTTTGCACCAATGGAGACACATGTTTTTAATGATAAAGTAATTCTAATATTTTCTTTTGGAGAACCAATAGCCACCATGTACAAGAACCCAAAAATAGTTGAAGCATATAGGAAACAGTTTGAGTTGGGATGGAAAACCGCCATAAAATAGAAACAAAAAATCGTATAATGTTATACGATTTTTTGATCTTCTGTAGTTACATCAATTTAGATATATCCACAGAGGGGGTGTGCGCTGGGGGGAAGTAGCTGCGCACGAGCTATTGAAATGATACTCTATTCCAGGATGCGGTAGGCGTGACAATCCATGACCGCGCGCTTGCCGAAAGCATCGACACCAAACTTGCGGCGCAGTCTGCCCACCTGCTGACGAGAGACGCCAGCACAGGTGGCAATTTCGGTATCAGGCAGCAAGCCCAAGAAGGGTTGCACCTTGTCCTGCCATCTTCCTTCCTGAGGAAGTTGGTGGGGATAGTCCTGTCCAAGGCGAGAAAAGGCGTTGCTCAGCGTACCGAAGTGATAGAGAGCACTGTAGTAGGCAGTGTGGTTGTTCAGTCGCAACTGCTCTGGATTGAGGTGGTGTTTGTCCCGTATTTCCTCCAGAGTTTGATCCGGACAGAGGAAGAACACCTCAGCCCGTGAATACTGGCTGCTTTGAATCATCTTGGGACGAAACCGCCGACCGCATTCCGGGCACTTGGTGGTGACGTCATGTGGATCAGGCAAGAAGCCACGTAAGATCTCGGCCGTCATCAGTCGGTGGGCGCAGTCCGGGCACGTTGCTTTGGGTTCGAAGCGCTCGCCCCAGATTTCCTCCATCAGATCATGTCGTCTTTGCAACATGACTTGATGGATTAAGAGACCTTGTTGAACGGTAAGGCTAAGCGTCTGAGTAACTCGCAGTCTTTGCGTTAGCATCACTGTTGATATCCCTCCTTAGGGGGTTGGTGGATAAAGTAGTGAAATAAATAAAGATAAGTTTACTTATTTCACTACTTTAAATATTTAATGATCTATATAGACAGATAGTTTAGATAAAACTATCAATATATTAATATTACATATATTTGACACTTTGTCAATCACCGTGGGGGAATAAAAAAACCAAATAATAAATAACTTGGTTTTCATATTTTCCTTTAAGATCTTATTATCCGAACAAAATTTCAAAGGAATGACGCACTTGGGTGACGGTTGTGCGTGAACCGTTTGAGCGTAAGGTTAGAAATATCCTTTAGCTCCAAAGATCAAGAGATTCTGGTATTCCCACACTTCAGATTTCAGCGGGGTCCAGGCAGCCCATAGTTCGAGGTGTTTAAAGAGCGATACGCGGATTTGAGGACCAAATCCACAGGGACGCCGGTCTTTTAGGCCCACCTTGAGCCAAGAGGTTACAGTGTATATGGCGTTCAGATCGTACCACACACTGACATCTTCTCCTTCGAAAACGCTGTGGTTAAATTCCACGGCACCATAAAGAGAGAAGTCAGAGTAGGTGGCAGACATATTGCCGGCCATACGTAGCATAAATCCCTCACCGGATTGCTCACCCCCAAAACCCACACCGCCAGTCAGGGTGATTGGCCCAATTTTTCCACCAAACTTTGGGCCAACATGCAATTCGCCCCATTTGGCCTTGAGAAGGAAAAACATGGAGATTTGGACGTGTTCGTTGATTCTGTAACCAACACCACCATCCAATGTTAGCTGATCAAAGGGGGCACTGCTTGTGCTTTGCACCTCAAGAAAAGCTGATGGTTGCGCCCCCGCAGTAAAAGGGACAAGAAAAAAAACAACAGTCATCAGTATTACGTATTTCATGGTTTTCTCCTCGTCAGAGTGGAAGTGGTTGTTTTTGAGTAGTTGTAAATGTACAATCCAAATTAGGATATACCAGTATATCATAAAAAAGTGTATATGTCAAGGGTTTTTATGCTAAGATTAGCCAATAATCAATCATATACACTATGATATATATACACAAAAATTGACAAAAAGACCATATTTTACTACAATAGGACAGTCATAAATTTTATGACAATATGTGTTGATAACTATGTTAGAACAACAATTACAAATATTGGGTTTTGGAAAAAATGAAATTAAAATTTATTTGGCATTATTTGAGTTGGGAAAATCTAAAGCAGCGATAATAATTGAAAAAACAAAATTACATCGCAATATTGTTTATCAAGATCTAGAAAATTTATTAAAAAGGGGGTTAATAAGCAAAACAATAGTTGGGGGAGTGGCTGAGTATGAAGCTAATGACCCCGATTTTTTGGTGGAGGAATTTGAGCAAAAAGTAAACTTGGCAAAACAAGCTTCTGAGAAACTTTTTTCTTTGGCCAAAGAAAAGCCAAAAAATATTGGAGTATATGAAGGGGTTGAAGGAATAAAAAGATTAAGAAGCAGAGCTTCTGATAATATTAAACAAGGTGAAATTTTTTATGTTTTTGGAGCCACTGATTATTCTTCACATCCAGGCCTCATTGATTTTTGGCGAGGATTTAATTTAAAAATTAAAAATAAAGGAGCAACAACAAATCTACTTTTTAATAGCCAAGAAAATACAATTGATTTTCTTGAAAAAAGAGGTTTTGTGTGGGGAGAAAATGCTAAATCACTCCCTTTTAATACTCAGGTACCGATGTGGGCTGCTTTCTATGACGACGTATTAGATTTAACAGTTGGTAAAAAAGATTTTGTTACTTTTAGTATTAAAAGCAAGGATGCTGTGGAAGGATTTAAAGCATTCTTTGATTATTTTTGGAATCAGCAAGTTGTAGTTGAAGAAGGATTTGAAGCAATAAATAAAACCTGGTATGGAATGCTTAATGAATTAAATGCTGGCGAGGAATATTATGTGCTAGGTACTTCTATTGCATCTGGAAACTCCGAATTAGAACATTTTTTTGATGAGTATCATAGAAAAAGAATTAAAAAAGGAGTTATAGTAAAAATGTTAGCTTTTAGCGGGTATTATGATAGGATGATTGATCGATTAAAAAGAGTAGGTGATGCTCAATTTAAAATTAGTCATATTAAAAAATATATATCTTCCCCCGCCGTACCAATGCAGATTACTTTGTATAAAAACAAGGCTGATATTATCGTATTTGGCGATAGACCAGTGGTTATACATTTGAACACGCCAGGTGTATACGAAGGATTTAAAACTCACTTTGATAATGAATGGAATCAAAAAACAGAAACATTACAAACAATGAAGGGGGTAGAATATTTGTGTGATCGAGTTATTTCTGAGAAAAAAGACCTATATTTTATCGCGGCTAACGGACAACACATAAGGAATCATCCAGAACACTTTAAAAAATTTAATTCGCAACGTATCGAAAAGGGCATAAAAATTAAAGCATTAGTCATTGAAGAATCTAGGGGGATGGAAATCACAAAGTTGTTAAATAGTGAAATTAAATTTTTACCAAAAGAATTTGCCTCACCAATGGTCGTATGGATTTTTGGTGATTATGTGGCCAATGTGTTATGGCATGAACCAGAAACTATTTTTTTAACACATGATAAAAAAACCGCAGAGTATTACAGAAACTATTACAAAGCCCTAGAAAAAACAGCAAAAAAATAATATCACAATAATTTTATTTTATTTTTAAAAAAAATTCATACTCTCGTATATATAATATATGTGTAATTTTTAAACATATATTTATGAGGAGGATACTTTTTTTAATGGCCGTTATAATTCTTAGCGGTTTTTTGTTTGTTCACAACATAAAAGCTTCTTTTTTATTTGATGAAAATATTTTTGATGAAACAACTTTTACTAGTAGCACTATTGAAAGTGGAGACGTTGTTACAACAACAATTGAGAATGAAAATATCACCACGTACTCAGAAGCCCTTATTGTAACAAGTAGTATAATTGAAACAACAAGCACAATAATAATATTTTCAACCTCCACCGACTTGATAGTAACTCCAAGCACCACAACATCAACAATACAAGAAATAATTTCGACCACAAACAGTATAGCTGTATCAACAACCAGTCATGAATGGAGTAATATTAAAATCAATGAAATTATGATTAATCCAGCAACTGGAACAGAGTGGATTGAGTTGTTTAACAACAGTACTAGTAGTCAAATTTTAAATGGATTAATGTTATGTGATAGTACTCTGAAAAATTGTTCAAATGCCAGTGGAACAATAAAAGAAAAAGAATTTTTTTTAATTGATATTGGTTCAAATAGATATTTGAATAACGATGCAGATGTAGTTTTTTTAATAAACGATAAAAATGAAGTAATTGATAAAGTGGAATATGGTGGTGATATAATCACACCTCAAAAAAATCAAACATTGATAAGAAAAAAAGATGGTTTTGATACAGATACAGCAAATGATTGGGCCGTGACTGAAAGCAGTACTCCAAATACAAATAATATATTCTATGTAACAAAAAAAGAAGAAGTTAAACAAGTTGTTCAATCTAGTAGTAAGTCAAAAAATAATGTAATTGTAAACAGCAATACAGAAGAAAAAGAAAAAGTAATAATATGCGAAGATTGTGAAACAACTGGCAATGTAATCATATATGCCATTTTCCCAAATCCGGTTGGTAGTGATGTTGAAGGAGAATATATTTCAATAAAAAATTTATCAAACAAAAAAATAAATTTACAGGACTGGAAAATAGCAGATTTGAGTAAACAATATATCTTAAGTGGGATTATCGAAAATGAGCAGATTATTTCATTTCCGCGAGCTAGCACTAGTATTGCTCTAAACAACACAACTGCAGAACAAGTAAAATTAATTGATTCAAATAATGATCTAATTGATAAGGTGGGATACAACAAAGCAAGTGAGGGTAAGATATATACAAGAAACAATGAAGAATGGACTTGGGTGGACTACGAAGGGACTGGAGGTCAAGTGGTTTCCAGCACAGAAGACGAAAACGAAAATGTACAAAAAAGTGCAACCACAACAATTCAAAGTACAACTAGTATAGAAATACAGTTAGCAATGACAACAAGCACAAAACCTGAAAATCAAGAAGATCAAAAAAAAGACTATACACTCCTTTCGCTATCACAAGCACGAGAAGCAGGCAAAGGAGAAAAGGTAAAAGTAAAAGGAATTGTCACAGTTTTACCAAATGTTTTTGGAAGTCAATACATATATATAGCAGAGAAAAATTCAGGCATTCAGATATATAGTTATAAAAAAGATTTCCCCAATCTTTCAATCGGTGAATTGATTGAGGTTAGCGGAGAAATATCATCATCTCAAAATATTCCAAGAATAAATATCAAAAAAAGCGAGGATATTAAAAAAATTTCTTCATTTCAAACATTACCTATTACCTCAACTACAATTTCAGAATTGAATGAATATTACTATGGAGGATTAGTTAGAGTTACTGGTATGATTACAGAATTGAAAAGTAGTTACATGTATATTGATAATAATCTTGATGAAATTAAAATATATTTTAAACCAAATACAAATATTAAAAAAAGTGAATATAATCTAGGAGGAAGAATATCTGTAACCGGTATTTTTGAGAAAAGTAATGATAGTTGGCAAATTTTACCACGTAGTTCAAAAGATATTAATATTTTACAAAATGAAACAGAAAATGATAGTAAAAAAGAAAATGATAGTAAAAAAATTACAACAACAAATACAATTAAAATACCCGAAGAAAAAAATATTAAGTATTTATGGATAATATTATCAATTCTTACTGTTATAGTTTCAATAATAATATTTATTAACAGAAAATATTTTAAAATAAAAAAACATCAAATCTAATGACGTAATAAGGGTGGAACCACACTCAACGCGGGCGGGTACGCGCTGAGTGTGGTTCCGAAGGTTCATGACGGTTAGGTGGCCATGCTTCGTCGCATAGTTTTACCGGGTCGCTTTTGAACCAGGTGCTTCTTCGACGGGCGTTTTTTTTTGGGCAGGTGCGAACTGGGTTCGGAGTCGTTGCCCATGATTCCCGTGCTGTCGGCCGACGCGGAGTTCAGGTAGCCCACGAGATCATTTGCCCATGGGTGGAGAGCATTGATGAGGATCGCCATTTGGCCGATGGGAGCCCCCTGTTTAAACAGGCGGGCGTCGAACTCAGCCACCACCGGAGAGAGACGATCGTGTTTGATCGTTTCCAGACCAAGGATCTCATCGTCGAATTTGGCGTCGTCTTTGGCGGCTTCTTTCTCGATGACTTGCATGAACATTTTGCAGAATTCGCTCCAGAGAGCAAGCCAGAACTGCTGGCCATCTCCCTTGATTTGGACGACCTCTTCTTGTCCAACAGTCGATACTTCATCACCACTAAACACACAGATACCAGTTTTCATGCTTTGTCCTCTTGGTTGTGGGTTGTCCCGTCTAAAAAGATAAGAAAAGGATACTACAAAAACACAATATTGTCAAGCGAATGGTTTACAAGAAACAGATACTTGAAAAAAAACCAAAGATATGTTAATCTATTGAAGCTTTGCTAACCTTGGAGGGATGGCTGAGTGGTCGAAGGCGACGGTCTTGAAAACCGTTGATCGGTCAAACGATCCGTGGGTTCGAATCCCACTCCCTCCGCAAACTAAAAATTGGCTATTTAAGCCAATTTTTTGTTATCATTTTACATAGGGGCGAATGTACTATGACTTTTTGTTTTTTTCTGATATTATATATTCAAGGAGGAATGCTATGCATTCAAACAAGTGCACTTTGGCAATTCGATTTCCAACAATAGCTATTCCAACAGAGGATGAGCTGTTATTAATGGCAGAACGCATTGCAATGAGATCTGTCGGGTATGAACTTAGTCCAATGTCTCCACCACCAGATTGGGAGATTGATGCATTCATTAGAATACATACGTTTTGTTCAGAGAATGAACTTCTTTATGGTATTGATAGCCATAAGGCTGGACTAAGACTTGATGCATTCAAAAAAGTAAATGAACGAATTTATGCCTCTATTGATGAAAAAGGGGCTTGAATGTTCACTCTAACAAGGATGTTTAAACAAGATCGGGCAGACATCAACTGCCCCTTCGTATAATTATAATGAGATTGTGATTATACGAAGGAGTTAATTACAGTTGGTGTTTTGCTCTGATTAAACTGAGGAGTAACAAAAAACCCGTTATTTAGAATAAAAAAAGTTATATTCTGGTTCGAATAACGTTGCAGACTCCCCGCGCGTAGATTTAACAAGCTTAAATAGCTTGTTTTTTCTTTTTGCTTAGATAAATATTGATAGATGCCAACGGTTCTAACCCAATTTTTAATCAATAAAATTATTAAAATTATTTAGCTAAGATTAGTTAAAAAATATTTTAAAATTTAACATAGAGGAGGGATTCGAAACGAAACAAAAATTGCTAAGATTAAGTAAATATTGTAAGCTATATAGTGTTATATGTTGAAAAAATCATTTATTACAATAAGTATAGTTTTGCAGTTTTTCATGGCTTGGTTTTTGTTGACCTTTTTGATTTTTGGTGATTCAAGTGCAAATTGGATTGAATTCTTGTCATACCTTTTATTGGTATTTATCCCTCATATAATTGTGTTATTTTTTTACAAAAAGAAAAATATTGCTCCGAGTATTGTCTTGGGCGTTGGGTTGTATTTAATTACGGCTATAATTTTAAGTTTTTTAGATAATATTAATGATTTCTATGTAACGGGGATGAGTGGCGTCGATTTATCAAGTAGTATTAGTGTTATGGCGATTCATTTTACTGTATTGCTAGGTTGCTTAGTTTTGACAAACAAAACTCCTGAACAAATAAAGGAGCTAAAAAGGCAGTTACCAATTATTTTTTTGTGTATTATCATAACCCTTCTGTTTATTGTATTTCCTTTTACATATGCTAGACAGATAGAACCAAATTCATATCTTGCCTTGGGTTATCTGGATATTAAAGATATGGTCTCAGAATTATTATCATCTATTTTTCTGGGTTTTTTCTACATATATAGTCAGTTAAATATATTATCCGGATTTATTATTTATATATTCATTTTTATTGGAATAGTATACACCACCAGGAAAAAATTTAATTACAATTTATCATTTATAAAAAAGTTATTTTTATTTTTTACTCCTATTTGGTTGTATATGGCAATACTCGCCACCCCAAATACTAATAAAATAAAAAATGCCTTACATAATAATTTTAAAAATTTTACATTTACTTGGGATACTGCTAATAAATTGCAGTCCTATAATGTTAATATAAATAACACTAGATTTACTATCTGGTGTGATGAAAAGGTGGTTTCAACAAAACAGAGCGCTTCGTGTAGTGATAAATTAAAAGTATTACAGATAGATAAAACTGAGATGGTAGTGGATGACACCTTTACACAAGCTTTAGATGTGGGAATGTTTGCTAAAGTTAACTTATACCCAGATAAGAAAAATTCTTGTATAACTACTAAAAACACAGCTTTAATAGATAATAAAAAGTTCTTAGTTACAACAAAAGCATGTGATGACAGAAATTTCCCGATTATGGCTGAACTTAAATGGGAAGGATCTGTTCGACCTATATTACATTGTTTTGCCACATCTACCTGTCACTTTATCGGAAGATATTATTGATATATTTATGTTATTTTATTTCTAACATCGTCTACGACTCCCCGCAATGTAAAAAATAAGTAGTTATTTCCAAGATATACCTAAACACAGGTATATTTTTGGTTCCAAAGCATAAAATTGCCTTAGAAATAATTTGGCTAAAATTGGGTAAAATAATTTTAAAGGAGAGTGGGATTAGAATGATATTCTATATGTGCATAAGTTTTGTTGACAGGAATATAAAAATATTATATAGTTTATATATAGTTTTAAACTACATATAAACATATGAATACACAACAACAAACACAAGTTACCTTCATGAGCAACACAAAATTAAAAGATAGGACAATTAAAAAGGTTAAAGAGGAGGGTATTACTCTTAAGGCTCTTTTGACTATGGCCATGAAGGCATATCTTAATAATGATCTAAAAGTATCGCTACAATCTAGTAATGATTATTATGATGATATTTTTGCTGACAGGGAGATTATTAGAAAAGCCAATGAGCTTGGTAATTTACTTAGTAAAACTAAAATTTAATCTAAATGTTTCTAATATTAACCGAATCGTTTTTAAAAAGAGAACTAAAACCATTAAAGAAATATTATTCTGTTGAAGATATTAAAAAAACGATCAAGAAAATATCATCTTCTTCTATTCGTTTATCTAATTTAGGATACAAAGATGGAGAACTAATGAAATTACGAATAACAAGCCGTGTGGTTGGTAGAATTATTGTCTATGTGTATAAACAGAAAGATTTGGTTATTCCCGTGGTATTGCGATTAAAAAATGATAAAATTATTGGTGAAAATTTAGCTTTAAATAATAAAAAGGCCAAATCATTAATTTTAGATATGATGGATAGAATAATGGGTGATATTAGTAAAAGTGATTATACAAAGGAGAAAATTTAATATTTTGAATAACTAGCGTTCCTACATCGTCCAAAAGGTACCGCATAAGTAAAAAATACATAGTTATTTCCAAAATATACCTAAATACAGGTATATTTTTGGTTTTAAAGCAAAAAATTGTTTAAGAAATAATTTTGCTAAGATTAGCCAAATAAATTTTAAAGGAGGATGGGATTGGAATATGACTTGACATCATACCGAATTTATGATACAATATTGTCATATATATGAAATACAAAGCTAAGAAAAATTTATTAGAAGAACTTAAGATTTTGCCTTATTTTGATAAAAAACGTATTTTGGCATTAGCAAAAAATACGCAGACCTATGATCTTAGGGATAGCACAATTGATACATATATAAGTCGTTTCCTCAAGAATAAAGATATTATTTCCCTGAAGCGTGGATTATATGTATCTTCGGTTTTTTATAATAAAAACAAACATGATATATCTTATTTGTTTTATCTAGCTAATATCTTATATAAACCATCCTATGTGAGTTCTTGGACGGCTCTACAATATTATAATTTGACTACGGAAATAATACACACAATAACATCAGTGGCAACAAAGGTGACTAGGAATTACAAGACAAAGATTGGTTCATTTTCTTATCAGTCAATTAATAATAATCTGTTTTCTGATTATTCTTTGATTAAAAATGAATTTGGTTTTTTTATTGCTACCCCAGCAAAAGCTCTTTTTGATTTATTATATTTTAGGACGCGTCAGTTTAAGGGTGTAAAATTTAAAGATATTGATTTTTTAATTGAAGAATTACGAATAGATATAGACGAAATGGAAAAAGAAGAAAAAGACAAATTTTATTTAATGGTTAAAAAGTATACACACTATGAATAATCAAATAATTATTACACTCAAAAAAAATCTTGAAGAAATTGTTGAGTCTTATGGAGAAATAAGTGTAGAAGTACAGCGAAATGCATTAAAAGAAGTGCTCCAGTATTATGTACTTAATTTTATCTTTCACCACTCGGAATATAATAACTGGGTTATGTATGGTGGTTCAGCTCTTCGTATTTGCCATGGCCTTGACCGGATGTCAGTTGATTTAGATTTTGAAGTTGACCATGAAGTTACCAATGTTTTTTTAGATAAATTAAAAGAAGAGGTGGAAAAACATTTCAAGGATGTGTATAATGCAAACTCTGACTTTCTTACCATCAAAATCACTAACAATAGGGGTCTTACAATAAAATTTCACATAGCAGATGAGTTGGGTTTGAATGTCCATTCAAAACAGGTGCATGTCAAAATTGACCTTAATCATTTTATTGTACATCCAAAAATTGTAACAGAGCGTTGGCCACAAGATGAATTCCAGTTATCTTTTGTGATTAAGACGTATAATATGTCAGCTCTTATGGCTAGTAAAATCGCTGCGGTTTTTTTGCGAGGTCAGCGAGGTGTTGGAGAAATGTTATTTGAAGAAAAAGGTCGTGATATCTATGATCTTTTGTGGTATATGAATAAAAAAATAACACCCGATCTCGATTATTTAAAAGCTAAACACATAGAGGAAGCTGAAGATTTACGTAAACTTTTCGATGGACTTACTAAAAAAATATTGAATAATCCTAAAACTGATGAAAATTTAAGACAGGATCTAATTCCACTTTTTGGTGATCAAATATATATTGAAAATTGGATTAAAAATTGGCGGGAAAGGTATTTACGTCTACTTGAGGAATATAAAATATATAGCGTTACAAATCTCTATGAGTTGAGAGTTCTTCAAGACCTTTCAACTGACATATTTTCTTTTGTTTATAATTATGATACCAAGGAAGGGAAAAAAATAAGGATCGTTTATCGTATTAGTGATAACTGGATTGATTCTAGAGAGGATAATCTTAATTTGAAAATTAGTGATAAAGTAAAAACTTTATTTGAGTTTGACAGTAATGGTATAACAAGTCACTCTTCATCACAAAGCTTACTTTTAGAGTATGCAGAACTTTTTTATCAAAAAACAGAAAGATATTTGAAAAGTACTCATCGCGTTATACCTGGAAACCTTATTGAAACTAAATTTATTAGGATGACTGCTGACAATCTTAATCCAAAAGAACAAATTTTACTTAATAAGTCAACTTTAATTTCTTGTGAATTAGATGATTTGTTGAAATAGTAACGTTCCCACATTGTTCCAGGCTCCCCGCACTTGATCTGTACCCCAAAAAGTGACACTATGTTTAGTGTTCATTTTTTGGGGTACAGATCAATCATAAGACTCATATAAATCAAGTAAAAATAAAATTCTCCGCCAGCCTAAGCCAGCGGAGAATTGAGGTTCAACTCCTTAATGAACTAGAAAACAATTCTCCGGTACTGATGTTCAACCATTCTATGAAGCATGGTTTTGTTGTCATAGGGCATGACCACCAGCATGGAGCGAAACAGGCTTGGGTTTTCAAAATCCCTAAGCCGGCTGATGTCCAGATATGACCGATCTTCGTTGATACGAAAAATGCTGTAAGGCGGTGATGTAGACATCAAAATCCCATCCTTGGTCCACGGTCTTTCGATGAAGATTTCAAACACAGCCAGAGCATTACCGCCTTGACGATTTTTTGCAAAGCGAGCAAAAGCCAACCAGTGAATCCACTCACCAATCTTTTCGCCATTAGCCATGACGAATCCGACCGCACCGTATTTACGTTGCAATTCCGACAAATAGAGCACTCGCGAAGGACCACCCGGTAAACTGTGGTGCAAGTACTGATCCGGTTTTTCAACGAAAATCATACTATCGTCAAAATTTTCTCGATACCCGGACTTGCCCAGAAATGTAACGAAGTTTTTGGCTTCGTCGAAACTTTGACAGGATTCAGCAGTGGTAAGAAAAGACAGACTTTTACCATGTCGAACAACATACTTGAAGTCAATCTCGCTTACTTTAGGGTTAGAGTAGGCAGGCAACACCAAGCTGAAAATCCCAGAAGATGAAGCTATGTAGATGGTGCGTGAGATGTAGTTCAGGATGACCGAAAAAACGATTGATCCCTTGCGAACGCAGGTGATAGAAGTTGTTGCTCCAGTAATGGACACCGGAGCTTCAAACATGTTTTCCCACAACTTCTTACTGTCCCGACGTCGCATAAGCACCCCTACTTTTTCCAGGGGTTTGTTTTTGGAAATAGCCCGGACATACAGGGCTAACTGTTTGGAGCGATCAGTAGGGTCAGAAAAAAACATGAGAGGTTGTTTGTCTGGCGATGAATCAGATGGCCAGCGACTTTTCAAGCCAGATTGACTACCCTCTTCTTCGGTGACAATAAGAGCATGTCTGTCATACGCCCGTAGAGAATCGACAATGCAGATCTCTGGACGGGCATCCAAGCCTAAAGTATCACGCTTACCATACGTGGACGACGACAGAACTTCCGCCGCCGGGCTCTCCATTAAACTCCGCCAAGCGAGGATTAGTGCTCGCACACATACATCACCATAAGAACATTCAACACCTTGCATAAGAAACCTCCTGTTGGTTTTTTTGTCTTCAGTGTTTGCTTTTTGTCAAAGACCTATTTATTGAAAGTTTAATTGAAATGACCGCGTTGGTCAAGACTTTGTACGGCGACCCTCAATGGTTATATGTTAGTTTTTATTAGTAATAGTTTAATTTGATTTTAAGGAATGAGTATTCATTTTATTCAATAAATAAGCTTTATTTCTTGTGTTTTATTCCATTTTCGTATACCATAATTATATATCTGAGGAGGAGTGCCAGAGCGGTTGAATGGGGCACTCTCGAAAAGTGTTGATCGGTCAAACGGTCCGCGAGTTCGAATCTCGCCTCCTCCGCTGATTTTGTTTATGTATCAAAATAAAAAAAATTTCTATATTTTCTCTTTTCTTGCACTCGGAATAGTAATTTTGTGTTTTGCAATTTTATTAATGCAAAAATATTATGAGTTTAAACTTGTTAAGCAAGTAATAATAGAGAAAAACTATACTCTAACGCATGTTGTTACTTCAACAATTGTGAAAAAAGAAGTTGTACCAATTGTTTATCCCACCACAACTTTAATTTTTACAGGTGATATTATTCCGGCTCGAATGGTTAATTATTTAATGACTCAATACAATGATTATACTTATCCTTTTGCTTCTACATCAGAATTTTTAAAACGAGCTGATCTTACTATAATTAACATGGAGTCTCCGCTAACAAATAATTGTATGGCTACAAGTACGGGTATGGTATTCTGTGGAAACAAGAAATTTGTTAATGGTTTATTAAAAGCTGGTGTTGACGTTGTCTCGCTTGCCAACAACCACATTTTAAATTATGGAGTTGATGGTTTGAATCAAACCATAAAATTATTAAAAGAAAATAATATTGCAAGTGTTGGTATTAATAATATTGTGTATAAGAATATTAATAGTTCTACTATCGCCTTTATTAGTTATAACGACATATCACCGCGCAATAACTATATTTCCATAATTGATGAAAAAACAATAAAAAAACAAATTAAAGAAGCAAAAGAAAAATCAGATTTTGTTGTAACCATGTTTCATTGGGGACGAGAATATTCTACTAAACCATTATCTGATCCACCAATAGCATTGCATGATCCCGTTACCATTGGACGATTGGCGATTGATAGTGGGGCGGATTTAGTTGTAGGAAATCATCCTCATATAATTCAAGGATATGAAAAATACAATGGTAAGTATATATTTTATGCTCTTGGTAATTTTATCTTTGATCAAATGTGGGCTGATTACACCAAGGAGGGCTATGTTTTAAAATTAGAAATGATAAAAAATGATATCGATTCATTTAGTTTCCACCCAGTTCGAATATATAACTATAGTCAAACACAATTTTTAGAAGGAAAAGAAAAGCAAGAAGTTATTGAAAAAATTATTGAATATTAATAAAAATAAAAGAGTGGACTATATCTTGTCCACTCTTTTTGTATTATTACAATTGAGTTTGATTTTTTTAGTCAATGGATTAATTGTTTAATGCATTTTTTTCAGCTTTTTCATTTTCTTTCTCAATTTCTTTATCATCTTTATTTATTGCTCTACTAGCGATACTTTTTTTTACATACAAGTTCATTAATGAAAATATAATAATGCCAGCAAAAGCTATACCAATTATATTCACTAGAAACAGGGTAGCGCCGTTGCTGATAATTTCTCTGTCCCAACGAGCAAGACCAATTCCAGTTACTGCTAGAGGTGGTATTAAAGCCACTGAAATAGCAACCCCAGGCATTAGTGCATTCATATTTGGCTTTATCAAAGCAAAGGCGGCTGCTAAACCAGCTATAATGGCGATAGCAGCGTATGCTAGCGATGGAACTGTATTCTTGATGATTTCTTGAGAGTGAAAATTAGTTAATGGATCAGCGAATAATGTTACTAGAGTAGCAGTTAATAAACCAAATATAGTTGATTTAATAATTGTAATTAAAGAGCGGGATAATAATTTTGAGTCAGAAATAACAAACCCCAAAGCTAAAGACATGATTGGATAAAGGATCGGAGCAATTAACATACTACCAATTACAACTGTAATATTGTTTATTAAAAGACCAAAAGTAGCCATTAGAATAGAAAGGATTACCATTAAAAAGAAATCCTGACGGGGAGAACTATTATTTATTAATTTTTTTACAGCTTCGGTTTTATCTCGTTCTTCTAAATTACTAAATAGGGTAATAGGCATACTATATTTTTCTAGATTATGATAATATAACTATAACATTATTTTAATTAAAAAACAATTTATGAGTGAAGTTAAACTAGGTAAATATCAACATTACAAAGGGAATGACTATGAAGTTATTGGAATAGCAAGACACAGCGAAACACTAGAAGAGCTAGTTGTATATAAAGCGCTATATAATTCAGAAGAATTTGGAAACAATAGTTTATGGGCAAGACCCAAAGAAATGTTTTTTGAAGAAATAGAGGTTAAAGGAAAAAAAATAAATAGATTTAAATATATTGGTTAATATGAATTGGAAAACCACAAAATTAAAACAATTTGCAAAAGTTCTTTTAAGCATGGAAAATGAAAAAGATATGCTTAATTTGCTTCGTGATGTTTGCACCTTAGAAGAATTAGATGTTCTCTCAAGTCGTTGGCAAGCCGTGAAAATGATTGAAAAAGGGCTGTCATATCGTGAAATAGCGAGTAAAACAGGATTAAGCACTACTACTGTAACTAGAGTTGCACATTGGCTAAACAACGGAGAGGGAGGATACGAAAAAGCATTAAAATTAAACAAATAATAGTTTTATCCACAGGCAGTACTTGACAAAACAGATATATTGTTGTATTGTGTTAATACATTAAAACAATAACAATCATGAAATTAGAAAAATTTACACAAATTAGCCATCATAAACCAAGTCTTGAATAAATACCAGATTAATTTTGTATTTGTTCAAGATAATCATCGCTTTAAGAGCGATTTTTTATTTGTGTGAAGAATCGAATATATTTGTCTATTTATTTGTTCACATAAGTGAACACAATAGCACCAAGGAGATTGAAATGTGTATCTCAAAGCTTGATTTAACAAACGAAAATTTGGTAATAGAAGTGGCCAATATGTATTGCCGTGTTTTTGGAGAAGAGCCTTGGAATGAAAGGTGGGAAATCGCAGACGCTCTTTTAATTGTGAGAAATCCAATTTTGAGGTGGTGGATTCTCAAAGACAACGAGAAGGTTATTGGATTTATAGCTGGTTGTATGGGGAGTAGTGAAGTAATATCAAGAGTATTTGATATTCCACACTCAGTAGTTTTGGGCGGGCGTCTGGGATATAAGGCTGAAATTGGTGTTGATCCTGAGTGGAGGAGGAGAGGTAAAGCTCGCTTATTAGCCAACCAATTGCTGTCCTTTTTTTCAGAAAGTGGAGTTGATCAGTTCTTGGTACGTACTAGGCCCGGTACAAAAAATTATCCTTGGTATGCTGGACAGCTAGATGTTGTCCACACTTATCAGGATGGACGCGTTTTGTTTTCTACAAATAGTGTCCCCAAGCTCTAGGCGTGTGAGCTAAATCCTACCTACACGCCAAATTCTTTTTATCTTCACATGTTGGAGGTAAAAAGAATTTATGTAATTATATTAGGTCTTAATTTTGTTCTAAATCTTTTTTTAATTGTCCTGCTAATTTTTTAACGGAATCAAATTTTTTTGGAGCACGTAAATACTTACCAATTGTTATTTTAATATTTTCGTTATATATTTCTTTGTCAAAGTTTAAAATATGAACTTCCAGGCAATCTTTTTTTGAGATTGAGTTGTGTCCATAATATAGCAATCCGTCATAATGTGTTTTTTTGAAAGAAACTTTACAACTATACAATCCTTTTTTTATTTTTTCTTTTTCAATTATTTTTGTATCTAAATTTGCAGTTTTCAATCCTGTTTTTTCTCCCATCCCTAGACCGGAGATTACTTTACCAGTTATCACAACATTCATAAATTAAATATTCTTGATTATAGAAGCATTATTTAGAGCAGCTTCTACCGCTTCAGTCCCAATATTTATTCTATCTTCAGCAAGTTTCTTGTTTGGAGTAGTAAGAACTGCAAAACCAACAGGTATTTTGTTTTCCATCATTACTTGCAATGTTCCATCACAAACCAACTTTGCCACAAAATCATAATGATCGGTTTCTCCCTTGATAATTGCCCCAATGGCAATTAGAAGATCATATTTATTACTATCAGCAAGTGTTTTTAAAATAACAGGAATTTCAACACTGCCAAAAACGGTAAATATATCTATATTTTTTTCTATTCCGTATTTTTTTAAACAATTTGTGGCGTCTTGCAGTACAGCGTCTGTAATATCACCATTAAATTGTGCTTTAACAATTCCAACTTTAAAATTGTTTACATTTTTGATCTCAATTTTATTAATATTTGCGTTTTGCATATTATTATTTTTTAATTAATTTTTCTAGGTATTTTGCAATTATATCAAATTCTAAATGGACTGGGTCGCCAATTTCCTTTTTTCCAATAATAGTATTTTGGAGTGTATAATCAACAAGAGCAGTGGTAAACCAATTATCGCCAACATCAACAATGGTTAAACTTATTCCGTCCATGGTGATTGAGGCTTTTTCAGCTACATATTTATTAAATTTTTCGTCAAATTCATATTTATATACTTTACTATCTCCCAAATCCTCAATCTCTATTATTTTCCCAATTGTATCAACGTGACCAGTAACCAAATGTCCATCTAGAAGATCAGTAAGAGAAAGTGATTTTTCTAAATTTACATATTCTTGATCAGAATCTGCAAAGTAGGTGAGTTTAATAGTTTCAGGCATTAACTCAGTAGTATAACTACTCTCGTCCATTGTTTTAACTGTGAGACATGTTCCATTAGTACAAATTGAATCTCCCAAATTAATATCCCACCCTTTTGGTTTTTCAATTGTTAAAAAGAGACAGTTGTCCTTGGTTTGTTTGTCTATAATTTTACCCATTCTAGCTATTATTCCTGTAAACATATTTTTTTGTTATTTTAGTTAATAAAAAAATCTCATTTTCAGAGATAAAAGAAGACAAAAATATTACCTTCTTTCATCCGGACTATACCGTCGGCTCTGGAATTAAACCAGATCAGCTTGTATTAATACAAGCTCGCGGGCTATACCGCCGGTGGGGAATTACACCCCGCCTCTGAAGACTGAATATACTGTAGCATTTAATGATTTTTTTTTCAAATATCGGTAGTAAACATGGACAGGTAGTACTTTTTTTGCTATATTACTATCATTATAAAAATATAAAAAATATGGGTTTTTCAATTGCCTTTTTAGTGTTGGGTTTAGCAATATTAATTGTCGGGGGAGAGATTTTTGTTAAAGGATCAGCTTCACTTGCTCGAAAAATGAATGTTTCTCCGATTGTTATTGGTTTAACAGTGGTTGCTTTTGGTACATCAGCTGCTGAATTGGTTGTAAATATTTTTGCTGCTCTTCAAGGAGCATCTGATATGGCGATCGGCAACATATTAGGAAGCAACATTGCAAATGTGCTGTTAGTATTAGGCGTAGGCTTACTTATTGGAAAAATAACAATAAAAAGAGGAACAGTCTGGAAAGAAATTCCTTTTAGTATATTAGCCGTGGTTGTATTATATATTATGGGCAATGATGTTATGTTTAATAGCGGTATAACAACAGATCTTCTAACCAGGGGTGATGGTTTAATATTAATTGCATTCTTTTTAATATTCTTGTACTACACGTATGGTCTTAGCAAAGCAGAGGGAGAAAAAGAAGATGTAACAGAATACCCATATTGGAAATCTATTTTGTACATATTAGCAGGTATTGGAGGAATAATTTTGGGTGCAAAACTGATGGTTGATCATAGTGTTATTATTGCGCGCTTACTTGGTTTTTCTGAATTGTTTATAGGTGTTACAGTAGTAGCTATTGGTACATCTCTTCCGGAATTAATAACGGTTGTTATTGCTGCCTATCATGGACATGATGACTTAATTGTCGGAAACATTGTTGGTTCAAATATATTTAATGTGTTATGGGTATTGGGCCTAACATCCACCATTACTCCAATTAAGTTGAATACTCAAGCTAATTTTGATATTCTAATTGCAGCTAGTGCAGTTGCCCTCCTTTTTTTGTTTATGTTTGTTGGCCACAAACGAGAAAGATATGTATTACGTCGTTGGCAAGGAATAGTATTTTTATTATTGTATTGTGCATACATGGCATTTGTAGTTTATCGAGGCTAAAAAATAAAAAAATCAATCTCTGCTTTGGCGGAGATTTTTTTTAAATTTTGTCATTTATCCTATGGTTGTCAATAGGGCTAAAATGGTGTTTAATATACATATATGAATAAAGAATGTAAAGCAAAACTCGGTTCTTTTGAAACCATGTACGATGGCCTTGTTTTTAAAATAAAACAAAGAGATGTTGTTTATCCAAATGGAAACAAAGAACGTCATGAATATTGTCAGCGTTTTGATTCTGCCACCATATTGCCTTTTGATAAACATGGTAATCTATTGCTAACAAAAGAATATCGTATCGCGAACGATGCCTATATTTGGTTTTTACCGACTGGTAAAATTGAAGAAGGTGAAGATGCAATACAAGGTGCGCAAAGAGAATTACGAGAAGAAACTGGATTTAGAGCCAATAATTTAAAATTACTTTTTGATAGTCCGGCTTCAAGCAGTTACTTTTTATGGAATGTTTATGTTTTTGTTGCCAAAGACTTGGTAAAAGACCCACTTCCGGCTGAAGAACAATGTCCAATTGAGGTTGTGCCAACACCCATGAAAGAAGCCGTCAAAATGGCAATGGATGGTACAATTAAAAATCAATTTTTGGCTTACTACATTATTCGCTTTAATTATATGCTTGAAAGTAATCAATTTTGTTGGTAATTTATGAATATTTTTTTTATCTCGTTATTCTTTATCTTTTTTTTCGCTTTAAGTTACAAATATTTTAGAGCAGGACTGGGTTTATTAATTATACTTTTTCCAGCATATTTAATACGTTTTAACATTAATAATTTTCCAACCACTTTACTAGAAATTAGCTTTGCAGCTATTTTTTTAGTGTGGTTAATAAAATATTTTAGGAAAGATATACCCGTGTTAAAGCGATTTATTAATGAACATAAAATATTATTTATTTTCATTTTAATATTTTTAATTTCTTCTGTTATTGGTGTATTCGTGAGTGGAGAATTAAAAGGAGCATTTGGTATTTGGAGAGCATATTTTTTAGAACCCATTCTGTTTTTTATCATTTTAATATGTTCAGTCCAAAGAGTAAATAAAAAAGAATTAATAATGTTTTTGTGTCTATCAACAATCAGCATTATTTTTTATGGAATATTTCAAAATTTCACTGGTATTGGAATTTCTACTCCAGAGTGGAGCGCCCAAGCGACTCGGCGGGTAACAGCTTTTTTTAGCTCCCCAAATTCTGTTGGATTATATGTGGCACCCATTCTTATGTTCTTTGTATATTTCATAATTGTAAAAAAGAGCAACAAAGAAAGATCATCTAGTATTTTTTATAATCATTACCTATATATCTTTTTACTTGCCATTTCATTATTAACTATATTTTTTACAAAATCACAAGGTGCTTGGATCGGAATATTTTCTGGATTAGTTGTTTTTCTTTTTTTAATAGGTTACAAGAAAATTTCTATTGGTATTCTGGTTATTACCGCGTGTTTATCAATATTAATACCATCAGCTCGTTCCGTTTTGTTTTTTCAAGATGTGGCTAGTAGTAATAGGATACTATTATGGAATCAATCATGGAGTTATTTAACCGCCTCACCATCAAATTTTGTTTTAGGAACAGGAATAAGGCAGTTTTATGACAAAATACAAAAGCCAACTCATGATTGGAAAAGAATTGAACGCCATATTTATCCACACAATATATTTTTAAATTTTTGGACAGAGATTGGCCTACTGGGAATGTTATCTTTTATTGGTATTCTTTCATATTTATTTATTCTTTCAATTAAGATGACGCGAAAAGGATATGTTTTAGGGCCCGTTATTTTTTCTCTTCTTATAACCATGATTGTACATGGGCTTGTTGATGTGCCATATTTTAAAAATGATCTGTCTTTTTTATTTTGGACCATTAGTGCAATCTCAGTAATGAGTTATGTCGCGTATAATGACAAAATTTATGAAGTATAATATAAAAGTGAAACCAGGTTCAAAAAAAGAAAAAGTGGAAATCAGCAGTACTGGATTAACAGTTTGGATAAAAGAACAACCCGAAAAAGGAAAAGCTAATAATGGAGTAATACAAGCTTTAAAAAAATATTTTAAAGTTCCAAAATCTAATATCCAAATTATTTCTGGATTTACAAGTAAGAATAAAGTGATAGAAATTGAAAAATAGGGAAGACACTTCTCTATTTTTTTGATATAATAGATTATATAAATATGGATAACATTTTTTTACAAATTAGTGTCCTTCTTGGCATAACAGTTTCAATCGCATTTATTATGCGATTACTTCGTCAGCCACTTATTGTGGCATATATTATTGCGGGTGTAATAGCTGGTCCTCTTTTTTTGAATTTAGTTTCCGGGGGAGAAACATTTTTTAATACATTTGCTGAATTTGGAATAGTATTATTATTGTTTGTGGTGGGACTAAGTTTGAATTTAGAATATATTAAAAAAATGGGTAAAAAAGTATTTGTGGGGGGCTTACTTCATTTTGTTATTACTGCTGGATTAGTAACATTATTGATGCATTATTTGTATTTCAGCTGGATCTCAGCTTTGTTTATTGCAATTTCAATAACATTTTCAAGCACAATTATCGTTATTAAACTTTTATCAGACAAGAGGGATTTGGAAGCACTTTATGGTCGTTATGTAATAGGTGTTCTTTTGGTACAAGATATTATTGCTGTGATATTAATGATATTTTTAAACACCTCCACCAAGAATAGTGTTGTTTGGTATCAAACGGTTTTTTCAATTGGTGCCAAAGGTGTGTTATTAGTTGGAATTGTTTTTTTAATGTCTCGTTATTTATTACCACATATAATGGATAAAGTTGCCAAGAGTGGAGAAATGCTTTTCATTTTTACAATTGCATGGTGTTTTGGAGTTGCTTCATTAGTTTATTGGGCTGGATTCAGTGTAGAGATAGGAGCTATTATTGCTGGTATTTCATTGGGTGCGTCACCATATCAGCCCGAGATTAGTAGTCGTATGCGCCCTCTTCGTGATTTTTTTATAGTGCTATTTTTCATATTACTTGGTAGTGAATTACAATTAACTAATATCAAACAAGCTATTATACCGGCTGCTATTTTATCAGTAGTAGTTTTAGTGTTTAAACCAATTTTATACTATTATGTATTGAGAATTTTAAAATATACTAGACGTAGTTCTTTTTTAGCAGCTACCACAGCTGGTCAAGTAAGTGAATTTGGTTTTATTTTGATCTTCACAGCCATGAGTGTGAACTTTTTAAATGGTTCTGAGCTGGCCATACTAACAATTGTAGCTCTTATTACAATCATGATATCATCATATTTTATTACGTATAATGAATGGATGTATAAAAAAATATTACCATTACTTAATAGGTTTGGAGAAGATAAAATTAGACAACTTAATGAAAATCTAGAAGAATATCCAGTATGGGTATTTGGATACCATAGAATTGGCTGGAAAGTATGTGAAGCGTTAGCCGAAAAGAAAGTTAAATTTGCAGTTGTTGATTTTGATCCCACAGCTATTTCAAAACTTAGGCATAGGGGAATTCCATCATTTTTTGGTGATGCAGCGGACGTCGAATTTTTAGATGGATTACCATTACACAAAGCTAAATTAATAATTTCAACTTTACCAGAGGCCGATGATCAAAAAACTCTTATTTCTCATGTGAAACAAAACAATAGTAAGACTCATATTATTGCCAATTTATATCATACTGATCATTTAGACGAACTTTATCATATGGGAGCTGATTATGTAATGATGCCTCACTTATTAGGTGGACAGTGGATTGCTAATATTCTAAAAGAACATAAATGGAACAAGACCACATTCAAAAAAATACGCCAAGAACAAAAACAAGAAATGAAATTAAGGTTTAATGTATTTGATCACGAATAACTATTAATATCTATTATATGGGTGGAGAAAGAAGAGTAGCAAAAAAAATCATAGGAGGAGATCAGGCTGAGTACGGAGATATTTTTTCGGGGGAAATAGTATCTGAAAAAGTTAATGATCATCTTAGACCGGTTGAAAACATATTAAAGGTTCAGGCTGAGGGAGGATTTACCTCGCCAGAACCATTATCCTGGTTAAATATTGATGATCAAGATATATCAGAGGAGCAATATTTAGCTATATTAGATAGATATGGTATTGATCCAACATTGGAAACAGAACCAGACGAAGAATTAATAGGTGTTGTCAGTATTATTGAAGAGAGATGGAAACAAGCAGTGGAAGACTGTGATCAAAAAGAAATAAATAAATTAAAATCAGAGAATTTAGATATCAGATTAGCAATGGCACATGTAGACAAACTATTAAGGGAAGCTAATTTACTATAATTTTAAATTAAAAAAACTGTCCAAAAAAGACAGTTTTTTTAATTCCTTTATATTATAACGAATGATTCTGAGATATTAATTGATATTACGATAAGTAAGCTGATGATAAGTATCAGGAATAAAGTGGAAAACAGTATTAAATAACCAATTTTCTTCTTGTCTTTGGGGACAAATGTCCAAGTTGAATATTTAATTTGATGTAGTTGTTTTAGTAATGGTTTATCTTCAGATTTAATTCTTCTGCACACCAGTCCTAATAACAATGATACTATTGGTAAAAATAGGAAGAACATACTTACAATACTTGATATATTATTACCGTGAAAATTTTCGTAGTAGTATCCGCTGAACATATAATCATATACTTCGTATGCAACAAAGAGTGACGGTATAAATATTATGAATGAAGCCATTGCAAGTCGTCTTCTAAATATATAGCCTTTATCTTTCAATGACAGTAATACTCCAAATGCTTCCCCCTTGTGTTCTTTTGTTCGTGTTAACAAGGTTGCTATAAGCAGACCAAATATTGTAAAACAATTTGCTAGTCCTAGAAGCAAATACTTTATTTTTTTCTGTCTCAATTCTTTCAAAAATATGTACCCAACAAGTAGACTGGATATTATTGAAACTATTATTAGTAATATGATTGTAAGAACTATTGGATTGGCATTAATGGTATTTGCTAAAAATAGCTTTGAAGGTACCTTATCTTTTATCCATAGATCTTCAGTTAATAATCTTGATGGAGCCTTAATATATATATTTGTATATTTAATATTATCAATATTTCCTTTAAAAAATCCACTATCTTCCTTAGTTATATGTCCTTGGCTAAAAAAGGTAACTTTTGAATATATATTGATATCGTTATATATCCTTGGAGTAACATGACCTACAATGCGTATGGTTGCAGGTACTTCTTTATTGCCATAAACACTAGTTGGCATTAAAGGAAAATATATATCATTAGTTTTGAATGATACAAATAATCCTTTGCTATTAGATTTTTTTTGAGTACCAGTGTTTTGTAACCAAGAAACAACGAATGAGTAGTCTTTGCCTATATATTTATTTAAAACGGGTATAGATCCTGCCACTACATTAATACCCCTATTTTTTAAGTAAAGAAATAATCCGTCAGCAGTTTTAGCAGTAATTATTTCAGAAGTAATTCCACTTTTTTCTAAGTGAGAGTAAACGGTTACTCCTAATGAAGTGCCATCTATTTCTTTTGATAAAGATAGACCAGTAGTTTGTCCTGTACTTGCATACATAAATCTTGATCGGAAGAATGACTCAACAAATATTGGATATATTTGTGTAGATGCCAATGAAGATGATATTTCTCTAATATTATTATGAGCTAACTCGGTAGTTTCTATACCACCTTTAATAATTGGAATATTATCTAGTATATCAATTTTAACATTTTCAGGTTTGCTAGGTACTGGGAAAAGCCAAACTTGTCCATTTTCATTTTCTTGATAACCTACACTAAGTATCATTTTTTGAACCCCATTTTCATAATTAATATATGCTTGCTGACTATCTTCACTCGAGTAATCCCATTGTCCGTATATATATGATTTTGATATCATCATTCCATCAGCTGATGCAGAATTGATAATAAAGAGGGATGATAATATTATTACCAAACAGAAAGTCATTAAAGCTAAGATTTTTTTATACATACTTAAGATTAATAATGTTTATTAAGATTATATGTAGTATATCATTTTTATCAGAAACCAACTATAGAAATAAAACTAAAACCCCCCTGTTTTTAGAGAGGTAATACGACGTTGGGATTATGGGATGAAGCGGGAACCTATTTGGCTGATATTTGAATAATTAAGTCAATACTTGACAAAATGTTATATATAGTGTATAATATGATATATACTATACACTATGAAGACTGACACAAAAGAAAGAATTATTAAATTGATCTCCAAAAGCAATGGAGCTTCCGCGGGTGAGATTGTAAAAAAAATGGATTTGCAAGCCACTGGCATTTTTAGACATTTAAAATCTCTTCAAAAACAAGGTATAATATATAAAGTGGGTAATCCTCCAAAAGTAAAATATTATTTAAAAATAGATATGGATATTAATTCCAACAAAATTAAAAAAGTAATTGATTGGGCAATTACTGGCAATGAAGACTTGATTAATACTGATTTTTTTTGTCCCATAAGGGATGTTTTTCAGGCTCGTCTAGATAGAATGCCTTCTTTGTTGCAAAAATGTACAAGCATGAATTTATCTTTTTTGATCACTGCTGTTTGCGGGGAAATTGGCAACAACTCTTATGATCACAATTTAGGTTCTTGGTTGGATAACCCCGGAGTCAACTTTATGGTAGATGCAGATAATAAATTAATTGCATTAGCAGATAGAGGGCAGGGTATTATGAAAACTATTAGTCGAGTAAGAACAGAAATTAAAAATAATCAAGAAGCTTTAAAAGTTGCTTTTACTGAAATTGTATCAGGTAGATTTCCAGAAAAAAGAGGTAATGGACTTAAATATGTAAAAAAAACTATTATAGATAATAATCTTTTTTTAGAATTTTATTCAGGAGATGCTCAAGCAGTTGTTGATTCTAATGGTTTGAACATAAAAAAATCAAAAATTAATATACCAGGTTCACTGGCAATAATTAAATTTTAGTATGCTTATTGAATTAAAAAAATTTGGTAAAGTGCTGTCTTCTAGACCATCAGGAAAAGAAGCTTACATGTCTGCAAAAGCCTATATATTGCCACAAGAAAATTCAGACGATACATTAATAGAAATTGATTTTAATGGTGTGGAGGTTCTAAGTCCGAGCTGGGCAGATGAATTTTTAACACCAATAGCGGAAGAAACTGATTATAGGGTTAAATTATTACATTGTGAAAATCCTACAGTAAGTGCAACTTTGGAATTATTAGGCTTGAAAGAGTTGATTATTAAGTAACATAATTTACATTGCAAAAAGCTCCGAACTAATACGGAGCTTTTTAAATAATAATTCTTTTTACATTTAATTTTTTATATTGTATTTCATTACCACGTAAGTCAGAGCATTCTCGCAAATTGTACAAATTATGGGAGTTAAATAATATTCCTAAACAAAGATTTAGCTAACTTTATATTGAAAGAACCCTACCAAATAATGAGTAGAGCCCCTAAAAATGCTTCTTTTGTAGAATTGTCGGGATTGTGGGACGAAGTGGGAACATTTTTGGCTAAGAATAAGTATTTTTAAATAAAAATTCTCTCGATATTATTTATCTTATCTATTTCAAAAACCAAAATAGCCAGATTATCACCGACGTTGTGATTTCCCGATGATAGACATAGTGTCTTACCTATTTTATGTTTAAAATCTCCTGACATTTTAACTGTTTCGTGAATATGACCATGAAGTGTTAAATATGGTTGATATTCTTCAATAAAATTTCTTAATGCCATACTGCCGACATGCATGCCACCAGATACTGCCAGTGGTGAAACAAGATCTAGATTAGTTTTATTTGGTGGAGAATGAACAATATAAATAGTTTTATGTTGGTTTTCTAGAAATAGTTTCCCCTCTAAGTCTTTTTGAATTGAATCCTTTTTTTCAATTTCCGTATTAAAATAAAAATCCGACCATCCTTTTTTTAAACTTTTTATTCCTTCAAGTCTATAATTTGATTCTTTTCTAATTGAATAATTACGCTTTAAATTTTTCGGTACAGCACTAAAATCATATTTTTCCCAATCTTTTATACCAAAAGGAGTAATAGGGACGTATGAATAACCAACAATATCAAATTTATCTGTTAATTTTAATCTTTTATTATGAATAATATGATATAGATCATGATTATTTTTTAAGACATCCATATTGACTTTGCAATCATCATTGCCCATCATTAAAAATATTTTACAGTTTGGTATTTTATTTTTTAAAGGCGATAATAAGTTTGGTAATTTGTTCTTCAAAAATTTCCTTTGACCAGATATAAATTGATTTATGGCAAAATACTTTGGTGCTATATCTCCTCCGATAATTACAAAATCAGCCATTATTTTAATAGCGTAGTTAACTAATTTTCTGTATTGAATTTCATTACCATGTATATCAGATGTGTATATAGCTGTAATCATAATCTTAACCTATTTCAAAAAATCGATATAGTTTTCTTTGTTTATAACTTCATAACTAGCGTTATCGTAGGTTTCCAACCAATCTTTAGGAGGTTTAACTTTATTTTCTTTCCATTTGAATTCATAGCCATATAGTTTACCACTATGTTCTTCTATAAGATCTATTTCTTTTTTATCGTAAGTACGCCAAAAGTAATAGTTCGCGTACTGATTATTATAATGATTTCTTTTTATTCTCTCCATTAGAATAAAATTTTCCCAAAGCTGTCCAACATCGTTTCGCATATTCGGTGGGTTAAAGTTGGCAATTAATGAATTTCTAACTCCTAAATCATAAAAATAATATTTGTCCATCTTATATACTTCTTTACGTAAATTACGGCTGAATCCACTAAGGCGGAATAATATAAAAGATTTTTCGAGAAGATCGAGATATTGAGCCACTGTGTTTTTATCAATACCCAGACTTCGTCCCAGTTCATTAGTAGATACCTCACTGCCTATTTGAAAAGCTACAAGTCTTAACAAATCAAATATTTTTTTAGAATTTTTTACTTTATCAAAATCTAGGATGTCTTTTAATAAATAAGAATTAGTTATCTCATCTATTTTATTTATTTTTTCTTCACTAGTTGTTTTTGTTATTACATTTGGATACATACCATATATAAGATAATCGGTGAGAGTATTATCTAGTTCATATGGTGTTGAAAATGATAAAATTTCTTGAATAGATATTGGATAAAGTGTAGCTACATATTTTCTACCCGTTAAAGCTTCTCCAGCGTAATTTAGTAAATCAAAAGAAGATGAACCAGTCACTATTACAGTAACATCATCAATATTATCTACTATAAGTTTTAAAGCTCTACCAATATTTGGTATTTTTTGAGCCTCATCTATAACGAGTAAAGTACCAGCCGGTATTTTTTTGCGTAATAAATCAAGACTGCATTGTGATAAATCATTTGAAAAAGGGATATCGTCTCCTGTTTTCCAAATATATTTTCCTTTATATTTTTTTAGGTATTTTAAAACCAAAGTTGTTTTTCCTACTTGTCTTGGACCATAGATAATTAAAACTTTATTTTTTTCTATATTTTTTTCAATTTGTAAGATTCTTGGTATCATAGGTATAAATTAGTATTATATGTGTTTTATTATATCATACTCACCTAATTATGTCAAATTGGGTGAGTATAACTCACCCAATTATACTAAATTGAGGGAGTAACATTCCAGCAAATTGTACAAATTACGGGAGTTTAACAATCGATCTGATAGGACTTGAACCCATTTTTAACCTATCTTAGTAAAATTTACATTATTAAATTAATTCTACGTCATTTTCTTGAACCTTTTTATAGAGGGCAAGAATTTAGTTAACCTTAAACCAAAAGAGCCCTATAACATGATGTCTAGGAATCCTAAATACTTTTTTTGTTATTATGTCGGGGTTGTGGGACGAGGCGGGAACCTATTTGGCTAAAACAAAAGAAAAATTAAATTAGGTTATAAAATCTAAATAATTTTCTCTATTTATGATTTTATATTCAGAATTATCATATTTTTCTAACCAATCTTTTGGCGGTTTAATATTTTTATTTCCCCATTTTATTTCATAGCCAAACAATTTTCCATCCCTTTCTTCAACTAAATCTATTTCTTGTTTATCATAGGTCCTCCAAAAATATTGATTTGCAAATATATTCATATATTTTCTTTTTTTCATTCTTTCTACAACAATGTAATTTTCCCATAACGATCCAATATCATCTCGGGTTTTTATATCATTAAAATTATTAACTATAGCATTACGAATTCCATTATCATAAAAATAAAATCTTGAATTTTTTGTTACTTCTTTCCTTAAATTTCTACTAAAACCATCCACACGGATAATAACAAACACTTTAGATAACAAATCCAAATATCGTTCAGTTGTAGCAAAGTTTATGTTTAAATTACTGGCTAATTCAGATATTGATACTTCTTTACCTATTTGAAAAGCTAGTAATTTTAACAAATCAATTAATTTTTCTGATTTTCTAATCTCATTAATTAAGAGTAAGTCTTTGTATAAATAATTATCTACAATAGAATTTAATAATTCTTTCTTTTCAGATATATTTTTAGTTGTAATAATCTCAGGATATGAACCATAAATTAAGCGCTCGGGTAAATTTTGTTTAGTAATAGAAATATCTTCATATTTTTTTAGTTCAATTTGTGCAATAGGGAATAATTCATATTGCCATTTTCTACCAACAAGAGGTTCACCCACCTGATTAGCCAATTCGAAAGAAGATGAGCCTGTAGCAATAATTTTTATATCTTTAATGTGGTCAATAATTAATTTTATGTTTAATCCAATTTTATTAACATATTGAGCTTCGTCAATTATTAACATTTTGTAGCCCTCTAAATTTTTCTTTAAAATTTCTATGCTTTGACTAGATAGCCATTCACGTACAAAACGATCCTCTCCACTCACAAATAAGATCTTATCTTTACTCTTCTCTTTTATTTTTTTTATTAAAGTAGTTTTACCAACCTGTCTTGGCCCATAAATAATAATAGCCTTTCCCGAAGTTAATTTATTTTTTATATCCTCGGTTATTAATCTTTTAATATGCATATTTTTTGTTTAGTTTTAATTATATTAAGTATAGCATACCATAGCTATATTGTCAAATACGTATAGTACACTATATACATTTTAGTGAATACATACACTTTCAACTTCAATACTAATAGGACTTGAACTTAAATTTTATCATATTTTGGTAAAATAATATTTTTTAGTAAAATGAAAGTAAAATCACTCTATTTTTTTTGAACCTTTTTATCGAGGGCAAGAATTTAGCTAACAATACAACAAAAGAACCCTACAAATGATTAGTAGAGTTCCTAAAAATGCTTCTTCTGTAGAATTGTCTGGGTTGTGGGACGAAGTGGGAACCTATTTGGCTAAGGTTAAGGTTTTTTAAGAAAAGATTTTTAAATAAAATTAATCTTGAATAGGATGTGTGGTTTAATTGAAGGGGACTTCTTTTTCTGCTATACTGAGGTAGTACGAGTATATCGTGATTTATTCTTAATTAACCAATATGATTCATCCAAAGATATCTTTTAAAATTAGTAAAAAAAAAGATCTGGATACATTGTTTTATTTTATAGATGATGCTAAGTACGATGATGGTAGAAATTTAGATTGGGCAGTCTTTAAAAAATATTCTTATCTCAAAAAGTATTTTTATGAAGATAAATATTACAAAGTTAAAAATAAAAAAAATTTGATGCAATTTATTGATGATAAGTATTTGAAGAATAAAGATAGGATGAAAAAAGACATAATTAAAAATCAGAAACGATGGAAAAAAATAGAGGTTCAATATTTTCTGCTCATAGATAAGCTTTTTTCAAATTATAAATGGCCGAAGGGTAAATATATTGCGTTTGGTACAATTTGGGGTATGTATCCACGTTTTCTTGAAGATAAAACTTTTCAAATCCCATATACTTATTCTACTCCTAAATACATTAATGTTGTTATAGCACATGAATTATTGCATTTTATATTTTATGATTATTTTTTTAAACGTTACCCCAAATATGAATCTGACAAATATGATTTTTTTGTATGGAATGTTTCTGAGATATTTAATATAATAGTTCAAAATTCTCCGGAATGGATTAAATATTTTAAATTTAATTCCCTTGGTTATCCAGAGCATAAAAAAGTTATAATGAGTCTGAGTAAGACATGGCATGATAAAAGTAATCTAAAACTTGATGAATTAACGGATGACATTATTCAGAAGGTAGAAAAATTTTAATAAAAAAACAAACTCCATAAGTATGAAGTTTGTTTTATCTGTCGGGGTTATGGAACGAAGTGGGAACCTTTTTGGCTAAGTTAAGTAATAAAATCTAAATAGTTTTCTTTATTAATCACTTCAAAACTAGCATTATCATAAGTTTCTAGCCAATCTTTAGGAGCAGAAGGTATTTTTTTTGAATATTTAAATTCATAGCCATATAATTTACCACCACGTTCTTCAATTAGATCTATTTCTTTTTTATCATAGGTTCGCCAAAAATAGTAGTTTGCATAATTTTCCTGATAATCATTTTTCTTTATTCTTTCCATAAGGATAAAATTTTCCCATAACTGACCAACATCATTTCTGGTATTAATTTTATTAAAATTATTAATTAGGGCATTACGCATGCCAATATCATAAAAATAATATTTACTCATTTTACTGATTTCCTTGCGTAGGTTGCGGGAAAAACCATCAAGTCGGTAAATAACAAAAGATTTTTCTAAGAGATCTAAATATCTCAACACCGTTTTATTATTAATTCCTAAATTATTACCAAGTTCCAGAGTAGAAACCTCACTACCAATTTGAAAAGCCAAAAGCTTTAATAAGCTTATTATAGTTCTTGAATTTTTTACTTTTTGAAATTCCAAAATATCTTTAATTAAATATGCATCTTTAATTTCTTTTATTCTTTTTATTTTTCGCTTAACATCAATGTACGTAACGATATTTGGATACAAACCATAAATAAGATAATCATCTAATTTTTTTTCTAGCTTATATATTGTATTTTCTTTGGCTAATTCCCCTATGGAGATGGGGTAAAGATTAATGACATTTTTTCTGCCAGTTAAAGGTTCGGCTGTGGCATTGGCTAGATCGAAAGATGAAGATCCTGTTACGATAACAAATATTTTATCTATATTATCCACTACTAATTTTAAAGCTCTGCCAATATTTGGTATTTTTTGTGCTTCATCAATGACTAGAAGCTCAATATCACCAATTGCTTTTTTAATTGTGTCCAAATTACAACTACTGAAGTCTTCAACAAAATCAAGTTGATCTCCAGTAAAATATTCATAACTTAAAGAAGTTTCTTTGAGGAAATTTTTGACTAGAGTAGTTTTTCCAACCTGACGAGGGCCATAAATTATCACAACCTTATTTGCTTCTAAATTTTTTTCAATTTGAACTAATCGTTTTATCATATTTGCTTGGGTTAAAAATATAGTTTGTATAATATCACATTCCTATAATTATGTCAAATTGTAGGAATTGAATTCCCACAATTTATATAAATTGTGGGAGTCTACTAAAAGCCCTGATGGGACTTGAACCAATATTTTAGCTTATTTTAGCCAAATTATTATTTTGAAATAATTTTACACAAAATTTAGGTTATTTTCTTGAACCTTTTGATTGAGGGTAAAAATTTAGCTAACTTTACATTAAAAGAACCCTACCAAATGATGAGTAGAGCCCCTAAAAATGCTTCTTTTGTAGAATTGTCGGGGTTGTGTGACGAAGTGGGAACCTTTTTGGCTAGGAATAAGACCTATTAGTTATGAGATTAAAATTGTATTTATTCATTTTTTTATTGTACTGGCTTTCCTACCTGCCAAGCTAACTCAAACAATGTTTTAAGTAATTTTGTAAGTGGTTCACTTTGTATTACTACTCCCATTCTATTAGGTTTTTTGTTTAAAGCCATCAATACCTTATCTTCAAAAATATTAATTTCACCACCAAGGTCTTCAATACCAGGTAGTTGTTCTTGTTTTATCCATCTATATTCAGTATATTTTAAATTTCCTTTGTAGTTTTTCATCCATTTGCGAGCTTGCTTTGTGTCTAACAGCAACATTCTTTCTTTAATCTTGCGTTTACTCCTCTCCCTATTATATTCTTGTCCCCATTTTTTAAATTCAGGTGTGTCCCAACCTTCCATTTCTGCAATTGATAGAATTTCAGTCTTTGATTCCAAAGATTCCATGTATATATTTTTTAAACCTTTATCACCATCTTGATAGCGTATCACTGGTTTTTTGGCTATTTTAAATATAGATAAAAAATCATCTAATTTCTTTTCCATTTCCACTACATTATTTTCCCACTGTTTCTTATTACTCTTAGCGTAATTTACTAAACTACGAGGATGATTAGCAAAGTATTTATTAGTGGAGCCTTTACCAGATGTTTGACTAACTAAACCATGCCAATTTAATTTTTCTAATATAGTATAACCAAGAGTGCGGGTAATACCAGCTTTTTTAGTTATTTCACTAACTTTAGAGGGCCCTAATTCTAACAATGCTAAATACATTTTAACCTCATTACTATTTAAACCCATTTTTTGTAATATTTCTTCCATATGTAATATATGGTATCACAGTATCAATATTGTGTCAATATTTTTATACAATTAGTTAAATTAAAATATAATTTACCTTATTTAAGCTATATATCTATATTCATTTAGTATTTCGTACTTGACAATTAGTTAAATTATGCTATGGTTAAGTGTTCTTTGAAAATATATTAGTCTTTGTTTGGGTATTATTCATCCTAGTCTTCCTTATTATTTTAACCAGTTTGAATTAATGAGTAAGACTGGGAATAGTCCTGGTCAGACAGATAACCAAAAAGGAGCGAGAGGATGGAACAAAAACTTGGTTACAAGGGTGAACTAAAAGAGGCGATGGGCGCATCATTCCTTGAACAGATTCCAGCTCTTGAAACCTGGGACCATGTGGAGGTTCTGGGGTCCGAGGATATGTGTAGCCTATTTCATGAAGCCGCTGATCACAAGCGGCGGATTACTAACTCGATAAGGCATGCTCAAGGAAAGGCAGAGCTACTTAGTGGCAAGAGTGCGTCTTACTTTGCTGCGGAGGCAAAGAAGTACGAAAATCCAGATATGGAAATTGGCTTACCAGGAGATGATCCCAACTCACAACTCGAGCCGATAGACGAGGGGTCATCACGACGTCTGTTTTTATCGACCACCTTTAACATCTGTGGGTGGTGCGGGCACAACACCCACAACAAATCACTTGGTTTCTGGGCGCAATGTGGGGGGTGTATGATTAAAACCGGGTGTACACTGATCCATGAACACTCGGATCGAGCCGATTTACGGTTCAATTCACCCTGTCTCCTCAAAATCGCATCGGTCAGCGATATTTTAGCCGAAGCCCGCTTCTTCCAGAAGGAAGTTGAAAGACTGTCGGTTGAGAAAGAGCGAGCAAATTCCGGGATAGAACATCTTCGGGAGTTGATGAGGAGCGCACCCAGTAAGCCAAGGCTCGCTAGCTTGCGTCTGTTGAGCGAGTATAAGGAGGAGGGAGATGTGTTCGTTTGGGTGGGTCCAGGCAGTAGTCACAAGGGTGTCTGGGCTAGGGCGGTTATCTGGGAACATGAGCAAAAGGATTGCTTCCGCTTCCAGACATATCTCCCTGTCTACAGCAGTGGGTATCCAGGTAGAAATAAGTTCGTTTATAAGTATTGGGCGCCCTCGGTGTTGCAACCTCATGAACTAACTTATTTGCAAATGGCGGTTAAAAGCGATCCGGAGTTTTTTAAGATCTGGGTTGAGAATGCTGTTAAGCTTGGAGACCGTTATACAAGTAAGTTCGTGAGTGATCTGAAAAAGGGTGGCTTTGTCGAACCCGCTGATGATTGGAACCTCACCATATGCGGACCAGTAGACAGCACCAAGAAGGCTCTTGAAGTATTACAGGTGGACCGCCCTCCCACTCATTTAAGGGAATGGTCTTTGTTGCGGAGGCTACATAGGGAGCTTCTACGTAAGACTAGGAACTACTATGGGGATCATGAAAAGGTGTTAGGGTGGACTGACGCCCATTACAGTTCTATTAATGAGGCCATTGATCTCCTGTACCCTAAGGAGGAAGATGGGGAGGACTGAAGCTAATCTAACCAACTAGCCCCACCCCCCCCGAGTGAAAACTTGGAGGGGGTGGTTAGGAGATATTAAACAAGACTGCCCACATTTCGTTAGTTTTAAAGTATATTTAAATTTAACGAAGGCAGTTTTGTTTAAACAATTCCCTATCCTAATACAATACCCATTCCTATAAATATATCTGCCCAAACAATCCAAATCGAATTACAACGCCGTTTTTCGCTAACTTACAGGAAAGCCAAAAAAAAGTTTGAAAACTTTCATGATTGTAAAAAGTGTGGAGTGCTAAAAAAAGTACTTTTGAACCTTTTTATTGAGAGTAAAAATTTAGCTAACTTTACATTAAAAGAACCCTACCAAATGATGAGTAGAGCCCCTAAAAATGCTTCTTTTGTAGAATTGTCGGGGTTGTGGGACGAAGTGGGAACCTTTTTGGCTAAGAATGAGGGTTTTTAAAAAATAAAGCTCATCAATTACGATGAGTTTTATTATACACGATAATACTTTTGCAGTTCCATTTAAATTTACTACAATACTAAAATATCATTATAGAAAATAATAGGGGGAACTGCAGTAGACAAAGAACACATGTCCATCCCCCTTAGCACCCCATTGGGTTTGCCCTGTTTGAATCTGCATGAGATTCCCGAAGGCCTTTTATGTAGTGCTATTACGCTACTCTTGCGGGTAGCGTTTGTACTGCGTGCATAGGTCGGACCGGGCTTACAACATCAGCAGGGTAAAACTTTTCCTCATGTGCAACTCCTTGGTTTAGATGAACGTATTTGGATTATAACAATAAATGATTTTTTTATCAACCATCCATTTATGTTGATAATATCCAAAACCCATTAATAACTCTGTTGGACGATTTTGGGTAAACAAAAAAACATCCTATTTAAGAATGCTTTTCAATGTCTGTGTCGGGGTTGTGGGACGAAGTGGGAACCTTTTTGGCTAAGAATGAGTATTTTTAGTTTTTATTAACAATACTTAATCATTTTCATTTTCTTCAGTCTTAACAAGTTTATCAGGGTGTATTTTATATACTGGACTGGTAGAACCTGGTTTGTCTATATTCATAACTACATATAATCCTTTATCTTTGAGATAATTCATAATAACAACCTTTTCTCCTGATACTGTTTCCATCATATTACCATTTTCGTATTGTTGTTCTCGTCCTGCATATTTTGATGATTCTGTATCATCACTAGATGGTATTTCAATGTTTCTCATAATGTTATTATTATTATTTAATAATAACTTAATTATATTACTAAACACTTTATCGGTCAACTTAATAAACAAAAAACATTCTGTTTAAGAATGTTTTGAATATCTGTGTCGGGGTTGTGGGACGAAGTGGGAACCTTTTTGGCTAGAAATATGGAGTTTTATTCTAAAATTTCACGGCGACCACCGGCTACAGGTTCACCGACGCCAAAGTATAATTCTCCACCTTGTAAAACTTCTATGGTTTTGACCAATGATTCTTTTTTACCATCAAACAACTCATAATTAAGTGGTTTATCCGATCTTTGCAAGCGTGGCATTTGGTTTTGTGATCTTGGTCTAGCAATATCAAAAATGTATCTTCCTCTTTCACTATTTTTCAAATCTTCAACTACAAGAAAACTGTGGTCAGCTGGGAATTCTTCAAAATCGTCAGCATTCATCATGGATATGCCACTCATATAAGATGATTTTACACCTATTTTTTGCATTAGGTATTGACCAATGGCGGCTAGCTCAGCACATTGAGCCTTGCCTTTCATATCAGATAATGATGGTATATTATCCTCCCCAAATAATTTTTGCCTTTCAAATCCATCAGGTAAATTTTTGGGATCTAATTCCATAAGCTGGAATGCTCTTGACTGTATATTAAAACAAATAAAAAATAAGTAGGGGTCGATATCTGCCCCAACTTGTTTTAACCAACTTTCTATCTTTTCTCTTTGCTTTTCATATAATTCATCTATGGCTTGACGAGTAAAGTTCTTTGTCGCTTCGTCAAATGATGAAAAGTCCAATCTTAATTTTGTCGTTAGGTCATTTCGAAAAAGAGAACCGCCTAAGGGTAATTCTTGTTCATCTCTCAACTCGTCAGCCCATACTCCTCTATAAATATGTTTTATTTCTTTAAATTCATTCTCTTTTTTAAAACTATCAGGTATCGAAAAAGGTTGTTTATCATGTCTAGACATATATTGATTTAAAAATTATATAATTATTATAAGTCATAATTAACACTTAATCAAATAAAAATCACCTTATTTTTAAAAGATGATTTTATCCGTCGGGGTTATGGGACGAAGTGGGAACCTATTTGGCTAGAAATAAAGTATTTTTTGATTATATAATCCCCGATTCAACTAGTCGTTTGGCTTCTTGATCAGTAAATTTATGGGATATATGATTTTCATCTTCAGTTAAAATCCAATAATTACCATCATTACCACTACCTGGGTCGCTTTGTTCGTCATGATTATTAAAGCATTCAAGCCCACTTAGATAAATTCTACCCATCCTTTTTTCTCTATTAACTTGTCGACTACAGTTCATTTCAGAAAGTCCATCTTTTGACCAAAAAAGAATTTTCTTAATAGCTTCTTCATCAGACATCCCTTTTTCGGTTAGATGTTTAAAAATATAGGGTGCAAAAGTCCAAAACATTGTTGTATCCAATCCTTCAGATCCGATAACTCTTGATATTTCTCTTTTTTCCCTTTTATACTCCTCACTAATTTCATCTTGATATCTTAAATAAGCTAATCCAAAGTTTCTTTCTGTTTGTGATCTTCTCAATAATCTCATAATATGTAAAAAAATACGTCCTTTACTATCAGGTGTTAATTTTTCAGCTAAATCATCTGGCAAATTACACTGGTTTATAACTGATTCCATATCAAATGCTTCTTCTCCCTTGTATGGTTTAGATAGTCTGGCATTAGGAGTGGTCTTTTTTAATTCTAAACGTACGTCTGTAAATTTAATTAGTTCTGGTGACCGTTCTAATTTAAGGGATTCAATTTTAGACATATAATAAGTTGAATTTATATCGTATATTTATTCAAATGATTGTTTATTACACAAAGATTCGATTTCTTCTTTGTTTTTCGTTGTTGTAATAGTAACATTATTCATATTTTTTTATTATTAAGTAAATTATATCTTATTAATGTAGATTTATCAAATAAAAAACTTCTATAAATATATAGGAGTCTTTTATCTGTGTCGGGGTTGTGGGACGAAGTGGGAACCTTTTTGGCTAAGAATGAGACCTTTTCAATTATAAATATCAAGTAAGAATTTTAATGGCTTCTTCAAGGCTTTTTAAAACATGTTTTTGATATTTTAGATCTTCATTATTTTTAGGATTAACAGGAATTTCTTTTTGCAGTGTTACCAGTGAGAATAAAGCAATCCGTATCATAAAGTCATTGTTGGTATATTTATTACCCTCCAAATAATAATTTGCAAAACCTGCTTTATTCAATGGGCGTAAATCATAGATAGGAAACTTGGCTAAACCCATTAAAGGATCGCGAAAACAGGCCTTTTCAAAATCGATAAATCCTGTAATTTTTTGCCCGTTAGTCAAAAAGTTTGCTGGTTGATAATCTCCATTAGTAAATACTAGAGGAGTTGAAACTTTTTTAAGTATTGGTTTAAGCGTATTGACAGCATTTTTAAAAATAATGTTTGAATTCCAGGGTTTTTTATTGATGATGACATTTAGTTCGTCAAGCAATGTATATTGTGGTAATAATTCTTTAGGTGCATCATTTATGATTTTATTAGTAACATTTTCTAATATGTTGAGAGCCTTAAAAAGTAATTGTTTTGATTTTTTTAGATTAATCTTGGAACGCATGCTAAAATGTTGGATGTTTTCTCCTTCTAATAAACTAATAAGGAGCATACTATTTTTTGACTCCGCTAATATTTTGGGGACAGGAAGTTTGTATTTAGATAGTAATTTAAGCACCTCGGCCTCAAGTTGTACACTACCATGCCTAGCTTTTCGTAAAACTACGATCTCATGTTTTTTATTTGGTAACACCAACTTTACTTTGATCGGGCATGGTAAATCATAGTTATCAAAATAGTGTGCTTCTACTATGGCAGTAGATTTGGGGAAAGCCGACAAAACAAAATTCCTCTCTACTAAAGATAGATTTACTTTCAATTCTTTTTTTAGTCGAAATGATTTCATTTGTTTAATTCTTTTATAGCATTATTATACCATTTTTCCGCAATTGATTTAGCTTTGTCTGATGTAATACGATTATACATCCAGTCAAATTTTTCTCTTACTTTTTCTTTGCCAACCGCTTTAACATGCTTATCTAGAAATGTTTGTACATTATTTTCAAAAAAGCTAATACTGTCAGCGTCTTTAAGTAAGTTCTGATCTTCATTACCGCCCTCTTCATGCCTAGAAACTAACATTTTTACTCGTTCTATTATCTTTTCATCTACATTTTCTTTTTCTAAAAAATCAGCAATAATATCCGCCCCTCTTTCTTCATGAGGACGGAAAAATTCTTTGTCTGTATAGCTTAATTCTAATTTTTTGCCATCCATATCAGCTTTTCTGTACCCTCTTTCAATATCATGAGCTATAGCCGAAATTAACAAAGATTCATCGGCGTCAGGTTTTAGTTTTTTTAGCCAATAAACTGTCTGTTCAAAATGTTTGATTTGATGAGTTTTGCCTATTTTAGTAAATGATTCAATCACAAAATTTCTTGCTTTTTGGTATATTTCTTTATCCCTATCATAATAATCAAAATTAACTTTATTAGCCCAAACTTTAAATTTAGCAAGTAAAAATCCTGATACTATTAAAATAATCCCTAATAATAAGTTACTAAAAAGAAAAACAATTCCGGCTATTATTAAATATCCAATAATAACATTCAATAATTTATTTGGACCTTTTGGCATTACGTGCAGTATTGAGCTTACAATAAATAAGGAAATCGCTATTTTCCAATTTATAAAGGCTAAAATAATAGCCAAAATAAATAGAACATATTTTATTAAATTGAGAATCTTCATATTTTATTGCTATTTTATTTTAACTGTATAGGTATTATATTCTAAAATGGGATCTCGATTTCTACTTTGTTTTCTGGATATTTTTCTATAGTTTCTTCTAGTTCGGGGAGTAAGCTATTTGTCATTTCGGTAATTTCATTAATTTTATTATGTATATATTTTTGTATGGTATCTTTGTTGACCACATCAATAATAGTATATAAAAAATTATTATTTTGTTTGCGCGATATAATTCTAATTGTATCCGCTTTATTTAATAGAATATTATTTGATTTTCCAAGATATGATTCATAAATAGGAGTATCGATAACCAATAAAGGAAAGTATATATTGCATGCATGTTTTGCTGTCTTCGTTGTGTCTTTTGCAAAAGCACTTATAGCTTTGGATAATTTTATTGTGGCTGTGTATCCACTATCAATATTATTACTTTTATTAGCTTGTATAATTCTATAGCCTATTCTTTTTTCTGAAAAATCAAATAATTTACTAGTTTTATTTGTAGCTCTTAAAAGGTTAAAAAAATTATGAGCAATATAAGTACCCTCTAAATTACTTAAATATGTGTCATCGGGGAGACGATTTTCTTTTGAGAAAACAACCCAAGGAAATTTACCAGATTTACACTCTATGATAAAAGAAATATTTACTCTAACATGTTTAATATTGTAGCTTAAAGTGGCAGCTAGGTCTATTTCACAAGATTTATTCTTGTCAGAGTCATGATAATATATTCCTTCTTCGACAAAAAAGTCTTCACTAGAAAATATTTTTGCCACAAACATTTCAAGAGGGTACCCTTGGGTTTTTAACCATTTTTTAATTTGTTGTTCTTGTTCACTATTTTTCATTTTTTCTTTTGTAAAATAAAACTTTTTCATTCTAATATTGTTAATAATAGCCTATTTATCTTTTATTGTAAACATAGCTATTTTTGACCCCACCCACCATTTCATAATATAATACCCATCCCTATGAGAAATAATGTCCAAGTAATCCAAACCGAACTACAACGCCGTTTTTCGTTAACTTACAAGGAAACCAAGGATAAAAATGGTAATACTTTTTTAGTTGTAGATTTCCCCCGTGTTTACGACTATATAGATTACATCGAATCTAACTACATTTTAAACCAACTTATGAGTGAAGAAAACGAACGAAGATTAAATTATTCCTTGTGGAGTTTATCAACAGATAAAAACAAACCTAAACAACCACCAATTGGAACAGATATATCGGTCAATCAGTGGTATAACTATGATAACCTACTTAGACAAGTTTATGAAAAGATATATTACTTCAACACTACTGGCAAAATAACAGAAAATAATTTGTGGGGTATAGCTTACATGATTTCACCGCTAGAAATATTAAAAATCAAAACGACTTTTAGAAAAAAGTTTAAAATAATATTGAATAGAATTAAACGAGGCAAACATGAATTTCAACAAGATATTAAAGACAAGCTTTGTAATGTTCATTATCGTATGCTTAACTTATTGGCAGAATACGACGCACGACCAGAGTCAGAGAAACAGTCAAAACCAGCTAATCCAACTTTAAAACAATTAGGAATTAAGGCAGACAGCAAGTGGCAAGATTTATTAATCACTTTTAAGAGTGAGTTTGAAATTAAGTTAAAACATAAAAAGGAAGAAATAGCTTTAACTCATGAACATCTAGGTTTTGCTGATAACCGCACCCCTAATTTAACCCGAGCCAAGTCTAGTTGGGAATTATTACGTTTGTTGGCAGTCGGCGGAGGTGTTTTTCCTCTCAGTAAACTAGGTAGACGAGAGAAAGCCAAGAGAAAGAAACAAAAACAAGAATTAAACAGTTTACTTAAAAAATACTTTCAAATTAAAGAAGATCCTTTTTATCCAGTGGATAAAGAAAATATCGATTATAAGATAAAAATTAAACTGATACCAGAAGTTGAGTTTAAGGATGACTGGAAAGACCGCAATATCTATGAAGAACCTGAAAAACAAGGGACGTCTTTTCTAATAGACGTTTAAACGCCAAGCGAAATTTCTTCGACTTAAAAACATAAAAAAATACGCGCGATACGACAGTACGCACGTATTTTTTTGTTTTGAGCGAAGATTCGCGCGTAAAGGGTATAGAAAGAAAATAAAATTTTTATGCCCTACCAATACAGTCAACAACTCATAGCGGATTATCAGAAATATTTTCTTGAAAGATTTAATAAAGAAATTTCTGTCTCTCAAGCAAATGAATACCTCCATTCTACGACAGGTTTGTTTTTGTTGTATGCATTTCCACCTAATGACAGTAAGGCAATAGTTCCACGCTCAACGGGTCGCAATGATTGCCAGATTGCGACCCATAAAAAGCGTGGCAGTCAATCACTCTCTGTTATTTCTATTAAACATACACCTACGCCGAAAATATGATTAAATTAACTAATCAAAAACTTACTATTTCTGGACATATTATTGAATATGATTTTATGGATGAGCCTATTAAGTACGGCTTAAATCCAAATCGTAAACCGCCTAGTCCAAGAACAGGAAAGCCAACCACACCTGAAAAAGATAGACTAGAAACATCAATCAATCGAGCTAAAGCAAATGTGCGTCGTTTAGTTAATTCAAACGCCCATAAATGGATTAAACCTGATGGACAATCATATATGCCAATATTTATTACTCTAACATTCAAGGATGATATTAAAGATTTAAAATATGCTAGCGATTGTTTTAAAACTGCCATTCAGAGATTAAACTATTTTGTTTCTGGTGGAAGTAAAAAACATATACTACATTACATAGCTATTACCGAGTTTCAAGATAAAAATCGTGATGGTGTAATTCACTACCATATATTGTTTTTCAATTTGCCATTTATTAAACAAATCTATGATGAGATAAAAAGAATCTGGCGACACGGTAATGTAAATGTTAAGTCGGTTAGACGAGTTAAAAATCTAGGTTACTACATGGTTAAATACATGTCCAAGAATTTAATGGATGGACGACTCAAAGGTCGAAAGAAATATTTTAGTTCTAAGGGATTGAAAAAGCCACAAACATTATATGACCCCGATTTGATTGATTTAGTAGTAGATTTAATGCCAAGTAAATGCAATACAGGTATTTTTAGTTGGGATAATTCTTATTGTGGTAAAATTACCCGCACCACTTTTGATGTTAAAGACGATCCCAAAGCCCTTGCTTGGCTCTATGCTTTAGTGTTAAAGTAATAATCATACAATTTATTAGGTATTTTAAGGGAGAGGGGGTTTTTTAAATAAGGAGACCACCATGGGAAAATCACCAGAGAGAATCAAGCTGGATAATGCGCTTAATGATGCGTGTATTGTATTAATTGAATATACACGCAAAAGGAGGCCAGATCTCGATACTCCTGAAAAGATGATCAAATTCCTGAGTAAAAACAGGGACGCCGTAGAAAAAAGATACAGGGAGGCCATACGAGCTAAGAAGTACGTGTGGTAATTTTAACCCCCCTCCTCTCCCTTAAGACACCTAATTATTAAAATTTATGAAATACATATCATATTGTAGAAAATCTACTGAATCAGAAGATAGACAAATGTTGTCTATTGAATCTCAAATCAGCGAAATGAAGCGAAAAGCCAAAGATGATGGTGTTGTTTTGGATAAAGTTTTTACTGAAAGCATGTCAGCTAAAAGTCCAGGGCGACCAATATTCAAAGAATTAATGGACTATATTGAAAAAGAGGGTGAATGTACTTTGTATGTTTGGAAATTAGATCGATTGGCTCGTAATGCTTTGGATGGCGGACAGCTATCTTGGTTTATGGATAGAAAATTAATTGTTGAGATCCGAACCTACGAAAGAATTTACCGCAATATTGCTGATGATAAGTTTTTCATGTCTTTAGACTTTGGTATTGCTAAAAAATATGTTGATGATTTGAGTGTTAATGTTAAGCGTGGAATACGAATGAAAATTGAAAAAGGTGGTTGGCCTACACTTGCCCCGTTTGGATATGTAAACGACCAAATTAATAAAACAGTTGTTCCTGATAGTGAAACCGCTTCGTTACTGGTTGAATTGTTTAACAAATATGCTACTGGTGGATATAGTTTAAAAGAATTGGTAAATATTATGTATGAGCGAGGGTTAAGAACTCGTATGGGCAACAAGGTACAAAAGAGCGTAATTCATCGAGCTTTAAAAAATCCATTTTATTGTGGAATAATTTCACGAAATGGTAAATATTTTCCTGCTATTCATGAACCAATAATCAGCCATGATCTGTTTGAACAAGTTCAAGATATTATGAATAGTAAAAACAAGAGCAGAAGAAAAACTCATAATTTTACTTATCGTGGATACATGAAATGTAATTGTTGTGGTTGTGCTTTAACAGCAGTAATGAAAAAAGGCCATACTTACTATTATTGTACTAACGGCAAGGGAAAATGCGATGAACATAAAAAATATCTACGATCTGAATTAGTAGATAACTTAATGGTTAATGTTTTAGATAAAATCCAGTTTAACGAGCAAGATGTTGAATTTATGTATAGATCAGCCAAAGAGAAGCTCGGACATGACAAAAGCTATGCTACTACTCTAACCCAGAGTATATCTAATCGCCTTAAAACCGCCCATGAGAAGCAAGACAAGCTAGTGGATGGCTACTTGTCTGGAATCATATCTGAAACCGTTCATAACGCAAAAATGCAGAATCTTAATAATGAAATCACTACTTTGGAAATGCAAATTAAAAAATTAAGTGGCAAATCAGAAAATGAAGAATCTACTTTAGAACTTTGTAAAAAACACTTTTTAACCGCTATTAAAGCCAAAAAAGAGTTTGAGAACGCTCATGATTGTAAAAAGCGTGGAGTGCTAAAAAAAGTACTTTTGAACCTTTTTATACAAGGTAAAGATTTAGCTAACTTTACATTAAAAGAACCCTATCAAATGATGAGTAGGGTGCCTAAAAATGCCTCTTTTGCTATTATGTCGGGGTGAAAGGACTTGAACCTTCGGCCTCCTGGTCCCAAACCAGGCGCTCTAGCCAACTGAGCTACACCCCGAATACTTTTTTTTCTATAAATTTTCTTACTCCAGTGCCAAGGGTGAGAATTGAACTCACGACACGAGGATTTTCCTCATAGTTCCTTAAATTTCTTTAAGGGATGGACTATCTCATCACCCTTAAACTTTAAGGGGTTGGGCGCTAATGCAGGGTTATTGTTGGGGCTCACCTGCTAGTCTCTACACCTTCCGGAATAACTAATGCCCATTCCGGCTTGGCTCGGGATTGCCATATAATATACTTAGGTTTCCCCGAGTTCACCCAATTTTTAATCCAGAATTACTTCTGGATGGACCGAAATTCAGTCCTCTGCTCTACCACTGAGCTACCTTGGCGTTGTGGACCGTAAGGGATTCGAACCCTTGACCCCCTGCTTGCAAAGCAGGTGCTCTAGCCAACTGAGCTAACGGCCCAAAATTAACAAACATAATATACCAATTATTAATGTAAAAGTCAAGAATATGATATAATATTTTTAAAGAAAAAGAACATGAAAAGAAATATCATCCAAAAAGTTTTTCGTCATATCAATACAAAACTCGATTATGTGTTGAATTTAGGGTTCAGTAAACCCGAAATAATATATTTACAAATCACTGATAAATGCAATTTTCGTTGTCAAAATTGTGATATTTGGAAAAATTGTGATATGCCAGAATTGAATTTAATTGAGTGGGAAAAGATAATTAAAAGTTTAAAAAAATTTAGAAAAGATTTATCAGTGATGGTGTCTGGTGGTGAGCCGTTATTGTATAACAACTTTTTTTCTTTTTTAGATTTGTTAAAAAAATATGGTGTTGGTATTAGTTTAAATACCAATGCTTTTTTATTAAACGATAAATTGATTGAAAATCTTTTGAAAAAAGAAATTGATAAAATTGAAATATCATTGTATTCATTAAATCCAGAAGTACATAATAGTTTACGTAATACAGAATGTGCTTTTGAAAAAGCATATGAGGCAATTAAAAAAATATTGAAGAAGAAAAAAGAAATGAATTTAAAGACAGATATTATAGTTGCTTTTTTATTGAACAAACATAATATTGATGAGATGGAAGAGTATATTAAACATTTTAGTAATCTGGGTGTTTGGACTACAATCCAGTCTTTGGACTATAATATTCAATCTTTGGACGACGAGAAGAATTGTAGTTTAAATGACACGCAGAGCGTTAACGATGAATTATGGGTGTATAACAAGGATAAGATAGATATGGCGCTTAAGAGGCTGTATACAATGAAGAGAGAGGGGTATTTGATATATAATAGAGTGGAGCAATTTAAAATGATGAAAAAGTATTATTTAAGAGATTATGATGATATATTAAAGCTTCCATGTTACAGTGGACAAAACAATTTAATAATAAATAGTAAAGGAGAAGGATTCTTTTGTTTTAGAGGACCGTGCATTGGAAATTTTACAAATGATGATGTTAAAAATATTTGGAAATCTAAAAAATCGAAAAATATTAGAAAACAAATTAAAACTTGTTCAAAACCTTGTCGAATGATGAACTGTAATTATTCAAACAGTCTATTTAGAAAAAGTGTTGATTATATCAACAGACATATATTAAAAAAATAATCCTGTGTTTAGCAGGATTATTTTTTGTTATTTCTTTTTTGTTATTTCTTTATCTTGCTCCTCCTCCTCTGGTGGAGCACCTTGTTCAATTACATCCCAAACTTGTTTTTTAATTTGGTTCATTACTTTCTTGTTTTCATTTAAGAATCTTTTTGCGGCCTCTCTACCTACCCCTAATTTTTCTTCTTTGTAAGTATAGGTGTTTCCATTTTTATTAATTACGTTGAAGTTAACACCATTATCTAAAACATCTCCCGAAACTGAAATTCCTTCATTGTACATAATATCAAATTCACAAGTTCGAAATGGGGGAGCTACTTTGTTTTTAACAATTTTTGCTTTTACCCTATTTCCGATTACTTTTTCAGCTTGTTTAATTTGAGCAGCTCTTCTAACTTCAATTCTTACTGAAGAATAGAATTTAAGAGCCATGCCACCAGTGGTTGTTTCTGGGTTTCCAAACACAATTCCAATTTTCATTCTGGTTTGATTAATAAAAATAAGGACAGTGTTTGTTTTACTAATAATACCTGTTAATTTTCTAAGAGCCTGACTCATTAATCTTGCTTGCAGACCCATGTGTGATGCTCCCATTTCTCCTTCGATTTCTGCTTTGGGAACAAGTGCGGCTACTGAATCAAGTACAATTACATCAACCGCATTAGAGCGAACAAGAGTTTCTACTATCTCCAAAGCTTGTTCTCCGTGATCTGGCTGTGAAATTAAAAGATCATTGATATTTATCCCTATTTTACTTGCATAATCTGGATCCAGAGCATGTTCTGCATCCACAAAAGCGGCTATTCCTCCTAATTTTTGTACTTCAGCCACGATGTGTTGTGCTAAAGTTGTTTTTCCTGAACTTTCAGGTCCGTATATTTCTATTATACGACCCTTTGGTACCCCTTTGATACCCAATGCAATGTCTAATGATAGACAGCCTGTGGAAACTGAATCCACATGTAGTGTTCTAGCATCACCAAGCTTCATGATGGCTCCATCACCAAACTTTGTTCTAATTTGCTCTATGGCGCTCTGGGCAACCTTGAATTTTTCCTCCCTTTGATCGTCGTTTTTGGCCATATTTTTACTATTACCTTTATTAATTAGTTATTTAAACTTAATATTTCTTGTTTTTGAGCGAGTGTTTCTTTCTTTATAACGTGCCTTGTTATGGTGGTCGTTTTTCCGTGTTTTTTAGTAGCTGATATTGTAATGGTATTTACTCCTTTTGACAAATTTATAATGGTTTCAAATTTACCCTTATCATTTATACTAGTTTCCTTACCATTTATTTTCAAAGTAACTTCTTTCTCACTTTCTCCCTGAATTAGTGTTTTAATATTAGTACTGATATATCCTTCACCAGGAGAGAATACAATTAATTTGGGCGGTTTTAATATTCCATTGATTTGCCAAAAAAGATATCCCACAAAAAGAAACAAGACTGCAAAAAGAGAAAGGCGTCTTGTCCAAATTACGATAGGATTAATTGGTCGTATTTTTAATTTACAATGTGGGTGTACAGTTTTGTAATTATCCAAATCACTTTCTTTAATAAACTGCTTAACAACTTCATCACAATTTATTTTTAAACACTCAGAATATTTTCTTACATAAGCCAAACAATGAGCTTTGGCCATTGGCAAAACTTTGTACCTATTTTTTTCCAACGCGATAATATATTTTTTTGGAATATGCGTAGAAGTACCAATATTATCTATTGATAGTTTCAACTCTTTTCGTTTCTGTCTCAGAATTTCTCCGACACGAAGTGGTTTTCCAATTTTCTTTAAACAAAATATTGCCATTTGATAAATTAATATATTAATTATTTTTTTCGTCTTCGTCCTCCTCCGCGTCTTCTTCGTCGTCTTCTATTTCCTCATCTTCTATTTCGTCTTCATCTTCCTCCTCAATTTCTTCATCATCTTCATCGCTCTCCTCACTTGTTTCTTCTTCAATATATTCGTCCTCCTCCGCGTCTTCTTCGTCTGTTTCCTCCTCCGTCTCCTCTTCCTCACTTTCATCATCATCTTCAACATCATCAAACACGGCTGAACCACCACTATCCATAGTTTGTTTTTTGTCATCTAATTCAGGTTCTGGCTCAGGCATTAAATGTTCTGTGAAAAGCTCTCGAGGTTTTGCTCCATCTGCTGGTCCAACAATACCTGCTTCTTCTAATTCATCTAAGATGCGGGCTGCCCGCGCATAACCGATTTTCATTCTGCGTTGTAGTAGTGATGCGGATGCTTTTCCTGATTCTATTATTATTCTTTTAGCATCATTAAATTTAGGATCATTATCATCATCAGAGTCACCAAACAAACTCATTGTGCCTCCATCAGAACCTGATGTAGTTCCAGTAATGCTTTCATCATACTCTGGAGTCTCATCTCCCTTAAGATATTTTATTACTCTCTGTAATTCTTGTTCTGAAACAAAAGATCCTTGAATACGTTTTGGGGCTGATAGTTCAGCTGTTAAATATAGCATGTCGCCTCTGCCAAGAAGTTTATCAGCTCCTGGACAATCAAGAATAGTACGGGAATCTACGGAAGAAGCAACAGAAAAGGCAATTCGAGCCGGTATGTTTGCTTTCATTAAACCGGTAATGACTTCAACACTAGGTCTTTGGGTGGCTACAATTAAATGTATTCCAACGGCTCTTGCCATTTGAGCAAGACGAATGATACCAGCCTCAACTTCAGTTGCAGTCGTAGCCATAAGATCAGCTAATTCATCGATTACAAATATTATTCTTGGTAAACGATCTTCTTCTGAAACGACACTGTTGTAGGTTGTAATATCTCTTTTACCTTTTAGTGATAAAAGATCAAACCTTCTGCCCATTTCATTTATTGTCCAGCGAAGAGCATTAACTGTCTTTTTAGCATCAGTAATTACTGGTGTTAGTAAATGAGGAATTCCATTATACATTGTTAATTCAACTCTTTTTGGATCTACTAGTATCATGCGTAAGGTGGATGCATCATTTTGATAAAGCAAACTAAGAAGAATGGTGTTAATACAAACCGTTTTACCAGAACCAGTAGCACCAGCAACTAGTAAGTGAGGCATTTTTGGTAAATCCGCAAACCATACTTTACCAGCAACATCTTTACCAAGAGCAATTTGCATTTCACTTGGTCTTTTTTTCCATTCTTTACTTTCTAATAATTCTCTCAAAGTAACCATAGCTACTTTCTGGTTTGGCACTTCAATACCAACCAAAGACTTTTTAGGAATAGGTGCCTCAATACGAATGGGGTGGGCGGCAAGTGCCAGAGCTAGATCATTACTAAGAGCAGTTATTCGAGCCAATTTTACTCCTTTAGCCGGCTTTAATGAGTATTGAGAAACGGTAGGACCTACTTGTACTTCTCCCATAGTGACATCAATACCAAAATTAGCCAGCGTTTCTTTAATTGTTTCAGCATTTGCTTTTACGTCACCTGCGGTTGGCTTTTCTTTTGATGTATACAATAATTTTAGGGGAGGTAAGTCTCTAATTATGACCCTTGGCTTTCTTTTTATTTCTTCAATTTCTTCATCATCGTCATCTTCGTCAATGTCTTCAATCGTTTTTTTACTAAATGTAGACGTATCTTCTTCGTCTTCCTCATCATCAATAAATTCTTCTTCGTCTTCCTCATCATCTTCATCAATTATCTCATCACTATATTTACCATTAATTTTAAATTTAGTATCTGATTTATCTTTTTTAAATAGAGCAAATAATTTAATGATTTGTTTTCCAAACCAACCAAGAGTATAGAAAAGTTTGCGATGAAGATGAACAATTTCTGTTAAAGAAGTATTGAATAAAAAAATAATGGATATTAGTATTAGGCCGATTAAAGTTATTAGCCCACCATAATATCCGATATATGTTCCAAGTGGCCAAGATAAAATGAGACCAACAAGACCACCACCTTGACCTTGGATTGCCAAATCAACCATATTTTCTACCGGCTTATGTAAATGGACTATTCCATTAAAACTAACAAAGAAGAGAATAGAACCGAGCCAATGGGTTGGTTGATAGTCATAATCTAAGTCTTTGATAATGAGTATTGAAACTAAAAGTAGTATTACAGGGAAAACAAATCGAACTTGACCAAAAGTAATAGCTAAAAGAGCATCAATAAATTGACCAGCAACGCCTGCCATTGAAAAAAAGCTTAAAGTAGCGAGTCCACCAGCAATAAATAGTAGAATAGCTAAAAGCCCCCTGTTAATATCAGGATTTAAGTTTAATCTCTCAATTATACTTAGTTTGCGACGTCGTTTTCTAGCCATAAGTTTAAATAATTATACCTATTATATCATCAAAGAAAAATAAAAACAAAGTAAACAAATACCAAGAAAAAGATAAAATAATATTAAAAAATCTTATCATATTTTTCTCTATTGTATATTATATCACATATATCACAATTCTTACGTTTTAAAATCTTTATGTATTTTAAAAGCACTAGTTTGTCTAGTGCTTTTTTTATCCACACAAAGCTGCGAAAGGGACTGCGGGTTTTGATTACGCATCAAATCTGAAAACTTCCTTCGGGTCTTATAAATAATTCCCAAAAGGAGGAGAGAGTGTTTTCATGAATTCGATCCGATCGCAACACCAATTCCTTCGCAGCTCTGTGCGGACAAATTTTTTTAATTTTTTTTCTACATTCAAAATCATTATGTATTCTATAGTCATAAAATTCTTTGTCAATAGAGAATATGTTGATGATAAATAATTTTGTATAAATTTTTTTTACAATATAAAAATAAATGTAACTTTTTGAGTATATGAGACATATTAAGATGAGAGTAATATAAAGCGCGAGTTTTTCACTTTTTATTAAAATTAGGGAGATATTTAAGATATTTTAGCAATTAAGAACCTTTATTTTTTGGATAAACTGTATATATCCTGTGGATAACATTTTTGAAATAAATTTAATAATGTCTTGATTTTGCTAATTTTAGCGACAAATGAAATGTTTCTTGACAAACAGAATAAATTGTACCCATTTGACAAAATGTGTAGAATAAGGTAATATTTAGCTGATTACAAATACATATATAAGCTATTAGGGTAATAATATGAGAGAAATAGCTTAATACAGCTAAAACCACGGTCGGACTACCCCTTAGACTGACTGTGAGCAAGGGACATTACCATGCTAACCTTGCCGATAAAGTCACAATTTTAACCCTCAAAAATCAAAATCACTTAACGGTGAAGTTTTTTGTTATCTAATAAAGGATATTGATTGATTAGTACAATATTTAATGGTTTGAACACTGTACCAATCAAACAATATATATATAAATTAATTGATATATAAAAATATGCCAATCTTTAAGAGACAACCACTTAAGACAAAGGAGCGTAAATATTTTACAGATCTTCTACCAACTATTCCAATGCCGGATTTAGTAGAAGTACAGAAAAATTCCTATGATTGGTTTATAAAGCAAGGGGTAAAGGAACTTTTTGATGAAGTCTCTCCTATTACTGATTTTGCTGGCCGTGAACTCGAGTTGTATTTAGAGGATTACTATTTAGATGATCCTAAATTTGATGAAGTTGTTTGTCGTGAGCGCAATTTAACATATGATGCGCCTCTTCGTGTTACTGCTCGTTTGGTTGATAAGAAAAATAACGATACAAAATCTCAAGAAATATATTTAGGCGATGTTCCACTAATGACTAACCGTGGTACCTTTATTGTAAATGGAATTGAACGTGTAGTTGTATCTCAGTTGATTCGTTCAGCCGGTGCTTTCTTTACTGCTGAAACAATTCGTGGACGTCGTTACTATGGAGCGAAAATTATTCCTAATCGAGGTGCTTGGATTGAAATAGAAACCGATGCCAATAATGTTATTTGGGTTAAGGTTGATCGAAAAAGAAAAGTAGCCGCTACTTCACTGTTGCGCGCTTTTGGTTTTCAAAGTGATGATGTCTTAATGGATATTTTTAAAGATGTTAATAATCATCCTAGTATTGATTTTATTGAATCAACAATTAAAAAAGATTTAGCGGCTGATGAAAGCGAAGGGTTAATTGAAGTATATAAGAGAATTCGTCCTGGAGATTTAGCTACCGCTGATAATGCCAAAGGACTTATTCATTCTATGTTTTTTAATTTTGATCGTTATGATTTGGGAAAAGTTGGTGTATATAAATTTAACACCAAATTTGATTTAAATTACAAAAATGATGATTACGATGATAAGGAAATCAGAGTTCTTTCTCCAGAGAAATTACTACTTGTTTTAAAAGAAGTAATTAGATTAAATGTTACTCAGGAAGAAGCTGATGACATTGATCATTTAGGAAATCGTCGTATCAGGGCAGTTGGTGAACTTGCTCAAAATCGTTTCCGTGTTGGCTTGGCTAGAATGGAACGTATTATTAAAGACAGAATGAGTACTAATGATGTTGAGAACATTAATCCTAATAAATTAATTAATGCTCGTCCTGTGATTAGTGCTATTCGTGAGTTTTTCATGAGTTCACAGCTTTCACAGTTCATGGATCAGACAAACCCACTTAGTGAATTAGAACACAAACGTCGTGTTAGTGCTTTGGGCCCTGGTGGTCTTTCTCGTGATAGAGCCGGCTTTGAAGTTCGTGATGTACACACTACTCATTATGGACGTATTTGTCCGATTGCGACTCCCGAAGGACCAAACATTGGACTAGTAAATCACTTAGCTAGTTATGCTAAAATTAATGAGTATGGTTTTGTAGAAACACCATATCGTAAAGTTTTAAAAGTAATTGAAAATAAGGCAGATTTAATTGAAGGAGAAATTCTTTTTGTAGATACTGCTGGCGTAAAAGCTGGAACAAAGATTACAGCAGAAGTTGCAAAGAAACTTGCAGCTGATAAAAAAATAACAGAAATTCAAATAAAGCCAAGAGTAACAAATGAAATAATATATTTAAACGCCTTTCAAGAAGAAAAAATAACCACCACGTCGGCAACCACTAAAATTGATAAGGATGGATACTTTACTGAAGATATGGTTCCTGTTCGTTCTGGTGGTCAACCAGCGACTGCTCATGTAGATCAGATTGATTTTGTTGATGTTGCATCTAATCAAATTATTAGTGTCGCTACATCATGTATTCCATTCTTAGAACATGATGATGCTACTAGAGCTTTAATGGGTTCAAACATGCAACGCCAATCTGTTCCGTGTATTAATCCAGAGCCACCGATTGTAGGTACTGGGATTGAAGCAAAAGCAGCTGTTGATTGTGGTCAAGTAGTTGTCTCAGAAGTAGAGGGCGTGGTTATTGAACTAGATGGACGCCATATTGTTATTGAAGATAAAAAAGGAGAAAAAACTACATATACTTTAAATAAGTTTGTTCGCTCTAATGCTTCTAGTTGTGTTAATCAAACACCGATTGTAGACGTTGGAGATAAAATAAAAAAAGGACAAGTAATTTCAAATGGCGCCTCTGTTAAAGACGGCGAACTTGCTCTTGGCCAGAACATGCTAGTAGCATATATGATATGGGATGGATATAACTATGAAGATGCTGTGATTGTTTCGGAAAAAGTTGTTCAAACTGATAGATATACATCTATTCATATCGAAGACTACAAGATTGATGTCCGTGAAACTAAACTTGGTCCAGAAGTAATAACATCAGATATACCAAATGTAAGTGAAGAAAAATTAAAAAACTTAGACAGTGAAGGAGTTGTTCGAATTGGAGCTGAAGTAAAGAGCGGAGATATATTGGTGGGAAAAATTACTCCAAAAGGTGAGACTGAATTAAGTGCAGAAGAGAGATTATTGCGTGCTATTTTTGGTGAAAAAGCTCGTGATGTTAGAGACTCTTCACTATACCTTGAACATGGTGAACATGGTCGCGTTATTAATGTAAAAGTTTTTTCAGCTGAAAATGGAGACAAACTTCAACCTGGCGTAGTAAAGCAAGTTCAAGTTCGTGTGGCTGATATGCGTAAAATTCAAGTGGGAGACAAGATGGCTGGTCGTCATGGAAACAAAGGTGTGATCTCTCGTGTCGTACCTCGTGAAGATATGCCATTTTTAGAAGATGGAACTCCAATTGATATTATTCTTTCTCCACTTGGCGTTGTTTCTCGTATGAACCTCGGTCAGTTATTAGAAATACATATTGGTTTAGCAGCAAATGCTTTAGGATATAAGGTGGCAACCCCGGTACTCAATGGTATTACGGAAGAACAAATCAAAGAAGAATTAGTAAAAGCTGGATTTCCAGAAACCGGACAAGTTAAATTATTTAATGGACGAACCGGAGAAGAATTTGATTACCCAGTGACTGTTGGTTACAGCTATATGTTAAAACTGAACCACATGGTGGAAGATAAAATTCATCAACGTTCTATTGGTCCATATAGTTTGATTACCCAGCAACCACTTGGTGGAAAAGCACAGTTTGGTGGTCAAAGATTTGGAGAAATGGAAGTTTGGGCTTTGGAAGCATATGGAGCTGCTCATATTTTGCAAGAAATATTAACTATCAAATCAGATGATGTACCAGGTAGAAGTAAAGCCTATGAATCTATTATTAAAGGTGAAGAAATTACTAAAGTAAACATACCAGAATCATTTAATGTTCTTACTAGAGAATTAAAAGGTCTATGTCTAGATGTAGAATTATTAAAACGAACTGATTCAGGAAATTATGTTACTGTGGAAGAAGCATTGAAAGAAAAGACCGCAAAGGAAGCAAAAGACAGAAACGAAGAAGAAGATAATATTTAAAAATAATATAAATATATGAATAATATACCAGATAATAGAGCTACTTCCACTAATGACTTTGATGCCATACGTTTGCGTCTTGCATCACCAGACATTATTAAAAAATGGTCATGCGGTGAAATCACTAAACCTGAAACCATAAACTATCGTACCCAAAAACCTGAAAAAGGTGGACTATTTGCCGAAGAAATTTTTGGCCCTACCAAAGATTGGGAATGTTTTTGTGGGAAATACAAAAAAATCAGATATAAAGGAATAGTTTGTGATAAGTGTGGAGTTGAAGTTACTCGCTCATCAGTTCGTCGTGAACGCATGGGTCACATTGAATTGACTGCACCAGTTAGTCATATTTGGTTTTTACGTTCAGTTCCATCAAAGATTGGTTTGTTATTAGATTTATCAGCTCAAGCTTTGGAAAAAGTTATTTACTTTGCATCCTTTATTATCATAAAAGTAAACGAAGAAGAAAAGAAAATTGTGGCAGAGAGTTTAAAACAAGAATACAAGACAAAAAAGAAACAGATTCAAAAAGAAATGGAAAGAAGAATGGAAGATGCTAATAATAAAAAAGAAAACAAAACAGTTTTAGATAAAATTCAAAAAGATGCCGAAGAAAAAGCCGAAGCACTGGATGAAGATTTTAAAAGCGCAGATACGGACTTAAAAGAGATTCAAACAATGAAAATTATATCAGAAAACAAATATCAAGAGCTTTCACTTCGCTATGGTCATTTGTTTGAGGCTTCAATAGGGGCTGAAGGTGTGAGAAATCTATTAGATCGTATTAATTTAGAAGAAACAGTTAAAAGATTGGATGAAGAAATGGAAAAATCCAAAGGAGCAAAACTAGAGAGAATTATTAGACGAAAAAAAGTAATAAAGAGTTTTGTTAATAATAAGATACGACCAGAATGGATGATACTTAAATCTATTCCAGTAGTACCACCGGACTTGAGACCCATGGTTGCTCTAGATGGTGGACGTTTTGCTACTTCTGATCTTAATGATCTTTATCGTCGTGTTATTAATAGAAATAATCGATTGAGACGATTAGTAGATTTGGATGCTCCAGAAGTTATTTGTCGTAATGAAAAAAGAATGTTGCAAGAAGCAGTTGATGCTTTGATCGACAACAATGCTCGTCAATCAAAAACTGTTACCGCTTCGACCGGTCAAAAAAGACAACTTCGTTCTCTAGCCGATATCTTAAAAGGTAAACAAGGAAGATTCCGTCAAAACTTATTAGGAAAACGTGTGGATTATTCAGGTCGGTCTGTAATTGTGGTAGGACCTAATTTGGATATTGATGAGTGTGGACTACCAAAACGTATGGCTTTGGAATTATTCAAGCCATTTATCATGTCTGAAATAATCAAAAGAGAATTAGCTCATAATGTAAGAAGTGCTTCTCGTTTTGTAGAATCTGAACAAGATGAAGTTTGGGATATTTTAGAAGACCTTACAAAAACTACTCGCGTATTATTAAATCGTGCTCCAACTCTCCATAGACTTGGAATTCAAGCTTTTCATCCTCGTTTAATTGAAGGAAAAGCAATACAGTTACATCCTTTGGTTTGTAGTGCTTTTAATGCTGACTTTGATGGAGATCAAATGGCTGTTCATTTACCATTAACAGCAGAAGCTCGTTGGGAAGCGGATAACTTAATGGCTGCTGAAAAAAATATTTTAAAACCAGCAACAGGTAGTCCAGTAATTACCCCAAAGCAAGATATTGCTCTTGGAACATATTACATGACTTGTTACAGAAAAACCGACACTGAAAAAGTAAGTAAATTTTTCGGTTCAGAGAAGGAAGCAATTTTTGCATACAAAACAAGACAAATCAAATTACAAGAAAGAGTTAAAGTTAGATTTTCGAACATGGAAAAGTTCGAAAGCGACGTTGACCCAATGATTGAAACTTCTGTAGGTAGAATATTATTTAATCAGATTATTCCGTCAAAGTTACCATTCTTTAATGAAGAAATTACAGTAAAGAAATTAGGAAATATTATTAGTTTAGCACTAGAGTTTTGTGCTCAAGAAGAAATTCCTGAATATCTAGACAAATTAAAAAACATGGGATATCGTTATGCCACAAAATCAGGATACTCTTTAGGTATGGATGATTTTCCAAATGTACCAGAAAAAGCAGGACTATTAAAAGAGGCTGAGAAAATGGTTGATGAAGTAGAGGATCAATATCAAGAAGGTTTACTAACAAAATCCGAACGCTTATCCAAAGTACTTGCTCTCTGGGCAGAAACAAAAGACAAGGTTGTAGCTAAAAATCAAGAAAAATTAGATAAGGACGGTCCAGTATTTGCCATGATTAATTCTGGTGCTCGTGGAAGTTGGGGACAGTTAGGACAAGTTATTGGTATGAAAGGATTAGTTGCCTCACCATCTGGAGAAACAATAGAATTGCCTGTAAAAGGAAACTTTAAAGAAGGATTTAGTGTGTTAGAGTTTTTTATCAGTTCTCATGGTACCAGAAAAGGTTTATCTGATATGGCTCTTCGTACTGCTAACGCTGGATATTTAACTCGTCGTTTAGTTGACGTGTCACAAGATGTAATAGTGTTAGAAGATGATTGTGGAGATGTTGAAGGCGAATTATTTACAAAAGCTCAATCAAAAGAAATGGGACAAAAACTCTCAGAACGTGTTTGGGGACGATTCGTTTTAGAAGATATCAAAAAAGGAAGAAAAATTATTGTTAAAGCTGGAGAAGTAGTAACTGATAAAGCAGCTAGAGAAATTGATGAGGCAAATATTGAAGAAATTAAAGTAAGAAGCTTAATGCAATGTAGATTAGATAAAGGCGTTTGCCAGAAATGCTATGGTTATGATCTAAGTAGAAATAAACCAGCAGCCAAAGGAGCAGCAGTTGGAACTATTGCAGCTCAATCTATTGGTGAACCTGGTACTCAGTTGACAATGAGAACCTTTCACACCGGTGGTGTGGCTGGTGCCGGTGATATTACCCAAGGTCTTCCTCGTGTAGATGAACTTTTTGAAGCTAGAAAACCGAAAAAACAAGCTATCTTAGCTGAAGTTGAAGGTGAAATATCAATAGAAGAAGCTGACGGAAAAATCATTACATCTCCAACTGGTAGAAAAATATTTGAGGGACGTCGTGGACAAAAGATTGTCCATATTAGCTTTTCTGGAATGGATGAATTAGTGATTAAAACAAAAAAAGGTGATGAATGGATGGTTGAAGATGGAGACATGGTTAAAAAAGATCAATTATTAATTGTTCGTGGTAGTTCTGGAGAAGAAGTAAAATCTGAATATGCTGGTTCAATTAAAAAAGATAGAACCAAATTAATATTAAACTATGAAGGACCACACACTCGTGACTATATTGCACCAATGGGATATAAGTTGTTAGTCAAAGAAGGTGACAAAGTTGAAAAAGGAGCTAGACTGACAGATGGTAGTATTAGCTTGCATCAGTTATATGAATTAAAAGGAAGAGAAGCAGTCCAGAGATATATCTTAGAAGAAGTACAAAATATCTATTCATCTCAGGGTCAGAAAGTTAACGACAAGCATGTAGAACTTATTATAAAACAAATGTTCAGTCGTGTTTATGTTGAAGATGCTTGCGATACTGATCTATTACCTGGCGAAGTAATTGAAAAATCATACTTTGCTCTTTCTAATAAACTTATCAAGAAAGATGGTGGAAAACAAGCAGTAGCAAGAGAAGTATTCATGGGTATTAGTAGAGTAGCTCTTTCAACTCAGAGTTTCCTTTCATCTGCTTCTTTCCAAGAAACAGCCAAAGTATTAATTAACAGCGCTATTAGTGGAAAAGTTGATTATTTAGAAGGACTTAAAGAAAACGTTATTATTGGCCGTTTAATTCCAGCCGGAACTGGTTTTAAAGGTTAATCAAAAAAATATATTATAAAAAAAGTAGAGAAAATATCTCTACTTTTTTATTTGATTTAAATTCAGTTTTGCGTTAATATACATGATATATGATTATACTATTACCAAAAATACTAGGTGCAATGGGTTTAATTATAATAACCGTAGGAATCTTTGCAAGTTCAAGGGAAAAGGAGGATTTCTTGTTTATTATTGGTGGAATTGGCCTTTTGATATACAGCATATATCTTAAAGATCCAATTTTTATACCACTTCAAATTGTTTTTATTTTAGCTAGTATATTTGAAATATATAAGGTAAATAAAAATAAACAAAAATAATATGTCTGGACATTCTAAATGGCACAATATACAAGCTCGAAAGGGAAAACAAGATGCTAAACGAAGTGCCTCGTTTAGTAAGTTTTCTAATTTAATAAGCGTAGCCGCTCGTCAAGGAGGTGGAGATCAAGATGCAAACTTTTCTCTTCGTTTAGCAGTAGATCGAGCCAAAGCGGTTGGCGTACCCAAAGACAATATTGAAAGAGCTATTAAAAGTGGAACTGGTGAATTAAAAGGAAAAATACTAGAAGAACTTACATACGAATGTTATGGATCAGGTGGTGTTGCGGTACTAGTAAAAGTTGTCACTGATAACAAAAATCGGATAGTTGCAGAAATAAAGCATATTTTTTCAAAAAATGGTGGTTCTATGGGGAGTAGTGGTTCAGTACTTTGGATGTTTGATCAATGGGGCATGATTGTTTTTGATAAAGAACAATTAAAAAATAATAATATAGAACAAGATGATTTTGAATTACAAATGATGGATGTAGGAGCTGAAGATATTGAGATAGATGATGAGGAAATAAGAATTAAAACAAAACTAGATAATTTACAGAAAGCAATCTCATCAGTAAAAGAAATGAATATTGAAATTAAAGACTCTGGACTTGAATGGATTGCAAAAGACAAGGTCAAAGTAGATGAAAAAACAGAAGAAAAATTAAATAGACTGTTTAGTAGCTTAACAGAGCATGAAGACGTTGAAGATTTTTATACTAATGCAGAATAATTTTTTAATTGATATTTATGGCTAAAAATAGAGGTGGAGAAACAGAACGAAGTTCTAAAAAAATACTCAGAAGAGATTTCATAGCAGGAGGTGCAGCAGCAGTAGCCGGGCTATTTTTTAAGGGTGATAGTGATAAAGATGATGGTAAAGAACATAATGAACAAGTAGAAAAACAAAAACATACTTTAGAAAAAAGAGAGAAACCTGAAGCCAACTATAGTAGATGGGAAATGAATTTTCAAACGAGATCAGGTGCTTCATTTAATCCTTTTTTGATTCACCCAAAGTCATTCATAGATGGTATGGCAGATCACTTAGCAAGTGAAAGAAAAAAAATGGAGCCAGGTTTACGAAAACAAATTGAAATGCAGTTGCAGGCGTATGGATTGTCTGGAAAAATAGACGTAAAAAGACTGGCTAAAGTTTATCCAGATATAGCTTATGTCGATCCTATTGAAATGAGTGCTGAAGAACAGAAGGAAACCGAAAAGGATATTAGAATTTTTAATGAAAAAGCGCTTGCATATTGGAAACATCCAGATTTAATCCCATATGAAGCTGACGATTTGGAAATACATTTTTTTAATAAAAAAACACAAATAACAGATGAAGAAAGAGCATATATTAATACTAAAAAAGATTCAAGTGCCGATAAGTTATCTTTGAATATAGGGGGGAAGGAATCAAATGTATGGCCATTTGATGTTGAATTTACGGCTGATACGGATCAAAAAATTACGGCAGGCGTTAGTGGTGAAATTTTATCTGAAGAGGGAGCTATTGGCGGTGGTGCTCCAAAGGTATATAGCATCCGTGAAATAAAAGATGATAAAATTACACGTATAGAAATGACCAGACATCCAATTATTATTTTTGAAAGCAGAGGCTATCCTTTGGAGCTAACAACTTCAGCGGAAATATTACATGCGCAAGTCTCGAATATATTTTCTGAATTTGTAAATGGATTATTAATAGGAAGTAAGAATATTTCAGGAGAAGTTTATGCTCGATTAAGAGTAGCGCAAGACTTGGAAGAAATGGTGGTGCACACAATTGATTTGATGTTTACGGAAAAAATGTATAACGAAGATGAATTATTTAGGAAAAAATTTGATGAAAAAATGAGAATATATAATAAAGAATCTGGTAAACAAATGAGTATTACGGACGCGTTAAATGAATTAAAGGGTTCATATAGAGGTCTAGCTAGAGTAAAAGATCATTTTGATGGCAAGAATCCACAAGATGTATTATCATCGTTATTGTCATTTTTAAAAGATGGATCTGATTCACAGATTTGGCAAGAACAATATTAAATAGCATGAGTAATAATTTATGAAAAAGATAGAAGTTATTCTTGGAATTGATCCAGGTTTTGGTCGTGTTGGTTGGGGTGTAATAACAAACTTAAATGGAGATTGGTCAGCAGTTAATTATGGTTGTATTGAAACATTTCAAAAAGATTCTTTTGTAGATAGATTACAAGAAATGCGAGATGAAATAGTAAAAATAATAAAGAAATATAAGCCAACTAGAATGGCTGTTGAAGATTTGTTTTTTTTCAAAAATCTTAAAACTGCCATTAAAGTAGGACAGGCTAGAGGTGTAATACTATTAACAGCAGTCGATAATGGAATGGAACTTGATGAATTTACACCATTACAAGTAAAACAGGCAATTACAGGTTATGGCAGGGCAGAAAAGAAACAAATGCAAAAAATGGTACAGACCATTTTAAATTTAAAACAGGCAATTAAGTCTGATGATGCGGCCGATGCTTTGGCAGTAGCATTATGTGCCGGTCAATCTTTGTGGGTTAAAAAGTTAAATAAATAATATGAAAAAATTAATATTACTACTATTAATATCAGTATTAGTTTTACCAGGGTGTACCAAACAATATAATGTTGCCAAGAATGATAGTATAAAAAAACAAACTTTTACGAAAAGTATTTTTGATACAATTCAATTAGGAAAAGAAGTCAAAGAAATTTCAAAAGTGAATTTAACAATACCTAATGATATTGATGAGGTACAGATAGCTAAGTATTTTCAGATTGACGATATATATTTTGCCACCGTTGTTATAAAATCCATGAATATTGATATTAGTTCAGATAAAAAATATAGGGGATTATTAACTGCAAAAAAAGGAGACACTAAATGGGAAAAATATTTAGAGATTGAAGATAAAAAAGTGGGAGATAAAAATAACCCATACTATTTATGGACATTAAACAAAAAACTATATTTATCAGTTGTAGATCAAAACGGTGCCGGCAGTGGTGAGGGTGTTATGACTGTGTTATCTTTAGATAAAATTGAAAATGATGTGTATGATTGGACTAAAAGTGGTGGTTGTTACTATTTTGATCAATTTGATTCTAATAATTATTATGCATCTTCAAAAAATATTAATAAACAAAAAAAGAAAGAAATAAATGATTGCTACAACATGAATTGGAAAATGAACTAAATATTATGATAAAAGAAAAATTCGTTTTAGTGTTACCCTCAATTCGTAGTGGTCACAATGTTGGGGCCATGTTTCGCACAGGTGATGCCGTTGGAATTGATAAGATATATCTTTGTGGCTATACAGCCACACCGCCCCATACACAGATAGACAAAGTATCCTTGGGAGCAGAGCAGTGGATACCTTGGGAAAGCTATAAACAAACAGGATCATGTTTGAAGAAACTTAAGAAAATGGGGTATAATATAGTGGCTCTAGAACAAACGGAAAAAAGTGTTGATATCTTTAAATGGAAGCCAAAACTTCCCCTTGCGCTTGTTGTAGGAAATGAAGTACGAGGGGTAGATAAAAGATATTTATCAATTTGTGATAAACATATCGAAATTCCCATGATTGGAAAAAAAGAAAGTTTAAATGTAAGTATTGCGGCTGGAATAGCTATGTATCACATTAAACAATTTATAAAATAATATAAATATATGTCAAAACATACTCTCCAATTATTTCGTCATCTTTATGAAAACTTACCACCACTTTTTCCGGAAGATCTAAATGAAGAAATGAGAAATAGTATTGAAGGATTTGAACAAAGAGACGATTTAACATTACAAGAAGTAGAACGAGAAATGGTAAAACATGGCTTTAGTGTTTGGCCTTTTTACAAAGCTCATAAAGATTTTATGGAAGAAAGCATTGAAAAAATGGGGGATCATTTTTTGGAACCTCACTTTGACGATGAACTAAAAGAGAAATATTCAAATTTTAAAGGTTATGGCGGAAATTGGCATGATTTGTATTCAGGAAGAGCGGCCGATTATTTTACTGAAGATGAAAGAATACAAATTGCTCATGCTCTAGTACAGGCAAAAAATAAATTAGGTGAATATGTGGCTCGTGATGTAAAGGGTATTAGTAAGGATAAATATTTAGAAAGAGTGCAAAAGTATCACTTTGTTTTAGACGAAATCAAAGGAGAATTGGATGAATTAAGAAAATTAGCAGACAAGGAAGATCATGATATATTAGCTGAGCAAATTAGAGCAAAAATTGGAGATGTTGAACATAGCTTCGCTCATCTTGGAAAAGAATTACAGTTTCACGAAATATTTAATGCTGTCGATTTTTTTATAGGTAGGAAGCAAGAACTTTCTCGACTCAGAGGTATTGATATTCCAAAGCAAATTAATTTTTATAATTATTAATATGAAAAAAGTATTATTAATAATTGCTCAAAATGGCTTTAATTTAAAAGAGTACGGAGCTCCAAAAGAAATATTGGAAAAGGGAGGAATTAAAGTTGTTACAGCCAGCAATCGAGAGGAAGTGGCTATTTCTTCCATTACTGACACAGAAGTAGAAGTAGACATTAGCATTGATAAAGTAAATGTCAGTGAATATAGTGGAATCTTTTTGATTGGTGGTCCAGGAGCGGTTAAATATTTGAATAATTCAATAGTGTATAATATTATTCGAGAAGCTAGCATAGTCTGTGAAGTTTTTGGTGCAATTTGTATATCACCTCGTATTTTAGCAAAGAGCGGAATGTTAACCGGAAAAAAAGTTACCGGTTGGGATGATGATAATGAATTAGAAAATATTTTAAAACAAGCAGGAGCCATTTATTTAAAAAAACCAGTTGTTCAAGATGGAAAAATAATAACGGCTTGGGGTCCTGATGCAGCTGAAGAGTTTGGACAAATAATATTAAAAAATTTATGAGTATTAATTGGGATAGAAATTTAGATTTTTTATATGAAATAGGATCCATGCGCAATATGGATCGTGGCTGGAAACGAAATCTTGGTGTTCGTTGTGCTACTGTTTTAGAACATACTAACAGAGTTATATGGTTAGCACTGATTTTAGCACGAGCAGAAGGGGTGGAAGACGAGGAAAAAGTAATGAAGATGGCTCTCGTTCATGATTTGGCGGAAACAAGAGTTACCGACCATAGTTATGTAGCCAAAGTATATGTAAAAACAGATGAAGAAAGAGCTGTAAATGATACTTTAGCAGATACATCACTTCAAGACTTGAAACATATTTTAAATGAATATGAGAGTAGGGATAATATAGAAGCTAAGATTGTGAAAGACGCTGATAATTTAGATGTAGATTTGGAATTAAAGGAATTAGAAGAACAGGGATCTCAGTTGCCAAGGAAGTGGATTAATTTTAGAAAATTGATTAGAGAAGAGAAGTTATATACACAATCCGCTAAAGATTTATGGGATTATTTACAAGATAAGGATCTTGCTGATTGGCATTTAAATTCAAACAAATGGTTAAAAATTAAAGATGCGGGATTATAATATGAGTACAAAAAGACCAAAAGTTGGAACAGCCGTTATTGTTCGAAAGAATGGTAAAGTGTTGTTGCATAAAAGAAAAAATATGATTGGATTTGGTACATGGGCTTTTCCCGGAGGGCATCTTGAATATCACGAAGATGTTACTGATTGTTTTATTAGAGAAACCGCTGAAGAAGCAGGAATAGAAATTGAAAATATCAAGATTGGTCCTTATGTAAATGGTATTGATAAAAAAGAAGATACTCATTACGTTACTCTTTTTGGCATTGCTGATTGGAAAAGTGGAGAAGCCAAAGTGATGGAGCCGGATAAATGTGAACGGTGGGAATGGTTTGATTGGAATAAATTACCTGAACCTTTGATGTTACCGGTTACTATTTTAAAAAAGACCGACTTCAATCCGTTTAATTTATAGAAATGATTGAATTAAATTTAAATTATTGGCAACAAGTTGTAGCTGTATATTTTATAGTAATTAATATAGTTACTTTTTTTATTTTTGCCATTGATAAATGGAAGGCTACTTCTAAATCACATCGATTTAGTGAAAAGATGTTGTGGTTTCTAACCTTAATTGGGGGCTCTATTGGTGGACTTATAGCCATGAAAATGTTTCGACATAAAACAAAAAAACTGTCTTTTCAGACAGTTTTAGCTATTATTATTTTATTTCAAATCGGATTAGTTATCTGGCTTCTAGATATATATTAGGAAACTATTTTTGGTGCAATGTTCTCGTATTTCACTAATATTTTATGTATTTGTTTTGTATTTAGTAATCCGTTTTGGGCACCAACTTTTGTAATGACACCACTGGAATTTGCTATTCCCCAACGTAGTGCTTGAGCTTTGTTGTGGCCTTTTTGTTTAGCTGATATATATCCGGATGAGAAAGCGTCACCAGCTCCCACTTTGGCCACTACCTTAACTGGAAATGATGGCATATACCACACTTCGTCTAAATCTCCCACGTAAGCGCCTTTGGCCGAATCAGTAATCACAACTTCATGAGCTCCTAAATTAAGTAGTCCGTGAATTAAGGCCGATACCTTTTTCATCTCTTTTAAAGTAGTATTTAGAATTTTTTCTGCTTCTTGTAGATTAACAATTAAAATATCTGTATTTTTTATCATTTCTTTTACCTCATTCATTGTATTTTTAATTTGATATGAACCCGGATTATATATCAAAGTAACAGATGGATGTTTTTGTTTCCATTTTAAAAATTGAGATTGTAATTTTTCATAACCAGCACTTAAACCCGTAAAATATATTAGTTCAGTTGGAGGCATTTTACTTGGTAGTGCATATTTTCTTTTTCCATGAAACGAAAGAATTGTTCTCTCACTTTGATAATTTAGAACAACCGAGTATCTGGTTTGTTGTTTTGGGTCTTTTGTTATATTTTCCACATTTACATTGAATTTTTCAAGTTCATCAATTGCAAGTTTTCCATTTGAGTCATCTCCTATTGAACTGATGATCGTACTTGTTAACCCTAGCTTTGTTACTCCGACCGCAACATTGGCTGCATTACCACCTAACGATTGAAAACTATCTTTTATTGGTGTTTTACTAGCATAATCAAAACAAAGCTGACAAGGTTTGTTTTTTAGTTTACATTCAAGGGAAGCGTCATCTATTTGTATATGGGTATCGATGACAATATCGCCGATTGTTATTATGTTATACATATTTTTATTATTTTTTAGTCCAGTCTTTATGTAGTCCTAAAACTATTTCTATAAATTCGATTAAGCTTGCCAAAAAAAGGCCCGTCATAGCAATCGCAAATAGTAAGTTACCAATGTAAAGGGCGTAGATTAGTAAACAAAAAGCCCCAATAGATAAAATGATGTCTTGCTTTTTTTCTGTTTTTAAAAAAATACCATATGTAATTAAGATGGCCCCAAGAGCCGCCACAACAGTGATAACAACTTCTAAGGTCTGCCAAGGCAGTGATGGTAGAAATGTTGCAAGAGGAGGTAAGTTCATATTTTTTTATTTTATTAATTCCCACTTATTAATATACTCTATTGCGGCCAGACCTGCAACAATTCCTTGACCAGTAGCGATGCCAATTTGCTTGTAGGGGATATTTGTTACATCTCCGGCTGCATAAATTCCAGCACAACTAGTACGACATTTATTATCAATAATAATTTGTTTCATTTTATCTTTTTCCACACAGTCTATAAAGTTTGAATTAGGAATTTGCCCAATATGGACCATAATTCCATTTGTATTAATCTCTTTTTCTTCATTTGTTTTAGTATCTTTGTATTTCAGTTTAGTTACCATAGTTTCACCCATAATTTCTGTGGTCATTGCATTATATATAATCTCGACATTATCTTTACTTTTTACTCTTTCAATTAAAATGTTTTCTCCTGGAGGAAAGCCACCATTATTTTCTTCATCGTTTTCATATTTTGTAACGAGATAAACCTTTTTTGAAATATCAGACATCATAAGAGCTGATTCCAAAGCAGAGTTTCCAGCCCCTATCGTGGCAGTTATTTTACCTTTGTATAATGGTCCGTCACAGACGGTACAATAGGTTACACCTTTCGCTTGAAAATCATTTTCTCCTGGTACACCCAAACGTCTTGGATGAATACCAGTTGCAATGATTACTGTTTTTGCTTCGTGCTGTTGTACAGTTCCCGAACTATCCTTGGCGCTAATAATATGGTAATTATCTTTCTGCTCAATTTTATCTACCATCCATCCTTCGTCAATATCAGTACCATAATGTTTAACATGCTCAGAAAATTTTTGAGCTAATTCAAAACCTTGTATCTTAATTATTCCAGGCCAGTTTCCAACTTCACCTGACAGCGCAACCTCACCTCCTAAATCATTACTGATTAATTTAAATTTTAAATTTCTTCTGGCCGCATAAATAGCAGCACTCATTCCGGCGGCTGAGCCGCCCACAATTACTAGGTCTAACATATATTTTTTATTTATTTAATCAGATTATATAATTTATCGCGTGTTTCTTTAATATTCTCACTTTTCATTAATACTGCTCCTATATTAAAGATATCGACACCCCAACTTTTTATTAATAATATATTATTTTCATTTACGCCACCATCAACAGAAATTAAGGGCCCATTTTCTTGCTTACTAATTTTTTGTATTTTTTCTCCCACTTTTTCTACAAAAGGATTCTCTTGATTTCCAGGAATAACAGTCATAAATTGCAATACTTCAATATTATTAAGGTAGGGCATTATTTTATCCAGTTCAGTATCTGGATTGATAGACATGCCCACCTGCCAGCCGGAATTAATAATTTTAATAATAACTTCATTTGGTCGATCATCAGATTCAATATGGAATATTACGCGAAAAACATTTTCTACATCTTTCCATTTTTCAATTTCCTGTAGAGGATTTTTTACCATTAGATGTAATTCAATTTTTGTTTCAATATTTAATTTTTTGAAATATTCCGACAATGACCTTTCTTCATTATAGTTAAAGGATTTGTTGTCAACAAAAACGCCATCCATAATATCTAGTTGAACTTTTTCGAAGAAAGGTTCTATTTTTTTTAACTGTTTTTCCAGTTCAGAATAGGTAGATACTAAAATAGCAGGTGTAATATTCATAATACTAATTATTTTTTTCTATTTTCTCTATTTTTCTTAACCTTCTTTTGTGTCTACTTTCATTACTGAAAGGAATTTCTAGCCACTTCTTAATAATGGCCATAGCATGGTCATCAGTTAAATAATCTCCTGCTAAACATAGTACATTAATATTATCGTCACCTGCCATTTTTTCTGTAGCTTTGATATTAAAACCAAGGGCTGCTCTAATTCCTTTTATCTTATTCGCTGTTATACACATTCCAGCTCCATTTCTACAAATAGCTATTCCCTTGTTATCTGTATCAACGGCAACTTTTTTTGCCAGGGGTTCAGCAAAATCAGGATAATCATCTGTTTTGTCATATTCAAATGGTCCTATGTCCTCAATTTCAATTTTTAGATCATTTTGAAAAAATCTAATAAGTCTTTTTTTGAGTTTAAAGCCACCATGGTCTGAAGCGATGTATATCATATTTATGAAGATTAGTATTATTTATCTATATATTTAATTATATATTCTTTATGTAATATTGGCAAACTCAAATTGTAATTTATTGCATTTTAGTGCTATTGACTTTTTACTGTATTTTGCTACAATTCAATAACAATTAAACAAGCGTCATACCCATGATCACTGGGAATTTATTGTAAAAATACAAAAAAACGCTGAAGAAAGAAATCTCAAAATTGAGAAAGTAGAATCTTTCGGGTAAGCCCGTAATAGCTGTAATTAAGGCCACTTGAGGTAAAATTAGGATGGTACCGTTCTATGTTCGTAGAGCTCCTAATTAAACGCTGAGTGGTTTTTATTATTTTATTATCATTAAATATATACAAAAAATATGCCATATAATGCAAACTCTGAGGAACAAAAAATATTAAAATACTGGGAAGAACATAAATGTTTTGAAAAATCAGTAGAACAACGTCCTGATGATAAGCCGTATGTTTTTTATGATGGCCCTCCTTTTGCTACTGGTCTTCCTCATTATGGGCATATAGTTGCCTCATTAATTAAAGATGTAGTACCTCGTTATTGGACCATGAATGGTTTTAAAGTAGAGCGCAAATGGGGTTGGGATTGTCATGGTTTACCAATTGAAAATATTATTGAAAAAAAATTAAATTTAAATAGCAAAAGTGATATTGAAGAAATGGGAGTAGAAAAATTTTGTGATGAATGTAGGCAAACCGTTTTAACTTATGCTGAAGAATGGAAAACCACAATTAAAAGAATGGGAAGATGGGTTGATATGGAAAATTCATATAGAACTATGGATAAAGAATATATGGAAAGTGTTTGGTGGGTGTTTAAACAACTATGGGAGAAAAAATATATATACCAAGGATACAAGGCAATGCATATTTGTCCACGATGTGTGACTCCACTTTCAAATTTTGAGGTTACACAAGGATATAAGGACGTTAAAGATCTATCCGTAACAGCAGAATTCAAATTAACAAATGCAAAAGAAAAATTTGGACTGAATACGGACATCTTCATGTTGGCTTGGACAACTACTCCTTGGACATTACCTGGAAATGTATTACTGGCAGTAGGTGAAGACATAGATTACGTAATATGTGAATCAGAAGAGGTTGATAATTTGTATATTACTGCCAAAGATCGCCTAGAAGATGTATTTGGAGAGGGAAATTATAATATCAAAAAAGAATTAAAGGGTAAGGATTTAGTGGAATTAACCTATGAACCTCTATTTCCATATTTTCAAGACGCAGAGAATGGTTTCAAGGTCGTTGCTGGAAATTTTGTTACTACTGAAAATGGTACTGGAGTAGTACACATTGCACCAGCTTTTGGTGATGATGATTATGAATTAGGAAAACAACAAAAAACTGGTTGGATACAACATGTGAATATGGAAGGAAAATTTATTGAAGAAGTTACTGATTTTGCTGGCCTGGAAGTAAAACCAAAAGAGGATCCAACTAGTACGGATTTGTTAATATTAAAATGGTTGAACGTTAACGGTAAATTATTTAGTAAGAAAAAATTTGAACATAGCTATCCTCATTGTTGGCGTTGTGATACTCCGTTGTTAAATTATGCAACAAGTAGTTGGTTTGTAAAAGTAACAGAACTCAAAGCCGATTTAATAAAAAATAATAAAAAAATAAATTGGATTCCTGAACATATAAAAGAAGGCAGATTTGGTTTGTGGTTGGAAGGAGCACGTGATTGGGCCATATCTCGTACCCGTTATTGGGGCACTCCACTTCCAGTTTGGCAGTCTGAAGACGGTGATAATATTTGTGTTGGCAGTGTAAATGAATTGGAAGAATTAACTGGTCAAAAAGTGGAAGATTTACATAAGCCAGTAGTAGATAAATTAGTAATTGAAAAAGACGGCAAGAAATACAAAAGAATAACAGAGGTTTTAGATTGTTGGTTTGAATCTGGAAGCATGCCCTATGGTCAAATGCACTACCCATTTGAAAATAAGGAAAAATTTGAAGCCGGTTTTCCTGCTGAATTTATTGCCGAGGGGCAAGATCAAACTCGTGGTTGGTTTTATACGCTACATGTTTTGGCTAGCGCCTTAACAAAAGATAAAAATTCGGTAATATCAAGACAGGAGAGTGAACCAGCATTTAAAAATGTTATTGTAAATGGAATTGTTTTAGCAGAAGACGGAAAAAAAATGAGTAAACGCCTGAATAATTATCCTGATCCAAATACATTGTTAGATAAATATGGAGCTGATGCAATGAGATATTATTTAGTATCCTCGCCCGTCATGCATGCCGAATCACTTAATTTTTCTGAAGATGGAGTTAAAGATATATATAATAAGGTTGTAAATATGATTTCTAACATTTTGGAATTTTATTTGATGTATGCCAATGAAAGTGAAAATTCTGATCAAATTTCTGATAATATTTTGGATAAATGGATTCTTTCAAAATTACAAAAATTAACTAAAGAAGTAGGTGAAAAAATGAATGCCTATAAACTATCTGAGGCCTCTCGTCCGATTCTTATGTTTATCACCGAACTATCCCAATGGTATGTGAGACGCTCTCGTAATAGATTTAAAATTGGTGATGAAGACGATAAGAAAAAAGCGGTTGCTACTTTGAAACAAGTTCTAAAAACACTTTCAAAACTAATGGCCCCGTTTACTCCTTTTATGGCTGAAAAAATATATTTGGAAGTAGATAATACACTGGAAAGTGTTCACTTAGAAACATGGCCAGAAGTAGATTCAAAATTAGAAAATAATGAAGTTCTTGAAAAAATGGATATTGCCAGAAAAGTTGTTGAATTAGGATTGTCTTTACGGGTAGATAATGGTATAAAAGTAAAACAGCCATTAGGTAAATTAATTGTGGCCGGTGTTAAATTGGATAATCAATTTCTAGAAATAATTGCCGATGAATTAAATGTTAAAAAAGTTGTCATTGGTGACATTAAAGAGAGTGATGGTTTGAAAGTCAAAAAAGATAGCAATATTGCGGTTGGACTTGATATTGAATTAACTGAGGAATTAAAAAAAGAAGGAATGGTGCGTGAAATAATTAGAGCCGTTAATCAAATCCGCAAAGAAAAGAAATTGAATATAGATAAAAAAGCAGTAGTGATATATAAGACAGACAATGTAAAGTTAAAACAAATTTTTACCGAATATTCTGAACAACTTAAAATGAATACAGCTTCTGTAGATTTTAAAGAGGGATTAGCAAGTGAATTAATAAACTTGAAAGATATAGAACTATTTTTATCGGTTGAAGTGATTGAATAGAAAATTAAATATGACTACTAATAGTATAATGGAACAAGCAATTGAAATATTTGATCGTTCTGATGTGTACACTGTTTCTGAGGAAATTGGGGGATCAATAAATAATTATCAATATTTTTTGTATCCATTTAAAGGTTATAGTTTGGTTGATATTTCAATATATAAAGGATTGGCTATATATTTAGCTAATTTAATCCCCGAAAATACAGAAGTCATTTTAACTATTGAAGCTGATGGAATTGGAATTGCAACACTAGTGGCGGTAGAACTAGGACTTCCTCTCATAATATGTAAACAACATCATTACAACACCCCGTGCGTTGAATTTGAGCAAAAGACAGGTTATTACTCAAGAAAGATGTTTATGCCCAAATTAGTAGGAAAAAAAATATTAGCATTGTTGATTGTATGGTTTCCACTGGTAATACTATTAAAATAATGATTGATATTGTTGAAGAACAAAAAGGAAAAGTACTGGGTGTGTATTGTCTGGTTAATAAAAATAATTATCATAAGTTTGAAAAAGATAATGATTTTTTTAATCACCCGTATGGATACATTTTTGACTTAATTGTTAAAAATGGAAAAGTTTTAACAAGTATTTCACCACAAATTCAAATTTGAAAATAATATTAATAATTAAAACATATGCTAACAGTACAACAAATATTTGATCTTGGCATGAATATGGGTATAAAGGCCGATCCAAGAGGACCAAAAGGAGTAAAGGAATATCTTGATCGTGCTAAAAAAGAGTATGATGATTGTAAGGAAAAAGATAAAAAGTTTTTTGATAAAGATAGATTAACTATCCCATATTCAGATAGTAGAGTACATGTTGATAATAAAAAGACAACAGTAAAAAGAGTAATGGTAGGAATTGATATTGATGATGGTGAGGTCTTGCTAGCTTCACAATTAGAAGAAAGAAATAAAAAAATAGATTTAGTAATATGTCATCATCCTATTGGAAAAAGCTATGCAAATTTGCATGATACAATGGATATGTTGGTTGATATGTATAGTGATTTGGGTGTACCAGTTCATGTGGCGGAAAAGTTGATGGAAGAAAGAATTGGGGATGTTGGCAGAGCATTACATCCAAGAAATCATTATCAAATTATAGATGTAGCTAAATTATTAAATGTTAATTTAATAAATACCCATACTTTTACTGACAATCTAGTAATGGAGTATTTAAATAAATACATTAGTAAACACAATCCAAAAACAGTGGGAGAATTAACAGAATTGTTGCTGGAAATACCAGAATATGAAGAAGCAGCGAAGCGTGGTACTGGTCCGGTATTGTTTGCGGGTAGTCCAAAACATAGACTAGGCAAATTTATGGTGAGTATGACAGGTGGTACGAGTCCTTCTGATAAGATATATAAAGAACTTTCTTTATATGGAATTTCTACTGTTGTAGAAATGCATATGAATGACAAAGCTAGGGAAAAAGTTAATAAACTTCATATGAATGTAATTGTGGCAGGACATTACGCATCTGATTCACTAGGCATGAATCTATTTTTGGATGAGTTAGAAAAAAAAGGAATAGATATTTTAGCCGTAGGTGGATTAATTCGAATAAGTAGAGTAACAAAGAAAAAATAATATGATTTCATACATAAGTGGTAAAGTAATTGATAAAAGCGAAGGGGCTATTACAATATTAACATCAGGTGGTGTCGGATATACTGTATTTATTAAGCCAAATGCAGTAGATGTTTTTAAATTAGATGGTGATGCTCAAATGTTAACGTATTTATCTGTAAGTGAAAACGCCTTGAATTTATATGGCTTTGCAAATACTGAAGAGTTAGAACTTTTCAAAAACTTTCTCAATGTTTCAGGTATTGGACCAAAATCAGCGTTGTATCTATTATCGCTTGGAACCGTAAATGAAATAAAAGGAGCCATAATTAATGGAGACATTGAATATTTGACAAAAGTTAGTGGTGTTGGAAAAAGAACAGCCGAGAGAATTATCGTTGAATTAAAAAGTAAGATGAGTGAAACCTCCTCTCAATTAGGAAGTGCGGAGATTAATGAAAATTTAAGCGATGTTATTGATGGATTAGTGGCTATGGGGTACTCGGTTCAACAAGCGAGAGAAGCAATCAAAAAAATTGACACAGATGGAAAAAGTAGCGAACAACTCTTGAAAGAAGTACTACGGGGATTGTAATGAGAAAAAATTGAAAGAAAATATAGACAGGTACCCAAGGGCACCTGTTTAATTTTTGAGAAAGTGTCATGTCTTTCTCGTTAGAGTGTGTACAAAAATTAGCGGTATTTATTTATTTCTTGTTTTAGTTTTTCAGTTTCATTTTTAGCAATAATTGCAAAATCTTCATTATCAGAAGCAAATATTATTCCACGGGATGAGTTGATGATCATTCCGGCTTTATTACTATCAATTCCTGCTTTAACTGTTTTTTCCACATTACCACCTTGGGCACCAATACCAGGAATTAAGAAGGTAATATTTGGGCAAATGTCTCTAATTTGCTTTAATTCATCGGGATAGGTAGCTCCAACAACCATCATACAGTTATTATTTTCATTCCATTCATCCCTTATTTTTTCTGCTACAATTTGATATAGTGGTTTTTCGTTCACCATTAAATCCTGAAATTCACCAGCGCCTGAATTTGAAGTGCGACATAAAACAATGCATCCTTTATCTCTGTAATCCAAAAATGGTTTTATTGCTTCATATCCTAAATATGGATGAATGGTGATGGCATCAACATTCAAATATTCAAACGCAAATTTACAGTATCCCTTATTAGTGTTTCCAATATCTGCTCGTTTAGCATCAAGAATAATTAAAATTTCAGGATATCTTTGTTTTAAATAATCACAGGTCATTTTCAATTCTTTAATACCTTGTTCTCCTCGAGCTTCATAAAAAGCAGTATTTGGTTTATAGGCACAAACTAAATTATGAGTATTATCAATAATTTGTTTATTAAATTCAAATTGTATGAACTCTCCTCCTTTTAGATGTGATGGAATTTTATTAATATCGCTATCTAAACCAACGCACACAAGTGAGTTATTTTTTTCAACGATGAAATTAAGTTTTTGTTTAATATTCATATAATTAAATTCCGTAGGTTGAACGATACTTATCGATGATATCTTTTTTTTCATCATCAACATATATTTTTCCATTGATTTCATGATTGTATAATACTTCTATAACTTCATCTAAATTTACAATCGAATATACTTTGGTGTTTAACTCTTTTTCTAATTCTTCAATGGCATTATTACCGTCATTATTTTTTTCCATTCTGTTTAATGAAATTAAAATGCCATTTATTTTTGGATTTCCATAATTTTTCAATAGTTCCGCCACCTCTCTAATTGCTGTTCCAGCTGTAATTACATCATCAATCAAAACGAGCTCAGTTTTGTCTGTTAGTTCTGCACCCACAGTATTATCCTTTTGACCGTAAGTTTTTGCTGTTTTTCTATTAAAACAATACGAAAGATTTTTATCATATTTGGAGTACAGCGTACCAACGGTTGCTGTTGCTAGAGGTATTCCTTTATATGCTGGTCCAAAAATCACATCTGCTTTCATTTTGTTGCTTATATATGACTGAGCGTAAAAATCTGCTAGTCTATTAATTCTCTCTCCAGTATAGAAGCAACCGACATTAAGAAAATATGGAGCAACCCGGCCGCTTTTTAATGTAAATTCTCCAAATTTGAGAGAATTTGCTTCTACAAGAAATTTGATAAAATCAATTTTGTATTGTTCCATAAAATTATTGATTATGGTAGCGCATAGCAAGTAATGGATCCCACATCATACCGGTGGCACTCATAGCTATGTCTGCTCCGTTGTTAAAAAATTCATTAAAATGTTGTGGTGTTGTTATTCCTCCACACCCTATTATTGTTAGTCCTAGTTTTTCTTGATCATTTATTTCTCTTGCCTTTTTCACAAATTCCAAAGCAGATTTTTGAATTGGCTGTCCACATACTCCACTCTTTATTCTACCATATCCTAATGCTGTCTCACCATTTATATTTAGTACTTCCATGCCAACTGTATTTATACCGCAAATTGCTCGAACACCGGCTCTGGCAGCATTAATAAATACCTGTTTCATAATATTGGGGTCTGAAAAAAGTCCCACTTTGATTATTAAAGGAATATTTCCAATCTCCTTTATTAATTCACTTGCAATTACATAAACTGTTTCAGGATTTGTGTAAATACTACCCTCACCAGTAGTTACATTAGGACAGGAAAAATTTGCTTCAATAATTTTTGCACCAGCTTCTTTTGCGATGCTTGCTGTTTTTCGAAAGTCTTTTATAAAATTCACGTTTTCATTCGGCGTACCAACGATTGAAACAATCATAACTTGACCGGGATTTAAGTTGTCATTGGCTTTCGCAATATCTTCTAGTAAATATTTTTCATCTTTAGAAGGCATGCCAAATGAATTAGTTACTGCTAACTCACTCATATCACAAGGTGCGTTTTCCATCTGATATAATTTTTCATCTAATCTATCTGTGGTCAGATCACCTTTAGTGTTAACATATATCATATTTGGATTTGGTTGACATTCTTTGTTGGTACTTCTAATCGTTTTGTAAGTAACAATATCAAAACCCAAATTAGCGGCCAGGGTTGTCCATTTTGAATTTAATAGTGGACCGGCTGGAACACCTAATTGTGAAGCCACCTTATGACCTAGAAAATCTATCCATTCATTCTTTGGAGGAAAGTCTCTTTTTGGTTTTTCTTCATTAAAAAATGGTCCATTATCAAAGTTATAGTCATAACTCTGATTAATGTCATAAATTGGTTTTTTGTTTGGCCACCATTTTGGTATTTCTGAAACATCTTTTTCTACCTCCGTTACATTTTTGGTGCTTTCTGAATTGATTAGATCTTCTTTTTGTAAAAGCCACATTATTATTGCTTTTTGCATGTGCATTCTATTTTCAGCTTGATCAAATATGACAGAATTTTGGTGATCAACAGCATCGCGACTTATTTCATAACCTATGTGGCATGGCATACAATGCATAATTTTTGCATTTGGTGCATATCTATTTACCAACTCTGCATTTAGTTGAAATGGCTTAAATTTTTGTTTTCTAGATTCGTATGCTTGTAGGAATTCTTCCTTTACTTTTCCATTTTCAAAAAATTCCATATCCATCCATGTGTCAGTGTGGATGTAGTCAGCATCTCTAAGAGCCTCTTCCAAATTTAAGGTTTTTACAACGTAATCTGTGTTGTCGGAGAGAATATTTAATTCCTCATCAACACTTGGTCTGTTAATTTCCGGAGCAACAATGTATATTTTGATACCTAGTTTTGCGCACATTATTTTTAATGTGTTTGAGACATTGTTTTCAATACCTAACCAAACTATTTTTTTAATATTTTCTACTCCATGTGAGTGTTCAGCCATGGTTAATAGGTCACTCAGGGCTTGGGCAGGATGATATTTTTCACTACAGGCATCTATTACCGGTATTTTATCAAAAGAAGAGGCTTTTATGACATCATCAGCTTTTTGAGCTCTAAACATCAGTAGATGTCCAAAGCGCATTACTGCTTGAATTTCATCAGCATAATCTGTTAGAGAAAATTGCGTTGTTCGAGAATCTAAAAAGATAGCGTGTCCACCTAATTCAGTCATTCCAGCCTCAAACGATAGTCGAGTGCGAGTTGATGTTTTTTGAAACAACATTATTAGGGTTTGATTTTTTAAATAGTTCGTTATCTCCCCATTATTTCTTTTCTCTTTCAATTTTATTGCTAATTCAAGAATATTTAATATATCTTCTTTACTTTGTTCTTTCAGAGAAATTAAATGTCGCATATTTTTTTTATTTACCTGATTAATTTTGTTAGAATATACTTTGTTATTAATTATTGTATGAATTGGAATACCTTTTACGCGCCTGCCTGAAAAAGGGGACCAGCCACACTTTGTTTTCATTTCACAATCCTTAATTTTTTTTTCTGCATTGAGATCAACCAAAACGTAGTCGTTATTCTTTGGAAGATCAAATATTTTTTCAATATTTGTACGTGTTAGTTCAATAATTTTTTGTAAGGATATTTTTTTGCGATTATGGGCATCTAAAAGTAGAGAAAGATAGGTTTCTATTCCTGGTACTCCGGATGGAGCACTGCCATATGGCATATTTTTTTCCTCAATGGTATGGGGAGCGTGGTCAGTTCCAATTGTATCAATGATACCATCATTTATTGCTTGCCAGAGAGCATCTCTATCACTACGTGTTCGAAGGGGTGGATTCATCTGAGCTTTAGTGCCTAATCTTTCGTAATCAGTTTCATCTAAAAAGAGATGATGAGGTGTTACTTCAGCAAACACTCTCACGCCTTGGTTTTTTGCCTCCTTAATAATCTCCACTTCTTCCGCAGTACTGATGTGACAAATATATAGCTTTGTATTATATTTTTTTGCTAGTTCAATTGCTTGTTTGCAAGATTTAATGGCCGCAATTCTATGGCGTATCACGGAATGATCTGAAATGACGGGATTTTCGATGGCAATAGTTTGTTCATTAATTATTTGATCATCTTCTGCATGAACCATAACCACTTTATTCAGTTTGGAAGCAGTAGCAAATATTTTTTCTTGATCTTCTTTTTTATCAACTAATAGATCACCAGTACTTGAGCCCATAAATACTTTGATTGCCGAATATTGATCTTCAATTTCGTGATATGTATTAATATTGTCAGCTGTTGCACCCAAGTGTAAGTAGTATTTAAGTGGGATTCCACTTTTTTCTAATTGATTATTAATAATATTTTTTTTGTTTTGAAGTGAGGTAGTACAAATTGGAGCAGGATTATTGTTTGGCATATCCATGACAGTTGTAACACCACCTGAAATAGCAGCTATTGCTCCAGTTTCCCAATCTTCCTTGTGTTCATGCCCAGGAGTGCGAAAATGAACATGAGGATCAATGAGAGCTGGTAACGCAATTAAATTAGTCGCATCAATCTCTTGATCAACTTCTATTTCTATTATTTCATTTTTGTAATTTTTGATCTTCATATTAATTATTTTTGTATTCTCTAATATTTTGCTCTTCAAAAACCTTTTCGCAATAGTGACATTTTAATTTGAGCTGTCCATTTTTTGATATGACATTGAACTTACTAAATGTTTCGTCATTATTTGTAATACATTTTGGATTTGGACAGACTATTACGTAATCAATTATTTTTGGTATTTCTACTTTACTTTTGTTATGAATTTTATAATCTCTAATAATATTAATTGTCGCATGTGGTGCAAAAATTGCCACTCGATTCATTTCTTCGGTAGAAAGTTCTCGGTTTTCTACTTTAATAATATCTTTGAACTTTAATGATTTAGAAGTAAAATTAAGTCCAATTGATATTACTCTGTTGTGTTCTGCTAGATTTAATATGCGGATAATTTTTAGAGCTTGACCTGCATTAATGTGGTCAATTACTGTGCCTTGTTCAATGGCAAAAACACGATATGGTCTAGGATTTTGTAATTCTTCATTGTTCATATATTATTTAATTTTGCCTGTTACAAGTCCAAGAAGCGCTTGTCGAACGTATAGTCCATTTTGAGCTTGTTGGAAGTAATAGGCATATTTAGTATTATCTACATCTATGGATATTTCATTTACTCTAGGGAGAGGATGAAGTATTCGTAGATTGTTTTTTACATTTTCTAACATTTTTGAATTTAATACGAAAATATTTTTTACTCTTTCGTATTCGATTTGATCTGCAAATCTTTCTTGTTGAATTCTGGTTACATATCCGATATCAACCTTGTCAATTATTTCCAAAATATTGTCATGTTCGGAGTATTTTATATTATTTTGCTTTAGTTCGTCACATATGTATTTAGGCATCTTTAATTCATCTGGAGAAATGAAATATAGGGTGGCATTAAAGTGTATTAGCGCTTGAACTAATGAGTGCACCGTGCGACCATATTTTAAATCACCAATTATTGCAATATGTAGATTATTCAATTTTCCTTGGCATTCAGTAATTGTAAAAAGATCTAACAATGTCTGAGTAGGATGTTGATTGGATCCATCTCCACCATTGATGACTGGTTTATCCGTAGATTCACTGGCTTTTCGAGCAGAGCCCTCAATGGGGTGGCGCATTGCAATTACATCTACATATTGGCCAATTATTTTTATTGTATCGAAAATAGTTTCTCCTTTTTTGGCTGATGTTACACCGGCATCGGCAAAACCTACTACTGTACCACCCAATCTGTTCATAGCTGTTTCAAATGAAAGACGTGTTCTGGTAGATGGTTCAAAAAAACAGCTACCCATTACTTTGTTTCTTAAAAGTTGTGGTTTGGGATTTTTTTTCAAAAAACGAGCACAAGATAAAACAAAATCTATATCAGTTTTATTTAGATCGGAGATAGATATTATATTTCTGTTGAGAAATTGCGGTTTCATAAACAAGATATTTAAAAACACTACCGAATTCGGTAGTGTTTGTTGGTGAATAGATTAGTGGCTGGTAGTGTTTTTACCAGGGCTGCTCCTTGATTTTTTTTACACTTCTTTATTTCCATAATTTCTAGATATGGCCTAATTAATTACTGAATGGATTGTAACACACTATTATATAATTAGTCAAAGAGAACTTTATCCACACCTACTTTAGCTTGTTTATTAGTATTTTCTCGGCCACGGATGGATCCGCACTTCCTTCACTTGCTTTCATTACCATTCCAATTAGAAATTTCAATAATGTTTCTTTTCCGGCACGATATTGTTCTACTTGAGCGGGATGATTAACAATAACTTGATCAACAATGGTTTCAATTTGTCCTTCATCACTAACTTGGCCATATCCTTTTTCTTCCATAATGTGGGTAGGATCTTTATCAGATCCGCTTTCTAACATTTCGGTGAGGATTTTAAGTGCATTTGTTGAATTAATTTTTTTGCAATGTATTAAGGATATTAATTCAGCAAAGTTTTCTTCTTTTATCTTTAATATTCGGATATCAATTTTACGCTCTGCCATTAAACCCATCAATTTATTTGTTAACCACCCACTAGCTAAGCGTGCTATTTCAGTTTGAATATTTAATTTGTTAATTACCTTATCATAATTTTTTTCTTCTTCTGGTATATTTTTAATCCAATCATATAGTTCACTCATTACGTTTTCAGTATATTCAGCCCAGTACTTGTTGGAAGTCAATGTTTTCGCATCTTCTTCACTAAAATTATATTCACTAATATACCGTGTTCTTTTTTCTTGAGGTAATTCAATAATGTGTGTATTGTCTGACAGTTCTCTTGGTGAAAAAGGGGGAATATCGGGTTCTGGAAAATATCGATAATCAGCCGAAGTTTCTTTATCTCGTTGCCAAACTGTTTCTTGATGATTTTCATCCCAACCACGAGTTTGTTGAGACCACTTTTCTCCTTTTTCTATTAAATCAATTTGTCTCTCAATCTCATATTTAACCGCTCTTTCCATATGACGAAAAGAATTAATATTTTTTAATTCAACTTTGTTATTTAATTCATAATTATCAATAGGTTCAATAATACCATTGTTATTAACAAATCTACCTTTTTCTTGGATAGATACGTTGGCTTCACAGCGCATATGACCTTTTTCCATATCCGCGTCACTAGCTCCTAGATATCTAAAGATTAGTTGTAATTCCTGGCAATATGTTTTAGCCTCGGAAGCACTTTCAATGTCTGGCTCAGATACTATTTCTACTAATGGTACTCCACCACGATTAAAGTCTACTAGAGTGTTACCATTTTTTTCATGAGATAACTTCGCAGTATCTTCTTCGAGATGTACTCGAGTAATTCCAATTTTAACATTTTGACGGTGATTTTGATCGGGAGAAAAAACAAGGTCGATAGATCCTTTTTCACCGATCGGCTCATCGTATTGGGAAATTTGATAACCCTTTGGCAAATCTGGGTAAAAGTAATTCTTTCTATCAAATTTTGAGGTTTTGGCTATTTTACAGTTTAATGCTCTGGCTATCAATACAGCTAATTCAATTGCTTTTTTATTCGGTACCGGTAGTGTACCTGGGTGAGCAAGACAAATCTCACAAACATTTTTGTTAGGATGTGCTTCGTCGGGTTCATTTTTACACGAACAAAACATTTTACTAGCCGTTTTAAGCTCAACATGTATTTCTAGACCAATAATTGGAACAAATTTTGACATATTATTTATATATTTCATGATGTATTTGTCTAATATATCATAATACTAGTCGTAAGGCAAACAAAAAAGACAGCTGTTTTTGGGCTGTCTTTTTACTAATTTGATATATTGATTATTCTTTTTTTGTCACAACTCTTTTAATTGTTGCTGAATTGTTGGTAATAACACCATTTGATTTAAGGTTTTCAAACAACAGGTACGGAAACATGAAGGTAAGTGGCCATAATACTATTTGAATAATGTAGGCAACAATAGTGACTACACTCTGACTTGGTAATATATATTGAGTACTGAATATTACTAAAACACTAACCAAAGCCACTAACCAAGCTGGAATAAATACTCTCCATAATATTTGCCACCATTTGTTTTTAGAAACTTCCATTGAGTAATACAGGCTTTCTTTAGCTTCTTTGTTTTCAAAAAGTATACCGTAGACGTAGAATAACAGGCGAATAAGAAAGTAGAATGAATGAAAAATTCCGTATATAATGATAGTCCCAGTAATAATTGTAAATGCGTTTGGTTTCATTAAGCTTGTTGTCAACGATTTAGCACCAATTGCGTTCCAAATTACTGACAAAGAAACAATAATAAAACCTAAGATGCCGACTATTACTGGTCCATTAGCGACAATGGTTTTTAATATTGCAGCACCAACAAATCGCCAGAAATATTTGTAGGATGTTTTAATGTTTGGAATAATATTTTTAAAATCAGATTTCTCTAAATATGATTCTTTCACGCCCATAATAGTAGCCAGGAAAATTATGATATTAAATACCATAGTGATACCAAAAAATAGGGCAAAAGTTATTGTGTGTACGATAATATTAATAACCCCACTTAATAGAGAGTTTATTAATGAAAACAATGAACCGAAAAGTAGGCCAAGAATGGCGTTTATTAATACAATAATTAATATGTATGAAAGCAAATACCAAAAGTTTTTTTTGTAAACTTTTATACCCAAAAGAAATATTTCCCAAGCACCCATTACCTTTTTATCATAACCCATTAAAAACAAGAATCCAAAAGAACTAAAAATACTACTAAATATTTTAGGTGTAATGTTCACCTGAAGCTTGTGGCCGTAATAGAAATTAACAGCGAAACGTAATGCAAAAAGACACAGTAATAATATCCAAGTACTTTTTGTAAAATATCCAATTACAGCTGAGATTAATATACTAGCAATATATGATAAAACATATATATTTCTATTCATATGAATTTAATTATGATTTATTTGTTAATTAATTTTTTAAACAGATTGACTGCTTCTTGTTTCATTATATCAATTTTTTGCTCACTAGACAACCTATGTATTATTGTTCCTCGAGATTCAAAGGTTTTTTTGTATTCAGCACTATTAAATACATAATATATTTTTTCTAATAATTCAATTTTTTCAAATACTGCTTCATCTTGTTTTTCGGTTCTACCACCGATTCTTTCAATAGCAATTTTGGGATTAATATCAGCTAATATTAAATGATCGGGTCGATATTTTAGAGCGAGACTATTTCCAGGAAGACTTGCTACGTCATTAATTGTAAGAGTTTTACTATGAGCTGGTTGGTAGGCAAGTGAAGTACTAACACCACGATCCTGAATAATACACTTGTTTTGTTCGAGTAGAGGAATAATTAGATTATTATATAGTATTAAGCGATCAAGTGAATAAGCATGAGCAATAGCACTTGGTGGATAATTTTTATTTTTATTTATTAATTCTTCTCGTATTATTTTCCCCATGGGGCCGTATGTGGGTTCGCAACTGAAAATATAGTTATAAGATTTTAACTCACCAATATCTGGATGCCTATTATTTTCCATCCAATATTTACGTAGATCAAAGATTTCATTACCCGAAGCACTTAAATATTCTTTGATTGCGTTTACATTTGTGCTTTTTCCACTACCATCTAAGCCATCGATCATTATAAGCATATATTATTTTTTAATATATTCTACAAAAGAAAAACCTTCATGATTTTCGCGTGTTTTTTCTTCCCAGTCATCCTCCTCTATTTTTGGAAAAAAAGTATCACCATTTACTTCCATGTCTACCCAAGTGATATACAACTTGTTCGCCAGATTAATTGTTTGTTTGTACATTTCTCCTCCTCCAATGACTAATATATTGTGATCCTTATATTTTGTAAGAGCCGTATTGATATTATTATATACTTCTACCCCCATTGGAATTCTATAATTTGTATCACCAGTAATAACAACATTTTTTCTGTTAGGTAGGGGAGAGTGTAAATGATCAAATATGTATTCAAAAGTTTTTCTTCCCATTAATACTATTTTTCCTTCAGTTATTTCTCTAAAATGTTTTAGGTCATTTGGAATATCCCAAGGAAGCTCATTATTTTTTCCGATACAATAGTTTTTAGCAACAGCGGCTATTATACTTATCATAATCCTTTTTCTACAATGTCATGTTGACCTCTTTTAATATCAAATCTATTTGGTTCATTATCACGATATATTTTAATTTCAAATTCAGCCAATTCTTTTTCTAAATTATCAATTAGTTTGATTATTTGTTCAACCAGAGTCGGATGGACAAAACGAGTACAGCGTAATTCGGCTAAATATGTTAAAGCTTTGATATCGCCTGATATTTTACACGGTACTCGATAGCCCATTGCCGTGTAATATTGTTTAATTTCTTCGCTAGTATCTAATTCATTAATCTTTTTTTCTTGTTTTGCAATTAGTTCTTTTGCCTCTTCTTTAATATCAACTGGCAAATTTTGCATATACCAATCATAAAATCCATGTTCTCGATTAAGTAGTGGCATTCTTTGTACAATTGCGCGGTGTCTTTGAAGATCACGAAAGGACCCAAAGTCTAGTAGGAACTCATATGACATCACTCCGCAATCAGCCACAAAAGGTGGTAGTTCAGTTTTAGTAGGTCTACTGTTTATTATTGAAATATATTTTTTTAATGTATTTTTATCAATTCCATTAAACATCATTTCAAAATCTTTTGCCTCAGAATTGGTATAGTAATACTGTTTCATTATTTCTTCATTATACTTTTCAGTTTCTTCATATTGTTTATGACAAAAAGACTGAGGGTATAATTTTTTTAATGCTTTTTCTGTTGAGTTGGCGATGTCTACTATTTCAGGCAAGGGATGATGACGTAAAAGCATAATTTCATCAGCAAATTGTCTGAAATTCATTGTCCAAGCAACATTGGTTGTAGCTCCGGCAGGTAAAAACGCTCTTGCAATATCAAAAGCACGAGCAAGAATTGCTTTATCATAAATTCCTTTTTTCTCACCGTCTTGAATAGGATGTTTTTTTTCTAAATCTATTTGTAAAAGTGGCAGTATCTTTAAATAGAAGGAACGCCAAGCTTCTAATATTTCACTAGTTTCAACCGAATTCAGTGGGTCCAAAAAAGTCTGCTTTGAAAAATCAACATAACGTGTTGAAGCCTCTTGACCTGAATAGAGGCGCCAATCTTGAATTGCTTTAGCTGCTAACATTGAAATTCCTTCAACAAAAACAGTTGTTGAGGCGCAATCACCAATTGATTTGTGACCATAACCTACATAAAAGCGTTCCATAAAATTTTCAGCACCCTTTTCCTCTAATATTTTAAGATGATGTTTTATTCCTCCGGTCGAGCGAGAATGCAAGGCTTGGATCATTGCCTGGGCTTGGGGATCTATCTTTGCCTCAGTATTAAGTACCAAAACAAAATCCCCATATTGTAGTTGTTCAATTGAATGGCTGTTGTTCTCCATATACTATGATTCTTTCGAATTTAAAATTTGTTTTAGAGCTTCGCCAGTTTGTAATTTATACTCTTCACTGTTCGGATCATAATCACCAGCTGGTAGCCAAGAACGTCTTAACTTGTCTACTGACGAAATTAAATTTGAGTTATCAGACGAGTTTGCAAGTTCATCATAGAGGGCATGGAATGCAAACTTACTTTGTTCTTCATCACTTCGATTTTGTGGATTATCCCATCCAGATAGTATTTTTTGTTGACGATTGATTAGAGCTTGTTTGGTACCAGAATCCATTTTAGTTTCCTTTTCGTCTTTTTTAGCTTCAACATTTGGTTCAGCTTCTTTTGTTTCTTTTTCTACATTATTCATTACATCCTGTGCCTCTTTCACTGCAGTAGCAGCCTCAGCTTCTGTTTCAAAATGTTTCTCCATTTTCCCAAAAGCCAATTTCGGACCACCTGGTTTACCGTCTATAAATCCTGATGGTAAATTAGCGTCAAAGCCTCCGTTTGGAGATGGGTTAATACCAAAAAGCTTATCCACCTTAGGCTGTGCTTCTGGTTTTGGGTTACTGTTTTCTTCTTCCTCGTCAGCACCTTCATTTTTTGATTCATTACCTTTAGTATTTTGATCTACTTTTTTGAAATCTAAATTATCTTCTTGTTCCGCATTTAATTCATCCCACGGATCTTCTTCTGGCATGTCTGATGAACCACTCTCAGCTTTTGATGCTACAGGTTCGGGTTTTAAAAATGCTATAGCAGATTCTGATATACTATACTTTTTTAAATCATCAACGCTTCTATCTTCCAGTGTTTTTGTAATACTAGCTTTTAAATTTTCCGGTACAGAGTCAAAATTTACAAAACTATCACCATTAGCATGTTTTTTTATTATACCATCAGAAACAACAGTAAACGAAACCTTTGCATCTCTATATCCAATTGTAATTTCTCCGCTACCAATACCAACTGATGGGTAAGCATTTTCTGGTGGAACCCAATCATTATCAGTTGGTGATTTTTCTTGGGCTTCGCCTTCGGTTGATTGAGAATCATCCTCATTGTCTTGAGGAGTTTCTCCCCATTTTTCGTTCTTTTTTTGAGCATAGAGAAAGTCTTTTACAACGGCACGTTTTACTTTCTTCTTAATATCTTCAGCGGTCAACCCTCTGTCTAGTCTTTTCATGCCTTCACTATTATATATTTCTTCCATTCTTTGCATTGTTTTAGCAAGCATTGCAGCATTTTCAGGATTATTTTCTAGATTATCGATAATCGCATCCACTTCATCATCGTTAAATTCCCCCATAATTTTTTCAATTTCCTGAGTAAGTTGTTTTGCTTCCTCTTGTTCGGTTTTTCCTTCTTGTCCAGCATCTTCTTTTTTGTCTGAAGGAGCACCTTCAACAATTCCAAGTTCTTCTAAAACAGATTTCCATTCTGTATTATTATCACGCGAACGTAAAAAAGTTTCAACAACAAGGTCTTTCGCACGTTTCATTATTTCATCATCTGTTTCGTTAAGATTGTGTTTTCTGACGCTTGGGTGTTTATATTTAGCCTCGACATATTGGAGAGCTTGCTTTGCTAGAGCTGAGGTTTCAGGACTATCTTCTAACTTTTGCATAATAGCTTCGACATCACCACTATCAAATATTTCCTTTGAATCTTCCACCTTGCTTTGTTTGTTTTTATCATTAGCATCAATAAATTGTTCAAGAGTTTGTCCTTCTCTCTGAGCCAACACTAGAGTTTTGACAACATCACGAATTCCAAAATCATGCTCACTCATTAATTCATCAGCCATTGCCTTATCAGCCTCGCCTAAACCGTCAATAATTTTCTGAGCTTTTTTTTCTACCATTCCATCAATCTCCAAAATGTCTTTATATTTATTACTCACGTCTTCTATCTTAGTTTGAGTATCAAGTGTTTTATCTGCATCTTCAAGTATTGGATCCCAATCTTTTGCAGTTTCATCTAGGCTTTTTCGCACTTCACTCATTGGATTGTTGTCATCTTGATTTTCTACAGCAGCCTGAGCGTCTAATTCTTTGCCTGCATCTTCAAGTATTGGATCCCAATCTTTTGCAGTTTCATCTAGGCTTTTTCGCACTTCACTCATTGAGTTTTCAGCAGTTTGTTTTTCTACCTCAGCGAGATATTCTTCATCAATAATAACTTTGTCAGCATGTTCAGCCGATAATTCTCCTCGCTCTTCTAAACTTTTTGCAGCTTGAATTTCACCATCTACTACACTCACTGTTTCGCTTGATCTTGAGGAAATTTCTTCTTGAGCCACCGTAGCTAATTGTTCAACATCTTCTTTAGTTGGATTTTCTTTATTTACAATATCTTCAACTAACTCCAGTTTTGGCTGTGGTTTTTCAGCCTGTGGTATTTCTTCGCTTTCATTTGTATCAAATTGTTCTTCGGCACTTTGGGCCGTATTTTGTGCTGGCATATATTTTAAATATTATTAATTTTTTCTTTAAGTTCTTCAATTTTTTTTACATCTTCTTCTTTTACGGCTTCTGCTACAATATTCTTACTTTTCTCTCTCACTTCTTCGTCCTTTTTTAAAAAATTTGTTAGATAAGAATATATATTTTGTATTTTTGTTTTAATGTTGTTTCCACCTGGTGTTTGATTGTTAGTCTCCATATTAATATATTAGTATTTATTAAAAATTTAACCTGTACTTCCAACGCCGCCTCTATCTATGTCCGACATTGTATTAGTTTCTTTCCAGGTAGCTATATCAACTCGCATAAAAGCAGCTTGTCCTAATCTTTCGCCACTCTCTATTTCTACATCTTTATCTGTAAAATTGTATACTTGTAATAATATTTCATCATTATTTCCATGATAATCTTGGTCAATTATTCCAATTCCATGAGGCACTGATAAACCTTTTCGTTTTGGAGTGCTTGATCGTGTTACTACTGTTAGCATATATCCGTTTGGTATCTCAATTATTATGTTCGTAGGTATTAAACCAATTGATTTAGCTTTAATTATCATTTTTTTTCTACTATATAGATCAAAAGCAACCGAACCAATTGTTTGATATTCAGGCAAGGGGAGTGATTTATCAATTCTTTTAATCTTTACTTCCATAATTTTATTGATATTTTTTAATGATCGTATCTACTTGATCATATAGTTGATCAAAATCGCCATCGTTATTAATTTTTTCAGTCGCTTGTTTTACAATTTCTAAAATAGAGATCTCAGTACTGCGCTTATGATCAGCTTCAAATTGTTCAAATGTTTGAGTTGCATCACTTTCTTTTTCGCCACGCACTTTAACTCTTTCAAATCTTGTTTTTATATCCGCATCTATTTTTATTAACACATAACCTTGTATTTGAGAGAGATATTGTACATCAGCCAGTCGTCTCGCATTACCAATAGCAGAGACATTACCACCCTTATCTGTTACTTTTTTGGCCATGGCTTTTGCTAGTGTATCTTCACCGAATTTCTCTCTGATACACTCAGACATACGAATTAAATTATCGCGATTAAATTCTAAATAGAAAGCATTACAAGCTTCGTGAAGTAAATCTGTAAAACTAAAAATATTTGCTCCATATTTTTTTTTCAAATAATTTAAACAAGTATCTTTTCCTGATCCCGGAAGACCAGCAAAAACAAGCAGTATTTTTTGATTGGTTATCATAGTGTTTGGCTATTGTATTCAGATACGTATTGTCTGTATTTGATCCCGGCTGCATCTAACATTTTTCTTGAAGCAATACAGATATCGGTATCATGATATTTGTCACTCTCGTAAACTACTTCTTTAATTCCGTTTTGGATTATGGTTTTTGTACATTCATTACAGGGAAATAGGGTGCAGTATACTTTACAGTTATTTGTTGAAGTATTGGCATTGTAAATAGAGTTTTCTTCAGCGTGACAAACATATGTATATTTAACATTAAGAAATTCTCCTTTTCTATCCCAAGGAAACTCATCATTATCAATACCACGTGGAAATCCATTATATCCTAGTCCAACAACTATGTTGTTTTCATCTACTACTGCGGCTCCACTTTGAGTGGATGGATCTTTTGATCTTTGAGCTATTACATTGGCAATTCTCATAAAACATTCGTCCCATGAAATAGCATTTTTTCTTGATTTTTCCATAATTATATATTTTAATAATATGTCTTTAGTATATCAAAGACATGTTCATTGAGCAAGAGAATAAAATTAAAAAATCGACATCATTTGATGTCGATTTTTACACTTTTTTGATTAATTGAATGCTATTTTAATTGCTGGACCCATACTTGATACTAAAACCATGTTTCTGACATAGGTACCTTTGGTACCAGCTGGTCTTGCTTTTTTTAAGGCTGATAAAAGGATTTCAATATTTTCTTTTAATTTGGCATCATCAAAACTTACTTTCCCAACTATTTGATGAATATTTCCAGCATCATCATTTTTAAAGGTAATTTTACCTTTTTTTAATGATTCTACCATTTGTTTTACATTTGGGTTAACTGTCTCAGTTTTAGGATTTGGCATTAATCCTTTTGGTCCTAAGATTTTAGCAATTTGTGCCATTTTTGGCATCATATCAGGTGTAGTAACTGCTATATCAAAGTCAATTTTACCACTATCCTTGATTTTCTTAATGTCTTCTTCATCACAGATAAAATCAGCACCAGCTTCTTTTGCTTCAGATGCTTTGTCTGCTGTTACAAAAGCGGCAATTGTTTTGTTTTTACCAGTGCCATGTGGCAATATCACTGTAGTACGAATTTGTTGGTCACTTTTTTTGGTATTAATACCCAATTTTGCGTGTATTTCTACAGAGGCATCAAATTTTACATTTGAGGTTTCTTTGACAAGCTTTATAGCTTCATCAAGCTCATAGATCTTTGTTTCATCTACTATAGATCTCAAATTCTTCATTCTTTTTGACATATTTTTGTATTTTTGTGGTCCAAGCCTCTAAATGTGTTAGAGTCCCACATGTTATTAATGTGCTTAAGTTATACATCAGTTAGTCTTTTTTGTCAATATTTGTTCATTAATTATGATCTCAGTTTGTATCCTTTGGTAAAAAGCATAAAAACTAATAAAAATAATATCACAGCTAGAACAATTAGTAAAAACATACTGCCCAGTATATTACTTTCAGAAAAAGATATCATTGAATATCTAAGTCCATTTATCATATAGAAAAAGGGATTAAATTTGATTACAGTTTGTAGTGTACTTGGTAGCATTTCAACACTATTAAAGACACCACCAACATAAAGAAGGGGAGTAATGATAAAAGTCTGAAGCACGCTTAAATGTTCAAATTTTTCTGCCCAAAGTCCAATAATGAGTCCAAGAAGACTAAATATTATTGATACGATAATGATGAAAAAAATAAAAAGAAAAAAATGATCCATGTTAGTTTTTGTAAAAAAGAGAGCTAAAACAAAAATACCACCAGCCACAATTAGTGAGCGTATTACCGATCCAATGATATATCCAAGAATCATTTCAAGGTATGAAATTGGAGCGGTTAAAATTTCTTCGATTGAATGAGTAAAGCGTTGAAAATACAATGAAGAAGAACTTTGACCAAAAGCACTACTAACAACGTTCATCATTAAAATACCTGGGAGAACAAAATCAATATAGCTAAAATTATCAAAAAGATGTATTCGACTGCCAATCACTGAGCCAAAGATAAAAATATATAAGAAAGCGGAAATCCATGGGGAAATCAAAGTCTGGATAGGGATACGTAGAAATCGCTCCACTTCTCTTCTAACAAAAGTATAAAATCTTATCATAGTAAATCTGTTTTAGTTTTTGTGATATCTAAATATATTTTTTCTAAACTCTGATGTTCCCCCATATATTGATCAGAATTTACAATTTTAGCAATTTGACCATCGTTTAAAATTCCCACTCGTGAACAAAGTATTTCAACCTCTTCTAAATAGTGAGAGGTAAGAATAATTGTAATATTTTTTTTATGAAGTTTTTTTAAGTAATCCCAGAGCTGATGCCTTTGTTCAATATCAACGCCAGCGGTTGGCTCATCGAGAATGAGTAATTGAGGATTATGAACAAGGGCACGCATTAGGACAGCTCTTCTTTTAAGTCCGCCAGAGAGAAACCTAAATGGTTTTTTAATATGTTCTGAAAAATTAAATTCTTCTACTAACTCGTCTATCTTCTCGGTCCTTTGTTTTTTTGTCATACCAAAATACCCTCCTACGTATCCCAGTATTTTTTCAGTAGTAGCAAAAATATCTACGTTAAACTCTTGAGGCGATATCCCAATAAATTTTCGGGCTTTACGATATTGAGAAACAACGTTTGTGTCGAATACTTTTATTTCTCCTTCACTAAAATTGGTTATTCCAGTAACACAGTTTATTGTTGTTGTTTTTCCAGCACCATTTTTTCCAAGTAAACCAAAAAACTCACCAGTTTGTATATTTAAATTGACTGACTTTAAAGCAGTGGTGTTGCCAAATTTTTTAGATAAGTTTTTTATTTGTAATGCATCCATAGGTTATTATAGTATACTAAAATAGTATGATTTTGTCTATAGTCACTAAAACATGTATAAATGAAGTAAAATATGATTTTTTAAAAAATTAATTCTTTTTTTCTGGACGTGGTTTTCCCCATTGCCAGCGTGGTTTTTCGCCTGTTTTCCAACAAATAACGAAAAGAAGAAAAAATAGTACTATGGTTTGAAATATTAATTTAATAGGTGCATCACTCGTAGAATTAGAAAAAGATTCAATTCGATAGGCATTAAATATAATTAGGATAAAAAAAACTAACAACACCAACCAACCTTGCCATTTGGCCGGAGTCCAACCCCATCCGAAAAGCTTAGCTTTAAACCAGTAATTTTTAGGATTGTCTTTTATGTATTTTATATATTCTTTTATCATATGTGGTTGTATTTTACTTTATATACTCTATTTAGTCTAGAGTAAGTAAATAAAAAATTTTAGCACTTCATCGGGTTGCATTTTTTAGATGTTACTCCGTTATGAGGCTGGTAACAATCCCTACTAGTAAATCTTTTTCTTTTGGTTGGCTTAATGCAATTAGCAGTGCTAATGTAACTAGTGCGTTATCATTAATTTTCTTTTCCCCGTCTTTTTTATATAGATAATTATTCTTATCTAAAAAATATATAAATAAAAAAGCTCCAATACGTTTATTACCATCGGCAAATGGATGGTCTTTAATAATGAGATATAACAAATTAGCAGCTTTTTGTTCGAGAGTAGAGTAAAGATCTTTACCTGCGTATGTTTGATAGATTCCTTTTATTATTCCTTCAAATTTCCCCCTATATTCTTTGCCGAATAAATCTTTTTGCCTACCCTTTTTAATTTGTTTTATGATACTTATTGATTTTTCATAATTGATTATATATCTACTCTTCTTGCCCTTTATTTTTGTTATCTTATCATTATCATATTGTTCTAATAAGGTTAAGGTTTTTGAATAATCGGAGATTAAATCTAATATTTCCGATTCTTGTCCTTCTAATAATTCCGTCTTATGTTTTTTACTCAAAAATTTAATGGCTTGTTGAACATCTTTCAGTTTGTTGTTAGTTTCCAACAATCTTTTTTTATTAATTACATATCCTTCCACCAGGTATTTTTTAAGTATATTTGTGGCCCATATTCTAAATTGGGTGGCTCTTTTTGAATTAACTCTATAGCCAACGGAGATAATTACATCTAGATTATATATATCCATTTTTCTCACTTTGCCATCTTTGGCAACCTGTGCATTTTTTGCACAGGTTGAAACACGGCTTAATTCATTGCTTTTATAAATATTATTAATGTGACGAACGATGCCAGATCTGTCTACGCCAAAAATATTCGCAATTTTATGAGCATCAAGCCAAATTGATTCTTTATATAAATTTACTTCAATCTTTTTATTTAAAGCCTGATAAATTATGATTTCATTTTTGTTTTTGCTATCTTTTTTCATATAGTTATTTGGTTAATATATAATGAATAGTATCATATATTAGATGAAATAAAAATAAAATAATTTTTAAAAATAAAAACCCCGAGATAAACTCGGGGTGGGGTACTACTTTTTAGTAGTGGCCATAATTGCTAGAGTGGCAATTATGAGAACAGTGCCAGAAATGATCCAAGCGCGCGGAATTAATCCTTGTTGCGCGAGTAGACCACTGAAAAAAAGGCCTGTCATGCCACCAAGATGGTGGGAGATGTTGGCGACTGAAAGAACGGTGGCTCTGGTGTCGGAATCAATGTTATTGTTTAAGTACGCATCACGAAGTGGGCGAAGCATACCGCGACCAACTTCATGGACGTAGAAAAATAGCAAAGAAAATTGGAAGTTGTTTTTAGACACGGCCATTATTATCCCGAAAGCGACGACTAGTTGCGCGATTGCGATCGCTTTTTTTTCGTCTCCGGCGATTTTAATTAGCCTGCGATTCAACAACGAACCAATGACCACAGAGATTGAGAGTCCAGCGTGAATGTACCCAAGGTAAGACGTGCTAGAGAGGTACTGAGAGAAGTAGGGTTGCCATTGCATATTTGGTGCTTGGATCGACAGAAACAGCGCGGTCTCCATGAGGAGAATAAACCGAACTGATTCGTTTTTTAGGCTTTTGCATATGCCATTGTGAATCGTTGGTACTACTTGTCGCAACTTTCGAACAACCACTTTAATACTCGCTAACTTATTCTCCGCAGTACGGGTTTCGTGCACAAGAATAATAGCAAGTATGGCAGTGATTAGTTGAAGACAACTACCAGCTGACCAAGGTGACGAGATGTCAATCTTTGCCAATTGGGCACCAGCTATACTGGTGATAATCGCAAGAACTGTTGATATTTGTTGTTCTCTATTAAAGATCGCAACAAGTGGTTTATCATAGTTCTGTGATTTCAATTCATCAGCAAGCCACGACTGAAATGCGCCGTTCGTTAAAGTGGTACCGACTGCACCAATTGATTCAGCAATGGCAAAACCAGTAAAGGAATAAGATTTGCTGTATACAAACATGCAAATTGATTCCAGTATGCTGGCTGAGACAAATGCTAATTTTCTGCCGAAGATATCGGCAATAGCACCAGTTGGAACCTCCAACAGTAGTAATGTCGCGTAGAAAACAAGGTTTACGATGTTGATCTCAAACAGATCGAGTCCGCGCGACATAAGGAAAATAGCGTATGTAGATGCAATAAAGGCTATTCCTGACCTAGAGAGTGAAGCAAGTAAGATGTAAGTCCTGATAGTTTTTTCGGGCATTTACGACTCCTTGTGTGTTTTGATGTAATGAGCAATATAGATGTAGAAGCAAATAAAAACGCCTCGTTTATCTAACCGAGGCGTATTTTGAAGATTTTAGAAAAATATTAGCTTTTCATAAGACAAAAATCGCCCGGGTTAGACAATGAAGGTAAAAACCCACAAACATAAACATTGGTACCATCCATTGGTGCCCAAATATGTTTTATTAATTGGCGATTATTATTATTCATATTTTTTAATATATATAGATAGCTTGGCATATATTTACTGCTTTGTCAAGTATAAATGAACAAAAACAGGGACTACTTTGCATG
>FLOH01000194.1_pt1 | contig 162894 bp, 144 predicted proteins | sample 756751 | NCBI WGS metagenome assembly FLOH01 (sample SAMEA4026879, study PRJEB14308) | marine metagenome | biome: coastal water; material: water | depth 74 m | reverse complement strand
AATCCGGATAACGACTGTATCGAAGATTGCACCGGACTCTGGGGCGGAACAGCTATTATAGACGATTGTGGTTATTGTACAGATGGTGACACCGGTTTAACACCCAACTTTGCTGATGTGGGCTGCGGTTGTGATGAACCTCAAGCAGAGTTATACTGTGCAGATAATGATGGTGATGGATTAGGTGCCGGTGATCCTCAATCGTATTGTCTAAACGATCTGCCACCAAATTTTATAACCGACTGCACGGATACCGACGATGAATGTAATGGCAACACTTACGACTGTACAGATGTGTGTAACGGAATATCCATTGTAGACGACTGCGGATTCTGCATTTTACCAGACAGCTTCAACTGGGCGATGGATGACTGTGGAGTATGCTTTGGTAATAACGAATCCATGGACTGTGCAGACATCTGTGACGGACTAGCAACCATCGATAACTGTAACACCTGTGATGATAATCCAGATAATGACTGCATCGAAGATTGCACCGGACTCTGGGGTGGAACAGCTATTATCGACAACTGCGGTTATTGTACCGATGGTGACACTGGTTTAACACCCAATTTCGCTGATGTGGGATGCGGATGTGATGAACCTCAAGCAGAGTTATACTGTGCAGATAACGATGGTGACGGGCTGGGTGCCGGTGATCCTCAATCATATTGTTTTTACGATCTCCCATCAAATTTTATAACCGACTGCACCGACACAGACGATGAGTGCAATGGCAACACCTATGACTGTGCTGATGTGTGTAATGGAACATCCACAATTGATGACTGTGGGTTCTGCGTTTTACCTGAACAATATAACTGGGCGATGGATGACTGTGGAGTATGCTTTGGTAATAACGAATCCATGGACTGTGCAGGTATCTGTGATGGTTTAGCTACTATGGACAACTGTAACATCTGCGATGATAATCCGGATAACGACTGTATCGAAGATTGCACCGGACTCTGGGGCGGAACAGCTATTATAGACGATTGTGGTTATTGTACAGATGGTGACACCGGTTTAACACCCAACTTTGCTGATGTGGGCTGTGGCTGTGATGAACCTCAAGCAGAGTGGTATTTCTCAGATGACGATTCAGATAGTTTCGGATCTGAATCCGGAGAATTGTTTTGCGCTGATCTTATTCCTAACGGATGGGTGAATAATTCAGATGATTGTAACGATGGATCTGAATGGATTAATCCAGACTCAGATGAAGTATGCGACTGGATTGATAATAATTGTGATGACGAGATAGATGAAGGATGTACTCTTGGTGACGTCGTTCTGGATGGGGTGGTAAATGTAACTGATTTAGTTCAAATCGTTCAATTTGTGTTAGGTAATTTCAACCCTAATGATTATCAAACATGGGCAAGCGATATCAATCAGGATTCAGTTATTAATGTGGTTGACATCATCATATTAGTAGTTATAATTTTAGAAAGTTAATTTATTTTATTGCGCTGATCAGTCCCCATTTATCAAAAACGTATTTGATTAATTCCCAGTGATCTGAAAGCCAGGCCTCATAATTTCCAAAATACACTTGCTGTTTACTCTTAGTGGTATCTTGTAAATAATTCTCAAAATGATAGATCAAATTACCATCACCATCCCAGCTCTTCTGGGCTCCTTCGAATTTGAATTGTTCAAAATTAAAATCGAGTCGTTTGTTTCCATTCATGTACCAGGAAGTTAAATGACCATTCACTGTATCATTTACGCATGAAAATTCGATTTCTTTTTGACCATTTCGGAACCACAACGTAAACAATCCATTTTTCCGGCCTTTTATGGCAGTGTACTCATATTTTTTCTCACCGTTATCATGCCAACCGGATTGAGGTCCTTCTTCTTTTCCTTCAATAAATAGCTTCTCCTCTTCCATATTTCCGTTATCATACCACGATGTTTTTTGGCCAATGATTAGTCCTGAAACCACATTATATTCGTATTTTAATTGACCATTTTCGTGCCAGTATTTTGTCTGACCATTTTCGCGGTTAAGTACATACTTTTTTTCAGATTCTAAAGATGAGTCTTCATAATAAGAAAAAAAATCTCCGTGTTTTTTATTTCCGTCGTAGGAGATGTCCTTTTTCAGATTTCCATTGTCCCAGAATATTTGTTCCCGAATCTTCTTTTTGTCTTTACCTCGTCCATCAAAGTACCGAACAACTTTTGGGGTACCGTCATCATATTTTTCAATGATTTCCTTTTTTTCACCTGAACAGGAGATTAGCAAAAAGATTGTAAGTAACGGGATAATCGTATTAAAGTTTTTCATTATAATTTCATTTCTATGGGTACGAATTAAAAAAATGAGGGATGGTGATTACTACTTTTTATGGAAAAAGTTCGCCATCACATACCCTACGATATTTGGATTTTCCTTTAACCGACGTACAGAATAGTCATACCATTCCGGGCCGAAAGGAACGTACAATCTCACCTTGTATCCTTTTTCAAGATGTTTTTCCAGCCATCCCGACATGGGGACGCCATACAAAACCTGGAATTCAAATTTACTCGTCGGGACTTGCATTTCGTCAATCAATTGGTAAATATTATCAAGCAAGGATAAGTCGTGGGTAGCGATTCCCACATAGCATTCATTTTTAAACGCAATTCTGAGCAAATTTAGAAAATTATTACTAATTTCACTACGTTCCTGAATGGCAATATTGGGATCTTCGCGGTATATTCCTTTACATAGCCGGAAATTAAAGTCCGGTGAAAATAACTGAAGTAAATCCTTTTCAGTCCTGTGAAGGTAAGCTTGAAAAACAGTACCCACTTTTTGATAGGTCGTCAAACAGGATTGATATGCAGCGATTGTAAGGTCTGTATAAGGTGAATTTTCCATGTCAATTCGCAGGAAGTTATCGTGTTCCTTTGCTTTTGCCAGTAATAGTGAGAGATTCTCTGCAAATAGGCGTTCACTCAGTTCCATTCCCACATGGGTGGGTTTGATAGAAACGTTGCAATCTAAATTTCTTTTTTGGATTTCTTTAAAAAGCTGAGCATAGGACTGAGTTACTTCAGTGGCCCTTTCAGCTGATTTTACATGTTCACCTAATATATCGATAGTTGCAGAAAATCCCTGGTTGTTCAATGATTGTACCGTTGCCAGCGCTTCTTCTTTTGTTTCGCCTGCCACATATTTGCCCGCAATCCGTCTTAAAAAGATTCTGGGAATAAGCGGAACAAAGGTTAATACTAACTGATTGAAATAATTCATCATAACAGGGCAAAATTTAGAGGGAATTGTGGATGTGTCCAATGTGAATTGTACGAGTATTTACGATTAGAAAACTCTAGTCGTTTTCATGTCATTCAACATTTTTCTGTAATTTAGATGAACAAAGCCAGCATCAAAATCGATGGAGGTGAACTCATTAAAGGATATTCGCTAAAGAAAGCGCTCATAAGTCATATGAGCTTTCTGGTAACTCTCTATAAATTTGCCCCATGTTCACAGACCTGATACGCAATATTCGACTTCGGAACCGTATAGCTATTGCACGGGCAATTTCGTTGGTCGAAGATGAACGGGATTCCAACAATGAGATCCTGTCTAATCTATTTCCATACACGGGTAAAGCATACCGCATTGGAATTACCGGTCCACCTGGAGCAGGAAAAAGTTCAATTACAAACGAATTAATTCGCTTGTTTCGGGATTCGGGTAAATCTGTGGCTGTGATTAGTGTGGACCCTTCCAGCCCGTTTACCGGTGGAGCTTTGCTAGGAGATCGCATACGGATGATCAACCACCATAATGATGAAAACGTATTTATCCGAAGTATGGCAAGTCGGGGAGGCCAGGGTGGTTTGGCGAATAAAACGAAGGAAGTGGCTGATATTTTCGATGCTGCCGGATATGATATTATTTTATTTGAAACAGTTGGCGTTGGTCAGGTGGAACTTGATGTGATGCAAGCCACAGATACGGTACTGGTAATATTAGTCCCTGAATCAGGCGACGATATTCAAATGATGAAAGCCGGACTTATGGAAATTGCTCATATTTTTGTTATTAACAAATCTGATCGAGAGGGGTCGAATAAATTATTCACTACTCTGAATAGTGTACTGCACTCTATCCCTGTTCAAAAAAATAACTGGTATCCTGATGTAATAAAGACGACGGCAACCAATGGTGATGGACTGCCGGATTTGTTTTCTGCTATAAACAAGCATCGCACCCATATTGTGGATACCGGTTTGTGGAAAAGTAATCTTGATATGCGATATCAAAGACAGGTCAAAGAGTCGGTTTCCCATATGCTGGAGTCAACGTTTTGGGGATACAATCATTCCGCAATGGAGGAAGAAATGAAAAAACCTCACGATAAAAGAAAACCACCGTATAAACTTGCAGAATCTCTGATATCTCAATGAAAAAAAATCAAAAAGAGATGCCTTTTTGGGATCACCTCGAAGAACTTCGATGGAGAATTATAAAGGTATTTGCTGCTGTCATTGTAGGCGGTATCATCACATATTATTTTTCAGACTTCCTGCTGAAATTACTTGTTGCCCCTACAAAAGATTTGGGTATTGACCTAAATCTACAGGTATTAAAAGTTACCAGTATGTTTATCGTGAAATTGAGCGTGTCCATTATGGGTGGAATTATTTTCGGACTCCCGATAATTATTTACCAATCCTGGCGATTTATTTCTCCGGCCTTTGAAGATACGTCTGAACTTTCAATTCTCTTTACCATTCTATTCGCCACAATATTTTTCCTTATTGGATTAATGTTCGGGTACTTCATTATTGTCCCGTTTAGCTTAAATTTCTTTACATCACTCACGAGTAGCACGGTGTCAGTAAACTATAACTTTACCTTGGATGGGTATCTCACTTATGTGCTATGGTTACTTTTCGCATGCGGGCTAGTATTTCAATTACCGGTGGTGGCATTGTTTTTTACCAGAATCGGATTATTGACACCTCCATTTTTAAGACATTATCGTAAATTTGCTTTCATCAGTTTTTTGGTGCTGGGTGCGCTTCTGACTCCACCTGATCCGCTGAGTCAGGTATTAATTGTGATTCCACTGTTGGTCCTTTATGAATTCAGTATTTTTATTTCGTGGGTATTCCGAAAAAAATATGATCAGGAAGTGAATAAGACGTGAACCTGAACAAATTTCTCGATACCATCTCAAGTCCAATTCAGGATGATATTCATCGTTTTAGAGCGGAATTAATCCAATCATTATCATCTCCCTTTGGACTAATCAACAAAGTGATCAAGTATGTTACTTTTAAAAAGGGAAAACAACTTCGCCCCCGATTGACATTACTTTCCGCCAGGATATGTGGTGAACCCACAGAAATGACATATAAAGCAGCGGCATTGGTGGAAATTCTTCATGTGGCCACCTTACTTCATGATGACGTCGTGGATGAATCAGATATTCGACGAGGATTACCAACTATTAAACGGATATGGAATAATAAAATTGCGGTACTTATCGGTGATTACATGTTTTCAAAAGCACTTTCCAATATCATTCATTTAAAGGACTTTGATGCTCTGCATGTTTTGTCATCCGCTGCCACACGATTAAGTGAAGGTGAGATTTTTCAAATTGAAAAAGCCATTAAGAAAGACATGACAGAAGAATCATACATGAAAATGGTATCAGATAAAACGGCATCATTATTTAACGCATCGTGTAAATTAGGCGCTATCACCACAACAGATGTTCAAGAAAAACGAGACGCTTTAGGCAGATTTGGAGAAAAATTAGGGATTGCCTTTCAAATAAGAGATGATATTTTTGATATCATGGGAGCTTCTGTTAAAGTTGGAAAACCTACGAAATTTGACCTGAAGAAAAACAAACTAACCCTTCCAATGATCCATATGTTTGAAGTGATGCAAGAGGGAGAAATGCAAATGGTGAAACGCCAATTGAACCGACATTTTCGCAGGAAAGAAGTGGAAGGTATTCGAAAGATGATTCATCAATATGGTGGATTAAGTTATGCTGAAGAACGTATGAGAACATTGTCAGATGAGGCGATAACAGAACTAGAAATATTCCCTGATTCTGAAGTGAAAAACAGTATGATAAAGATTTTGGAATTTAATTTATCCCGGACCTATTAATGAAGCTGATGCACCCTAGAAAACGAATCCGAAGAAGAAGATTAGCTACCCGTCAGGACAGAATCCTTACTTTAGCTAATGCTATCAGTATAAGCCGAATAATTATGGCATTTCCATTAGTATGGTCTTTAGAAAATGGACATCTTTACACAACTCTGACTTTGATCGTCTTAATTGTATTATCAGATTTGGTTGATGGATACGTCGCCAGAAAAGCAGATGAGATTACAAACTTTGGTAAATTGATTGATCCAATTGCGGACAAAGTCTGCTTAATGGTGGTAATCGTTTATTTGTTATTCAATTATGGTACTCTATTTTTTATTTACTTGATCCTACTCACATTCAGGGATGTTTTATTAATCGTCATTGGCTCATATCTGATCAACCGGAAAGGCGATGTATTCCAATCCATCCGTTCCGGGAAATGGTTTATCGGCATGTCTGCTCTGATGATGCTGTTATATGTGCTGGACCTTCCTCAGTGGGGGATTTGGGTTTACGGAATAAGCATGATCCTGTTTTTTGTGAGCACTGTACAATATTTTACCCGGTATTATGCCATCTTCAAAAGCCTTCCAAAATTATAAATAACCATTTCTACAAATTGAAATATTCGAATTTGAATTTGTACTTGAATAATTAAGAGACTTATAAATTGTGTTTAAATTTCTAAAGAAAACGGTAGCAGGACTAACAAAAACACGACAAAGAATTGCGAATACGTTTCTTGGATTCGCAGGAAAAAAATACTTATCACCAGAGGATTTAGATCGTTTGGAAGAAATCCTGTTGCAAGCAGACCTGGGTTGGGAAGTGGTCGATAAAGTGATTGAAGATCTGCGCGTCCCGGATGATAAAAATAAAGATTGGTCTCTGCGATTTTTTGAAAGCATGAAGAAGATGTTGGACGGTAACATTTCGTCCATTCAGGAATATGAGGTCATTCTACTTGTGGGGATAAACGGCACCGGTAAAACCACTTCGGCTGCTAAACTTGCCGGGTACTTCGCGAAAAACGGTGAAAAAGTACTATTAGTTGCAGCTGATACATATCGTGCTGCGGCGGTGGCACAAATTCGGGAATGGTCCCGAAAATTGAATGTGGATCTGGTTGCAAACGAAGGAACGAGTGACCCTGCAGCAGTTGTTTTCGATGGCATTAAAGCCGGGATCAGCCGTAAAATGGATCGGATCATAGTTGACACCGCAGGCAGACTACACACATCGAAAAATTTGATGCAGGAATTAGAGAAAATTTATCGTGTGGCACAAAAAATTACAGACAAGATCACCGTATTTATAACCATTGATGCCAATACCGGCCAAAACGGTTTGACTCAAGCCCGTGAATTTCATAAATCCCTTCCATTGGATGCCGTTATTTTAACTAAAATGGATGGGACCGCACGCGGAGGAATTGCCATACCTATTATGCTGGAGTTGAAATTGCCGGTAAGTTATCTGGGTGTAGGAGAGCAGGTTGATGACTTGATTCAGTTCGATTTGGATAGCTACTTGAAGGGCTTATCTGGAATAGAAGGAGACGTTAATCTTGGAGAATAAAAATCCAAAAAAAGTATCGTTGATTAGTTTGGGATGTGCCAAAAATTTGGTGGATTCCGAGGTGCTACTTGGTGGATTGAAACACGAGAAGTTTTCTATTATAAGCGAACCATCCGAATCAGATATCATCATTATTAACACTTGTGGATTCCTAGATTCAGCGCGGGAAGAATCCGTTGATACAATATTAGAAGCGGGGGAGCTTCGGAAATCCGGGCAGGTGGAAAAACTCATCGTGATGGGATGTTTTTCTGAGCGGTATGGTACGGAATTGATATCAGAACTCCCCGAAGTAGATCAATTTTTTGGGACATCTGACCATGCAAAAATTTTATCTTATCTGACAGGACGACCTCATTCGAAAGAAGACCCAGATTTTTACCGTTCGTTACTGACACCGAATCATTATGCTTATTTGAAAATCGCGGAGGGATGCGATAATGGGTGTTCTTTTTGTTCCATCCCACTCATGCGAGGGTTGCAGAAAAGCCAACCATTAGAGTGGAATATTCGTCAGGCTGAATTACTGGCAGCACGCGGTGTTAAAGAAATATTGGTCATCGCTCAAGACACCACATCCTATGGATGGGATCTACAACCCAAATCAACACTTCACGAATTGATCTCTCATTTGAATAATGTCCAGGGTTTGGATTGGATCCGACTGCATTATGCGCATCCGGCACACCTTCATAGAGACATGATATCTCAATTTGGCAGACTGGAAAAGTTAGTCCCGTATATCGATATGCCGGTTCAGCATGGATCGGACGAGATTTTAAAGTCCATGCGAAGAGGGTTGAATCGAGACGGAATAAAAAAACGAATAGATGCACTCAGAACAGCTTGTCCAGAAATCGCCATTAGAACGTCCATCATTGTGGGATATCCAGGTGAAACGGATGCAGATTTTGAACAACTTTATCAATTAGTTGAGGAAGTCGAATTTGATCGGCTGGGTGTGTTTACGTACTCAGAGGAAGAGGGGACTCATGCCGCAGTTGCCTCGAAAGATGATATTCCAACACAGGTAAAATATGACCGCATGGACGCCATCATGATGTTGCAGCAGGATATCAGTCTGATGAAAAATGAGAAACTCATCGGTATAACCGAAAAGGTTATCATCGATCGGAATTCTGAAGACGGCGATTCCATTGGACGAACATTTCGTGATTCCCCTGAAATTGATAATTTGGTGGTTATCAAAGGAACTCATCCCATTGGAGAGTTCCTGAATGTTCGGATCACCAACGTGTCAGAATATGAATTGATTGGTGTAAAAGAATAACCGCTTTTAACGAAGGAATAACAGATGTCAAATGAACAAATGAATCCCGGTTTTACCATTTTAGGCATCGAACATGTAGCTATCGCATTAAAAGATTCGAAGCGTATATCTGACTTTTTAAGTATCCTTCCTGGATTGACCTATCACGGGGAGGAAATGATCCGCGATCAACAGGTGGACACTGTTATTTTTTCTACACCAAATGGTAAGATCGAATTACTTGCTCCATCATCAGAAGAATCTCCCATCTCATCATTTCTAGAGAAACGTGGGGAAGGCATCCACCATATCGCAGTAGAAGTGGACCACATTGAGAATGCTATCCGTTATCTGATCTCGTCTGGGATTCAAATGATAGATGAGGCTCCCAGAACTGGCGCCGAAGGATATCAGATTGCTTTTGTCCATCCCAAATCCACCCCCGGACTATTAATCGAGTTCTGCCAAAAACCCTGATCTGCCTTCTAATAGCGGATATTAAATGGAGATCTGCTGATCAATTTATTTTCTGATTATTGAGATAAATGATCAAATATCCCAAATATTTGCTAAACCTCTGATTTTTCGCACTACAAAAATGATCGCTCATTCGCCAAGAAACATCCATTACTGGACTATGTTCTCCTCGGCACTCGAATAATTGAAATAATATTGTTCACAATAACAAAATAAATAATAGATGGATAATATGGATTTATAACAATAATTTGTGATAACTTCCAGCAGTTTATTGTGGACATATTCAATATTCAGGATAATGGCTATTACCTTTTATATCATCGTTTTATAGCGAGCTATCTTTAACCCGTGGAAGATCCTGCGGGTTTTTTTATGCAATTAATAGAAAATATCAGGACCACTGAAACACGCGGATGACACCGAAAACACGGATAAGTTCGGATGAAGCAAATCCATCCGCGAAATCCGTTAATCAGGGTAATCCCTGACCGCCACAAGTATCAGAAAAAAGAAGGCGGGAGTGATATAGACAAAGAAAGGAGAAGAAGTCCATGAAAAAATCAATCACAATCATATTTGTTTTTTCATTTTTCATTTTTAACTTTTCATTCTGCACAATCATCAACGTTCCTGATGAACAACCCACCATTCAATCCGGTATTGATGCTTCAGTTGATGGCGACACCGTTCTGGTTCAACCTGGGACTTATTTTGAAAATATCAACTTCAATGGACATAATATCACGCTTGGTTCATTGTTCATCATGACGGGCGATACCAGCTACATTACTCAAACCATAATTGATGGAAATGAGAATAGCAGCGTAATAGCTTTTGAAAGCGAAGAAAATTTGTTAGCTATATTTTGTGGTTTTACTATTACTAATGGATCGGGTTTTGAAGTTGATCTATATGTAGATGGTCATTTTATTATGGTAGGTGGCGGTTTATATATCTATAATTCAACTCCAACAATTAATTATGTTCATGTTCTTGATAACCATGCAGAAAGAGGTGGAGGTATTTATCTTAACAGTGCAAATCCGGAATTTTCTAATATGAAAATCACGAACAATTACAGTTCTCTTGGAGGTGGAATCACCTGCATAAATTCCAGTCCTGTTATTTATCAATCAATGATAGCAAATAATGGGGTGCTAAATGGTAACTGCTGTGATTCCTATGGAGGTGGAATGTATCTGGAAAATTCAAATCCTATTTTAAACGGGGTGGTTTTTCATCATAATAATGCGGGATTGATGGCTGGTTGGATTGTTGGTTATGGGGGAGCAATTTCTTGTTTTGGATCAGAACCTGTATTGGAAAATGTTACAATAACGGAAAATGCTGCTTCCGATGGTGGGAGTGGGATATTTTGTGACAATTCTTTTCCAGTAATTTCCAATTCAATTATCTGGGGAAACCAGGATTCAAATATCTCAATAATGTCAGGTTTTCCAATAATAACATATAGCGATATACAAGATAGTATCGGTTATTTAGGGAATATTCATGTTGATCCGTTATTTATAGACCCGGAGAATTACGACTACCACCTCCAACCTGATTCACCATGTATCGACGCCGGTGATCCAGATTCTCCATTAGATCCCGATGGTACCATAGCAGATATGGGTGCATATTACTTTGATCAGAGCGGAGAATGTCTCATGCTCGGTGATGTAACTGAAGATGGTGAAATCAATGTAATAGATATAACAGTGACGGTGGGTTGTATTTTGGACGATATTGGAGATTGTCTTTGCGCAGACATCAATGCAGATGGCTCGGTTGATGTGAGTGATATTGTGTTAATGGTAGAAATAATTTTAGGAGACTAATCTGTTGGATCACACCTGCCTACCGCAGGCAGGGATTCATAAGATGACACCGAAAACACGGATTAAATCTGTAATATCCGTTAATCCGTAAAATCTGTGATTCAGACAAGAAGGAGGATAGTTATGAATAAAATAAAACTATTAAACTGTATGATGATTACCATTTCGATCCTTTTACTGTTGGACTTTACCTTCAGCGCAGGATTTGATACAAATAGTCGTGACGATATTGCTATCCAGTTTGAAGAAGACCATTCAGTGTCCGTCATATTTTGCTGGGACGATACGTCAATAATTGATCAAATTCAAATATCCGTGGAATCTTCCGCAGATTCTAATGCAACAGTATCGGTACAATATGAAGAAGGAAATTGTGGTGAACTTTATCTTGTCCCCACGGAAAATTATAATGGATCTTTCACTGTTGATCTCTCCGTTACCGGAATTATTCCCGCGAGTTGTTCAGATCCATTGTATGAAACGGAAGCGGATTGTCTCGATTCCGGTGCACAGTGGATGGACGATGAAGATTATTTCTGGTCAAATCACTATTATGTAACAGTCATACCCGTAAATGATCAACCGCATTTCACAGAAAACCTCCCCATTTCGTTTCAAGTGTTGGAAGATACGGTATGGTTATTCGATTTTGGACCGTTTGCTCTTGACGTAGAAAGCAACTTAATAATTTTTGATATTGTGAATTTCTCTGATACCCCAGGGTTAGAAGATATAAATATCGAAGGAAGTTTGGTTTCCATCAATCCACAAGTAAACTTTGCCGGTATTGTAGAAATCGGTTTGTTGATTTCTGACGAAAACTTCACCCCGGATATCGAACCCGATACTTCATTTTTCCCTATCGAATGGATCAATGTAAATGATCCGCCAGTAATCATCTCAAATCCAGCGGATTTTGTTTACCTTACAGAACAATTTACATACCAGATAATGGTAACCGACCCGGATGATATAGAATTCATTTATGCGCTGACGATGCATCCACAGGGGACGACCGTTTCAGAGACCGGACTGATCATCTGGTCACCTCAGGTAGGGGATTATTCTTCCGGACTTGTGGTTATAACCGTTGCAGATAATGATGGTGCAAGCGATGTGCAAGATTTCTGGGTGAGCGTTATCCAAACCGACTGCAATGGAGACGAAAACGGGTTGGCATTAATTGACGACTGCGGAATTTGCTGTGGGGGAAATACAGAGGTAGAATGTTCGTACTGGAATTCACAATATGAGTTTGGAGGTGCTTATGATTGCGCAGGGGTATGCGATGGAGATGCGCAGATATTTGAATACTGTTACTATGGTAATGAAGATGAATATCCTCCAATAATCTTAGGTCCATTTGAATTTTGTGAGGCTTTTGTTCCGGAAGGATATGTTGAATGTCTTGAACCTGATCCATGTTCTTCACATATTATCGACTGTTTTGGAATATGCGATGGTTCTGCCTACGAAGACTGTGCTGGTATCTGTGATGGCGAAGCATATCTAAACGAATGCGGATGTGTAAGCGCCAATAACGATTGGAACCCGCAATTCTGCGTTGGATGTACGGATCCGGACGTTTGCAATTATGACCCTGAAGCCACCATAGATGATGGTAGCTGTGAATACCCACCGGCTTATTTCTGCTTACTTGATGCTGATGGAGATTTTTACTGGGAAGAAATAGTTGAGATATGTACTGGGAGTTGCGAGGAATTTGGTGATGGATGGTATTATTCTGAAAGCTCTCAATTTCTGGGTGAAGAGATTTACGGTTGTCCCGATTCTACTGCAATAAACTACAATCCGGATACAACGGAATGGGTTGATTGCGTGTATGAATTTAGTGAGTATTGCGATGGGATTGAGGATATTTTGGTACCATGCGCATTTTCAGGCTGCCCAGATGGATATGAGTGCTACATTTATCCCGAAGGTCCATGTGTGTCCTCCGATTGCATCTGTGATCCAATTACAGGAGATATTATTTGTACAGATGATTGCGGTGGCGGCGCATGTTATCCGGAAGGTATTTTAGATTGTGAAGGAATGGTGGGTGGATCGGCTTATTTTGACGAATGCGGCGTTTGCGATGATGACCCGACAAATGATTGTATCCCCGGTTGCACCGACATAGACGCCTATAATTATAATCCAGATGCTGATTTTGATAACGGAAGCTGCCAGTATTTGGACTATTATAATGTAACAATCCAACCTACGGGTGTCAACCAGGATATTATTTTTTCAGGATCCTACTCACAACTTGAACCCGGTGATGAGATTGGCATATTTGACCTGGCAGGTGTACCGTATTTAGGCAGTTGTTTTGCTACCCCGGGTGAAATTTTAGTTGGTGCAGGAATATGGATGGGAGAAATGCTTTCTATCGAAGCGATAGGTTCATTGTGTTTGGATTTTGGTCCTGAAATGCCGGGATATTTTTGGGGGAATCAAATCATCATCAGAGTGTTTAGAGAAAGTGAGAACAGACAATTTCACACTGTACTGATTGATCAAAGCGGCTTGGATAATTTTAATAGTGGTGAACCCTTAATGATTTATTATATGGAGTTGATACCATTTCGTGATGTTGCTATTAATGAATTTTTCTTTAGACCTAACAATTCTGATATTCCCGATTATGTGGAGTTATATAACTTTGAAGTAGCTGAAGTGGATATCTCCGGATGGGCGATAAATGGACAGATCATCGAGTCCGGATTGATACCACCGGATAGTTATTTCCTTTTGGCGGATAATTCTCCGTTTTTTGATCAGGATGGGAATGAGTATTACTCCGGAAACAATCTGCCAAACAGCAGCAGCGTAGGTGTTGCATTACCAACGAGTACAAGCAATATCATATTAACAGATTCGTTTGGTTTTATCGTTGATGAAGTCAATTATGATTTCTCCCAAGGTTGGCCGACTGGCACAGCAAATAGAGGGTATGCTGCGGAATTAATACACCCCATGTATGATAATAATGATCCTGCACATTGGGAGAGCGCGCTCATCAGCTATGTGAGTCCGTATTTATGGCTGGATGACGGATCACAGAGAGACTATGGTTCACCGCTTCACCAAAACACCGTTTTTTCAGAACAATATCCCGGCTGTACCGACCCCAACGCTGACAACTATGACCCTGATGCATATTACAACGATGGATCTTGTTTATTTACTGATCCATGTGGTTGTACTGATCCGGATGCGTGCAATTACAGTCCAGATTCAACTTGCGATGACGCGGACTGCTATTACGATTTCTGCTATGGGTGTCCGGATGAAAGTGCTATCAATTTTGATCCCAATGCCATTTATAATGATGGTACGTGCACATATTGTATCCCAGGTGATATAACTGAAGATGACGAGATTAACGTGATCGATATCACTGTGACAGTGGGTTGTATTTTGGACGATTTAGATACATGCATTTGCGCAGACATCAATGCAGATGGCACAGTTGACGTGAGTGATATTGTTGAAATGGTGGGGATGATTTTAGGTGAGTAAATATCTGAATCACGGATTCGCACGGATTATGGGATTTCACAGATTTTAATCCGTGTTTTCGGTATCATCCTCTGAAATCCGTAATTCAGACAAAAAAAAGAAAGAGGTTTGCGATGAGAAAAATAACAGTCTTTATGATTTTTTCAATTTTAACTTTCCATTTTTCATTCTGCACAATCATCAATGTGCCAGATGAGTATTCAACAATTCAGTCTGGTATTGATGCTTCAGTTGACGGCGACACAGTTCTTGTTCAACCGGGTACCTACATCGAAAATATCAATTTCGATGGACACAATATCACGCTCGGCTCCATGTTTATCATGACTGGAGATACCAGTTATATTACTCAAACCATGATAGATGGGAATGAAAATGGAAGTGTGGTCATATTTGAAAGTGGGGAGGATTCAACCACCGTGATGGAAGGGATTAAAATTCAGAATGGTGAAGCTGATTGGGGTGGAGGTATCCACATTTCACATTCTTCACCAACAATGAGGTATTTATATGTTTTTGGAAATCGCGCTGAGGGAGGTGGCGGAATCAGTTTGACAACATCCAATTCAGTTATTAGGAATTCATTGATAGCGGGCAATCACTCATGGTTTTCTGGTGGTGGAATAGCAGCACAAAATAGTGAAATCATCATTATCAACTCCACGATTTCCATGAATGCATCAGGTTTTTTTGAGGATGGAGAAGGTGGTGGATTATGGGGCGGGCTGTTTATTCTTATAAATTCCATATTGGGTGAAAATAGTTATAATGAATTGGATGGCAACGCTGAATTTTATTATTCAATGATCAATTCTGTACCAAATTCAATACAGGGCAATTATATCCTGGGTGATGGGTCCTCCTTTGCCGATCCCCATTTTATCGCTCCTTTTGATCTTGATTTCCACCTGAATTATGATTCTCCCTGCATTGATGCTGGCGATCCTGACAAGGATGGCGATGGTGTCACTTGGGAAACCGATCCCGATGACCAGGACCCCGATGGAACGCGCATGGATATGGGTGCATTCTGGTTTGATCAAAGTGACTGCAATTATTCTGGCGATATTAATGGTGATGGAAGTATCGATGTTAATGATTTTGTTATTTTACTATCACTGATCATGGAATTTGAAAATCCTCCAACCTACGAAGAAATTTGTATCGGAGATGCAGATGGTGACAGCATGCTATCCGTTAACGATTTGTATTTTAATAGTTTTTGGTGCGAATGGTTTGCCCCTTATGTTCCCGGATTACCTCCTGCAGAAATATCATTATCTGATGAACAAGGTATGATGTCTGATTCGCTCTTTAATATTCAGGGATATCTGACAAATACAAATATCCTTGAAGGTGTTCAATTTGATTTGGTCTTTCCTTCGAATTTGGTTGAATTCGTTGATACGGTACTTGTAAGTGATTCCATCAGTGACTATTTATTAGTTACCCAAAATAGATTTGAAGATCGAATTAGAGTCGCACTATGGAGTTTTACTGGCGTTCAAATTCCTGATAATTATTATTTGCTATTATTCAATATCATTTTACAAAATCCGGGGTTTTCAGGTGAGTTTGATATTTCCCTTGAACGAATGTTCGCCAACGGTACTTGCCGTCAGCCATTTGATGTTGAAGGTGACATATCACATCTTACAATTCTCCAAGCGCCTTTGGTAAACTTATGGTTAAACGCGTTGGATGAAGAAAATCAGACTGTTGAAGTTTGGATCAGTAATGAAGTAGATATGGCCGGGTTTCAATTGACCGTCAGTGGACTCCATCTAACGAGTATTGTACAAGGCTCTATTTCAGATTGCGGTTGGATGATCTCATGGAATTCAAGTGGAGTACTGCTGGGATTTAGTATGGCAGACTGTGGACCCGGGTACTATCTTATTGCAACACTCCATTATGACTATACCACTGATGACGAAATTTGTGTTAATGCCGTAAATGTTAGTAGTGGAGACGGTAGCTCACTCGATGTGGATACAGGACCATGCCTGCCCGTCGAATATTGTATAATATCAGGTGACCTTAATGGTGATTCTATATTAGATGTATTAGATGTGGTTATGACTGTCGATTGTATCCTTCAGACTAATGATTGTTCATGCGCAGACCTGAATTTTGACTCTACGGTTGATGTACTTGACATCGTGCTAATGGTAGAAATAATGCAACTATTCAGCGAAAAAAAGTGTATAATATTTTATTTTTTCCTTGACAGGTATTCAGTCATATTTTCAAAAAATGACATTGATTTTACTGTCAATAGTAGTGGCATATAGTAGCGTGTAGAAGCCTTGATCAGAAGTGTTTTGGATTTTAAACAAGAGGGAGGTTGGGTTGTTATTTAAAGTCCCGCAGAATGGAGTACAGAGACAAAAAAATCCATTTTCAAAACCCATGTTAAATTAAGGGGCGATGACAATAGGAAATATTGATATTACGTCCACACTCAAAAGGGCAGAAACACTTATAGCCGAAGACAAAGGTTTGTCCTCAGGTACAAAGTCACTACTAGAGATACTGGTTTTGATAATCACCCTGTTGGCCAATCGTCTTAACTTGAACAGCAGTAACAGTAGCAAGCCTCCATCAACAGATCCCAATAGGAAAAAGAACAGCAAAGAGAAAAAGGGAAACAAGCCTGGTGGTCAAAAGGGACATATGGGGAAGACCCTTGAAAAAGTCAGGAATCCGGATAAAGTGCAAGTAATCTCAGTTGACAGATCAGCATTACCGCCAGGAGAATACAAAGATGTTGGTTATGAAGCACGGCAAGTATTTAATATTGATATCTCGAGGGTTGTGACAGAATATCAAGCTCAGATTCTCGAAGACAACAAGGGAAAGCGATTTACAGCCCCTTTCCCTACTGGAGTGACGAAGGCAGTTCAGTATGGACAGAGTGTCAAGGCGCACTCGGTCTACATGTCACAATTTCAGCTTATCCCGTATGACCGGGTAAAGGACTACTTTGCAGATCAGCTTGAGATGCCTGTCAGTGCAGGCTCTATTTTCAATTTCAACAAAGAGGCATTTGGACTGCTGGAAGGTTTTGACCATATGGTACGAGGCAAGCTGAGTGAATCATCTTTGGTTCATGCCGATGAGACTGGAATAAACATCAAAGGCGATAGACATTGGCTCCACTGCGCATCAAATGAGTCATGGACACATTTCTTTCCTCACCAGAATCGAGGAACTGAAGCCATGAATGCGATTGGCATCCTACCGGCTTTTAGTGGGATATTGTGTCATGATCATTGGAAGCCATACTACAAATATGATTGTAGCCATGCCCTATGCAATGCTCACCATATACGGGAATTAACAAGAGCCTGGGAGCAAGATAAGCAGTGCTGGGCCAAAAAGCTCCGAGAGCTGCTTGAAAAGATAAACAGAGCGGTCAATGATGCTGGCGGTAAGTTAAATGCCAGTGATTCAGAAAAATACCGCCAGAAATACCGGGAAATTCTAAAAGAAGCAGAAAAAGAAAGCCCACCACCGGACGAAACAAATAGGAAGGGCAAAAGAGGGCGGCTAAAAAGGACAAAATCACGAAATCTTCTGGAACGGTTGCAAGATTATGAAGAAGATGTTCTGAGGTTCATGGATAATGAGATTGTACCGTTTACAAACAACCCTGGTGAAAATGATATCAGAATGACCAAGGTGCAGCAGAAGATATCGGGATGTTTTCGTTCAGAAGAAGGGGCTCATTTCTTTTGTCGAATCCGAAGCTATATCTCTTCTTGTAGAAAGCAAAATATCAGTTCTACAACTGCCTTAGCGTTATTGTTCAAAGGTGAGTTGCCGGATTTTGAAGATAAAATTGTGATGTGTCAAAAATACGTTGAATAGTTACGAAATAATTTTAGATGAGTAAGCTGGACTCACCCCAGCCCCTCTCTCTGGAGAGAGGGGGAGTCACGAAGTGACGGGAGAGTAAAATCCGTGAAATCCGTTAATCAAGTAAATCCCAGCCTGCGGATGGCAGGAGTGATTCAGATATAAGAAAAGAAAATATAACATGGAAAAAATCGCAATAATATTAACATTTTCGTTCGCCTTTGCAACGGTCATCAATGTGCCCAACGATCAACCTACAATCCAGGCGGGGATTGATGCCTCTGTTGATGGTGATACTGTTCTTGTCCAACCCGATACTTACGTTGAGAATATCAATTTCAACGGACATAATATCATCGTGATGTCCGTCTTGGGTCCAGACAGCACAATCATTTGGGGAAATTCTACGGATTATGTTGTCAAGTTTCAGAATGGAGAAACACCTGATGCGACTTTATCAGGATTCACCATTACCAATGGGAAAGGTGGAATAAGATTCACCAATCAATCAAATGCTTATCTGGATAATTTAATTGTCACTTTGAACACAACTGACTCAGGCATTGTTGTCAAATCGCAATCAAGTATAATTCTAAAAAATTCCTTAATTACAGAAAACCATACTGCCATTGAACCAGGGGTATATTACAATTATGGAGGAGGTCTTAGAATTTATAATTCAAATGCAGAAATTGAAAATGTTACCATCTCTTACAATACAAGTCATATAGGTGCAGGGATCAACATTGAAGGATCTGATATTAATCTTGTTACGCTGTCGAATGTAATAATTACTTCAAATTATGCAGAGAATAAGGGTGGAGGTATTTCAAAGGACTGGACAACGAATTTAGTAATGGAGCAGGTAACAATAACGGATAATTTCGCTAAATCCTTTGGCGGTGGCATTTATTTTGATTATAGCGTCTCTGAAGATCATTATTATCCGTCAGCCAGCATTTATAATAACCATGCAGGTCTGGGTAATGATCTGTATAATGCAAGTGATCAGTCCATATTTATTACATTGGATACATTTACAGTTGCTCAACCTACAAATTATCACATGACACCGGAAATCAATTTCAATATCGACATCCAAACAGGATATTTCGAACAGCAAAACTCAAATCTTTATGTCTCTCCAAATGGTGATGATCAGTATACAGGTATTTATCCAGAGAGTCCGTTGAAGACCATTGATAGGGCTCTGTCAACAATCTTTCCTGATGCAGAGACCCCTTTGACGATTTTCCTTGAAAACGGAATTTACAGTGAAACAAACAATGGTGAGTGGTTTCCTCTTTCATCTGTATCCAATATTACCATCGAAGGAGAATCAGCAGAAGGAACCATTCTTGATGGCGAATCAATAAACCGTTTGTGGATGATAGGAAATTCTGAAAATTTTAGGATAACCCAAATAACCAATACAAATGGAGATCCCAATTCATCAGGTGCGATAGTATGGTCCTCAAACTCCACGATAAATGTTGATCATGTAGCATTTATAAACACACAATCTACTAATTACGGTATTTGGAAACAACGGGATTACGGATCCGATTCATCAGAAGTGAATTTTAATCATATTACTTTAGCAAATAATTCAACTACTGGAATTTGGATCTCTGGACATACCAACATCACCATTGATAACTCTATCTTTTGGAATAACAATCCCATACACATAAGTGCTTTTATTTTTGGGGAAGGTAACGGTTTGGAGATTGATAATTCAATTCTTGAGGGCGGATTCAACAACGTTAGCATTGGCCCTGAAGATATTCTCAATTGGGGTCCAAACATCATCAGTGAACCCCCGCTATTTTGTAACCCTGGTAATGGAGTGTACACTCTGGCGGAAAATTCCCCAGCATTATATCTATCCGCAGATTCTTCTTATGTAGGTGCATTTGATGTGGGTTGCGATTTTCAGGAACCTTGGACCGGTCCCGTCTATCATGTTGCGATTGATGGTTCAGATATCCAGGGGAATGGTAGTCTTGAATCTCCATATCAGACGATACAACGCAGCATAAACGCAACAGATCATGGGGACACAGTTATTGTTCATCCGGGTCGATATATTGAGAATATAGATTATACCGGGAAAAATATTGTCGTCGGTTCTGAATACCTATACCAACATGATGATATGATCATACAACAGACAATTATTGATGGAAACCAGGATGGGAGCGTTGTGACCTTCGAGAGTGGGGAAGATTCTACAGCGGTATTAAGTGGGTTCACGATAACTAATGGCAGCGGACATAACGTTGATGGGTTTTGCGGAGGCGGAATTTATATTGAATCATCCACCCCAACATTGAATTTTTTGCACATCACGGAAAATAGTGTAACAGATTTTGGATTTGTCTGGCCGCTAGGTGGTGGTATATGTGTTTGGTATAACTCAAGTCTTATTATAAATAATGTTATTGTGTCTAACAACTATGCCTATGAAGGTGCTGGTATATTTGTTATGTCAAATTCATCATCAAAACTTTCAAATCTTACAATAGTAAATAATTATGCTGAATGGCAGGGAGGCTGTATATCAGGGTACGGTACTGAAGAGGAATTTATTTTTCAAAATTCCATTTGTTGGGACAATACAGCTGGTATCTCTGATGATGAGATTCGTGGCGAATTTCCGGTTTTGTATTCTGATATACAGGAAGGGTATGACGGAATTGGAAATATTGATTCTAATCCCCTCTTCATCGACTCCGAAAACGGTGATTATCACCTTCTGCCAAATTCTCCCTGCATCGATGCCGGTGACCCCGATTCGCCCCCCGACCCAGATGGTACCATTACTGATATGGGAGCTTACTATTTTGACCAGAGCGAGGAATGTCCCGTTCCCGGAGATGTGAATGATGATAATGAAATTGATATACTTGATATTACCCTCACGATCGGTTGTATTTTAGATGAACCAGGTAATTGTCCCTGTGCAGACCTGAATTTTGACTCTACCGTTGATGTCCTTGACATCGTGCTAATGGTAGAAATAATTTTAGATGAGTAAGCGTCTAAATCCGTTAAATCCGTGATTCTTACTTTATGTGAATAATATATCCGAATATTTCGGATTGTCAATCTTCTACTCCCATAGTCATAGCGTATTTATCATATTATTAGCCTCTCAAATTGATGCGCAAGGAAACTCGGATATGTGTGTCCAAATTCTTTTCTAAATGAGAAGCGAAAACCCCTAATTTTGCCCTCCGAAAGTAAATCATTTTTATACATAATCTACAGGAAGTACAATGAAACCATTATCTACATTGCAACACGAATTCAAACACTGGGATATAATCAGAGATCAAATAGACCAATGCATTGACGTCATGCTGAATCTGAGCCAAAGCGGACATCCAGGAGGATCCAGGTCAAAAGTACAAATTATGGTTACCACCCTTTTATCAGGAGTGATGAAATGGGATATCCGAAATCCGGGTAAACGGTTTGGTGATCGGTTTATTCTCAGCGCAGGACATGCTAATCCTGTAGTTTATGCCATGCTGGCTGTGTTTAACGAGGCATTGCGTCGAAAGTACAAACAGACTGGTGACACAAAATATCTGAACCCTATGGGAAACGAATACACACTGCATTGGGAAGACCTTTTGACTTTGAGACGCCGAGGAGGTCTCTCCGGTCATGCGGAGATGGAAGGGAAAACCCTGTTTTTTAAAGCCAATACCGGTCCCAGTGGTCATGGATTTCCCATCGCTGCCGGTGAAGCGATGGCTCTCAAATATGCTGGTTTCGATGAAGTGAAGGTCTTTGCCGTTGAAGGCGAAGGTGGATTGACTCCGGGTGTGGTTCACGAAACCAAAAATTCTGCTTACGGTCTTGGGCTTGGTAATTTCATTACCCTTTTGGATTGGAATGATTTTGGAATTGATAACCGCTCTTTCAGCTCGGTTATGCATGGCACACCAACAGACTGGTTTGAACCATATGGCTGGAATGTTGCCGGAACAGAGCATGGGGAAGACTGGGGTGAAATTATGAAAGCCTATCACCAGTTATTTACAAATCCAGATCCACAACAACCCAAACTCCTTTGGATGAAAACCCGTAAAGGGAGAGGATACGGCAAATTTGATGCGCCCAGTCATGGCGCTCCTCATCAACAAAATTCAAAAGAGTTCTGGGATACCAAAAGGCAATTTGCCGAGACCTATAATCTCCAGATCCCACATCTGGATGAAGGTCCCACAACCTACGAACAAAATAAAGAACAGATGGCTGATGTTTTAGAATCCGTCATGTCCTTGTTCGATACTCATGAAGGTTATTTAGACTACCTTGCAGACCGATTGATTGAATTGGGAGACAATGTCCCAGTGAAAATAGCGGGTGATCAAGTTTATGATAAGAACCCATTAGATGATCCCGATTTGTTGGACTATAAAAAATATCCTAAAAATTTGTTTAAAAAACCAGGCGAGGTAGCTCCCAATAGAGCAGGTTTTGGAAATTTTGGTTCATATATCAACACTTATTGTCAGGAAAAATACGGCCGCCCGTTATTTTTAGTGTGCTCTGCAGATTTAGCCGGATCCACAAACATTGCTGGTTTTGCAGCAGGGTGGGATGGTCAACCCGGTCATGGAATGTACAACAGAGAAACAAACCCGGAAGGTTGTTTACTCCCTCAGGGAATCACTGAATTTGCAAATGCCGGAATATCCGTGGGGATATCCTCTGTTAATCTGAATAATGATGCCTATGAAAAGTATAACGGATTTTTTACTGCATCAAGCACATACGGTTCTTTCTCTTATCTCAAATATGGTCCAATGAGATTATTCAGCCAAATGGCACAGGATACACAATTCAAATTGGGGAAAACCATCTGGGTTGCGGGACATAGTGGTCCTGAAACTGCAGAAGACAGTCGCACTCACTTTGGGATATTTTCACCAGGTGTCACTCAGCTATTCCCGAAAGGTCAGATCATCAATCTTCATCCTTTTGAGTACAATGAAGTCCCAGTAATGCTGGCAGCTTCACTCAGCACTGAAATCCCCATTATTGCATTGCACCTCACTCGTCCGGGTATCAAAACACCAGATCGTGAAGCGCTTGGAATGCCACACTATTTTGAAGCCGCTAAGGGCGCTTATGTCCTGAAGGATTATAATCCTGACAAGCCGAAACAAGGAGTAGTTATCATCAGAGGAACAAAAGTCTTTGACGAGCTATTGACCATATTGCCACGATTAAAATCAGATGGCCCCAATGTAAAGATCGTTGCAGCTCTGTCACATTATTTATTTTCGAATCAGACCGCAACTTATCAGCAACAGGTTATGTCTGATGGAGAATGGGCAGATGCAATGATTATTACAAATACTGCGATTGATCTCATGAATAACTGGATCAAACATCCTATTGTAAAAACCTATTCGCTTTCTCCTGATTGGGATAATCGGTGGAGAAGTGGTGGTACTCTTGATGATGTAATCGATGAATCTCATTTGGCTGCAAACTGGCAGTGGGATGCAATTCAAAAATTTGCAAATGAACGGAATGTAAGACTGTCTCAAATTAATGCGACAATTCCCGTTTAATTATTAAAGTCATTATAACATTTATTGGAAGGATTTGGCATGGAATTAAGTGGAAGACTATCTAATTTAGGAACTGAAACCGCATTTGCTGTATCGGCTGATGCCGCTGTTTTTGGTGCAAAAGGAAATAAAATTTATCCGTTTCATTTGGGAGATATTGATATTCGAACTCCTATAAATATCATTGATGCAGCATATCGGGCAATGCTTGACGGAAAGACCGGATATAACCCGGCAGCAGGAATCCCTCAACTTCGTGAAATCTTGGCAAATCATATTGGGAGCTCACGAGGGGTAACATATAAAATTGAAAATGTTGCCATCCAACCTGGTGGAAAACCTGTGATTGGAAAATTCCTGAATGCAGTCATGAATGCGGGTGATGGTGTTTTGTACCCCAACCCCGGATATCCAATCTATGAGTCTCAAATCAATTATTTGGGAGGTGTTTCCCTTCCATATGGCTATGTCACGACAAAAGTAGGATTCAGGATTAACCGTGATCAGGTTGAATCCCAGATTGATGAAAAAACACGAATATTTATCTATAATAATTTTCAAAACCCGTTAGGTGCTGAATCTGATGAAGACGAAATGAAATGGGTAGCGGATTTAGCATTAAAGTATAATCTCTGGGTGTTGTCTGACGAGGCATATTTCAATATCCGTTATTCGGGGAAAAGTAAAAGTATTGTATCAATCCCCGGGATGATCGATCGAACCGTTATCCTTCACACGTTTTCAAAAACATATGCGATGACCGGTTGGCGATTAGGTGCAGCCATTGGACCAAAATATGTGATTGATGCTATTTCAAAGCTAAACGTGAATGATGAGTCCTGTACGAACCATTTTATTCAATATGCAGGGATTGAAGCCATAGCCGGTGATCAGTCCGGCGCAAAGGAAATTCTTAATGCATTACGTGCCCGAAGAGATGCGCTTGTTGAAGAACTAAGTACTGTTGATGGTGTCGTCGTCGTTAAACCGAATACCACTTTCTATCTTTTTCCTGATGTTACTGAAATCTATAATCGAATGAATTCTAAATCGCTGGAAGAATTCAGATTAAACACACTTTATAAGACGGGCGTCTCCTTCTGTACGAGAGAACATTTTGGTAAAACACTTGCAGGGGAAGAGAAAAAGTTTATTCGATTTGCTTATTCCGGTATCTCTGTGGAAATGATTCGTGAAGGGGTCGCCAAACTAAAAGCATATTGGTATTCAAAATAACTAAACACTAAAATGGTAATCCATATGAAAGCAAATATCGTAAAAAGTTTTGGCTTGTTTGTACTGGCAATATCATTGATATCCGGTGCAGGATTTTCTGTCCAGCCTGATGCAGGGCTGTTCCATAAAGATCGATTTCTCATGGAGTTGGGGATCGGATTTCACCAACCACAGGCCAATTATACCAAATATGTCGACAACGGATTATCATTTCGCTTGGTAATATCAAGCCAGGACTACGATTTTCCATATATCCGTTATGACGGAGAATTACATTATCTGGGATTTAAAAATGATGTGCATTGGGAAAATCTCGATTATCAGGGTAATCCCGGACCGTCAATAAGAGTAAAGAATTCTGAACAGAGTTTGGGATTTCTAATCGGACCAAGGTTGATGTCACCAACACGAAAAGGTGCTATCAGACCATATATCGGTATTAAGGGTGGTTTCTTTGTATTTTTTGAAACGATCACCTGGGAATGGGAAGACAATAACTGGCATTGGTTTGATGATGACGATGATGATGATAACAGTTACACTGATGTTATTGATTCTGAATTTCATCTAGGGTGGATGTTGGAAATAGGGAGTAATGTGACGCTGAAATCCGGTTGTGGGCTAGATTTTGGGATACAGTACACCGTAATTCCCGGAATCACCAGACCGGAAGTGGAAGTACCAATCGAAGATGAAATGACTTTTGATGCCGTTAGCAAAACCATAGATGCAGATTATGTTTCATTTTACATTGGTATCAGCTTACGGAATCCTTTTGAAAATTGAATTTTCCCAACGATCCGCACCGACCATCGAAAATTAACAAATAATAAATATTAAACTAAACTGAACTGGAATGATCAATCCATGAAAACCATCATCGAACCTTTTAAAATTAAATCTGTTGAGCCCATTAAGATGAGTACACGTAGGTCTCGTGAATTCTACCTAAAGGCAGCACAATACAATCCTTTTCTAATCTATTCAAAAGATGTGATCATTGATCTTCTGACTGATTCTGGAACCGGAGCAATGAGTAGTGAACAATGGGCTGGGATAATGCGGGGTGATGAATCGTATGCAGGAAGCACTAGTTTTCAGCGATTCGAAAGAACGATTAAGAATTTGATGGGGTTTGAGCAGGTGATTCCCACCCACCAGGGAAGAGCTGCAGAACGGATACTTTTTTCAGTTATGGTTAATGCGGGAGATGTGGTTCCCAACAATACACATTTCGATACCACCCGGGCAAATGTGGAATTCCAGAAAGCCGAAGCCCGAGATTTGGTGATTGATGAAGGGAAACAACCCTCATTTGAACATCCTTTTAAAGGGAACATGGATATTAAAAAACTGGTCGATACCATTGAAACTGTGGGGGTTTCAAGGATACCCCTGATTATGGTAACCATTACCAATAACTCAGGCGGTGGACAACCGGTCTCCATGGAAAATCTTCGTCAGGTTTCTGAAGTGGCAAATTCATATAATATCCCTTTTTATCTCGATGCATGCCGATTTGCAGAAAACGCCTATTTTATCAAAATCCGTGAAGAGGGATATCAGAAGAAATCCATTATTTCCATTGTGAAAGAAATGTTTTCTTACGCTGATGGATGCACCATGTCTGCCAAAAAAGATGGAATTGCAAACATCGGCGGATTTTTATGTACGAATGATCCTGAATTGGCGCAAAAGGAAAAAGACCTACTGATCCTCACGGAAGGATTTCCCACTTACGGAGGTCTGGCTGGTCGGGACTTAGAAGCCATCGCCATCGGATTGACTGAAGCTATTGATGAAGATTACTTGAAATATCGGATTTCTTCAACTGCATATTTGGGTAAAAAATTAATAGAAATTGGATTTCCAATCGTTGTTCCCACTGGCGGTCACGCGATTTATATTGATGCGAAGAAATTGTTACCTCATATCCCGCCACATCAATATCCGGGTTGGGCGCTTGCTTGTTCGTTCTATCTTGAGGGCGGTATCCGTACAGTGGAAATTGGGAGCGTTATGTTTGGCAAACATGATTTTAATACAGGCAAAGATGTGGAATTAGCCCAGATGGAACTGGTGAGAATGGCGATTCCTCGGAGGACATATACTCAAAGCCAGATTGATTATGTTATCGAAGTTGCACAAACCATTTATAAGAATAAAAATAAAATCACCGGAATGAAGATTACCTATCAAGCACCATTCTTACGACATTTTTCAGCCAAATTTGAACCTATAAGCTCATAACCTGATGGAAGTACTGTTCATTAACACCAACACTCGCGTAGATTTTGTTGAAATCACTCCACTTCTAAATAGGATCATTAGCGAAAAAGGGTGGTCGGATGGTTTGATGACAGTGTTTGTTCCACATACTACTGCTGGAATTACCATCAATGAAAATGCTGATCCTTCTGTCGTTTCAGATATGGAGAAAATGTTATCAGAGATTGTACCAATCCACCCTGGATTTACACACCTTGAAGGCAATTCAGACGCACATATTAAAACATCCATGCTTGGTACTTCCGAACAGCTTATACTCGAAAATGGAGAGATTCAGCTTGGAACATGGCAGGGTGTATTTTTAGCTGATTTTGACGGGCCTCGTCGGAGAAAAGTATGGGTAAAATTTATTCCTGTTGAGGGTCCCCGATAATCACTGATACTATTTGAACGATATCCAGAACATCTCCGCTTCCGTCTGAATTCATATCAAATATCCATATTTGGAAATATTCTTGATTACTGCCAAGAATAAGGTTCACTCCCTGAACCACATCCAGAACATCCAAAGCACTGTCCTGATTCAGATCTCCGGCCAATACATTGCCTACATATGATGGATTATGGTGAGTAACTTCTTTCAAAATCCATTCATCAGGATCAATGATTACAGATTGTGGAAGCTCATCTAAAATAAAAGTGTATTCCTGTTGGGACTGGCTGTTTTCCACTTGATGAACTACTGTCTCTGACGCCATTTCAATTTGAATATCTATAGGCATACTAAACAACGGGCTGGTTTGATTTTGCGAGACTGTGGCCTCAAGGTAATATGAACCATTCGTGGAAGAATAATATTGAGGTGTGCTTTCGTAAATGGGGTAGTAGTGACCGTAGATCCATCGTTCAAAGAAAGCGTCCAAGTCAATACCGCTAATATCTTCCATCACATTTTTAAAATCATCAGTGACGGCAGATTCGAAACGATATAAATCACCGTAGGTTTGCATCCCCTCAAAAAACAAGGGATCACCCACAATATGTCGAAGCATGTGCATAACCCAGGCTCCTTTTTTATAGACAAGATTTGAGTTAAAAATGGATCCCACACTGGTTGTGTCAGAAACATAGATGGTGCCGCCGCCTAAATACCGTTTGGTCTGCATTTCGTTATGCAAAGACTGGATGCTATTATCCCGCATTTCATACCACATTGCCTGACTATAAGTCGCAAATCCTTCGTTCAGCCAGATATGATGGAAATTCGCACAAGTTACCATGTCTCCCCACCATTGGTGAGCCAGTTCATGAGATATCAGGTATTGACTCCATCCGCCCATACTGGTAAGGGTCTGATGCTCCATGCCGCCACCCCAAACGAACTCAGCATGGCCATACTTTTCATCAATAAAAGGATACAGTCCAAACCGATCTGAAAATGCACCGATCATGTCGGGAGTCATGGCATATGTTTCCTGCACCGAATTGTAATGATTGGGGAATACGTAATATTCCAAAGGCATGGTAATCCCACCTTCATATGTGAATACTCCCGAAAAATGGGTATAGGGATAAATGGCCAGTGACACTAAGTATGTGACGATGGGATATCGTTCTTTCCAATGAAATGTGGTCCTACCATTGTCCGTGCTGACTTCATCCAGCAGGCCGTTAGACGCAACCGTCAGATAATCTGAAACTGTGATGGATATATCCACGGAATCTGCCTTATCAGTGGGAGTATCCTTGCATGGCCACCAGTTCCGTGCACCATAAGGTTCACTTAACGTCCAGATCATCGGTTGTCCTGAATAATAGTCAAATCCAAATGAACCGAAACCTGTTGCTTCTGGTGAGCCGTGGTACTGGATGACGATATGTGCTAAATCCCCGACGTTTAACCCAGAGGAAAGAGTAATGGTCAACAAGTTGTCATTCGTGTAAGAATGTGCTAAAGTATTTCCATCTACATCGGAAACTCCATCAATGGTCATACCATACGTGAAATTTAATTCGACATGATCAAGATTATCCACAAGTGAGGAAGCTAACACGCCCACAGACCCTGAAATCGTTTCAGTATCCTCATAAATATCCAGATCGAGATCGTAGAATTTTACGTCAAAATCCTGTTGATTTCGAGTTGGTGCTTCATTCGAGAAATATAAATTTCGATAAGACTTAAGCCTCGAGCATCCATCCAGTTCATCTTGTGAATACAGGAAGCTCACAGTCGCAACGATAAGTATAATTATATTTTTGTACATCAATGCACTCCTTATGGGATTAGAAAATTATGCGGAAAATAAAAAGTAGCGTGGTACAAATCAATTAGAGCTTTTCGCCTTCCACCACTTTCTCATTCCTCTGTAAATCGAGAAATTTACCTAAATTGAAATACAGATAGGGGATTTCAGAAAAGTATCTGTCTGGATCTATTTTACTTTGGATATGACGGTACACGACGATGTATTCTTTATCTTTGTACGTAACGATCTCACCTTCCATAATCGGTTGCCCATTGAAATATGTCAATCGGTACCAGTTCCCCGGATCAGAAGGAACAAATCGAAGTATGATTTCATCTCCAAAATTAATGTCAACCCAGTCCTCGCCAATATCTGATAATATGCCAGCAGTTTTTTCGTCGATCACAATTATGTTTTTCTTTTTTGCTTTGTATTTTCGGCTGGATATGGCTTTATTGGCTTCAGGAAGACTTGCATATCTCAGAGTGATGGGTGCTTCCACAAAAAATTGCATCTCTTCAATATCAATTTCGGTAAGATTGTATTCTATAAATTTATCTTTTGAAAATTTTTCAAAAGTAAGCGAGGGAGTGCAAGCGTTAAAAGACAGAATTAGTCCCAATAAAATAAAGGTAGCTGTTGGAATTTTTTTCAAATATCCAGTGATCATTGTGTTTCCTTAATAAATACTTTCAAAATATGACCGAAAAAAGATAAATCATTCCGCATAATCTACTAAGGGAACTGAATGTCAAGAAATACTTTCATGGCAGATCTATGGATGATTAGTCAAGAAACGGTCAAAGTTTACAGAATATTTATGCAAATCTCGGTCGAAATAGATGTTCGTTTATCCTAATTTGAAAAGTGATCGGATGGATATGACGAGAAAATATAAATTTACCCCCACGTTTCGTTTAAAATATGCAAGATTTCGATCATCACCGCGATTACATGCTTCAGGCATTAACACTTTCAACTCAGGGTATTGGGAGGGTTTCCCCCAATCCGATAGTTGGTTGTTTGGTAGTTCATAGTGGTAAGATAATCGCACAAGGTTATCATCATGGCATCGGAGGTGTACATGCTGAGGTTGACGCCTTGGCTCAAATTGATAAAATCCCACAAGATTCAATTCTGTATGTAACTGTTGAGCCTTGCAGTGTACACGGTAAAACGCCTCCTTGCACAGCTCGTATTTTGAAATCCGGGATTAAAAAAGTGGTAGTAGGGATGAGGGATCCGAACCCCGCAGTTAATGGTAATGGAATTTCTGAACTTGAAAAAAATGGTGTGCACGTGATATCAGGTATTCTCGAAGATGAAATTCAATATCATAACCGTGGATTTACAAAGTGGATTCGGGATGGCCTTCCATGGGTGATCGTGAAACTTGCTCAGTCTTCGGATGGTTACATGTCCGTTGATAGTCAAAAGCGCACTCATCTTACTGGCAAAGAGGCTCAAATGTTCACACATCAGCTTCGGTCTTCGTGCGGTGGGCTACTTATTGGACGAAAGACAGCTTTGGTAGATGATCCTGGACTGACAGTAAGAGTTATTGATGGTAGAAATCCCATCAGGTTTATTGCAGATACGTTCGACACTCTTCCAAAGAGTCTAAAAATTTTCAGAGATCAGCAAGCGAGAACAATAATTTTAAGCTCTGACCGATATTCAGAGTCACATGTGACGTCATATTGCAGGTATTTGACAGTAAAAGAAAAAAACGGACGATTGTCTCCGACTGATATGCTTAAAAAGATCGGTGAATCCGGGGTAACGACACTTTTGATAGAAGGTGGAGCTGAATTAATATCCAGTTTTTTATCAGAGAATTTAGTGGACGAACTCTATTCGATCACCGCTCCAGATAAATTGATTAAAAACGGATTAGCAAGTCCATTTCGGAAAAACCATAAATGGGAACTCATTCAGGAACAGAAAGTCGGAAAAGACATCATAAACCATTATGAAAAGAAAGTATAACGTATGTTCACAGGAATTGTAGAAGAACTTGGGAAAGTTAAAACAGTCATCGATACGGACGCAGGGAAACAATTTATCATCTCTGCACGGCTAGTTATGGATGACTTGAAAGTGGGGGACAGTATTTCCGTTAACGGAGTCTGTTTAACCGTTATCGAAGCAAAGATTAAACAGTTTAAGGTTGACCTGGTCAGCGAAACCCTGAAAAAATCTAATCTTGGTGAAATTCAGGTGGGCTCCAAGGTGAATTTGGAAAGAGCACTTACACTATCCACAAGATTGGGTGGGCATATTCTGCAAGGACATGTAGAATCGGTGGGAGTGATCATTGAAAACATGCCTACAGGTGAAGGATTTACAATGGTCGTAGGGATCGATCCTGAATGGATGCGGTATTGTATTCCAAAAGGATCCATCGCTCTGGATGGAATTTCGCTCACAATCGCCGAGATTGAAGATAATCTAATCACCATTGCACTGATCCCACACACATTAGAGCAAACGACTTTGGGGATTAAGCAACCGGGAGAAACTCTAAATGTAGAAACCGATATTGTGGGAAAATACATTGAACGGCTTCTTAGTTTTGAAGATGATGACAGAGATGAAGATTCATTGTCAAACCGCTATAATGGCTTCAACTATGGCGAAAGTTAAATTTAATAGTTTCGAAATAATTAAACGAACTGTCAGGCTATAATGAAAAATACATTCGATTCGATAAACACAGCCATAGCCAGGATCAAAGCAGGTGGAATGGTGATCGCGGTCGATGATGAAGATCGCGAGAATGAAGGCGATTTTATCATTGCGTCAGAGAAGGCTACACCGGACGACCTAAACTTTATGATGACAGAGGGGAAGGGATTAATTTGTATCTCAATTACCTCTCAATGTTCAAAAAGACTAAATTTGACTCCAATGACCTCAAGTAATACATCATTACACGAAACACATTTTACAATCAGTGTGGATGCCGTCAAAAACACTACTACCGGAATATCAGCATTCGACCGTTGGCAAACCGCACAGGTTCTTATTGATGATAATTCCAAATCCACAGATTTAGGGCGTCCCGGTCATATGTTCCCTTTGATCGGGAAAGAGGGCGGAGTTCTACAACGCGCCGGTCATACTGAAGCTAGTATGGACCTGGCTCGGTTAGCAGGATTAAAACCGTCTGCCTTGCTGGTAGAGATCATCGATAAAGATGGAACTATGGCAAAATTAGACAGACTGATGCAGATATCCGAGGAATTTGATCTACCCATCATCACGATTGAGGAATTGATAAAATTCCGAAACAAAAACGATAAACTAGTGGAAAAACTCACGACGATCCCATTTCCGACAAAATATGGAAACTTCCAGCTAACCTTATTTGAAGATAATATCCACGGTGACCATCATGTGGCGATTGTCAAAGGGAAAATATCCGCTAATGATGACGTATTAGTCAGGGTTCACTCTCAGTGCCTAACCGGAGATTTATTCGGATCGTTGCGGTGCGATTGTGGTGATCAGCTACACAAAGCAATGGAGAAAATTGAAAAAGCTGGGAAAGGTGTACTTGTGTATCTCAGACAAGAAGGCAGGGGAATTGGTCTGAAGAACAAGATCAATGCTTATCGTCTTCAAGATAGCGGATTGGATACAGTTGAAGCCAATCACCGGATGGGATTTGCTGATGACCTGCGAGAATATGGAATTGGTGCACAAATTCTACTGGAATGCGGGGTCAGAAAAATGAAACTTCTGACAAATAATCCCAGAAAAATTATTGGCCTGGATGGATATGGGTTGGAAATAACCGATCGGGTTCCACTTGAAATTCCTCCTAATATCGTAAATAAAAAATATTTGGCAACGAAAAAAGAGAAGTTAGGGCATATGATTCTTGATGGAACGAAAGATTCAGATGATTAATCATGTCACGGGGAGCATTTCTGCCGTTGATGCTCATATAACGATTGTAACAGCAGAATTTAACACCGTGATCTCTGAATCACTCACTCATGGCGCCATCGATGCTTTTCTATTTCACGGGGGTATAGATGAAAATCTATCTGTGATTTGCGTCCCCGGTGCTTTTGAAATCCCAGGCACGGTTCAGAGAGTATTGAAATTTCAAAATCCTAATGCCGTTGTAACATTAGGTGCAGTGATCAGAGGCGGAACTCCTCACTTTGACTTCGTGGCAGGTGAATCTGCCCGAGGCATCGCTGAACTATCCCGACAATTCGACGTACCTGTGATATTTGGAATATTGACAACCGATAATTTTGAGCAAGCCCTTGAGCGCGCAGGAACCAAATCCTCCAACAAAGGATGGGAAGTCATGGAATCTGCTCTCAAAATGATCTCTGTGTATCGACAACTAACTCCCAGCCACTAGTTGAAGTACCGGTCTCTAATCATTCCCTTGTTGCTCACCATCCTGACTGCCCAGCTTCAGGTAGGGGAATGGAAAAGTTATACGTCTCTGTTAACGCCCACAGCTATTGACTGGACATCCACTCACGAAATCTATGCATCTACTGAAGGAGGTATTTTAAAGTACGATACCATTACAGATGAGTTCGAATTCACAAATAACGATGATGGGCTCGATTATTCAGATATCAGCAGCATGGCTGTAAATGAAGGAAATTTATTCTACCTGGGTGGAAATTCGCCTACCGGGACCATTCAGGTGTATTCGACCCAAACCGGACTTCTCAAACATATTGAGCATCTAAATCTGGACAAGATCGGGAAAATGGAAATCAGCGAAGATAAATTGTACACTGTGTATTATTCGGGCATGTCTACCGGGTTGCTTGAGATCTCCATATCTGAATCTGATAATCCTCATTTCGAAGACATCTATCACGATTTTCCAGTATCGATAAACAATATTAGTGATATTGATACTGATGAAGAATTTATTTATCTCACAACAGATGGTGGTGTGTTCAGAGGGAGGAAATCTGATATTCTCAACTTCCAATCTTCGTGGGAGGTTCTCTATTCAGGTTCAGATGCCTATCAATTAGTACTGGACGGGACGAGTCTCTATTTGTTTACTTCCCTTGGAATTAATCGTCTGGAAATCGATCAATGGATTCTAAAAGTCTCCATGAATATCAGCAGAACATTGGATGCTCACCTAGAGTTTGGAGAATCCAAAATTACTTTTATCACATCAACACTTTATCGTGAATTCTCGCTAAATAGTCAATCCGTTCAATATTCTTATCAGGCACCTCCTGCAACCCGGATCACCTGTTTTGACAAATATGATGACACTGTTGTGCTTGGGATGAAAAAACGGGGATTCCTGTTTCTGAATCCTGAAACAGAGGAGGAAGTTAGTAAGGTTCCGAATACGATGGCGAGTAATCGTTTTCATTCAATTACTGTCGGACCAAACGGAGAAATTATAGCTCATGTGAATGATCCCGTGGGGGTTGAACCAACAGACCGATTATCCGGAATAATGATTTTGAAGGACGGCGGATTTTCTCATGTACTTACCCTTCTGAATACGGACGGCATGTATTTAGATGATCTATCAACTGAAACATTTACAGCGGTTCGCAGAGATTGGATGGCTGGAGGATTGGGTTCTGGCGGTGTTCGTTGGTCTGCTGATGGTAAAATTGTGATTGGGATAATCGGTGTTTTCCCTTCAAATCCAGATCGGAATGGAGGCGTAATCATTATCGATCCAGTGACGCTAGAATATTTGATCATTGATACAGCTAATGGAATTTTGGATGGAATGAATGGTATCGTGGATGGAAATCCCGGTACGGGATACATGTCTGTCCATCAGCTGAAAAATGATGTATCAGGGAATCTCTGGGTAGTGAATGCATACTCAGAGAACTTCAACCATCCTTTGGCGATCCGCACACCAGAAGGCAGTTGGTTTCATGTAACTGCACCAGATAATGAGTCTTATCTTCCTCAATCGGTGACAATCGATTCCAGAAAAAGAGCATGGATCGGATTCCGCGATTATTCCAACAACGGTATTACATTTTCTTCCGGTGGGATCAAAGTCGTGAACCCGCGAACTACGTTTGAAGACGAGTTGGATGACATTTGGTATCCAGTGGGCTTTACGGAGAGCCCACCCGGCACATCAGTCTGGGATCTGACATTCGATGAAATGGGTCTGTTATGGATTCTCACCAGCGGTGGCGTGCAGGGTTATCAGGCATCCGATCACTCTTCTTATATCCAGTTATCACCGGTGTATCCCGTGGATTATTTCAGCTATATCCCGTTCAGGATGGGCGATAGAATTATCAGTGATAAAATGGGTAATAAATGGATAACTTCACAATCTGATGGAGTTAGGGTAATTACCGAAAGTACTGCAACATGGCCGGATGATGCCGGATTCACAGCTGAAAACAGTCCCTTGCTCTCCAATATTGTTTATGATGTAGCCATCGACGATGACAATGGGATCATTTATTTTGCTACCGATAAGGGGATATCTTCATTACGCTTGTACTATGATGAATCCGTTGAGACTTCCAGCTCACAGCTGAGTGTGACTCCCAATCCATTTTTACCCGGAGGTGAACAATTGATTATTGATGGATGTCCACCGGGATCAAAAGTATTGATTCTCACATTATCTGGTCGGGTGATAGCAGAACTTAAAGCTCAATATGGGGGATTAGCATCCACCCAGGCGGTTTGGGATGGCAAACAAAAAAACGGAGATCTGGTGGGATCAGGAATCTATCTGATCACAGCTCATTTAAAAGATGGTTCAGCAGCCACAACCAAAGTGGCTGTTATTAGACAATAACTCTCTTTTCAAATCCGAATTCCGATTCCAGTTCATCCAAAATACTATTAATCATCTTACGTCTATTAATATGATGCATGAATGTGCTTTTGAATCCGTTAATAATAATGCTTCTGAAGTTAGCCAAATTCAACCCATATTGTTCGTGAGCTAACCAGTATTCATCTGTAAGCGTAGTGTTGGAGATGAGTCGGTTATCCGTGTTTAGTGTGACTCGAAGGTGATTATTAAAATAATACTTAAACGGATGATCTTTGAACGATTTGATACTTCGGGTTTGGATATTACTCGTCAGGCAAATCTCCAGAGCGATACGGTGATCATTCACATAATCCATGAGTTCCTGATTTTCTTTTAGCCTTACTCCGTGACCTATCCGATGAGCGCCACAATAGTGAATTGCCTGATGGATACTCTCCGGTCCAAACGCTTCCCCTGCATGTAAAGTGGTATTGATATTGTTCCGCAGGATGAGTGAAAATGCTTCCTGGTGATGTTTTGCAGGGAAATTTTCTTCAGCCCCTGCAAGATCAAATCCCACCACACCTTTATTCTTAAACTGAACCGTTAGGTCTGCAAGTTTCAGTGATACTTCCGGTGAGATGTGCCGAATCCCGCAGATGATGATGCCGGTTTTGATATTGAAATCATTTTCCGCCTGTGACAAACCCTGATATACTGCATCCACCGTTTCAACCAGTGTCATACCCGCTTGTGTATGGAGGATGGGGGAGTAACGTACTTCCAGATAACGAACGCCGTCTAAAGCACAATCTTCAGCTAATTCGTAGGCGGTTCTGATGAGGGATTCAGGGGTTTGCATTACAGCGAGAGTAATATCAAACCGTTTAATGTAGTCTACAAGCGTTCCAATATTGTCACCCACATTGAGGATTTTCTTCAATTCGTCGAAATCATAAGATGGAATTTCATTCTTTTGTTTTTTTGCAAGATCGATTACTGTTTCCACTCTCAGCGAACCATCCAGATGGCAGTGGAGCTCGGGTTTAGGAAGACGGCGAATTAGTTCTTTGGTTAGTTTCATTGGTCTCTCGTCACTTTATAGGTTAGCCATGAAATGATACCGATGAATAAGAGTATCCCTGCAAAACTAAATCCTTCAACTGCTGGCCACCAGTCCTTATCGGATGTGACGAAGATGGGGACTGCTACCAGAATGCCCATAATCGCTTCACCGGTAATCAACCCGGAGGCAATGAGAATACCGGTCTTTTTGGCTTTTTCTGCCGCACCACTCATATCAGATAAATGAGCGATCATCCCACCAATAAAAATGGGTATGGATAAACTAAACGGAAGGTAAATCCCCACTGCCACCGCCAATACGGGGATGCGAAAATCTGAACCTTTTCGTTCCTGAATGACATCCATTATGATAATGATAATCCCGATAATAGCACCGATGTACACCATATTCCATGGGAGCGTTCCGTGAAATACGCCCTCAGCTACAGACTTCATCAATGTTGCTTGGGGTGCGGACAAGACTGGTGATCCGATGACATAGGCAGTATGAAGGACATCCAAAACGATTCCCAAAACGAGGGCAGCGCTGATTACGCCTACCATTTGCATGATCTGCTGTTTCCAGGGTGTGGCACCCACCAGAACACCCGTTTTCAGATCCTGCATATTATCTCCACCGATGGCAGCGGCACAACAGACTACAGCGCCAATCAGAATGGCACCAGCGGAGCCTTCAATTGACCCCGTACCTAGCAGCGCCAGTAACAATAATGATGAAAATAATATTGTGGCGATGGTAACACCTGAAATGGGATTATTAGATGAGCCCACAACTCCAGCCATATAAGCAGCAACCGCGGAAAAGAAAAAACCGAATACCATCATAACGAGGGAAAGCAGAATGGCTATTCCCACAGAATGGATCACATCCAGGTATAAAAAGAACACCGGGATCAGCATAAATAATAGTCCGAAACCGACGGTTCGGATTGAAATATCCTTGTCTTCACGTCTGACGGCTTTGTCTCCGTGCATATTTTCCATCGCCCGAACACTGGTTTGAATGCTGGTTAACAAAGGCTTGAACAATTTGATCAATGACCAGATACCGCCCACCACCATGGCACCAACACCCAGATACCTGATCTTCGTATCCCAAATATCCCAAGCGGCATCCATTGGCTCACCGGTATAACCGTAAGTGAGTGTATAAATTGGGATGGCGACAATCCAAGAGATAAATCCACCGGCAAAAATAAGGATGGAGATGTTTCTGCCCACGATGTATCCCACGGATATCAAAGCAGGAGATAGGTCACAACCCGCACCGAAGATGGCACCTCCTACAGACCTGGCACCTTCGATAGCAGAATTCCACATAGCGAAACCCTGTTGTGCAACTTTCATTAATCCGCCTGCGAGACCTGCTATCCCGATAAGGCGTAATCCTTTTCCAGCTTCATCTGTGTTATCCGATCTGGATGCTTCGCCTATCTTCAAGACTTCAGCCGTTGCGATACCTTCAGGATAAAGTAATTTGGCTTCAAGAATCAACGCACGTCGCAGAGGGATCGTAAATAATACGCCAATAATCCCACCGATACTGGCAATCTTGGTGATTTCCCAATAGTTGAATTCTGTCCAGTATCCCATGAGGATCAGCGCAGGGATTGTGAAAATCACACCGGCGGCCAGTGACTCACCGGCGGATGCGGCAGTTTGTACAATGTTGTTCTCTAAAATATTGGATCGTCTAAATAGGCTGAGTACGCCCATGGAAATGACCGCTGCAGGGATGGAAGCGGAGACGGTCATCCCGGCAAATAATCCCAGATACGCATTTGCGCCTGCAAGTATCATGGACAATAAAACTCCAAGTATGACAGACTTGATGGTGATTTCAGGGATGGAAGGTGGCGTTGTGTTCATTTATATCCTCTAATTTCTCAAAATAATTGCCTGAAAAATAGACGTGAAATGCTCATTCGTCAAAGAAATATGTGGAGGGAGAAAGAGCTGCCTGCCTGCCCAGTCTGCCGGCATGGCAAGTATTAGACTGAAAAGCGATTTGTTGTTGGTGGGAAATCAAAAATCAGCGTTCGCATATGATATCATTTATCAGGGCACAAGAAAACTGTCTATTTCAGACGGTACGGGGTTAATTCCGACATAGGTGTGTTGACCAGTAAGTTTATTAATGTAGGGTCGATTCCATGAATATCTATTAATAGGGAATAATATAATATAACATTTAGTACCACTCTCAATGCCTGAATCCATAAAATCATTTTTTGAATATCTGAAGCTGAAATAACCAGGATTGACATATCCGGATGGATATAGTTCGAGTAGATTCCCAGTATGTTGTGAGATATCATTAGTCAGATCAATAAATGGTTGAACATATCCCTCAATATTTTCAGAAATATTTCCGTTGATAAATACCACCTCATCAACTACTTCTATTTCAAATTCCGTCACGGTGAATGATGGTAATTTTAGAATTGAATAATTCGGTATAAATGCTTCTCCTCCTCCAACAAATTGAAACCCGTACATTGGGTAAGCATCGTATCCATTTTTTTCAAATATAATATCGTAGGTTCCGGCGCTTATATCGTCAATTGTCCAGTAGCCTATTTCATTACTATAAGTGTTTAAATCTGCTCCAATGATCGAAACAAGTACACTGTCTGGATTAGGAATATTGTGCCCGATCTGGCTCCTCTGAACAACATATCCTGTTAATTTTCCATTAAGTAACGTACAAGTTGGGCAATCCCGGGTACATGAAATGAGGTATAAAGCACAAATGAAAATGTATGATATTTTAAGTTTCATAATGAATCATCCTATGGAATTATGATCGAAACAATTTCTGATGGAGTAGGATTTAATGCAAGCCAGGTTCTATCAAGAGTTCTCGGGTCAACCCACCACCAGGGATAATGGCGCATATCTAAATCTGGTAATGCATAGGCAATGATAAAACATTCCTGTCCTGAATGGAATCCATTCGTAAAAAGCTTTGAAAGTTCGACATTAATATCATTATCACCATTCTGAAATGAAAATCCGAATTCCTCAAATACATGATTATCAGTGGCTCTTGAAACATTAATTGTAGAGTCAATGAATATCACAGAATTCAGTGAAAAATTATTTTGAATCATCACATGAATCGCCAATATTTCATCCTGAATTTCGACGTTTAGGGATTCTACCGAATGAGTGGGGATTTGAAAAACTTTTTTCCCCCTTATAAAGATTTCGCCACCTCCCAAAAATTGTACACCATATATTGGTATTGCTTGAAATCCTGACTTTAAGAATTCGATATTATAGATCCCAGTGCCAAGATATGGGATAGTCCACTCACCGTTGATATCCGACAGCCCATAATTGCGGCCACTATTCAAGTTGATGAAGATGCCTCCAGAATGATCCATTTGGTTACCATACTGATCATAGACTTTGACGGATCCAGAAAGCGTACCTTCTAAATAATTGCACTCAACGGGGCTTTCACAGGACAGAATCAATAAAACAAACAAGAATAATATTAAATATTTAATCATCTGTTAGCTTTACATGTGAAAATAGTTTTCTGGTTGATGTTTTCATTGTTATTCTAGAATACATGAGTTTTATGAATAAAAATCTCTACCAAATTTAATCATGTTGCGAGAGGTATCGTGAATGTTTATCAAGTGATTTCAAGTTTTGTATATTGAAAAACTACATTAGCATAATAATGGCTATTGGCTTTTAACCACTGGTGGGAAATCAAAAATCAACATTCGTTAATCGATATTCGAAATTCAACCAATTCAACCCCTAGTGATATCAGCGCCTTATCTGTGTTTCTGATGTCATCTACGGATTCATGATGAGTTACTTATAATATTTATTCAAATCTACATGATCATCCTCAACCTATGAAATCATAACTTTAAAAATGGTAAATTCATTCAGCGAATCAAAACCAGAAAGGAGCATTAATATGATCACAGGTGGTTGTCTATGCAGATCCATTCGATATGAGATTGATGAACTTCCATCACGGGTAACCCATTGCCATTGCAAACATTGCAGGGGTAGTGCCGGAGCCGCATTTATCACGTGGGCGGAATTTGATCCGACGAAATTCAGATATATTCAGGGTAAACCAGAAGCATATGAATCCAGACCGAAAGTCACGCGGGAGTTCTGCCCAAAATGCGGAACACAACTTACATACAACCATGCAGATGAACCCGGTATGGTGGATGTGACGGTCTGTAGTCTCGACGATCCGGCTATCGCGAAACCTGAAGATCACATTTGGTGTGATCGGAAGATCCCATGGGTAAAGCTAGACGATGGACTCCCCATCTATAAGTTGGGGAAGTGGGATGAGTGATGACAATATCCACAAAACATAAGGATTCGCTCTTTGGAAGGCCACGAAGATGGTACCTGATAATAATCTTATTTCTATCTTCCATCAGCACCGGAATCAGTCAATATCATCATCCATTGGAAAATATCACTGCTGAAACGCCCGCCTACCGGATATTCAATCATTTATTACAAACCTCCGGAGCATTACCATTGGCTGAACCGGGATATCTCACCTATACGGATTTAGAAGAAGCATTCTTACAGTGGAAGTTGGACCATCCAAAACCGGAAGCTGAAGAAGAAAAATTGTGTACCCGTTTGGAGGAAATATTTTCTGAAGTTCTGGAGTTGGATATGAACCCTGGTCGTTCATTTACACCTACATTAGAAGTGGAAATTGGCATTGATTATCTGCACCGACAGCCCATCCATCATACTGGTCAGGATTCTGTCTTTTATACGTTGTTCAAAGACAGAGATTTTGTTCGCCACTACGATGATCGAGGGAATCTGATTGATGTCCGGATTAAATCAAGTTATTGGCACTATCTGTATTTTGATTCTCAATTTGCCTTGAGAGAGTCATGGCAGGACATCAATTCTGTGTCTCATCATTTCCCTCGGGATTTCCATGATATTGAAAATAATTTCAACCGCGAAACCATTTTTCTGTTCAGAATACCGCCCATCCTGATTGTGTCCGGTCGAGATCGATTGTCAATGGGACCGGGCCGACATGGAAATCTTTTGGTATCCAATTCACTGCCCCCGCTGGACATCTTTAGATTTTCGGTAAACTTTGGTGATTATTTCAAGTTTTATGATTTCATTGCACCTATGAACAACATATTTACTGACCTTTTGGATGAAACAGTTCCTCCAAAATATTTACTGGGGCATCGTCTGGCTTTTCAACCCAAACCGAATTTGCGAATATCAGTTTCTGAACTTATGGTTATCAATAGTCAGCTCCAGTGGAGTTATTTAAATCCACTCAATATCTTTCATAATATGTCAAATTCAGTAAGTAAAAACATCTTGTCAGGTCTGGATATTGAATATCAAATCAAACCAGATTTATACTCTTATCTGTCACTTGTTATCGATGAAATTGATTTTTATCTGATTGAGCCCGAGGGAGAGGCTCCACTGACAGATTCTGAAAGCCGATTTGTGTATGGAGTTCAACTTGGGCTGGATGGTTATAGCTCTCGTGTTGAAGATCAACCTCTGTGGTCAATTGAATGGGTGAAACTAAACAAATGGTTATACAATTATGCCTACCAAACACAGGGCAAAGATTTAACCTATACCTATATCGACAGGCAGGATTTTCCAGAGCAAGATGCCTTTTATCGTTTTATTGGTCATTATTTAGGATCGAACGCAGAGGCATTATATTTGGATTTTAATCAAGATAATTGGGGATTATTCTATCAATACATTGATCAGGGGGAGATGCTGATCCTTCAACCTTCATTCTCGGAAGATTACCCGCTGCCTCATGAATATAAGCAAATTTTGGGTGCAAAATATCATTTGAGTGGACTGCGCAGAAACTGGTCATTGGATTTCGGATTAAATCATACCTGGAACATTCATTCTGGTTATGATCCCTTGACAACAGTGAACCGATTCGAATTCTGGATCGAAGGAAGGTTTACCATACTGACATTGAAGGATGTTTTCTTCTCGTCATAAATTATAAAAATTGGATATGTCATGAAAAAAACTGAAATAAATTCATCGAAAATTCACTCAACCATGATCATTTTCTACGTCACGGATCAAAAACGGTCTGCGGAATTTTATGAGAATGTGTTTGAGATGAAACCAGTGCTAGATGTCCCGGGAATGACGGAATTTCGAATTAGTGACAGTTTATCTTTAGGTCTCATGCCTGGAGATGGAATCAAACAGTTATTGGGCGATGCTATTGAACATCCGTTTATGCATGGAAATTCCACGCCAAGGGCAGAATTATATCTTATGGTGGATGATCCACAGGTATGGATGGATCGCGCGGTGAAAGCCGGGGCGGAGGTGGTGAGTCCATTGAGCGAAAGGGATTGGGGAGACCTGGCAGGATACATGAAAGACTCGGATACCAATATTATCGCATTTGCGAAAAAACTTAAGTGAGTTTACCTTTGGTGATAACGGGATGATCCCAGTTGTTGTTGTCGATCACAATGTGCGCTCTGTCCTTGGGTGAACAGGTTGACAGATACAATTCCTCACCGGGGATGTACCGTTTTTGGTATCGTCGGATCACCTCATCCACCGACCCGAAATAGTCCGCATCCCGGACAATCGCTCTTTTCAACACTGTCTCGAAGGTCACATCCAGAAAAATAGACAAGTCCCAATACGGAAAAAGCTCATCCCGATTCAAAAAAATGCCGTCAAACAGGACGATAAGATCAGGGGTGACGGGTATCTTTGCAGGTTCAATTTGCTGTTCTGACCGGTAATCGTACAACCCGGTGGTGAGAAAGGGTTTTTCTTCCTTCACCGGGATCAGCACATACTCCAGGATTTTCTCAATATTGAAACTGTCATTGAAAAATCCTTCGGGTGACAGATCGCCTTTCTGCAACCGGATTTCTTTGGGATGGTGGAAACAGTCGATTGATATCTGAACGGTATTTTTACTATCTCTTTTCAGACAATCATATACAGAATTGGCCAATGTGGTCTTACCCGAAGTATCCACACCATCAAATGCCACAAGAATCGGTTTGTCTTGTTGAAGGTGGGAGATTAGGTGAGCTATTTGTTTGGGGAGGGGCATTCCTTGGTTAGACCTTTCTTGCTCTAAATCCACAAAAGGAAGGATACGTATTCGTTCTTGCGTGAAAACGAGCGTATTGCTCCCTCAAGTCGTCATCAGCTTGGGATTCAGTGATTCGTTCGATGAGAAAACCTTGCCTACACAGGCTTTCAGAGACGTCTTCAAAGGTATGATGATATGAGAGAAGATCCATCCCGTCCAACATTGTCCACTTGTATTGGTGATTGTGAAAATAAGGATTCATTTTCGCCTCGTACTCGCCACCATTCCACCGGACTTCTGTCACCTCATCAAACGGATGATGCATTGTGAAAATGAATATTCCTTTAGCATTGAGAATTCGCGACACTTCAGCAAAGATTGGATCTAGATTTTGCACATAGTGCATCACAAGTCCGCTTACAATGACGTCAAAGGTGGCGTTAGCATACGGTGTAGAACTGATGTCCGATATGGTGAAGTCAATATCCGGATTCTCATCTTTTGCAATGGAAATGAGACCCCTCGAAAAATCGACACCGTACGCATCCAGTCCATGGTCTTTCAGCCACCGCGTGAGCAGGCCGCTGCCGCATCCAAGATCAAGAACCTTCATTCCTGCGGGTGTGTCGCCAATCAGCTTCTGTATCATGGGTCTGTCCAAATACAGATTCCACAGGTTGTCCTTCTCACAACTGCGCTTCTTGTGATACTGCAGCGCGAATTCTTCGTATACCTGCTGGTTTTGTTTCTGATCGTTCATGGTCTAACGCTTTCGGCTTGAGCTGCTTCCTGAAACAGACTCGAATTGTACATTTACTGTATCCGTCCACATCATTTTTAATTTCCATTCCCCTCGTGTGAGTCAGCTATAAGCCTTTGTTAGATGGGTGTCGAAAATTCAATATCAATTTCGATTGCTATTGATTTCATTTCTTCAAATTTTATTCGTAAGAAAAAGACAAAGATAGACGCAGTAATATCATTGATTTCACAACTAGCATGAGACTTGAAAAAGAGATCTAGTTGTGTTAATGGATATTCAACTTTATTAGCTAACTCAGAGTACCAATTGCCACTTATTAGCTCCCCGCGCTCGCTTAGTTCTTTTTCAAGTTTGGGTAGAATATTTCTAATCTCCCCAACATTTAGTACCGCAATTTTGTGGAGCTTTGGATTCGATATAGCTTCATTTATTTTGCTGAAATACCAGTTAAGTACACTTGGGAATGCATCTATCATTTTTACACCTTTAAATCGATCTCTGTGCTTTTGCTCTCGAATTTTTAGATCTAATATCACATCGTTAAGAGCATCGGATATGTTCTGGAACTGAATTTTAATTAACTCATCGATATTAACCCGTACTTCATTAAAACGATCGCCCTCAGGTCTATCCTTGTAGTAGGTGAAACATCCATCGTGAATTGAAGATCTAACAATGAAACAAAAATATTGACCATTGTTTCGGTCAGTTGGATGACCAATTGCATCATTTCTCAAAGACCTTATATTTTTTAATTCTGGAGTTAATTCATAATCGATGCTCAGAGACTTCGCCATATTCTTTACAGCATCTTGCTGAAGAAAGAGTGATTGCATTAAGCCATATATTTGGAGATAGCCGAAACCATTGATTAGCGAATCTCCTAGCTCCTCAATCTTAAAAGCTTCAATTGCAAGTTGAGTATCAGCAATGACATCAAGTGAGCTTCTAAACCTTAACCAATTTGAAGAATCCTCGATTAATTCAGATTGGGTACGATTGTGGCTTATCAGGTCTTCGATTTCAACTTTAAGAGTGTGTAAACATGTTTTCAGCATATTTTCCTATTCACCACATCTAACGAGAAAGCACTGCGGTGTGAAATTTATTTGTAAAACTCATTGTGAGTGAAATAAACATAAGTTTAGTGTAAAAACTTTATTTCCATGCTACCTGCTTTTCACGTCCGTAACAGCGTGTGTTAGACGACAAGTTCACTCTCCAAATCATTCAATGATTTTTTTAGTAATTCAACATCTTTATAGAATGCATCAAAAAACTCTATTCGCATAGGAGTAATCTCTGTAGATGCTGTACCTCCGAGATTACCTATCCGCGTCAATGCGGTTTGTACTTCAGGACGATCTTGAAAGATTGGCCGAATTTGCTCTAGGCGCTCATGGAGTTTGCGAATCTTTACAATATACTCCTTCTGATCTTGAATCTTCCCACCACTATTCATTGCAACATTCATTTCAGGTACAATCTTTCCTAATGCTTCTCGAAGCAAATCACGCTTCTGGATAATATCACGAACACTTTCTTCCTCAAGAAATTGTTGTTTGGTAGTCGGAATAACCATTTTTCCATTGACCTTGCATTTATGAACTTCTTTTCGCCAACTGTTTATTACTGCATTTATACTTGTGTCCAAACACCAATCCGGTTTAGTTAAATCAGCTTGATGAATAAAAGCATCTAAAACGCCATGCACAAAAATTCCGCGACCGACACCAGTATCATGTATTAATAAAATCGGTAATTCCTTTACGCATGCAATTGCTCCCTCAATATGATTCCACTCTGTTGGAAGAATGAGAGATTTCTTTAGCTTAACACCACGAAGTGATCCACTGTCTATACGCAACTGAGGATACCCAAGTATCATCGCACCTGAACACTCTGACATTATTTTTATTACTTCGCCCATTGGGGATTTTATAGGATAGTCAGTAGCCCCCAGGGTTCTAGCGGAGAGTCCCATCGAAGCCAGCAGCGACAGCAAATTATCTACACCACGTATATAATTTGGTTCAACTTCTGTAGGTCGGCTTAGAAAAATATCCGTCACAACTTCGTCGTAAAACAAGATAGCTCTGCAGCGTGATTGATTAACATATTCTTAACGCTATACTTCATTTTGTCTTTCTAATTCCAGTTTCCATGCTACCTGCTTTTCACGTTCTGTTGATTGAAAGTTAGGCAGAATAATTATTTAATATTTTGAGATATAAATGTTCCAATAATACCAAACTCTTTTCCATCGTCAAATATCGTGATATTCACTACGGCTTCATCACCTATAACTGATGGTTCTGAGAACATTATGTCGTAATGAAGAATATACAAATTCATATTTCCATCTGACCCAATAATTTCGTGGTGCGAGTATGAACCATCTAGAATTGTATCAAACATTTTAATCATTTTTTGGTAGTTCTCGGTCATGTCATTTTTGTTCATTTTAGATTGGTAAAATGGTGCAAATAATTCCCAAAATACATCATTATCGTGACTATTATAAGCTTCTCTAAAATTTTTATAAATGTCTTTTAGTACTTCGCTTGTGATATGTTCTGGCAGCTGCACCATTTCAGTAAATTCTGCAATCATTGGTGGTTCAGATGTCATTCTTTTTAATACCCAAACGCTCACAATTAGATTTATACTAACGGTAACTGCGATTACATATAATAATGTATGAGTGTTATCTACTTTCATAAATACCTTTCTGTCTAACAACGTTTATACTGATCTGAATAAGATGCAACACTGAATTTTATCGCTGTATAACACACTTTTAGATTACCTGAAAAAATCATGCTAATCTTTTTAGAAATACTAGTTTGCAACTTTCACGCCTGGTTATTCCGGTATGTTATACGGGGCTGTAGAAGAACTTCCCATTCAGAGTTCATATCCACCGTGGTATTCACAAACCGGTTGGGGAATTGTATAACAATATTTAATAATTTATATTCCATGGCTTGTGAAATCTACATCTATGAAAATGGGCTACCCAAGGGATACGTGAATGTGTAGTATCAATGCTTTTACAAAAAAATGTCCCTTCTGGTTAAACACCTGAAGGGACATTGGTACTGATATTCTATTCTAACTCAGCAGGTGATCAATCAAATCAAATGTCTTTCCAGTTCCACCATTTCAGTTTTTCAGCGTCTCGTTCAAGTTCATTTGTTTCTGCAAAATAGACTGCACACCTGAGCACGTACAGCAGACAGCGATCCTGTACTTGGCCCGCGAAATCATTGGATGATCGATATAATTCTTCAGGGTTTCGTCCTTTCAATTCATGGACAGCGGTAATCCCGATATTGATCAAATCCTGGGCGATGGATTTCCCAACGCCTGGGATGGTCATCAGTTCGGATTTTACAGAATTAGTTTCACGCTTCATAGACTTATTTCTATCCCTACTTATCCATTGAATCCTGTGACAGGTATTTTTTGTCCCAGTATTTTTCAGGTTCTTCTTCATCTGTGAGATAATGAACTTCATTTTTATGTTGGAACATTTTTTTCTGCTTCCTGATGTAAATTTTATCTGAATCGGGATATTCCACAATATCATTTTCATCATTTGCAGATAGTGCGAAGAATTTGAAATCCTTGTGAGTATGATTATAAAACTGGTGGGCATTTTCTTCTGATAATCCGAAATGAATGATGTCACCGGAAGTCACCTCACGGTACTGATTATTTTGTCGTAACATGGCTTTACCGTCCAGCACGATGAAGAGTTCTTCCTCATGTCGATGGAAATGATAAGGGCAGGAAAACATGCCCGGAGACAGAATTTCAACATGAAATCCTAAATTTTTAGCTCCCATCTCGGCTGAAATTTCTGCTGATTCTCCCTGATATTTATCTCCTGCTGACCAGCGCTCAAACTGTAGACCAGATAAATTTTTAATGTTATTCCAATTCATAATACTCCCGGAGTGTGGTTTTATAGACACTTTAATTTTTTGCTTTACAGTAGCGATTTGGATTCTGTATCGTAAATTAAAATTACGGCAAGCAGTCATCATCTGATTGGATCGAAAATAATAATGAAGAAATAACAAACATTGAAAGATTTTAAATCCCCCTTAAAAATGGGGGCAGGGGGGATGTCTAGGAAGAAAATCCGGAGGAATCTACAGTTCAGATTCCACCCGATTAACCAACGCGTCTAATCGTGTGAAAACTGTCGTTATATCTTTTTTAACTTCTTCATCGGTGAATCTGGCCACCGTTAATCCTAATGACTCCAGATATGATTGCCGTTTTGCATCATTTCTTTCATTGCCAAAATGAGTATCCCCATCTATTTCAACAATCAATTTTAGTGGAGGACAATAAAAGTCTACAATAAATTCTCCAATGGGTTTTTGTCTTAAAAATTGATATCCACGGAATTGCTTTCTCTTTACTTGATTCCAAAATAAAACTTCTGCGAGTGTAGAACGGTTTCTCAAGTTTCTGGCAAGTTGTTTGAGTTTTGGATTATAGCGAATTATCATTGGCAATAATTTACTATTTTTAACATCCCCCTATTTCCCCCTTCAAAGGGGGATTATCAGGTTACAAAACCTTGAAATCGAATATAATAAATGAAGAAATAACAAACATTGAAAGATTATAAATCCCCCTTAAAAAGGGGAGCAGGTTGAAAATCCCGACCCAGGTGTCGGGAGGGGATGTCCAGATATCACGCCAAAGGTTTTAATATTTTACCTCAATATTTTTAACATGTTTATTTGGATTTTTATTATGAAACGTATAAAACAACGCTCCACTCACTAACAATCCAGGATACATGGGCTCAATACTGAGTGGATATTGAGGCCAACCATCTAGCGAATTGGCCATCCCCATTGCGTACCATATGCCCGATACGAAAAGAGGAAAGACCATAACCAAAAGAGGATATTTTATTTTCTGATTGTACATCGCGCCAATAATTGGAATGAGCAACACCGGTACAGCAAATGTGCCCATTGTGTACCAGATATCCAGAACATGGGTAAACCGACTGGCGATGATGATTGCAATGATCCCGGTGATCACTAATCCAGATCGTACAAGATTCACTCTTGATCTGTCACTATTTGTGGGATTAAACAACTGTGGAATATCTTTACCGATGGTGAAGGCAGAGATGAACGTATAACTGTCAATAGTGGACATAATAATCGACAGTAGCGCTACAAAAAATATTCCCCGAAAGACAGGGGAGAGAACCGTTTCTGCCAATGCTAAATATGCATTATCTGAACCCGCAGGCAGAATCGCCAGTGCGTAAATACCGGTCATCACGCTCATCATGTCAAAGATCACCCAAAATCCAATGGAAATAAGTATTCCACGACGGACGGTACGATCGGAATTCCCCGCATAGCATCGCTGGTAAAATCCTGGATCTATAAACGTCATCATAGCAATGAATCCCCAAATGAGGATATACGACCAGGAAAAATTCCCAGGGATATCGAATGCGTAATCAGGTGTGTGGGTAAGTAGAAAGTCTGCTCCTCCATATTGTCTGACCAGCATGATAAGGATCATACCGAACCCACCAAACATGAGGATAAACTGTAGTTTATCTGTACGAACAACGGACTGGAATCCACCAGAAAACGCATAGACGATTGAGAACCCGGCAGCCATCACAATAGCCCAGAATTCGGGGAGATGAAAAATGAACGTGAACATACCGCCAGCCATTTTGATGTAGGGAGCAGGGGATGCCAGCAGAAGTACAAACAACGCAGCCAGAACGCCGGGCCACTTTCCATATTTGAGATGGATGAACTCAGGAATTGTGCGGATATTTAGCGCAGAGATGCGGGGGGCGATCCATTTTAGAAAAATGAATCCTGCCAAATAATAAAAGACACCAAAGATCACCCACGTGGAGATACCGTGCTCAAAGGATACTCGTCCCACTTCCAGAATCCCGCCATACCAGGTCGTCACCAGGGTTGCCACGAATGCAGGGAGAGTGAGCTTCCGTCCTGCAAACAGGAAAGATTCTGTATCTGTTTCGGATCGTTTCCAGAATCCTGCAATAAGAATTACCAGTAGGTAAACAATGATAATCGATTGAATCATGATCTAATTGATAATACCGGAGAAATCATTGGACAAAAATTAAAATAAATACTCTAGTTCAACGGTGGCGTTTCGAGTGGCCCCGGGCCAGTAATATCCACCCCAATAATCGTATCCGTATGTCTCATAGAGGGTATCGAAAACGTTGTTGACTTTGATTCGCACTGTCCACATATCCGATGTTAACCACCAGCCCAGATCCGTGGTCCAACGCGGATCGATAGACAAAGATTTTGTGTTTGCATTGTCGATAAACTGGCGTCCCACGTATTTACTGATGACAGAAATACCCGTAAACGGTTCAGGGGAGTATTGCACCGTCAGGTTCACTAATTCTTGTGGGACATTTGGGAGCTGGTTTTGCTTATGAGTTCCAGTGTGATAGGTTGCAGAGGTGATGGATCCGTTCATTTCTAAAACCAAGGTTTCTACCGGTTTAAAGACTAGTTCGAATTCAATACCTTTATGGATAGTCTCATCAGCAGTAACAATATTAAACTCTGTTTCTTCAAAATCGTAAATATCAGAAATAATCTCATTTTGGTACGTCATATGATAATAATTCAACTTTATTGAGTGGAAGGTCTTCTTATGAGAAAATCCCAATTCGGTATCGAACACTTTTTCTGGTTGAGCGGCTTTGGGGACATCCCAAACATCATCTGCATTGATAATCTGGCTGTCGGAAGGCTCCTTTTGTGCGGTGCCATATGATCCGAATACGGTAGTCAGGTTATCTACTTTATAGGTGAAACCCAAGCGTGGATTGAAAAAATCCCATTTTGCAGCGATATCGACACCGTTGAAATGCCCTATAGGTTGTTGGATCAACGCCCAGTCATGATGCTGATATTGGAGGTCACCCGTCACAATCGTTCTTTCGTTTGCATTCCAGAGAGTTTGTGCGAAAAGGGTCGCAGAGGATTTTTCACCATCAAAATCATAGTATCGAAACCAGTCAGGCATGATCGAAGTTAGTGTCACATCAGAAAAATTTGACACTTCACCGTAATGGTGTCCGGTATATTTTCGAAGTTCTGCGCCTACGTCAAAGCGGAAATCTGTCATCTCTATTGTTATCATTGGGGTCGTGCCGAAATATTGGTTAGTGATCCATTTTCGACGAAGAAGATCGGTGCTCATCGCCGACTCGTCCTCATCAGTCCATGTATCGTTAATATCCAAATTATACGAGTAAAAATCAACGCTGGATTTAGCCACTTCGTAAAATCCGCTACCGGTAACCAGATAGGCTGTGTTTCGGAATACCAAGTTTTTTCTGATGGGATAAAACGAGTTCAGAGAATAGATCTGTTGTAAAAAATCATCAGTGAATGGGGTGGTCCATCCCATTTTGCCAGTGCGTTTGATACGATCATCAACCATATCGCGAGAGATACCATCCCACTGTAAACGACTGACTTCTTTGCCGATAAGAGCGCGGAACTGGTGAGTGATTTTACCAGATTGATATTCTATCCCTCCAAAGAATGACTGTTGATCAGATTGGGAATCATCTCGGTAACCGTCTGATTGAAGCAGGGTAAATCGGCTCGTAAAATGGACTTTACTATCCAGCATCTCATTTGAAAAATATTGTGCCCGGTACTTGCGTGTATTATAAGCACCGATGCTTGAAGAAACGGCAAACTGCTCTCGGTGATGTGTAATTTGAGTCACCACATTCACTGAACCTCCGAACGCCGCCGCACCATACAAGCTGTTCCCGATACCGCGCTGGATTTCCACAACCGACGCATCGCTTAAAATATCTCCATGATCCACCCAATATACTTGATGACTCTCATTATCGTTCAGAGAAACACCATCCAGCATGACGGCTATCCGGCTCTGATCAAAACCGCGGATGGAAAGATAAGAGTATCCCGTGCCATTTCCTGATTCGCTATACGCATAAATACCGGGTTCGGATGATAGGACCATAGGGGCATCCTCTGTTGAGTAGCGAAGTGATATTTCATCCGGGGTAACGATCGAAAAAGAAACCGGTGTAACGCCTTCTATGGTTCTGGTGGCGGAGATGGTTATATCAGGCAGATTAATTCGTCGGGGGTTCATTTCGATGATAATGTTCACTCCAGGACCGATATACTTTACAGGTTCGTAACCGATGTGAGTAAAAGTTATCATGACTTCGTCCTCGGATGTTACAAGACTAAACTGACCATTTGTGTTGGTCATCGAGCCTGTATTGTCATCAAGGACAACATTTACATGACTGATGGGAAGTCCGGTGATTTTATCGAGGACTCTACCATTAGGTGAAGGCCCACCCCATAAAAAAGGAACAATAAAAAAAAGAATAAATATCCGGAAAGATAGATTTTGAAGCATTTTGTTTTCCTCCGCTAGCATCATCTAGATCAGGTTCAAGGGTATGTTCTCAGACATTCATCATGTTGCAGTTTCTGTTTTTACTGCATGAATGACACCCCTAACAGACGTGAAAAATTACGGATACTGAATATGAATACACAAAAGGCTTTCCAACTCTCCGACATTCAGATTAATGTCACCTGAACATCAATGCATATCTCCTGAAAATCATTGCCTGATATTCATAAGATTCAGTGTAATTTTAACTGCAACAAAGAAAATCAATTTGGTGCCTTCAATACAGAATATAAACTCATATAAAAATTTTAAAATGAACATTCGAACAACCATAATTTTATGTTATTTAATCTTCTTTTTGCCAGTGCTGGTATTGGGACAACCCAATTCAGATACAACATCAAAAGCGGGACTGAAGCGTGAGATCAAAAGATCTGCACCTTCTGAAGATGCTTTTATGGCAGTTCAGAAGCTAGCGAAACCTTACCTCCTGGAAGGTGACTGGTATGCCGCCATTGCCATTTTTGATGAGTATAAACATCTGTTCCCAAAGATGTCTCATCGGTTTGAGAAAATCAATAACTTATTGAGTATGGAAGACGAGGGCTGGATCGTAGAAGTGATGAATGATCGTGTTAATAGCATGCAGTTTAACGAATTTAGTCCGGTTCCATCTTTTGACGGGCAATTTCTCTACTTTGCCAGTGATCGAACTCAGACCGGTTATGGTAAAGAAGATGTTTTTGTCTCCCAGTTGATCAATGGTTCATGGGCGCCTGCGAAAAATATTAATGGTTACATCAATACCGCATCATCCGAAGCGCCATCGTCGGTGAGTATCGACGGGACACAATTGATCCTGTTTGGAAATTATGAGGGATCAAAAGGGAGAGGCGATCTGTTTATCTCAGAATTTATTGATACCACATGGACGCCCGTTATCTCATTTCCCACCGGCGTAAATACACGATATTTTGAAGGTGATGGTTTTTATTCTCCTGATGGGAAAGCATTTTTCTTTACATCCGACAGACCTGAAGGTGTGGGGAAATACCACAAACGAGATGAATATTTTCATGGTAGTTATGCAGGGAATTTAGATATTTACGTAATGGTCAGAACTGAATTTGGGACATGGAGCGAGCCTGAAAATCTCGGTTTTCTTGTAAATACACCTTTTTGTGATCAGGATCCTTATATCACACCTGACGGAAATACGCTTTATTTTTCCTCTGAAGGTCACTATGGATTGGGCGGTCTAGATATTTTCAAAAGTCAGCGGATATCTAAAGACAGTTGGACACGTTGGAGCGATCCTGTCAATTTGGGAAAAGATATCAATACAGTTTGGGATGACTCCGGTTATAAATGGGATGCATCCGGTGATTCAGCATTTTTTACAATTGCTGTGAACGGGAAAATGAACATCTACACGATTAAAGATTACAGCTTTTTACTTCCTTTTATTGATCCGGTTCAGGTTTATGGAATGATCACGGGAAAGGATAGCTCTCGAGTCCATGCCGAAATCAATATTACTTATGCAGACTCTGATTCAGTTATTAGCAGCACTTTCACAGATTCACTATTTGGTGTATTCCACGTGCATTTGGATGACAATAATACGTATAGAATATCCGCAAAGAAAGAAGGGTATTCCACGGTAACAAAAACATTGACTTTGGGAGATTATGGCATAGGTGAATCAACTGCACTCGATTTTTCCTTGACACACATTCCAGTGGTCATCCCAAAGGACACAGTTCTTACCATTATAGAAGAAGAACCAGCCGCACTTGATACTGCGTTCATCGAAGTACCGGTTGTGATTCCAGAGTATGAGGTCCCAAACATTTTATTTGAGTTTAGAAAACAAGATATCCAACCTCAACAATTTTTCATTTTGAACAATCTCGTAGAGTTCATGACGAACAATCCTCAAATCAATTTTGAAATTTCTGGATTTACAGATGACGTAGGCACCGACGGTATAAATTCGAAATTATCCCATGACCGGGTTGCTTCTGTTGTGGGGTACATAGTTAATTTAGGCATTTCAGAAGACCGGTTTATCACTCACTACCATGGCAGTCAGAATCCGGTACAACCAAACGACTCCGAGGAAGGACGTCAGCAGAACCGAAGAGTAGAAATCCGGCAGCTCAAAACTCACTGAAGATTAAAACAACAATTAACAATTCCGAATTAGGAATTAGTAGTTTGTTAAAATCTTAAATCCACTTTGGTTATTCGATTTATAAATCGAATAAAAACAATTAACCGATTCTATTCCTAAAGATATCAAATTCAGGTTGATTTATCACTTTAATCATTTGTTGGTGGATATTTCCATTCGTTGCCAATACTCTGAATCCATTTTGGGATAATTTTCCACCACCCCAATCGGATGTTTTTCCACCCGCTTCCCGAAGTATGAATTCACCTGCACAAATATCCCAAGATTGTAGATTGAACTCCCAGAATCCTTCAAACCTGCCTGCAGCCACATAGCATAGGTCAAGTGATGCTGCTCCCAATCGACGAACCCCATGTGAGTTTCGATAAAACAATTTGAATAATTCGTAATTCGTTTCCCATAGTTCGTCTTGCTTGTACGGGAATCCAGTGAGGAGTAGACTCGTTGCTAATTCAGAAGTGTCTGACACTTTTACTCTACTGCCATTTAAATAAGCGCCACCATCCAAATATGCAGAAAAACATTGGTTGAAAACCGGATTAAATACAACACCTGCAACGGTCTGATTTTGGTATTGTACTCCGATAGATACTGCAAATTCTGGAAACTGATGGACGAAATTGGTGGTTCCGTCAAGAGGATCTACCACCCAGTTGATGTGAGAATCAGGGAGAATAACAGAGTTTTCTTCACTGATGATGGAATGATCGGGGAAGCGGTTTTGTATCCTCCGGGTTATCAGATCTTCGGACGCCAGATCGGCTTCCGTCACTAAATCGTTAATCCCGGATTTTCCCCGAATATCTTTGAGCTTCCCCAAATGATCAAGCAAAACTTGACCTGCGGCACGGGCTGTCTCCTCGGCAAAATCAGCAATACTTCTCCAGTCCATCATTTATCTAATGACATGATGTTATCGGTATGTTTCTGTTTCCTACTTTTCTTTATAGACGGGATGATCAATTGAAAAGTAGTTCTTTTGCATTTTTAACAACGACGCTGATAACATGATAATAGCGAACAGGTTCGGGAATGTCATAAATCCCAACGCCGCATCACCAAACGCCCATACGGATTCTAACTCAGCAATAGCGCCTCCGAAAACGAATAATACAAAAATCCAGCGGTAAACCGGAATAGCTTTTGGACCAAAAAGGTAGTCTGCTGACCGGTCACCATAGAATGACCAGCTGATAGCGGTTGAAACGGCAAATAGTAGAACAGAGACCGTTACAATCTTATCTCCATAATTGAAGAGCCAACTGAGCCCTTCTTTGAATGCGAAGGATGTAAGGAGGCTGCTATTTAATAATTCCCCGACGAAATTGGGATCAATTCTATTTACATAAAACTCTGTATGCATCCATGCACCTGTGGTAATGATAACCAGTCCTGTAAGTGTACAGATCACGATAGTGTCGATAAACGGTCCAAGCATCGCAACAGCGCCTTCTCTCACTGCATATTTCGTCTTGGCAGTGGAGTGGGCAATTGCCGCACTACCCTGACCGGCTTCGTTAGAGTACAATCCCCGTTTGATTCCCCATAACATGGTATTCATAAACACCAGGAATGCACCTCCGCCAACACCTGCGATTTCAGCAGGCGGATTGAATGCCATTTGGAAAATGAGAGAAAAACTTTTGCCGATCTCAGGCAAATTGGCAATCAATATCAATCCTGCTGCAGAGACATAAATCAATGCCATAAAGGGAGCCAGGAATCCTGTCACACGACCAATCCGACGAATACCACCAATGATCACCATTCCTACCAATGTGGCCAGAACGACGCCATTGATCACCTGCTGTACGGATAATTCAAATCCCTGCCATAGCATGTGTTTAATAGTAAGGAAGTGTAAGGGGCCCACAATTTGTACGACTTCAGAATAAACCTGGTCTGACACTGTGAACGCCTGAATAGCATTACCAGTAGCAAAAGAACAAATAATTGCAAATGCAGCAAATGCAACTGCCAACCATCGCCATTTCACGCCCATCCCATGTTCTATAGTATACATTGGACCTCCGGCAGTGCTTCCATCCGGGCGTATCTCACGATATTTCAAAGCAAGCGTCGATTCAGCGAATTTTAAAGTAGTTCCAAAGAAAGCCGTGATCCACATCCAGAATATGGCGCCGGGGCCTCCATAATAAATGGCGGTTGCCACACCGGCAATGTTCCCGATACCGACCGTAGCTGATAGGGCAGTGGCAAGAGCGCGAAAATGGTTCAGATCACCTTCATCAGCCGGATCATCATAAATTCCGCGTGTTACTTTTACCCCGTGCCAAAAATATCTTATTTGAGGAAACCCTAATTTGATGGTGGCAAAAATCCCGGTACCCACCAATGCAATGATCATAATAGGGATCGCACTAAGTGGCAGAGATTCTGATGGGAAATTTTTAAAGAATTCAAAATTTCCGGGGAAGGACCACACCGCATCATAAAACGGCATACCCCAGAAGAGTAGTATCAGAAAAATAATTGAGAATGCGATAATACCGGCAGTTGATTTTTTCATGGTAATCCTACATTTGTTGTGAAATAATGGGGCAATTCTAAGCGTTTTGCAGAAGTTTTACCAACTATGAATTCAATTCCCCACGACTCAAAGTATTATGAACTGAATTGATCTTTCCCTGCACAAACGTTTCAATATTTTCTAATGGAAATCATCTGGACTGAGTGCAAAATAGGTATAAATTTCAGCTGGATTTTACTTCAGAATTCACTCAATTTATCATTTTCAGGAACCACATGTCAATTCTTTCTGCTGCCATACTTTTATTTCTGGTGATGGACCCCATGGGGAACATTCCAATATTTGTTTCTACATTGAAAAATACGCCCACAGCCAGGCATCGGCGAATCATCCGCAGGGAATTACTCATTGCATTGTTTGTATTGGTGCTGTTCATGTTCGCGGGGCAATACATTATGCAATTGCTTCAAATTTCAGAAATTCCATTATCAATATCCGGTGGAATTATCCTTTTTATCATTGCTATCCGGATGATCTTCCCAAATCGAATGGGGGATAAACAATACCCCGAGTCTGAAGCTGAACCGCTTATTGTACCTTTAGCCATCCCGCTGATCGCTGGACCCTCAGCCATGGCGTCAGTGATGCTACTCATGAGTCAGGATGCATCCCGATGGATGGATTGGCTCATCGCTCTGATCCTTGCGTGGACGCTTTCAGGGATCATCCTGTTATTATCCGCACCGTTAAGCAAACTTCTGGGTGCCCGTGGACTCATCGCTTTGGAAAGACTCATGGGGATGATCCTTACGACAGTTGCGGTTCAAATGATTTTAACCGGAATCAGTAAGTTTTTAGGGCAAAATTAAATTTTATAAATTGATCTTCGATAGTATTGAATGTCCCAGATGATTTCGAATTCTCAATGCTATCAATAAGTCCTGAAAACGGTATTTTCCCCCTTTCCATTCACGAGGGAAAGGGGCCATGGGATAGGGTGGATTTAAACTCGCACCGATAAAAGCATCGCAGAAAGCGACACCATCGTATTGGTAGTCCCATGTTGAAAAGCCCAATGCTATGGATTGTGAAAGCAATTATTCCTCCCCCTGAATCCCCCTCCAGAGGGGGATAAGTTTCCGGTGGGAGCCTTTTTTCAGGTGAGATGCCTGAAGTACATCAAGAATCCAAATTTCTTAAAATCCCCCTTGTGCAGAAATCCATTATCAAAATACAAAAATCTTCAGATCTAGGTTTTTGGACTCCATCCTCTGCTTGGAAAGAGTGCAGTCCGGTAATTTTTCAAGTGAGGTTTGCATTCCTGCAAGAAATCAGAAATAAGAAGCGATGCGGTTCGTTTCCAAAATGTATTTGTACTCTACTTAAATTCGTGTTTAATAGGTAAGATTTATCAAGCTACACCGCTCACTTTCCTTAATTATTCACCCGCAATTTAAATTTGGATTTTCAGGTCTTTAATCTTGTTTGGTGGAAATCGAATAGGATAAATTTGGCGTCTTGAAAAATATATAATTCGTGTATCAAAACTTCGCACCCATAATCATCTTCGTAACAATAGGGCTTCTTCTTGCAGGCGCTCTATTTATAGTTCAATCCCTAATTTCCCCGAAATTTAATAAGGGAGGCGAGAAGCTTTCCACCTATGAATGCGGGGAAGTCCCCGAGGGATCTGCGTGGATCAAATTCAATATCCGGTTTTATGTAATCGCACTGGTATTTATCATTTTTGATGTGGAAGTGATCTTCCTGTATCCATGGGCGGTTGTTTATAAAAGCCTGGGTCTGGTCGCATTTGTAGAAATGATGATCTTCCTGTTGATCCTCGTTGCAGGATTCGCATACGTCTGGGTGAAGGATGACCTGAACTGGGTGAAATTGAGTGTGAAATACGGAAAAGGACGGTATTCCGAACTGGCTGCGAAAGAAGAATCCTCACCATGAAACTGACACTTCTCGAAAAATTCGATCAGGACAATATCATCATGGGCAAACTGGACGAGTTAATTAACTGGTCCCGGGCAAACTCCCAATGGTATTTTCAATTTGGACTGGCTTGTTGCGCGATTGAAATGATGGCAGCAGCAGCACCTCGCTATGACCTGGAACGGTTTGGCGCCATGCCCAGAGCTACTCCCCGACAATCAGATGTAATGATCGTTGCGGGTACGGTCTCGCTGAAGATGGCAGAACGGGTAAAACGGCTCTATGAACAGATGGCGGATCCTAAATACGTGATCTCTATGGGGAGCTGCTCAAATAGCGGTGGCCCATACTGGCAGTATGGCTATCATGTATTGAAAGGTGTCGATCAAATTATTCCCGTTGATATTTATATACCCGGCTGTCCTCCCAGACCGGAAGCCCTCGTTCAGGGGCTGCTTGAACTACGAGTTAAGATCCGAGAAGAAACACCGTTCCGGAAAACCACGGCAGCGGAATGATTAGTTTTCCACTCCATCAATTAAAATTATTAATCTCAACCCATTATTAAGTCTATGGATTTTGTAAATATTAAAAAAGTGCTTGACGTCAGATGTCCCGATTTAATCGATACGGATGGGGATCGTCCTTCCATTATGGTAAAACCGGAGAATTGGGGAATCGTTTCCAACCTCCTGAAGACCGATCCCGACCTCACTTTTGACAGTCTCATGTGTCTCAGTGGATTTGATCTGGGAGAGGATGACCATCTGGGCGTCGCCTATCATTTCTATTCCATGGACAAACGCCATGATTTAGAAGTCATCATTCGAACCCCGAAGGAGAATCCCAGTATCCCGTCCATTGCCAATATCTGGCGTGCTGCAGACTGGCACGAGCGAGAAGCGTATGATATGTATGGAATCATCTTCGAGGGACATCCGGATTTAAAACGAATACTCCTGCCTGACGACTGGGAGGGATTCCCACTTCGAAAGGACTATGTCCAGGCAGACACCTACCAAGGCATCATCATTAAAAAAGATAAGACGTATTGGAAATGAGTACGAAACCGCATATCGATCAAAGTCTGGTAAAAACCGAAGAGATGGTGTTGAACATGGGTCCACAGCATCCCAGTACTCATGGTGTCTTGCGGTTGAAAATTCATACCGATGGTGAGGTCGTCAGTAAGATAGAACCTATTATCGGATATCTCCACCGGTGTTTCGAGAAACATTGCGAGCATCTTGGATATGAACAGATCGTCCCGTTTACGGATCGATGTGATTACATTGCTTCTATGCACATGAATCACGGGTACGCCTTGGCGATGGAACGACTCATGGGTATTGAGGTGCCACCCCGCGTGGAATACATTCGGGTGATCGTAGGTGAACTACAGAGAATCGCCAGCCATTTGGTCGCACTGGGAACGTTCGGGCTGGATATCGGTGCGATAACACCGTTTACATGGATGATCCGTGACAGAGAGAGAATTCTGGATTTATTCGAAAATTTGTGCGGCGCACGATTACTATACAATTATATTTGGGTGGGAGGTGTTTCTCATGACCTGCCTGAAAAATTCATCCGACGAACCAAAGAATTCATCGACTATTTCACACCCCAGATGGACGAATTCGACCAACTCCTTACCTTTAATAAAATTTTTATTGAACGAACTGCAGATGTGGGGATTTTACCTCCCGATGTTGCCATTAACTATGGTGTAACAGGACCCAGCCTTCGAGGATCCGGGGTGAAATGGGATTTACGAAAAGACGAAGCATACTCTGCGTATCCTGATCTGGAATTTGACATCCCCGTAGGTACCGGAAAAATGGGTAGTGTTGGGGATTGTTGGGATCGATACTGGGTACGAATGTTAGAAATGCGCGAAAGTGTCCGGATTATCGACCAGGCGTTAGAATCCATTCCCGATGGTGATGTGCGTGCCGCTGTACCCAAAAAAGTTCGCCCACCGAAAGGCTCTGTTTATAGCCGATTTGAGACCGCTAGAGGAGAAATCGGGTATTACATCATCAGCGACGGTAAGAATATTCCTGTCCGTTTGAAGATGCGGTCTCCGGCGTTTTGTAATTTATCCGTCATCAGCGAGATTGCTGAAGGCTGGATGATCTCCGATCTTATTGCAATTCTGGGCAGTCTGGATATTGTATTGGGAGAAATTGACCGATGAACGGAATTTGGGCATCTACTCTTGATATACTCACTTCGTATGGCTCGATGATCTCACTTGCCGGCGTAGGCATATTTCTAATAATGGCAGTGAACGCATTAGTCGCTGTGTATTTTGAACGTAAAGTATCTGCATTCATGCAAGACCGACTCGGTCCAATGGAAGTGGGGATTTTCGGATTCAAAGGCGGAAAGAAATTCTGGGGTGGTATTGGACAAACCATTGCTGATACGGTAAAATTACTCACCAAAGAAGATATCCTCCCTGACAGCGCGGATAAAAAACTCATGATCCTGGCGCCATTTATTATTTTCATCGGCGCATTTGTCACATTTATCGGCGTTCCTTTCTCATCTGTCCTGTTAGTATCAAATTTTAACATCGGGATATTCTACATCATCGCCATGAGTTCGGTGGGGGTGGTTGGGATCATTTTAGCGGGATGGGCTTCCAATAATAAATGGTCGCTGTACGGTTCGCTCCGGTCTGCGGCACAGATCATTAGCTATGAAATTCCGGCGGGTTTGTCTCTGATTTTGGTGGTTTTGGTTGCAGGTAGTCTGAACATACACGACATCGTGGGGTGGCAAGCAGATCATCGTTGGTTTATATTCCACTCACCCATGGCATTTTTGGCATTTTTCGTCTATTTTATATCCGGTGTTGCCGAAACCAATCGAACCCCTTTCGATATCCCTGAAGCTGAGTCCGAACTGGTTGCGGGATGGATGACTGAATATTCCGGATTTCGATGGGCGCTGTTTTTTCTGAGTGAATACGCCAACATGCTCATCGTTTGTATTTTGACGGCTGTTGTGTTTTTAGGCGGATGGCTCTCTCCAATGGCGATGTTTAATATTTTTCCTGAATCCTGGCTTATCTTTGATGGGATATGGTGGGGCGCCTTCTGGATCATGTTTAAGGCCATCCTTCTCATCTTTGTGATGATGTGGTTTCGCTGGACATTCCCAAGGCTTCGTGTCGATCAGCTTATGTATCTGTGTTGGAAAGTTCTCATTCCGTTTGCATTAGTGAATCTGGTACTTGTGAGTATTTGGGAGCTGCTATGAGCGAATATTTTGCAAATATCTTTTACGGCTTGAAATCGTTCGCTGAAGGACTACAACTGACTATGCGCCACTTCCGTAATCGGAAGGATCTGGTAGCAACGCTACAATATCCACACGAAAAATGGCCCATTGAAGATCGCCATATCGGATTCCCATTAGAAGAATATAATATCATCCGTTCACGCCTGAACGTAGACATCGATGACTGCATCGGTTGCCTTCAGTGCGAACGAGCCTGCCCGGTAGACTGCATCAAAATTGAAACCATCAAACCGCCTAAAGGGAGTGATTTCGATTGCGGCATCACATCCAATGGAACGAAGATGAAAATGCTGGTAGCAAGATTTTCTATCGATATGACCGAATGCATGTTCTGCAATCTGTGCACCTTCCCGTGTCCGGAAGATTGTATTTACATGGTAGGCGGACCCAATTCTTCAAAGCATGAAATTGAATACGAATACGCCAGCCGTGATCGTGAATCTCTCATCTTTCAATTTGCAAATCCATCTGAAAGTGATGTTCTTGCTGTCGGTGGAGAGAATTACCTCCGCACAAAAGCAGGATTGCCACCACTCGCACCGGAAGTCCCAGTAAAACCTGTTGAGACTGTTTCCACGGCTACTGAAAAACCGACACCAACCGCAGGTGAGCCAGATGTAAAAGTCCTGAACGGTATTACTGATCGGATGGTTCGTGCTACGGCAAAAAAAGCCTTTATGGCTGCTGCTCGTGGAAGTAGTGATCTGGCAACGATCGCCAAATCTATCCAAGCTGCGCTGGAAGAAGCCGGAAAGTTTACAGATGAAGCCAAATCGGTTTTGGATTCTCTGGCAGTGACGCAGACACCAACGCCTGTCACTGTGAATGAGGTTTCTTCTGAAGCTAAACCAGACATTAAAACGCTGAATGTGCTGGAAGATAAAATGGTGCGTGGATTAGCGAAGAAAATTTTCATGGCTGAAAACCGTGGTGGGAAGTCTGCATCAGAGATGGTTGATGCTATCCTGGCCGGATTAAAAGATGCAGATAAACTGACCCCTGAAACGGAAGCCGTCGTTCGTCAACTGGCCCCGGAAGCACCTGTATCCCCACCGAAACCATCTGCACCGGCGACTGATTTTAATGTGAAGGTACTAAACGGGATTGAAGACCGCATGACTCGCGGATTGGCGAAAAAAGCATTCATGGCTGCACAGCGTGAGGGTAAATCTGCAAGTGAGATCATCCAAACTGTTCAGACAGCATTATCCGAAGCGGATAAACTAACTGACGATGTGAAAACATTATTACAATCCATTGGAGGAGATAAGGCATGAGTGAAGTATTTTTCATCCTGATTGCCGCAATCACCATCGCTTCCGCCATTTGGGTGGTTTTTTCGAGTAACCTGATTTATTCAGCGGTGGCACTGCTTTTCACACTTTTTGGTGTGGCTGGTCTCTACGTCTTTTTATATGCCGACTTTATTGCAGCCACGCAGGTAGTCGTCTATGTGGGTGGTATTCTTGTGCTGATCATATTTGGTGTGATGCTCACCAACAAAATTGCAGATAACCGGATTTCTCATTCCAGTCGGCCCAGATTCATGGCTGGTGTTATCAGTTTCTTTATATTCGTGTTGGTCATGACCGTGATTTTTACAACCACATGGCATACAGGCGAGGAGCAGATAGCCACAGCCACTGTAAATACCATCGGGGAAATGATCCTCACCACCTATCTCTTACCTTTTGAAGTCGCCTCTCTGGTTTTACTGGCAGCGCTCATGGGATCTGCGTTATTGTCGAGGAAAAAACATGGATAATCTCACTTCATACCTGGTCATCAGCGGGATATTGTTTTCGTTGGGAATTTTCGGTGTGATGACCCGTCGGAACGGTGTTGCGATCCTCATGGGTATCGAACTGATCCTGAATTCCGCAAGTCTGAATTTCGTGGCGTTTAATCGTTTCGGAGGCATGCTTCGTCTGGATGGTCATGTCTTTAGTATTTTTATTATTGTACTGGCAGCCGCCGAAGCAGCCGTTGCGCTGGCTATCATTATCAACTTATTCAAAAACCTGGAGACCGTAAATGTTGACCAGGCAGACAGCATGAAAGGATAAATGTGAATCCATCTATCATTTTTGCATTATCCATATTATTCTTACCTCTGGTATCGTTTATTTTCCAGATTTTCATCGGATGGCGTATAGGTCGTTCTGCCCATTGGGTATCGCTTATCTGTTTAGGCGGTGTACTCGCATTATCGTTGAGCTTTTTCGCTAATGCCTTCCTTATTGAAGGATACCCTATCCTGGAGGAATCCGTTACGTGGTTTTCTACAGGTGAGTTTACCATCGCTATGGGATTCAACATTGACCGGGTAGCTGCTATCATGCTGGTAGTGGTGTCGCTGATTTCTTTTCTGGTCCATGTGTACTCAACTGAATATTTAAAAGGGGATCCACGGTACAACCGATATTTTGGTTATCTGGGTCTTTTCACATTTTCCATGAACGGAATCGTTCTGGCAGACAATTTGGTAATGATGTATGTTTTCTGGGAATTGGTGGGTTTGAGTTCTTATCTCCTCATCGGGTTCTGGTTCGAAAAGCCATCTGCCGCAGATGCGGGCAAAAAGGCATTCCTTACCAATCGGGTAGGGGACATCGGCATGTTTATCGGTATCATGATATTGTTCTTCCTGTTTGGTACCGTTAATATTGAAGATATCGCGTACGAAGTGAGCCTGGGGATGGCTGATGGTTACATGACATTATTGACCGCAGCCGGTATTCTGGTTTTCATGGGTGCCGTAGGTAAATCGGCACAGTTTCCGCTTCACATCTGGCTACCCGATGCGATGGAAGGTCCCACTCCGGTGAGTGCGCTTATCCATGCAGCGACGATGGTTGCAGCCGGCGTTTACATGGTCGTCCGAATATTTGCATTCCTTACTCCGACTGCATTGCAGTTCATTGCGGTGGTAGGGGCTGTAACCGCACTGATGGCAGCGATTATTGCTATTACTCAAAACGATATCAAACGGGTATTGGCCTACTCAACTGTCAGTCAGTTGGGGTACATGATCATGGCTCTGGGTGTGGGTGCATATCAGGCGGGGTTCTTCCACTTAACGACTCACGCCATGTTCAAAGCATGTTTGTTTTTGGCAAGCGGATCTGTCATCCATGCCATGCACCATGCGCTGCATCACAAAGGCGATCATGACACTGATCCACAGGATATGCGAAATATGGGGGGGTTGAAGTCCAAATTACCGGTTACTTACTGGACAATGCTCATCGCCACACTGGCGCTATCCGGTGTGCCGTTATTCTCCGGATTTCTATCTAAAGATGCAATTCTTGCCGGAACATTAGCCTATTATCACGCCCATCATGGATGGACAATCTTTCTACCCATCGCTGGTTTTGGAGCTGCTGTCATCACTGCCTTTTACATGTTCAGGTTAATTTTTATGACATTTCATGGCGAACCTGTCAAACCGGATGTTCATGCCCATGTTCATGAGAATCCACTGCCCATGACCGCGCCATTAGTGGTCCTGGCTTTTCTGAGCATCGCCATTGTATTCACGCTACCGGGATTAAATCCGATCGTCAATCATGGATGGTTTACTAATCTGGTGACCACAGGTGAAAATTATGCCGGATTAGTGATGGAAGAGACGGTGGAGGGTATCCATCATGCCCATAACGCTGCCATGACCATTTCTCTGATTGTGGCGACGCTGGGTATTCTTTTTGCCACCTTCGTTTACTACTTGAAAAAAGTGGATGCAGACAAGCTGGCAAAAATGATGAACCGGGTGGGATTGTACAATCTGTCTTTCAATAAATTTTACATCGATGAAATTTACGAAGCGGTTCTCTATAAACCCTTTTTCTGGTGGTGCAATGTGTTCTCCAAAATCGACTGGGATTACTACGACCAGAAGTTTATCGATGGTTGGGGCTGGGTCACGATGAAAATATCCGAAGCATCTGGATATTCAGATTACAACTGGCTGGATCAGAAAGTCGTTGACGGATTTGGAAAACTGACACAGTATTTCAGCAAAGAATTAAAACAAACACAGTCGGGTGTCATCCAGAATTATGTTATGGGTGGCGTCTTTGGGCTATTAATTATTCTGATCATTTTTCAATCGATTTGATTGACAAATAAGGAAATAGAAGTAGGATACTTATGAGTTCACATATACTTTCATGGTTAGTGTTTATTCCCATCATTGGAGCGTTGGTATCAATCGTTTATCAGCAAGCTGCCAAGGTGAAGGGACTGGATGCCGAGGTTGTAGCAGGCACCCATAAATGGATTGCTGCCGTTGCTACCGGTATTCAATTGCTGTTCGCCGTGTGGTTGTACACGATGTACGATCCCGCTGGTGGTATTCAGTTTCAGGAAAAATTTTCGTGGATCCCCCAATTCAACATTGATTATTTCCTGGGTGCAGACGGTTTGAGTATGCCCATGATCCTGTTGACGGCGTTACTATCATTTATTGGTGTGGTGTCAAGTTGGAAGATTAAAAAATCGCCTTTCGGATATTTTGCCATGTTCCTGTTATTGGACACTGGGATGATGGGCGTTTTTGTATCGTTGGACTTCTTTCTGTTTTACATTTTCTGGGAAGTGATGCTTCTGCCCATGTATTTCCTCATCGGGATATGGGGAGGACCGCAACGTCAGTATGCCGCTATTAAATTCTTTTTATATACATTATTCGGTTCCGTTTTCATGCTACTGGCTATGTTGGGACTCTATTTCTACGCCGACCCGCATACGTTTAATCTGATCGCCCTGATCCAATCTGCTTCATCGATTGATGCAACGATCTGGGGGATAAATGTTCAAGTGCTCATCTGGGTAGCGCTGTTTATCGGATTCGCCATCAAGGTACCGATTGTCCCGTTCCACACCTGGTTACCACTGGCACATGTTGAAGCGCCAACCGCCATATCGGTCATACTTGCCGGTGTACTTTTGAAGATGGGGACGTACGGACTCCTCCGAATCAATTATCCATTATTCCCGGAACTGGTGTACTGGTTTGCCACCTTCCTTGCTGTATTGGGTGTGATCAATATTATCTGGGGCGCATTGAATGCCATTGCCCAGGTGGATTTGAAAAAGATGGTGGCGTACTCCTCTGTGAGTCACATGGGATATGTACTTTTAGGGATGGCCGCACTGATCTCTGAAAGTCCTGCCGGTGCACAGGCGGGGATCAACGGTGCGTTGATGCAGATGTTCAATCACGGTACCATTACGGCAATGCTCTTTTTACTGGTGGGTGTCCTCTACGATCAAGCCCATCATCGTTATATTTTTTACCCAAAGGATTATCATGATCCCAAACTTGCCGGCCAACCGGGATTTGGCGGACTCGGTGCAAAATTGCCCATCTATTCTGCTTTTGTTGCCTTCGCATTCTTTGCAGGGTTGGGACTTCCAGCTCTATCCGGGTTTATCAGTGAAGTGATGTGTTTCATCGGTGGATTCAGTGTTTTCAGAACGCTGACGATCATCGGTACGCTGGGTATCCTGCTGAACGCCATTTATTTCCTCCGTGCGTATCGTTATGTTTTCATGGGACCACTCAATGAAAAGTATGCCGGGTTGAAGGACATGACAGGAAGAGAAATGTTTACGCTTATCCCATTGGGTATTTTGGTGTTGCTATTTGGTGTATATCCGGCACCGTTGCTGGACATGATCGCACCCACTATGAATGCACTTGTAGATCTGATCCATTCAGCCGGTTCAATAATAGGGATCCAGTAACGTGTCCAACCTGTTGAGCTTGTCTGATTATTTGCCTGAAATGATCCTGTTGGGAGTGATCCTCATCGCTATTGTGATGGATTTAGTCCCTGCAACAAAGCGATTTACCAAAGGATTTATCCTCGTGGGATTGATTCTCGTGGCAGCCTTCCTGTATCAAGGCGATACCTCTGCATCATCCTTATTCATGGGGATGTCCGCACATGATCCGTTTGGTACTTTCTTCAAATGGTTATTCATCATTGCTACGTTTTTCATCGTGCTCATCGCAAAATATGATGACGGTATGGATCAATCCATCGCGGCTGAATTTAATATCCTTCTGCTGATTGTTATGTTTGGACTATTTCTAATGGCGACTGCCACCAATCTGGTGATGGTTTATCTAGCCATTGAGACGGTGAGTATTTCATCGTACATCCTTGCAGGCATGTTACGGAATGATATCAAATCCAATGAGGCGTCTCTCAAATACGTGATCTTCGGTGCGTTTGCGTCCGGTCTCATGCTCTACGGATTTAGCTGGCTGTACGGATTATCCGGTTCTACTGATTTAACGATTCTCCGGGATGTCCTGATGACACAGGAAGGTCCCGTGTTTGTGGTGTACATGTCCATTCTCATGGTATTGGTGGGGATCGGATACAAGCTATCCATGGTGCCATTCCATTACTGGACACCCGATGTGTACGAAGGTGCACCTACTCCGTTGACGGCGTATCTGTCTGTGGCACCCAAAGCAGCAGGACTGGCGCTGATGATTCGCTTTTTCACCATGACATTCACCGATGGCGCAGGTGAGACCGTTGCCAATGTTGACTGGACCGTTCTTATCGCAGTGTTATCTGCCATCACCATGACGGTGGGGAATCTGTTAGCGCTTCGTCAGGAAAATGTGAAACGACTGTTCGCCTTTTCATCCATCGCTCACGCCGGATATATGTTGATGGTCATCCCGGTGATCAGCACGGATTCCAGCGCTGCTATCATGTTTTACCTGGTGCCGTATCTGTTTATGAATCTGGGTGCTTTTTTCATCGCCATTGCGGTGTCAAACCATACGGGTTCTTATGATCTGGCTGGCTGGAAAGGTCTGGGCAAACGAACACCGTTGCTCGCGGCACTGATGGTCATTTTTCTGGTATCTCTCACGGGATTACCGCCTACCGCCGGGTTCATCGGCAAAGTCTATTTATTTTCGGTTCTCATCAAACATCAGCAGTTTTATTGGCTGGCAGTTGTGGCAGTCCTCAACAGTGTCATCGCGCTGTTTTACTATTTCCGTATTGTGAGGGAAATGTATTTCACCGATTCAGATGATACCGAACCCTTACATCCTCATCCCATACTCACCTGGAGTATCATCTCCTGCGTCATCCCCGTTCTGGTATTGGGCTTGTACTGGAGCCCCGTCATCGACTGGGTCACCGCTTCTCTAAAAATGTTCTAAATATTTCAGCTGTAGATTTCTTATTGTTTTTCTATCATATCATATCCCTTCGTCCTCGTAATTTATAACATATTGACGTGTGCTATAAATTTGAACGACATCAGGTAGCAAATGGTGGTACGAGACATAGAACAACAAAACGGACTTGGTCATCTCGAACTTGTAAATCGACCACCAGAATTAAACAATTAAACCCCTTTATATGGAAGTAGGAGCAGTTATGAAAACCTATATTTCAATCATATTAATCACTGGATTGGTGCTAGGTCAGAAAGTGGCCGTCTGGGAGCAAAACCCTGCTGAAGTGCTAACCCATGTGCAACTTCAACGGTCCGAATTACCAAGGGACCTTCTGCTTCAGAATGCAGATGGCTCATTGCAGGAATATGGGCGCTGTGGAACCATCCATCCGGCCCCGGAAAATGCCATCCCAGCTCCAGATCCCAGTGTCTGGTTACCCCTTCAAAATCGGGATCTATTGCGTAATCTGCAGATTCCTGTGGCATTTCATGTCATCCATGCCAGTGATGGGACCGGGATGCTCCCTGAAAGTGCCATATATGATCAGATCACCGTCCTTACTGATGCATACGCATTTATGGGGTTGAGCTTCACTATTTCCAGTATCGACTTTACTGAAAATACATCCTGGTTCTATAATGATCCGGAATACACTTATAAGCCAATTCTGGCCATCAATCCAGCCACAACGCTGAATATTTACACCACTACAGCGCAGGGATATCTGGGCTATGCATATTTCCCCAATAGTTTTGCCGAGGATAGTGCAATGCATGGGGTGGTGCTCCACTGGCAGAGTCTGCCTGGTGTGCATACCTGGAGCTATGATGAGGGTGATACCGGAACCCACGAGGTGGGGCACTATCTGGGACTCTATCACACATTTCAGGATGGATGTACCGCTCCCGGTGATCATGTTGATGATACACCTGCTCAGAATGATGGAGATAATATTTATGACTGTACACCAGCAGATACATGTCCCAGTGATGCCGGTAATGATCCTATTCACAACTATATGAATTATACGGATGATGCTTGTATCTACGAAATTACAAACGGGCAATGGGACCGCATCAATTTTATGATCTCCACCTATCGACCCAATCTGGGAACGAGTGAACTGATTATTGAGGGTTGCACCGATCCAACTGCAATTAATTATAACCCCGATGCCACCTTTGATGACGGTAGTTGTGAATATGAATCTACTCCATCTTTTGGTGATATTAATCTCGATGGTCAAACTAACGTTATCGATGTCGTTTATTTGGTTGACATCATATTAAATGACTTTGATTACAATTCTTCAGGTGATTTCAACAATGATGGTGTAAACAATGTGGTAGATATTGTAGCTCTTGTTGATATAATTCTCAACCCTTTATCAGTTGGATGTACCGACCCAGGTGCTATTAATTATAACCCTGAATCTTATTACGAAGACGGGAGCTGTGAATATGGCGAAGGCACCTGCACCGATGTAGACGGCAACGTCTATGAAACTGTGCAGATCGGTACCCAGCTCTGGATGGCAGAGAACCTGAAAGTGACCCATTACAGAGATGGTACGCCAATCCCCAATATCACGAATAATTCTGAATGGGGAGATCTGTTAACAGGTGCCTATGGCATTTATGAAAATAACCCAACCAATGCCGATACGTACGGTAACCTGTACAACTGGTATGCGGTTGACGATGCCCGGGATGTATGCCCAGAAGGATTTCATGTACCCTCTGATGAAGAATGGATGGAATTAGAAATGGCATTGGGTATGAGCTATTCAGAAGCTCATAATACCGACTATCGGGGAACCAATGAAGGCAGTAAGTTAGCCGGCAATGCTGATTTATGGGCTGCTGGTGCGCTTGAGAACAACAGTGAATTCGGTACATCCGACTTCACCGCCCTTCCGGGTGGTTACCGCTACAGCAGCAGTGGTTTCTACAAAGGTATGGGTGACTACGGTTACTTCTGGTCTTCTACGGCCTACAATAGTAGCAACGCCTGGTACCGGTACTTGTATTACTACTATTCAAATGTGAACCGGAACACCAACGATAAGCGAAACGGGTTTTCGATTCGTTGCGCAGGGAATTAGGCTATCCCGACGTTTCAGTCGGGATGAGACGACCTGCTGACTATAACCAAGGAGTCTCATTTGACTATTTATACCGTCGAAGACGGGATCGGAAATATATAAAATATGGGGAACAGATTATTGACTTACAAAATTATTGAAAACTTGGTAAGTATCAATTCAAAAAAATGAAATCTAATCCCAAAGGGATGATCGAAAATAGCCCAGAATTTCAATTCCGGGTTTTGATCGTAAAGCTAATTGAGTCCCATGGGGATGAAAGATAATACGATGGGGTTTATATTCGCAGGATGAGACTTTCCAAGTCTGGATGTGAAAACCACCGATAGCATCACTTTAAGCGATACCATCGTTCATCATCTACGCTATAGTATTGGTTGCTCCGTGCATATCGTCCAATACTATCGATACTGGTTATTTGTCAATTCACCAATAGCATCATTCACCATTGTATTGGTTACCCTGAGTAAAATTGTCCAATGCTATGGATTGGCAACACATTGATTCCTCCCCCTGGCCCCCTCCGGCGGGGGATAGAACTTTGCCAAAGTATCGATCACTGCAATTTTTGGAAATGGACTCCATCCTCTGTGTGGATGGGTTTGAGGTAAGTCATGCACTCATGGAAAGAGTGCAGTCCGGAGTTTTTGATTTATGAGCATGTTGTTTTATTCAAATTTCATTGCCTAATTTTACAATCTTGATCAAGTCAATCCTTAAAACACGATAAAACTATCCAAAATAATCGAAAGTAGATATTGGACGCACTTTGTAAATTTCGGTTCTAATTTTTCACATCATTTTTGACAATTAAAAATACCGATGGTAAGGTCATATGGGTGATCCATATTTCTTACAGTCGTGGACAATGGAAACTCGGTATTCAAAAATAAGATAAACGCATAGGAAATACATTTCATATGGGTGATTTTTGTATCAAAAAAGGTCATGACCTTAAACTGATAGGCAAGCCTGAAAAGTCGATGGGGGACGCTCCGGTTTCAGAAGTGTTGAACGTATCTCCCGGTGATTTCAAGGGTATTGTCCCCAAACTTCTGGTGAAGGAAGGGGACATCGTAAAAACAGGTACTCCGCTGTTCAGGAGTAAATTTTATCCGGACATGGTTTATGGTTCGCCAGGTAGCGGCACCGTGAGTCAGATCCGAATTGGTGAACGTCGAAAGCTTCAGGATATCAGCATCCAGCTATCGTCAGCAGACGAAAGTCTGCCATTGCAGGCATACACCGCAGAACAAATCGGTAAACTTTCCGCAGACGATATTAAGAGTCATATGCTGAAAACCGGACTGTGGTTTATGGTTCGGCAGCGTCCTTTTTCAAAAGTGGCGAATCCTGACTCAGCGCCTAAATCCATTTTCATTTCTGCAATGGGTACGGCACCGTTCTCACCAGACGCAGAATTTGTGCTGGAGAAGAATTCAGGCGGGTTTCAAACGGGATTGTCCATTCTAAAGAAATTGACCTCCGGTTCAGTGAATCTGGTCATAGGGAAAGGCACCAAATTACCGACACTCACCGACGCTAAAGATGCGACCATTCATCGGTTTTCCGGTCCTCACCCCGCAGGCAATGTGGGCATTCACATCCATCACATTGATCCCATCAAAAACAAAGACGATATCGTCTGGTATGTGGATCCCCAGGATGTGGCAGCCATCGGAAACCTTTTCAATACCGGAAACTTCCCAAAATACAAAGTAATCACCGTGGGTGGTAGTGGCGTAACCAATCGTCATTATTTGAAAATCCGACGTGGAGCCCTGGTGAAAGACATCTTAAAATCCAATCAGATCGCTGATGATGTTCGGGTCATTTCCGGAGACGTATTGTCAGGGGTGAAAACCAAACCTGATCGGGCTATTGGCTACTACCATAACATGTTATCCGTCATCCCTGAAGGCAGGAAACGATACTTTTTGGGGTGGATCATGCCGGGACTCAAGCGATACTCATTATCAGGATCATTCCTGTCAGGCCTCATGGGTAAACAAGAAACAGAGATGACAACCGCAGTCAACGGCAGCCTCAGAGCGATTATTCCATTTGGTCAGGTCGAATCCGTACTGCCGATGGATATCATGCCCACGTTTCTGTTGAAATCGATCCTTGCTCGTGATATCGAAGAAATGGAAAAACTGGGTATCTATGAATGTGACCCGGAAGATTTCAGCTTATGTGCGTTTTCAGATGTATCCAAAATGGAGATCACCGAAATCATTCGCGAAGGACTGGAATTTATGGAGGCGGAGGGATAAAATATGAAAATGTTGAGAAATTTCCTGGATCGAATGCATCCCAAATTTAAAAACGGGACCAAGCTGGAGAAATACTATCCGCTGTTTGAAATGGCAGATACATTTATGTTCACTCCTGATGATGTGACGAAGTCCGGACCTCATGTTCGGGATGCCGTTGATTTGAAACGTGCCATGATCGTTGTGGTTTTGGCGTTGTTACCTACTTTCTTTTTTGGTCTCTTCAATATTGGATATCAGGAGGATGCAACCCGAACGATCCTTCAGAATTTCATGGTGGGACTAAAAATTACACTCCCCATTTTGATCGTCGCGTATGGCGTCGGTGGATTCTGGGAAGTGGTCTTCGCTATCGTTCGAAAACACGAGATCAATGAAGGATTTCTGGTCACCGGGTTTTTAATCCCGCTGATCGTACCTCCCACGATACCTCTGTGGATGGTGGCAGTGGCAACTAGTTTTGGTGTCGTCATCGGAAAAGAAATTTTCGGCGGAACCGGATTTAATATCTTTAATCCTGCATTGGTGGCGAGAGCGTTTTTGTTCTTCGCATACCCGGGCGCAATTTCAGGCGACAGTGTATGGACCGTAGTGGATGGCGTATCCAAAGCCACTCCTTTGGCTGTGGCTGCATCTGGAGTAAACACCAGCGCCATCGATCTGTTAGTGAGAAGTAACTTCTCCTGGCTTGATATGTTTTATGGGTTCATCCCCGGCTCCATCGGAGAAACCTCTACCCTTGCCATTCTCATCGGAGCCGTCATTCTGCTGGTCACTCGAATTGCCAGTTGGAGAATCATTACCGGCGTGATGATCGGGATGGTAGGGATCGCATTACTCACAAACCTCCTTGCAGCCGCAAGTAGTAACCCCATGCTGGCGCTGACGCCTCACTATCATCTGGTGATGGGTGGTTTTGCCTTCGGAATGGTATTCATGGCAACTGACCCGGTTTCTGCGGCACAATCGAATGCAGGTCGTTGGATTTACGGTATCATGATCGGCGGACTTGCAGTCATGATCCGATCGGTTAATCCAGCCTTCCCTGAAGGAATGATGCTTGCTATTTTACTCGGAAACGCATTTTCACCCATGATCGATTACATGGTGCTCCGTAGACACATTAAGAGGAGGCAACAACGTCATGCATAGTAATGCATATACTTATCGTTTCGTTATTATCGTCACCGGTTTAGCTGCCTTTCTATTGGCATTGGCTTCAACGGGATTGAAAGACCGGCAGGATTTTAATCGATTACTCGACACGAAAAAGAATGTCCTGAAATCTGTGGGTGAGTACGAATCAGTCATGACTCCACAAGCCGTTGAAGAAGCCTACACTCAATTTATCAGTGAAAAGTTTTTAGATGACACCGGAAAGATCACCGATACTGATGTGGGTCTTCCCCTTTTTGAATATCGTAAAGATGGAAAAGTTGAAGGGTACATTTTACCCGTTTCAGGGAAAGGACTATGGTCCACCATTAAGGGATTTTTTGCCGTCGGTACCGATAGAAATACCGTATTGGGAATCACATTTTATGAACATGGCGAAACACCCGGTTTGGGCGGTGAGATCGAAAAGGATTGGTTCACAAGTCAGTTTGCCGGAAAGAAGATATTCACGTCGAAGAACGATCTGGTATCCATCACCATCGCAAAAGGAAAATCAACCATCGTTGATGAATATCATGTGGATGGGGTCAGTGGCGCTACACTCACCACCAAAGGAGTAAATGACTTTTTATTACGGGATTTGAAGAAATATGAAAAATTCCTCACACGAAGCGTTCAGGGATAGGGGAGGTAAATATGGCAAATAAATCATTACCTATTTTTACTGATCCTCTGAACCAGAATAATCCCATTACCAAACAGGTTTTGGGTGTCTGTTCTGCCCTCGCAGTGACAGTTAAATTGGATACCGCAGTCGTCATGACATTGGCATTGATCTCTGTGCTGGTTTTTTCGAATATGATCATTTCCGCATTGAGAAACTATATCCCCTCAAAAATCCGAATCATCGTCATGCTGACAGTCATCGCATCATTGGTCATCCTGGCGGATCAGGTTTTAAAAGCGTTCTTGTTTGATATTAGCAAACAGCTCTCTGTGTTTGTGGGGCTGATCATCACAAACTGCATCGTAATGGGGCGAGCCGAAGCGTTTGCCATGCAAAATGATGTAAAATCATCCGCACTCGACGGACTTGGAAACGGGCTGGGTTACGGCATCATTTTGATATTGGTGTCCACCTTCCGTGAGATATTGGGAAGTGGGTCATTTTTTGGCTTAAAGGTTGTTCCACAATTCATGTATGATCTGGGATATGTGAACAATGGACTTATGCTGCTGGCACCGGGCGCTTTCATTGTGCTGGGGCTCATCATCTGGGTACAGCGTACCATCATCGGATATAGGGAGGATTGATCATGGAAATGTTATCACATTATCTCAGCATTGCGGCTCAATCCATATTTGTACAGAATATTCTGTTATCATCCTTTTTGGGGATGTGTTCATTTCTGGCCATCTCAAAAAAGGTGGAAACTTCTTTTGGATTGGGACTTGCAGTCATTTTCGTCAACGGTATCACAGTTCCCATGAACTGGCTTATCCAAAAATATCTGCTTGAAGAAGGTGCGCTATCATGGACAGGATTGACTTCATTGGCGAATGTGGACCTTAGCTTTCTGACGTTTATCACGTTTATAGCCACCATTGCTGCCATGGTTCAACTAGTGGAAATGGTGTTGGATAAATTTAGCCCCACGCTTTATCAGGCACTGGGAATATTTCTCCCGTTGATCGCGGTGAATTGCGCAATTTTGGGATCATCATTGTTCATGGTGGAACGGAGTTACAATTTCCCCGAATCTGTGGTTTATGGAATCAGTGCAGGATTTGGATTTTTCCTCGCCATTACTACGATGGCATCCATCAGGTACAAGTTGAAGTATTCAAATGTCCCAGCGGGATTAAAAGGGCTGGGTATCGCTATGATCCTCACAGGACTGATATCCATGGCGTACATGTCGTTTTCCGGAATTAATTTATAAGAGAGTTTCAATGATCGTTATCACAAGTATAATTGTATTTGTCGGAATAATTATTCTATTAGTATCCGTTTTGAATATTGCGGAGAAGCGTCTGCTTCCTCAAGGTGAAGTAAAAATTCTGATTAACGGAGACGATGAAAAATCACCTATCGTTAAACCGGGCAGTAATCTTCTCACCGCAATGGCATCCAACAAGATCTTTTTGCCATCCGCATGTGGAGGCGGGGGAACCTGTGGAATGTGTACCTGTCAGATCCTCTCAGGTGGCGGACAGATACTACCCACCGAATTAAGTCACATTTCCAGAGCAAAGGCCAAAGATAATTGGAGACTTGCCTGCCAGGTGAAAATCCGTGAAGCTATGGAAGTAAAGATTCCTGACGAGATATTCAATATCCAGAAATGGGAATGCACTGTACGATCGAATCAGAACGTTGCCACATTCATTAAAGAATTAGTCCTTGAGCTACCTGCTGGCGAAGAACTGAATTTCCAATCCGGTGGATATATCCAAATTGATATTCCCGAGTACGACATTCACTTTAACACTATGGCGGTTGAAGATGAATATCGTGGAGATTGGGATAAATTCCATTTATTTGACCTTCATCACAAAAATGAAGAACCAATTTTTAGAGCATATTCAATGGCCAGTCATCCGGCTGAGGGAAATATTGTCATGCTGAATGTTCGAATAGCAACACCTCCTCCGAAACTCTGGAAAGAAGTTCCTCCGGGTATATCGTCTACTTATATTTTTAATCTGAAACCTGGCGACAAAGTAATCATTTCAGGACCATATGGTGAGTTCTTCCTGAAAGATACACAACGAGAGATTGTTTTTGTTGGTGGCGGTGCTGGCATGGCGCCTATGCGATCTCATCTCTTTCATCTGTTTAAAACAGAAAGAACGACGAGAAAAGTATCGTTCTGGTATGGTGCACGATCTATGAGAGAAATGTTCTATCATGAACAATTTTTGGAAATCGCCAAGGAGTTTCCGAATTTCAGCTATAATGTTGCACTCTCTGAACCTATGCCTGAGGATAACTGGGCTGGTCCAACCGGATTTATTCATCAGGTGCTTCATGATAACTATTTAAAAGATCATGAAGACCCAACAGAAATTGAATTTTATATGTGTGGTCCGCCAATGATGATCGATGCTGCAGACAATATGATTTATAACCTAGGTGTGGATGCTGATAATATCATGTATGATAAGTTTTAACATCTAACCATGACGCAGTTGTTTTTTCAAAAGAAAGTTCGGTGGATATCGGGCTTTCTTTTTTTTCTGATTGTTTTTACATCCTGTTCAGAACATGAGAAAGAATCGACGATCACCGGAACCACGATGGGAACCACATATTCGGTTAAAATCCGGTTTGATGAATCACCCACCATATCTGCTACTTCCATAAAGAATAAAATTGACTCAACGCTGATGATTCTTAATCAACAGGTTTCAACGTACATTCCTTCCAGCGAAATTTCAAGATTCAATGCTCTGTCCGCAGGTGAATGGTTTGAAATTTCCCACCATTTTCAGGCAATAGTAGAGCAGGCTCTTGATGTTTTTACAATTTCAGGAGGTGCATTTGATATAACGGTACATCCACTCGTCAGATTATGGGGATTTGGAATAGATGGGGGGATTTGGGAACCACCTTCTGAATCGGACATCCGCCATGCGATGAATACAATTGGCAGCAAATATCTGACATTATCAGGAAACCAGATAAAGAAGGATATCCCGGGGCTTGAGTTAGATCTAAGTGCAATTGCAAAAGGATATGGCGTTGATTTGATTTCCCAACTTTTATTGGATTTAAAATTTAATGATTACATGGTTGAGATTGGTGGAGAAGTCCGCTGCCAAAATGGAAATGCTAATAATTCCTGGAGGATCGGTATTGAAATCCCCGCAGACCAACAACAGACCTCTGAAGGGTTCGCAGGTGTCATACATTTAGATGATCTTGCTATGGCGACTTCAGGGAACTACCGGAACTATTTTATACACGAAGGTCATCGCTATTCACATACCATCAATCCGAAAACCGGGAAGCCCGTTGACCATACACTGGCCAGTGCAACAATCATCACATCTACATGCATGAATGCCGATGCACTTGCAACTGCTGTGATGGTACTTGGAGCAATTGATGGATTAGAACTTATTGAATCTCTGGACGGAGTAGAGTGTTTTCTTATTGAAGAAAATATCGATGGAAGCACCATCACTCATTCCAGTGATGGATTTGGAAAATTTATTGAATGACGGTTTTATTTTCGCATTGACGGTGTGCAGCACCAGAACAGGCACAGTTTTCACTTGTGCCACCGCAGGAACCTTTGAGTTCGTTCTTGGAGTAGAGACTTCCGATTGTCAGAATAACCGCTGCAAAAATAAAAACCAGGACTGATAAAACGATGGTTGCCATTGATGGTAATTTACAGAAATTTGCAGCCATTACACATTGAGTTAAATGAACATTACTAGAGGAAAAGTACGGATGAATTTTTGGAAAGTCGTGACCGTTATCATCACGTTGTTAGTATTAACAAATCTTCCCTTCGCCGCGGAACCGCAACATGAAGACCATTCGCCTCCTGTAAAACAGGAGCAGGTGGATCAACATGCAGGATCACATGAAGATACAGGTAACCATTCAGAATCTCATGCGCCTCATCTGAATGGCAGCACAGTTAATATTTTGTGGATCATACCCTTTCTCGGGATTCTATTATCCATTGCCGTATTACCGTTGACTGCACCTTCATTCTGGCATCATCATTATGGCAAGGTTTCTCTTTTTTGGGGAAGTACCTTTATTATCCTTTTTGGATTCCATTATGGTCTGGACATGGCAGAGTTTTATCTGTTAGAGGTGTACTTAAGTGAGTTTATCCCGTTTATCGTTTTGCTTCTTTCCTTGTTCACGGTTGCAGGTGGCGTTCGTCTTACAGGCTCGTTGCGTGGAAGCCCCGCCGTCAATACGCTTATACTGCTGATAGGTACCGTTCTTGCATCATGGATGGGGACAACAGGAGCTGCGATGCTGCTCATACGTCCCATCATTCGGGCAAATGCATGGCGGAAGAAGCAAGTGCACATCATTGTATTTTTTATTTTTTTGGTGGCAAATATTGGAGGATCATTAACTCCGTTGGGAGATCCACCACTATTCCTCGGCTTTCTGAAAGGAGTAAGCTTTTTCTGGACCACAACGCACATGTTTCTTCCGATGTTGACCGTATCCGTTATCCTCCTCATTCTGTTCTACATCATCGATACAGTATTGTATAAAAAAGAGAAACCAGTCCCGGATGATGGGACAAAAACACCTCTTCGACTGGAAGGGAAAGCAAATCTTTTACTGTTACCACTTGTCGTGGGTGCAGTATTGATCAGTGGAATTTGGCATCCAGATCCTACAAATCCAAATGATTGGGCCATATCTGCGTGGGGGACGTGCATGATGACAAAAGGTGTTCTTGCGCAGGTTATCCTGCTTCTATTGATCGCTGTCATTTCATGGAAGATAACCCCACAATCTGTCAGACATGGGAACGGATTTACCTGGGAACCCATCCTAGAGGTAGCCAAATTATTTGCCACAATCTTTATCACTATGGTACCGGCTATTGCAATTTTAAAAGCCGGGAGTGATGGCGCTTTAAAATTTGTAATTGATATGGTTAAAAATCCTGAAACAGGTGAATTCGTCAATAGAAGTTTTTTTTGGGCGACCGGAATACTTTCCAGCTTTCTGGATAACGCGCCTACTTACGTAGTATTTTTCAACACTGCCGGAGGCGATGCTCAACAATTGATGACTACCTTTTCTGGTACTTTACTGGCGATTTCAGCTGGCGCTGTATTTATGGGCGCAAATACGTATATCGGGAATGCTCCAAACTTTATGGTTAAGTCCATTGCAGAAGAGAACCACATAAAAATGCCCAGTTTCTTCGGATATATGGCATGGTCCATGTGTATTTTAATTCCGATATTTCTTGTCGTAAGTTTCATTTTCTTTTAATAAAGGATTAAGGAGAATCACTTTGTTTAATCACATTTTAATAGCAACAGATATGAGTCCAAAAGCAATATCGGCTACCAAAAAAGCAGTCCAATTGGCTCATCAGTTTAATTCAAGAATTACGTTACTGAACATCCATGAAGAGTTCATGTCCGATGAAGAGATGCAGATGCTGCGAGTAAGTGTCAATAAAATGAAGGAAGAATTTCATAAAATTGCAGATGCTGCAAAAAGTGAAATGAAGAGAATAATTCATGAACTTCACGCCGATGATATTCAGGTTGAATTTTTATTAAGAAAAGGGAAACCGCCAAAAACAATTTGCACTGTTGCTGTTGAATTGGGTGCAGATCTCATCGTACTTGGTACAAATGGCCGCGATAATATTCATGATTATATTTTAGGAACAACTTCAGAATATGTTGTGAGACATTCAAAACTTCCTGTACTGGTTATACCCGGATCATAATCCGTAAATCCTGACTCTTTTTTGTTTGAAGGTTGTAATTCATTCAAAAATTAGTAAATTAATCCGCTTAAACGGAATTTGATATGTCAAGTACTCGATTATTTATCCTATTTATTTTATTAATTCTATCACCGTTATTCACACAAATGAAAGACGGCGAACATATAGAATATTATAAAAATGGAAACATCAAACACCGTGCTGATATAAAAGATGGAAAGATAAATGGTTTGTTTGTGTGGTACTACGAAAATGGCAATAAGAAAATTGAACAATACTATTCCAACGGAATTGAACATGGCGCTTACATAACCTACTTCGAAAAAGGTGGGATCAGGAAAAAAGAGAATTATTTCCATGGAGAAAAAGACGGACAATTTCAGTATTATTTTCCTAATGGTATCTGTAAAACTGAATTTCAATTTAAAGAAGGCCAAGAACATGGTCCATTCCAAGAATGGGATGAAAACGGAACATTAATTAAAGAAGGATTCTATTTATCCGGGAAGCATGATAAGAAATGGAATTCATACTATCCGTCAGGGATGATAAAATCTGAAGAATTCTATGTTGAGGGCATCCCTGAAGGTCAATGGGAAAGCTACTGGGAAGGCAATAGAATTAAATCAATCGAAAATTATGACCAGGGCTTAAGAGATGGGAAATGGGAAGCTTATTTTGAAAATGGGTCTGTCGAATTTATTCAATATTTTCAGGATGGTCAACCAGATGGAACATGGATTAGTTATTACGTTAACGGAAAAGAAAGATTAAGAAAAAGTTATAAATATGGAGTACCCGACGGCTTGTGGATTGAATATTATGCTACAGGTTCAGTCAAGAAAGATGGGTATTATAAAAATGGTGAAAAAACCGGCGTTTGGAAAGAATATGATGAAAAAGGGAAATCCATCCGAAATTAATTTTAATAATTAACTTGAGTTAAGAGAATAAATTATGAATAGACCACTTGATCAATCATTTATAAATGCAAAAAATCTGTTAAATAGTTCATCGGATATGATCATTGCAGTTGATAGTGACCGTAAAATAATAGAGTTTAATGCTGCCGCGGAGCAATCTTTTGGTTATACTCGTGATGAAGTTATCGGGAAGCATGTTGATATGCTCTATGCGGAACCAACATACGGTAATAGTATTCATCAAAAAACAATTGAAAGAGGACATACCAGTCAGGAAATAATTAATCTAAACAAAGATGGTGAGGTATTTACCAGCTATCTTTCCACATCAATAATAAGCGATGCGGATGGTAATAAAATTGGTGTGATGGGTGTCTCCCGAGATATATCGAGCATCAAAAACACCGAAGCACAGCTTCGTGTAAGCCGTGAATACGGTAAGATTCTAATTGATTGTTCAATGGATATGATTATTGCAGTAGACAACAACAGAAAAATTCTTGAATTTAATAAGGCAGCTGTAGATACTTTTGGATATCAACCCGAGGAAGTAATTGGAAAGTCAGTCAATATCTTATATGCTGACCCTGAAGAAGGCAGGACATTGCATAGAAAAACCTCTGTCTCTGGAAAGGTGCTTTCAGAAGTCATATCTCGTAAAAAAAATGGTGATGAATTTTTCAGTTTAATTTCGGCATCTTTGATGCATGATGAAGACGGCGAACAAGTTGGAGTGATGGGAATTTCACGTGATATCACTTCAGAGAAATTAAGTCGCAATATTTTGAAAAAATCTGAAGAAAGACACAGACTCTTATCCATCGAATTAGCTGAAGCCAATATAATGAAAGAGCTTTTGCTGGATGTGATTACTCATGATATGAAAAACACGCTAGGTACATTAAATGGTATGGCAGAACTATTCTTACAAGAATATGGGAACAATGAGTATGCTAGTGTTATCGGACAGTGTACAACAAATTTGATTGATATCATCGAAAATGCATCAATACTAACTCAGGTCACTTTGGGTGAAGAAATAGATAAAAAGAATATTAATCTTAATCAGCTTTTAATGGGTATTTCCAAAGAATTTTTAGTTGCATTGGATTTTAAAAAAATGACTTTGAAAATAGACATAGATTCGGAAATAATTATTTATGCAAATCCAATTATATCGGAAGTTTTTAAAAATTATATCAGCAATGCCATAAAATATGCAAGTGACGGAAAAAGGATTGTCGTATCGGCATTTAAAACTTCCTCTAGTCTTACAGTAGAAGTATGTGATTTCGGTAAAACAATCGAAAAAGAGAATTATGATAGCATATTTAATCGAAAAGTACAACTCGCTGGTACCGGAAAGAATGGTCGCGGACTCGGACTCGCTATCGTTCAAAGAATATCAGATGCTCATTCTGCAAAGGTGGGAGTAATGCCGAATTCACCAACCGGCAATAAGTTTTACATCAAGTTTTCAAAAACTTGATACGGGTTTCATTAATAATATAAATTATATTTAATGGAATTAAATGAATACTATTAAATTACATAATTCAAAATTTTAATTAATTAGATTGATTTCAACAAATTTTAGGACATACAATGACCGAAAGTAAAACCAAACCCATGATCTTGGTTGTAGAAGATGATATTCTCAACCGAAAATTGATGACTTTCTACCTCAGAGAAAAGTTTGAATTGTGTTATGGTGCATCTGTTGCTGAGGCGAAGGAAAGTTTGATACAGAATAATCCGAAAGTAATTTTACTTGATTTATCTCTATTAGGAGGTGAAAACGGGTTAGATCTTTGCGATTATGTCCAAAGTACCGAAAAGTACAAAGATATTCCCATTATAGCTGTAACTGCCCACGCATTTTCAAAAGACCGTCAAATATGCGAAGAAGCTGGCTGCGCTGCTTATCTGTCAAAACCCGTTAAACAAAACGAGCTAATACAAATGATTGAAAAACATTTGAAATGATTCCTCCGCAATCCATTCGTAATATTATGATTTAATAAAATATGGTAGTTACAAATAAAGCATCAATTCTAGTCGTTGAGGACAATGAAGCAAATATGAAGTTCTTGCTTTTTATCCTTAAACGATTAGGACTTTCTTATGAAAAGGCTTATTCCGGAGAAGAAGCTATGGAGATAATAAAGGACCAGGAATTTAGCTGTATGCTGTTTGATATCAATTTAGGAGATGGAATCAGTGGGTTGGAACTTATGGAAATTGTAAGGAAAATTGACAAGTATAAAGATACACCTATTATTGCCGTAACAGCTTATTTCGGCGAGAATTTTGAAACTGAAATATTAGCGAAAGGGTTTACTGACTATCTCGGCAAACCATACGTAATTGATCAACTTAAGAACAAGTTGGAAAAATATCATATTCTTTAGATACCTTCATTTATACAGATTAGCCTCGAACAGCACTCAACATTTTTTCAAATTCCGGTATTAAAACAGATAGTTCATCATACTCTTCATCTCTGGCTGCAAATTCGATTTTTTTACCAATATCCGTAAAATCAGTAAACCCATATCCAGCCCCTGTACCTTTAAGATTATGTCCAAATTTTCGAATTATAGGAAAATCCTTGTTTACGAGGTGCGTAGAAATAATTTCCTTCAATGAAGTATTTAAATATTCCAGATATTCTAAAATCAGTTCCTTGAATTCTGGATCGTTAAACATGTCATATTCCATATAATTCCCTTCCCATCATAAGTATAAATATGGTGTTAAATATCAATCAGATTATCCTTGAGAAGTTATGCATGCTAGCGGAGTGAATAAAATTATTATTTTCTATAAACTTATCCTAATTCCTCATTTTATTACACTTGATGTAATAGTGAACTCATCTTTCAAAAATTAATAAATCATCCTAAATTTCCCTTCCGTTATTAACGGAAGTTTATATGAACAAATAACAAAACCTTGAAGGGTAATTTGTGTCTCTTGTACCTTTACATATACAAAAACTGACTGCTTATAAAGCTGGGAAACCTATTGATGAAGTTAAGCGGGAATTCGGACTTACACACGTTGTAAAACTTGCCTCAAATGAAAATCCGTTAGGACTTTCCGACAATGTTTTGAAGGCAGTGACCAAAGGACTGAACGAATCTCATAGATACCCGGATACTACCGGTTTTGAATTACGATCTTTACTGTCTGAACGGTTTAGGTTGAAAATTAAAAATGTCGTGTTAGGTGCTGGTAGTGAGGGAATAATGTCCAATATAATGAGAACATTTCTCTCTGATCCTGATGAAATCATCGCTGCGGAAAATTCATTTATCGGTTTCAAGGTGTTGGCAAACGCCAGTGGTATAAAAACAAATTGGATACCCATGAAGAATTACCGCTATGATCTTCATGCTATGGTAGATGCGGTTAACGAGCACACTAAAATTATCTATTTGGCAAATCCTGATAATCCGACGGGTACTTATTTTTCAATTGATGAATTTGATGAATTTATGGAACACATACCTCAACGTGTGTTGGTCATTCTGGACGAAGCATATTTTGAATACGCACAAAACATTCCAAACTATCCTGATTCGATGCATTATCGATATGATAACGTAATAACACTGCGGACTTTTTCAAAAGTGTATGGACTTGCTGGTTTTCGCGTAGGATACGGAATTGCGCACGAAGATCTCATCGGGAATTTACTTAAAGTAAAATTACCATTTGAACCATCCGTTCCAGCCCAGATAGCTGCTGTGGCAGCTCTAAAAGATTCCTCTTACTTGGAGGAATCTATCGCTATGAATATAAAAGGGATGAAACAGTTAACGGATTATCTAGCATTGAGTGAAATTCAATTTATTCCATCGGTGGCAAATTTTGTTTCCATCGTTCTTCAGGATGCTGAAACTGCCACATCTATTACAGATACTCTGCTGGAAAGAGGAGCTATTGTAAGGAATTTATCAGGATTTGGATGGCCTGATTGCATTCGTGTTACCATCGGTACCGAAAATGAATTAGATTTTTTTATAGAGCATTTTGAGAAAATTCGAACCAATATAAAACTGGGAGTTTAAGTGGCAATTATTACAACAGAGTGGACGGGGACTGAATATTTTCCTATTAGTGAAATATCCCATGTGGAATTTTTTGTAGGAAATGCAAAACAGGCAGTCCATTTCTATCGTTCTGCTTTTGGATTTCAACCAATAGCCTATTCCGGACCAGAAACCGGAGTGACAGACAAAGTATCTTATGTACTAAAACAAAATAAAATTGTTTTTATTATTACAACGCCGTTAAAATCGATCCATCCTGCGTCAGATTGGTTAAAAAAACACGGTGATGGAGTATATGATATCGCGCTGAAATCGGAAAATGCAATGCAGGCATTTTTCTCGTGTATTGACCGGGGCGCAGAATCCGGTGGTACACGGGTTGATTATAAAGGTCCAGACGGGAAATATGTAAAATACAGTATAAAAGCCTATGGTGATACGATTCATTCGTTTATTCAGGCAAAGGATTACAATGGAATCTGGGCACCTGGATTTGAGTCTGTAAACCTGCCGGATATTTCTTTTGAAGCGCCCAATTTACTCACTATCGATCATATTGTTGGGAATGTGGAGATAAACCGCATGAACGATTGGAAAGAGTACTACGAACGAATATTTGGATTTACAAATTTCGTTGTCTTTGATGAAGATGATATTTCTACAAAATATTCTTCACTTAAAAGCCGGGTTATGCGATCCAAAAATTGGAAGGTAAAATTCCCGATTAACGAACCTGCGAAAGGACTAAAAAAGTCACAAATTCAGGAGTACTTGGATTTTAATGAAGGGGCTGGAGTCCAACATATCGCATTGTTAACAGAAAATATTGTCGAAACCATCTCTGCACTAAGAAGAAACGGTGTTGAATTTCTACACGTGCCAGACACTTATTATGATGAACTCCCTTCAAGAGTTGGGGAGATAAAAGAAAATATCGATGATCTGAAACCTCTGAAAATATTAGTGGACCGAGACGAGGAAGGCTACTTACTTCAATTATTTTCAAAACCAGTTGAAGACCGCCCGACACTGTTTTTTGAGATCATACAAAGAAAAGGATCACGTGGTTTTGGTCAGGGGAATTTTCAGGCGCTATTTGAATCAATAGAAATAGAACAAGCCAGAAGAGGAAATCTGTAAACTAGCGATATAAGGGAAGATATGCCGTTCTATAGACAGCAAGGTAACGTGCCAGCGAAGAGACATACCGTTTTTCGATCTGAATCCAATCAGCTTTATTTTGAAGAATTGGTAAGTCGAGAGGGATTTAACAGTCTCTCTTCGAACATTTACCATCATCAAATGCCATCCGTACTCGTTGGAACAGAGGGATTTACTTCGGTTCAAACAAATTCTCATTCGCTCGGTCATGGGAACCAGCACATTTTCACGGCAAGGTTGAACTCTTCGGGTGATTGCATCTCCGCTAGAAGCCTTTTATTTTATAATGTTGACCTTCTGGTTCATAAAGCTCATGTGGATAGTTCAATGGATTTTTTGTACAGAAATGGGCATTTTGACGAATTAATCTACGTTCAATCTGGGAACGGATCACTCCTAACCAATTTCGGAAATCTGAAATTTTCTTCTGGTGATTATATTGTCATTCCACGAGGTGTGATTTGGAAGATGGAAATTAACGAAAAAACCAAACTTCTTATTGTAGAATCGACAGGAGCAATCGAAACTCCATCTAAATATCGGAATCGATTTGGTCAATTGATGGAACACTCACCATACTGTGAACGCGATATTCGAACCCCTGTCCTTGGAAATCCGATAACTGGACAGGGGAAATATGTGGTAAAAGTGAGATTAACAAATGGAATTCAGGATATGCTTTATGGAGCACATCCTTTTGATGTAGTAGGATGGGACGGCTATTATTATCCGTGGATCATCAATATTCGCGATTTTGAGCCTGTTGTAGGGAGTATCCATCAGCCACCGCCAGTTCATCAGATGTTCCAGGCCGCAGGATTTGTTGTTTGCTCATTTGTCGATAGGTTATTTGATTTTCATCCCAACGCGATTCCAGCACCATACTATCATTCAAACGTGGATTCGGACGAATTAATATTTTACTCAAAAGGTAATTTCATGAGTAGAAAGGGAATTGAAGAAGAATCCATGACCTATCATCCGATGGGACTACCACATGGTCCTCAACCTGGAAAATACGAAGGGTCAATCGGTGTAAAATCTACCGAAGAGAAAGCTGTAATGATCGATACTTTTAAACCATTGCAATTGGCAAGGGATGTTGCAAGTATTTTAGATGAGACCTATCCTGATAGCTGGAATAGTAATTAGGTAATACCATATGTTGCTAATAATATTTTAAAATAATAAACCAAAGACTAATCTGTGAAATCACATACCAATCTCACCATGAGAACCTTTGATCCTGATAAACTCGACCTGCGAACAAACTACCATTTGATGATATCCGGAATTATCCCTCGACCCATTGCGCTTGTTACTACAGTTGATAAAATGGGGAAGGTTAATCTAGCACCATTCTCATTCTATAATGGATTTGGATCAAATCCACCGATTGTAGGTTTCTCTCCGGCATTCAGCGGCAGAACCGGTAAAGCAAAAGATACATTGCTCAACATCCAGGAAACAAAAGAATTCACTATTTCAATGGTGTCCACACCCATGATGGATAAAATGGTGGTCACATCCAAAGAATTTGAAAGAGGAATCGATGAATACGTTGAATCCGGGTTCTCTAAACGTGATTCAGAGGTTGTTCGTCCTCCCGGTGTAATGGAATCTCCATACATTTTAGAATGCAAACTTCAGGACATTATTGAACTGGGCGGGAAACCTGGAAGTGGAAATCTAATTTTGGGTCAAATTGTCCGCTTTCATGTTTCTGAATTGGCATTTGACAGTGAGGATAGAATTTCACCTTACAAATTAGATGCGATTGGCAGGTTGGGATTATCGTGGTATTCACGTGTAAAAAGTGGCATTTTTGAAGTTGATCAGAAACAGAGATTGGGATTTGAAAATCTCCCAGGATTCATCCTTAACAGTTCTATTCTGACGGGTAGCCATCTCAATAGGCTTGCTAGTATTATTGAATTACCAGAGACAGACCATGAATTTATGAAATCCATCTATGGTCAACTGGAAAATGAATTACATACACTTTGTAGAAAATACATCGATGAGGGCGAAATGACAAAAGCATGGCAGGTCGTATATGTGCTGAGAGAAATGCATGAGTGAAATGATGTGGAATCCAAAAGAGGACCGAATATCCGATCTTCAAATTTCAGGTTTTTCACGAAGGATCTGTGATAAATATAATATCCAATTGCCAGATTATCAATCCTTGCATCGTTGGACCGTTGATCATATTTCTGAATTTTGGGAAATGATTTGGCAAGAAAACCAGATTATTCACTCAAGACCTTATACACAGGTAGTTGACGACGAAACAAAAATGCCTGGTGCAAAATGGTTTTCAGGTGCATTATTAAACTTTGGTGAGAACCTTCTTCGTTTTAGAGATGATCAAATTGCGATCATATTTAAAGGAGAGGACAGGGTTGAGAGAAAAATCACTTACAAAGAACTTTATTTATCCGTTGCACAGGCAGCAAAAGCAATGCGTGAAATGGGTATCCAAAAAGGTGATAGAGTAGCTGGATTTCTACCCAATATCCCTGAAACTATTATCGCAATGCTGGCGACTACAAGTATAGGTGCCATTTGGTCATCCTCATCACCGGATTTCGGAATTAATGGTGTTCTCGATAGGTTTACTCAAATTGAGCCAAAGATCATTTTTGCCGCGGATGGATATTTTTATAAGGGAAAAACTTTCGATACCCTTGAAAAATTAAAGTCAATCGTATCAAATCTTCCTTCAGTTCAAAAAGTGGTGATTATCCGTTATGTTAATCAGGGTGTCATCTCCAATATCTCCAACACCCAGACATGGAACGATTTTGTCAATAATTCTGCTACAACAATTGAGTTTGAACAAGTTCCATTTGATCATCCGGTATACATCATGTATTCATCCGGTACCACCGGGAAGCCCAAAAGCATTGTTCATTCCGGTGGAGGAACGCTCCTGCAGCATCTTAAGGAGTTACGTTTACATACCAATATCTCACGTGAGGATACCGTCTTTTATTATACTACCTGCGGATGGATGATGTGGAACTGGCTGGTGTCTTCGTTGGCACTGGGAGCAACGATCGTGTTGTATGATGGAAATCCATTCTATCCGGATGCAACTGCCTTATTAAAGATGGCGGATGATTATCAAGTCACGGTATTTGGGACGAGTGCAAAGTATATCTCCTCATTGGAATCGGAAGGCGTAATTCCGAATGAAATTTATAAATATGACAGGTTGCGAGCCATATTATCTACAGGATCACCCTTATCAGAGGAAAGTTTTGATTTTGTCTATAACTTCTGGAAGCAGGATGTGGTATTAAGTTCGATTTCTGGAGGAACGGATATCGTCTCGTGCTTTGCACTCGGTAATCCTGCATTACCGGTACATCGTGGAGAACTGCAGTGCATCGGTTTGGGTATGGATGTTCAAAGTCTAGATGAAGTTGGAAATCCATTGCAGAACCAAAAGGGCGAATTAGTTTGTAGTAAAGCCTTTCCGTCAATGCCGGTTTACTTTTGGAACGATCCAAATGGAGAAAAATTCCAAAATGCGTACTTCAAACCTTTCCCTGGTCGATGGTGTCATGGTGATTATATTTTGATTAATGAGCATGGGGGAGTCAAGATATTTGGACGATCAGATGCCACGTTGAATCCCGGTGGAGTAAGGATCGGAACCGCAGAAATTTACCGAGTTGTGGAAGGTATATCAGATATTGCAGATTCTGTTGTGGTGGGTCAATCAACGGAGGATGATGAACGAGTTTTACTCTTTGTTAAGCTAAATCCGGAAAGCGTATTAAGCGATGATTTAAAAAAAACGATACGAAGTATGATTCGAAAACAATGTAGTCCGAGGCACGTCCCTGAAGTAATTTATGAAGTTAAAGATATTCCATATACAATCAATGGGAAGAAGGTAGAAATCGCGATTAAAAGAATCCTTAACGGTATGGATGTTACAAACCGGGACGCATTAGTAAATCCCGATTCATTAGAAGAATATCAGAGAATAAGAAATAATATTTGATGCAAAAAAAAGGGCGGGATGACCGCCCTTTTCGATTTCATAATAATAGGTTAAAATCCAAACCATAGTGACGCAGAATAATTAAGTCCGTTAATATTATCCGGTGCCTCACCCTCGATAACATTATTTGATGGCATATTTTTCCAGTCATACTCATATGTTGCAAGATAGCTTACTGAACCACGCAAGCTCAACCAATCTTTAATTTTGTACATCAGACCAATAGACGGCTGAATCGCTAAAAATGCTTGTTGGAAGTTAAAACTGTCTACATTATCAAGATTGGATTGGAAATCATCAAAAGTTGGATTACCGCGAGTTTCAGATATTTCCACTTCAGTGGCTCCACCACCGAACATCATTTCACCTTCCAAAGAAAATGAGGAATCAAGTAACAATCTTTTGGCCAAGGTTGCTCCTCCAAATCCGGATGAAAATCGTAAATATCTTGATCCGTCAGGTACATCTATCCGCTGTTCCTGTGACATACCGGCTCCCATAGCTCCAAGATACCAACCGTTTCCAATAGAGGCAGCACCACGCCCACCAAACATCAATGCACCATCTGCTGCGACTGGAGAAAAGTCTGCACTTGATAAGAAGCCATTCAATTTTCCAAAATCAAAATCAAACAAGAAAACTTCAAGCCCCCAACCACCTGAATCATTTGGAGAACAACAACTCTCCATAGGCGTACATTTTCCTGTTGGTCCACAATTATTGTTCATCAACATCATTTCATGTGGAGCTGAAGGACAATTAAGTTGTGAGCCATCTTCAGAAATAAAAAACATATTCTTTCCATCCTTGCATTTAGAGCTGATGTCAAAGTCATCAAACTGATTCCACTCAAAAAAGTCATCATCATCGTCGTCGTCATTTAATTCTATGGTTCTTATATCTCCATCGTTAATAATAATAATCTTTTTTATGCCATCTTGAAAATCAAATATATTCTCATTTGTATCGTCAATTAACACCTTTATTAGATTGTCATCATCTCCGGAGAGATCAAGTATTCCTGAAATTTTGGCAAGAACTTCTTCATCAATTTGACCCTGTAAAATATCTGAGAGATCCAACATCTCAAATGATTGATCTCCGGTGAGTACCTTACTGATTACTTTTTTCTGAATACCTTCATCGGTTTCTGTGATAATTGTAATATTAATCACGTTCTCACCATCTACTTCTTCAATCTCAACTTGAAGTTGAACATCATCTTTCGATAGGTCAGCGATGATTCCCAGATGAGAATCGTCTGCGTGGATCATTTTTTTCTTCACGATTACTTTTTTTTCAGATTCTCTGCTGGTTTGTGCGATTAAACTGAATGAGATTAATATCATGAATACGAATGGTAATAATTTTCTCATGTAAATCCTTTCATGTTAACTTTGACTAATTGGATTGCTACGATATTTGACTATCAACGAGTAACAACATTAAAGGCTCAAATTATAAATTGTATAAAAAGTTCCTAATAATCATTATCTTATATGGACTAATGCTAAACTTCCCGAGAAGTCAGGAAAATATCTATTTTATCCCTGGGCTAATAAATACTGGTGTGAATCATCTTGCCGTACTGGCAAACTCAGTTACGGGGATATCTCTCGGTGACGAGATAGGTATTTTCGATGAAAACGGACTAATGAATTTCAACAATTGCGACAATGAATTTGGTATGCTTCTGGTTGGTGCAGGTGTTTATAATGGCGACCAATTAGCGATCACTTCAGTTGGATCAGTGGATAACTGCCAACTGAATGGAATTCAAATCCCAGGTTATGTTGATGGGAACAAAATATTGGCGCGAATTTGGAATGCCTTCACTAATACCGAGTATCCCGTTCATTTGTTAATTAGTACAGGTGAAGGTGTCTTTGGTGAATTATTTACAGTTATAGAGGATATCCAATACTTTACGCCACCCTGGAGCGAATACGATTCGGAGACTTCCATGACTATTCAGGTAATGTCAGCAGAGATACAGGGATTTCTACCGGATGTGGGTGATGAAATTGCTGTTTTTGATGGAGATATATGTGTTGGGAGTTTGAAGTATTCTTTAGGATGGGAGCCAGAATTGACGTTCTTGGCTAGTCAAGGCACAACAGATATAGGTGGCTTCATTGCTGGTCATTCTATGAGTTTTAAAATATGGGATGCTACGGACGCATTTGAAGAAAATTTATTTTCACTAGAATTATCTGGTGATCAGGTATTCACTGCTGGTGGCTTTACGCAAATTTCAATCATCGGACTGTCAGCCGAAATACATCCTGTCTATCCAACAGAATTTTCAATTTTAAACACTTATCCCACACCATTTAATTCCAGGGTTAAAGTTGAATACGGAATTAGTCAGATTACAAACCTTAAAATACAAGTATATGACATATTGGGGGAAAAAATCTTAACACTTTCTGAAACCGTAAAACCAGCTGGGTATCACACAGTATCATGGGCTCCAGATCAAGTATCGTCTGGAGTGTATTATATCCATTTTCAAACAGAATATACAACAAAGTCGATCCCTGTGGTTTATTTGAAGTGAACAGTAATCACATTCAAATATTTTTTAATAATCAGATCAAATAACATTAATTCATTCTCCCAATACTAATTGTTACAACTTTAAAAAACCAATAATTCATCTCTTTATCCTAATATTATCGATAATATCAAGGATTATTCACTATGATAAACTCAAAATTTGTACTCATAATTATTTTGTTAACCGGATTATTTGCTAAAATATCAGATCGATTTGAAATTGAGCAGGTAAATCCCACTACTTCAAAAGTTACATTTACTCAGGAATCACTCCAATACAACTCGATAGATGAGTATCAGGAAATTAAATCATCATCCTTTTCCACCACTCATGATGCAGGAATGCCTGAACTACCTGTTCATAATTTTCTTTTCGAGATAGATCCGAATTCAGAAGTTCAAGTCAGCTATACGATTCTCAAATCGCACATAGAATCGGATAAACGCATTCGACCTTATCAATCTGTTATCCTTGGACAATCTATTGATGAACGTTCAGATGTGAGTGCGAACGATGCCTTTTATGTTTCGATGAACATTTATCCACTTGAAAATATGATGGTTTCAGAACCACAGATTATGAGGGACCTCCATGTGGTTTCGGTTAGTTTAATCCCTTTTATCTATTCCCCTCACGATGAAACACTGGAAGTCTTTGATGAAGTTGAGATACTTATAACAACTATCCCTGCAAAAAATGATGATTCTCTGACTCATTCCACGAAATTATCAAAAAGTTTTAAGTCAGTTTATCTAAATTCTGTACTCAACTTTAACGAAACCAGAGAAGAAATTGACACTCCAATAATACTCTACATTTGTGGTGGCAATTCCATGAATTCGCCTTATTTACAATCATTATTTAGTTGGCGGCATCAGCGTGGATACATTGTAAATACGGTACCAACATCAATCACAGGAACGAGTTCGAGCGCGATTAAAAATTATATTCAAGGTCAATATAATAATCCTGATACGCGTCCCGATTTTGTCTGTTTGGTAGGTGATGCAGGAGGAACTTACAATATTCCAACATATAATGAAAATTATTCAGGGTACAATGGCGAGGGAGACCATCCATATACTCAGCTAAGCGGGAATGATCTGTTATCAGATGTTTTCCTGGGCAGATTACCCGTGAGATCAACTTCGGACATAGGTGTTGTTGTTAATAAAATTATTAATTATGAAAAAGGATATGACCTCAGCTCAAACTGGACAGAAAAAGCCGCATTGATTGGAGACCCAAGTAATTCAGGAATATCTTGTGCAATTACAAAGGAATATGTAGCGGATATCATGGAAGAATACGGGATGGAAGATATTCGAATGAAAACATCTGGAGGGAGTTACTACTCCTGGATGCAAACCCAGTTAAACGAAGGGGTTTTATACTTTAATTACCGTGGATATTATGGTGTCAGTGGATTTTCATCGAGTAACATTAACAATGCGAACAATGGATTTAAACTACCCTTCGCAACGGTAATTACATGTGGGACTGGTTCATTTTCTAGCGAAACCGTTGCCCTTTCGGAAAAGTTTATGGTAGCTGGAACTGTCAGTAACCCTAAAGGAGGAATCGCTGCTATCGGTACCGCCACATTGGGAACACACACTCTTTTCAATAACATTGTTGATATGGGCGTTTATCAGGGTCTATTCGTTGAAGGTAATGAGACCGCAGGTGAAGCGTTAGTATCGGGTAAATTTTATTTGTATGCAAATTATCCATCGAATCCAAACAACTTCGTCAGCATTTTTTCGCACTGGAATAATTTGATGGGGGACCCTTCAACGCATTTGTGGACGGATACGCCTGATGATTTGACAGTTACTCATCCTGAAACTCTCAACTGGGGAGAAAATCTGATAGACATATTGGTGGAAACATCTAACGGTGAGCCAGTCAACCATGCCCGTGTGACCCTGCTTAAAGGGTCAGATGAAATTTTTAATAATTCATTCACAGATGAATTCGGTTTCGTTCAGATACCAGTTGAATTTGAATCTGGTGGGGAGATCAGTATTACAGTGACAAAGCGGAATGTGGTCCCCTACATCGGAACCATTCTTATCCCACTTTCAGGTCCCACGTTAACCTTAAATGATCAAGAAATTGCCATCATTGATGATGGAACTTTAGGCACATCCGGGAATGGTGATTCTATATTGAACCCGGGAGAATCATTTATTGTCAGGCTACCTTTATACAATACCGGCACGGAGGCTATCACAGATTTGGATTGTCAGTTATCATTTCAATCAGAATTGATCACAGTCATTAGCGGAAATGCCAATATTCCAAATATACCCGGTGATAACATGGGAATTGCAGATTATTTTTGTGATATTTCGGCTTCTGCAATTGATCATGAAGCGTTGGATGGATCTTTAACAATTAGCACAAGTCTACAGGGATCTTGGCAGTACAGTGTTCCTTTAAATGTGGCGGGAGCGAATCTCATTATAAATGACATCCTTGTAACAGATAATGAATCTGGGTTACTTTCTCCCGGACAAACTGACACTCTATGGATTGCACTGGAAAATATAGGCTCTATCCCATTGACAAATGTTTCTGCGTCATTGAATGTGGATGGGGATATGCTCATTCCAATAGAAAACGACATGTATTGGGAGTACATTGCAGCAGGAGATACAGAATTCTCGTTAAATCCATTAATTCTAGAAGTCAGCGACGACCTAATTAACGGTTCTGTATTGAATTTGAATATTTCAATTATCTCGGATGATGGATATGATCGATCAAAGAATTTTCAAATGATTGCCGGTGTTCAAAGTGTTAACGATCCGCTTGGACCAGATGAGTATGGATATTATATCTACGATTCTGGCGACACGGGGTATGATTTGGCACCCGTTTATAACTGGATCGAAATAGATTCAGATTTGGGAGGGTCAGGGACTCAGTTGTCCATTAATGATGGTGGGAATACCGGTGATTCACAAGTTATAAACCTACCATTTAATTTCAGGTTTTATGGTTTAGATTATACACAGATTACCGTCTGTTCCAATGGCTGGATAGCGTTAGGCTCTTCACCGATGGAGAGTTTTAGGAACTATACTATTCCCGGAGCCGGGGGGCCGTCACCCATGATTGCCGTATTTTGGGATGACTTGAAAACCACAGATGGAGGTGAGATCTACAGCTATTATGATGCCATCCAAGATGCATTTATTATTGAGTGGTCTGCAGTAGAAACATACCAACACGGATCAACAGAATCCTTCCAGGCAATTTTATATAACAACATGGCGCCACCTTTTGGTGATAATGAAATAAAATTACAGTACAAGGATTTCAACAATACAACCAACGGTAATTCCGGGACAACTCACGGTGATTATTGTACAATTGGGACAGAAGATCACACTGCAAATGTGGGATTACAGTACACGTTTAACAATGAGTACCCATTACCCGCAATGCAATTGGAAGACGAAACCGCTCTGTTGATCACAACACAAATCGCACAAACAGTACCGACTCCAGAACTCACTTTAAATCTATCAGAACTTTATTTTGAAGTGAACCTTGATCAACTAACTGAAGATTATGTAACAATCACCAATAGCGGAGAGCCTGGATCGACACTTTATTATGCAGCCGAATTGCTACCCATGCTTTACCCTGGAGGGACGCCTGATAACTTTGGTCATTATTGGTCTGATTCTGCGATTGATCCCTCGGTAGAATATAATTGGATTGATATCAGCGACAACAATTTGATTGTTGAATTCACCCACAATGATGTGAGTTCTAACCCGGTAGATATTGGTTTTGAATTTCCATTCTATGGTGAATTTTACTCTCAATGTATTATCAGTCCAAATGGCTGGATTGGTTTTGGTGAGGATAACGTGGCATGGCAAAACGAATCGATACCATCTGAAAATGCACCAAGACCGGCAATATTTCCATTTTGGGACGATCTAAATCCCATTAATGATGGTAACAGTCCAGATATGGAAGGTACTGTTTATTACCAAAACTTGGGCGAGTATTTTGTAGTTTGGTTTGATCATGTCGCTCATTGGAATGGAGAAATTCAAGGGAATTACAATTTTCAGGCTGTTTTGTATCCCACAGGAGAAATATGGTTTAATTACAGCGATCTGGAAGGGACAATCAATAGGACGACCATCGGCATTCAGAATGGAGATGGTACTGACGGCATCCAAATTGTTGTGGATGACGATTATGTGCAAGAGAGCCTTTCAACCTTCATAAAGCCATCGCCAACCTGGGTAGAACTATACACCGCTACCGGCGATTTATACGGGAACCTTTTGGATTCTGAATCCGAAACTATTACAGTAATGGTTGATTCTGAAGGTCTATTTGCAGGTATGTATTCTTCGTTTTTAAAATTATCTACCAACATCGAACAACCTTTGATTATTCCGATCGATCTGCTCGTCACGGACTTCACGATGGGTGATGGTGATTTGAACCAGGATAGCGTGATCAATGTGGTAGATATTGTCATCATGGTAAATATTATACTTGGTGAGCTTATCCCTGATGAATTCCAATCCTGGGCAGGCGACTTGAATGGGGATGGCTTGATTGACGTACTGGATATTGTAGATATTATAGCAATAATATTGGAACAATAACCTAAAGGTTTCCCAAATTTACTTTTAGTAAAAGTACAAGAAACAGCTAATTAATTTTGAAATAAAGGAAAATAATGCGATTATTAAATTGGATATCAATTTTATTGCTATCGGTTACAGTGTTGATTGGTGGTGATGAGAATCTACCCGGCATGAAGTTGAAGGATCTTTCCAACAATCGGGTGGAGATGGAACAATATTATGCTGATACACCTATCCTGATCAACTTCTGGACTCTGGCATGTGACCCTTGCAAAAAAGAGATGAAGTATTTGAACGAGTTCAACGAGAAATATTCAGATATGGGATTTCAAGTGGTTAGTGTAAATATGGACAATCCTCGAAGTATGTCTAAAGTTAAAGCATACGTTAAATCGCAAAAATATACTTTCACCGTATTATCAGATCCAAAATCCGAAATGTTTAGAAAAACTGGTGGAAAAGTGATGCCCTATATTTTGATGGTTAACACTGATGGTACCATTTATAAACGCCACATTGGATTTACTTTGGGTGATGAGAAAGATATTGAAGCCGATATCTTGAATCTGATTGCCAATAATACGAAGGAAACAGATGAGAAAAAGTAGCCTTATCATTTTGATTGTCTCCTGCTTATTTTCGCAAGTAGACATGAATTTCTCCCTTGAAACCAAATATGGCGACGGATATAAAATCACTAGTTTGGGTTCAGCAACACCAGATACTTCAGATTACAGATACTTCGAAAATATCCTTGATATCAACACAATCTATCAAAATAATCTGTATATGTTTCTACAATTGGAGTACAGCGATCCTCCTATTTATGGATTTAATCTCGACGGCGTGAATGCATTTTATCTTGAGTATAATCAAGATAAGTTGAACATGAAAGCCGGTGATCTGTACACCATGTATGGACGAGGAATGTCGTTTCGCACATTCCAGGATCAAAATATTGATTTTGACAACAGTCTTAAGGGTCTTGAGTTAAACTACGATATCCATGACCGAATCAGATTATTTGCATTGTTGGGGCAGGGGACGTATTACTATCGGGGAAATCCTGCAGTGGTCGTTCCTGATCGTTCTTTAAAAAATAATGCAATACTGTTTGGTACAGAATTCTTTACAGATAATTTTGGAGATTTTACAATATTCTATTTTGAAAATGACCAGGAATTATCAGAAAATCTTATCTTCAGTTATGAAGGAGAGATATCTGATAACCGATTATCGCGCGAACTGTTTTCAAGAATATCATATCAGGATGTCCGGGAAGACACCGTTAAATTTTATAACCGTACCATGGGTTGGAATAAATCTTTTAAGTGGATTGATATCTACCTGGAAAAAGCCTGGAATAACTATACTAAAATTCTGGGTGAGAGAGTGGACGGTTCCATGTTTTATGCCGCTTTAAGCACAGATATTTTTGACACAGGGATTTCTTATGAGTATAAAAATTATGACATGCCCTATTTTATCCAATCTTTATCAAATCCACCTACTGTTTCCAGAGAACCTTCATCCGTACTTGCTTCAAGGAACAGTCATCAGCTCAGCTTTGGCGATGAGATTGGCCATCAAATTGAAGTAAATCGGGAATTTCTCTTCGGTAGTCACCTGTTAGCAAATCTATCTTTATCGAATCGGCATAAAGGATTTCTTACAGAAGATTACACATCATTTTCCCTATCCGAATCAGGAGGCGTATTTAGTGGCCAATGGCAAGTTGATAGTACGGCTCATTTATCGACTAAAAACCCTTCTTTTATAGATATTATGTCATTTTCAGGGAATGATGATGTCAAATCGCATTATCCCTACAGGCAATTTTATGTGGAATTATCAGGATGGCAGTTTAACGACAAATTTTATTACAAAATCGGTGTTGATCAGTATGATGAAATCACAAAATACCACGATCAGATAAATTATATTCCCGTTAACAATATGACCGATGATAGCCTTCAAGATTACTTGTCAGGTTACTATTATGATTATTATTGGGATATTTGGGACGATTATTATACATTGTCTAACTTTAATGAAATTCTAGCAAATTTCTATTTTGAAATGGATTATGGTGCTCCTGTTGATACCGCAATTATTAGTGCTGTTAATTCTACTTTTTCTGAAGTTTCTCCAATACTAAACAGTCTATCACAGTCAGAAAAAAATTATGAGAAAGTATCTGCATTTACGATTCCTTCTCAAATTGCGTTCGATGTTAATGGTATTGGTGCGTTCACAGTTTATGTAGAAAAACAGTGGAAAAAAAATGCTATAAATCGAGACGTATTATTTCCAAATGGAGAAGTTGACAACAGCCTCTCACAAAGGGAAACCTATAAATTGAATTACTACTCTTTATCTTATAGGCATCCTTGGGATCTGTCCGTTACTCTATTCTATGAAACTGAAAGTTATAAAAGGAAATTGGGGGGAGTAAATAATGCAAATCATGACTACGACTGGCTCGGTGTGGACTTATCCTGCGATATAAATGATAATAGCCAATTATCTTTATTTTTCGGATCTCAAAAAGGGGGGAGAGTATGTGCCAATGGAATCTGTGCAGATCTTCCTGGGTTTGAAGATGGAATTAAAATTACATTTAGAAGCATTTTCTAAAGTAATTTATTGTTACAAATTTATAACACTTAAATTTGTAATAGTCATAGACATAGTCATAAAATCACACTTAATTTTTAACAAAATTATGGCTTTAAACTCATAAATTGGAGAGAAATATGAAGCATCTATTTATTATATTATCAACATTCGCTATGACATTTGCCCAGGTTTATGATATTGGTGACACAATTAGTGAGACACACCAAAATGTGGCATTCGATGTTTGCTATGGAGACTATGGTTCTGATACATTTCATTTTGCAGACTTGAATGGAGCCTTAAACGGCGGAAATTATTTTATCACCTTTGTAGATATGTCGGCCACATGGTGAGGCACATGTTATAGTCTCATCGGTACGATGGACGATCATCATGAGCTTTGGGCAGACAATCCAAATGTTTTCTTTTTTACCGCATTAGCAGATTTGGGTCAACCGTATTCTTGTGAACAGTGGGGCAACTCTGGGACTGTTGGAATTCCAGTCATCATTGAAGATCCCGGCACAGTTTTCGATTGGCTTCACGATTCTTTCAATGCATATCCTACCTATGCCGTCCTTGACCAATATCTAACAATTATCGCAGAACCTTGGCCATATGGAGCAACCAATGCACTTATACAGAGTTTATTGGATGACTGTGATGAATGTACGGCCTCTACAGATAATGATGAAGATGGCATTTTGAATGAAGATGACAATTGTCCTGACGATTTTAATCCTGGTCAGGAAGATGAAGATAGCGATGGCGTGGGTGATGAATGCGACTCGTGTTTCAATATGCCAGGCGACTTAAATGACGACGGATCTCTTGATATTCTGGACATCGTCAGAGTAGTTAGCATCATACTCAACACAAGTCAATTTACTGTTTGTGAACTGGCTGATGCGGATTTTTCAGGTGATGGTAATGTAAATGTTCTGGATGTTATACAGATTATAAATGCAATCATCAATCCCGGACGCGTTCAATATGACGATACTTCTGGAAATGCAACTGTATCATTTACATCGGCTGGAGACGATTTGACCGTTCATATCAATTCTGACATTCAATTTTGCGGTATCCAACTGGATATTATTGCAGATGAAGATTTGGCTTATAATCTGATATCTGATCCAAATCTAAATTTAGAATGGCATAATAATAACGGAATCAGCAGAGCGATCTTCTATTCATTTAATAACGTAGGATTTCATAATTCTAAAGCTGAAATAACTATTGTTGATGGAGGTGGAATCGATTTGTCAGATATCTCACTTTTAGTGGGTGATATGCAAGGAGTGGAAATTAAGGTTACCAGAATTGACGGAAGTCCAGCCTCGTTTACGTTGCCTACAGATTTTAATTTGGATGAAATATATCCAAATCCGTTTAATCCGGCTACGTCAATTTCATTTTCTTTGTCATCTGCTATGAATATTGAAGTTTCTGTCTACAATACTGTTGGTCAAAAAGTGGATGTCATAACTGATGGAATGCACCATGCAGGAAATTATAAATTCACATGGGATGCCTCCAACCATCCATCTGGAATATATTTTATAAAATTGTCATCTTATAATCAAGTTGAGATTGCCAAGGGTCTTTTAATCAAATAAATAAGGATAATCAATGAAAGTCAAATTAATCACGCTATTCCTATCGATGATAACAATGGTATTTGCCATCTATAACGTTGGGAATACAATGACTGTTTCTGATCAACAGATGTCATTTGATATTTGTTATGGTTCAACCGATTCTGAATTAAGCTTTGCAGATTACAATGGTGATTTGAACGGCGGTACTTATTATGTAACATGGGTTGAGATGTCTGCCTCATGGTGTTCACCTTGTTATAATGCGATTCCAATTATTGATGGTGCTACCGAATATTGGGAAGGTGAAGACGAGAGAGTCGCCATGTTTACTGTACTAGATGATATCGGTCAACCATATTCATGCAACCAATGGGGGGCAGCTGGTATCAATGGGCTTCCAGTAATAATCGACGATGGTGGTGGTTATACGGTATTTAATTGGTTAAATACAGGAAATGCATTTCCATCAAACACATTCATTGATCATACAATGACAATTCACGCCAAGGTAAACAACGTAGGCTTATATTTGATCAACCTTCGTATCAATGAAATGCTGGAACTATTGGATGCCTGTGAAACCTGTACTAGTACTGACAATGATGAAGATGGGATATTGAACGATGATGATAATTGTCCCGGGGATTATAATCCTGACCAGATAGACACTGATGCTGATGGTTTAGGAGATGCATGCGATGATTGCAATAACATGGCAGGCGATATCAATGATGATAACGCAATTGATATTCTGGATATCGTTTCAATTGTGAATATTATTTTGAACGGCGGGAATGGTTTTAGTCCTTGTGCAATATCAGACGGTGATTTCGATGCTAATGGAATTGTCAATGTACTTGATATTATTCAAGTAATTAACTACATTATCAATGGAAGTGCACGTATCAATGACTTTGCAACCGGTACATCAACTGTACATTTCTTTGCAGAAGGAAACGATATGAGAATCACTATGGAATCAACTGTCAACATCCACGGTGTGGAAATGGCTATCATCTCTGACACTGCGATTCACTTTCTTCTAAAAGACAACAGTCATATTAATATCACCGATTTACAGCATGATGACATTGCTCGTATGGTCGCTTATTCAGACTTTAATAACCCATTTGATAGTAAAAAAATTGAATTTCTTATTGAAAACGGAAGCAATATCTCTCCTGAAGATATTCAAATAATTGTCGGCGATGGTACCGGTACCGAAATTCAATTGATCAAATCTACAGATATGTCTGTTTATGAAGCTGGTCCATATCGATTTGAGTTGAATAAAGTATATCCAAACCCATTCAATCCATCAACGGATATTCATTTCACAATACCTCAGGATGGTTATGTAAAACTGTCTGTGTATAATATCCGCGGACAGGAAGTAGATGTGGTATTTGAAGGGCATCAAAACCCCGGCGAGCATAGCTACACTTGGAATCCTTCCAATAACGTAACGTCCGGTGTCTATTATATTCGATTGACATCAGGAAATATGGTGGAAACCGTTAAGGCTGCATATTTGAAATAACGTTTAGCGTTAATTATTTGCATAAAAGGGGATGCAATTGCGTCCCCTTTTTTATTTTATGCAACAGACTCCAATTCCTAAATTACTCTACTTTACTAATGACAATTTATTGGGGAATCGTTCAACGGTAGGACAGCGGACTCTGACTCCGTCAATCTAGGTTCAAATCCTAGTTCCCCAGCAACAGTTCGAATTAGGTTCTTAAGTTATTGAATCGTTGAATTGCACCGATGATTATTTACGATATATCTTGGCGCATTCGTCTAGTGGTTAGGACGCTGGCCTCTCACGTCGGTAACAGGGGTTCAATTCCCCTATGCGCTACCATATCATATTGCACCCGTGGCTCAATTGGATAGAGCACTTGACTACGGATCAGGAGGTTACAGGTTCGAACCCTGTCGGGTGTACATTCATTATCATTTTAAAATGATAATAAATTCCATTTACTTCGAGCAAAAAATAGTTCTCTACTATAATAATATTTGCAACCAAATAATTATGACCAATACACGTATTTCCTGACTAGCAATTTGCACAAACTTTACCATCTTAACAAGAATTATAGTTAATCATATCTTATTATATTTTAAGGCTAATAAATATTCATCTAATATTTGAATTAACGTATTCCTTTTTTATTATAAGCAATTCTGTTTATATTTACCATTATGGCAAAAGAACTAAAAATGGATAAAATCACGTCGGCGGCGAAAACGCTTAGGGTGCTGGGTCATCCGGTACGAATTAAAATCATTGAATTTCTTAGTGATTCTGAGAAGAACGTAGGCTCTATTCAGAAACATATCAAATTCCCACAGGCTGTAACCAGCCAACATTTGAAGCTGTTACTTGTTAATGGTCTCGTTAATAAACGTCGAGAGAAAAATTTCATTTACTATCGGCAAAACGACACGATGCTATCAGGTATCACTAAACTAATTCAGGATACAAAACCAGGTAGTTAATAGTTATTTTCTGTCAGTATAATTGACTGGCGGAAAGACAATCATCCCTATTTAATTAGGGGAAAAGAATAAAAATCGTGGGTTGGATTTTATCCAACCCACGAAAAAAGAGAATTATGTATTATAAATGATACCGAATTCGGATTATTACTTGTTGTGCCAATCCAATATTCCTTATAAAACATAGCATTTCAGGTGACAATACCAATCACTTTTACCCGAATGAACATTTATCCACAAACATACTCCAAGCCAACACAATCACTCCATAAAACTTGTGATCGCGAGTAAATAAACCAGTGATCTTACTTTTTATTATTTTCATCTCTATCTAATGCTAACAGATTTTGATTTATCCCGGTTCATGAGAATGGCAATTGCAGAAGCAACGCATGCACTCAGCGAAGGTGAAGTACCTATCGGAGCAATAATTGTCAATGAAGGAAGGGTTGTTGGTAAAGGGCATAATCAACGCAAAAAATTAGTTGATCCCACCGCTCATGCTGAGATAATTGCAATAACAGCCGCAGCTAACTTTTTGAATGACTGGCGTTTAACTGACTGTCATTTATTTGTGACGAAGGAACCATGCGTTATGTGTGCAGGTGCTATCGTCAATGCAAGAATTCCTTTTGTGTATTATGGTGTAAGTGATTTTCAGGCAGGATGCTGTGGTTCTTTATATCAACTTTGCAGGGAACCCCGTTTTAATCATCAATCTGTAGTCATCGGAGGTATTCTTCAAGATGAATGCCAGAAGTTGTTATCTGATTTTTTTAAACAAAAACGAGAAACTAGTTAGAGTATCAATCCAGTATCAGTTTAATTATTCATTGGATAGCAGACGTAGAGCCCAATAAATTTGCCCGCTTTTAAAGAGAATAAAAAATACGGAGAGGTGTCCGAGCGGTTTAAGGTGCACGCCTGGAACGCGTGTATGGGCGAAAGTCCATCGGGGGTTCGAATCCCCCCTTCTCCGCCACAACTTTAATGCCCTTCTGAATCACAGAGGGGCATTAATGTATCATCTTGTTATTATTGGGTATAAAACAATCTTAATTTCAACATAAAATAGAAACAATATCCCTATTATTCCCAATAATCCCGAAAAGTGGTCACATATTGGACACTCGTTACACCTTATAAATGTCAATCTTCTACCCATTTTTCGATATCAATTTTCACATACCGAATAGTTCCGTTGATCTGTTTATGGGGTATCTTACCGCCACTTGTCCAGTTGCGGATTGTCTTCACGGATACTTGTAGTAGCGAGGCAACTTGTTTTGCGTTCAAATATTTCGGGTATTGGTTAAATTTTGGTAGATATCTATTCCCGATCAGCATTTTTTCGAGAAAATATTTTCTCCAACCGATATCATCCAGATTTTCGCAAATTCTGGAATGAAAATTTTCAGAATCTTTTTTTAGTTGGCCCGTAATTGAAATGCTTGTTCGGGTCTCTGAATGGTTAATGAGCTGGTATAAGAATGATGTCGTGTTCACAATCAGGTTTAATTCTACATCAGGCGGATCTAAGTAAATGTTAGAGAGGAAATGTCCGGGGCGAACCTCAAAATAATAATGTCCGTTTACACCCACATTGATCACATGTCTAAGCAGTCCGACTTCATTGAAGGCGGAATAAGTTAGCTGCTGAAGTTTGCTCTCAATAATTTCACTAGCGGGTATAAACTCACTCAAAATCCCAACTTTGAATGGAATATGGTATGATGTTTTTAGTTTATGTCTTGTGATTCCATTTTTATTGTCGAGGTCGTAAACGATAATGTAAGTATTATGTGTCATAAATATTACGAGTAACAATAGAAAGATATTTCTCTAGAAATTCATCAAACAATTTTTCAATAAGTAGTTGCTTAGCGACAGCATCATCTATTTTATCAATATTTTTAGATAAGAGTATATTGTTGTAAACTATTATATGATGATTCTCTTCGTCTGGATATTGTGCAATTGCTTTAAGGAACATGTCTTCTAGATCTATACCACCTAACATATTCTCATACAATAAGAAAGAGTTATTCAAATTCTCTAAACAAGTGTCGAGATCAGGTGTCGGCGAAATTACGCCGTCGTTCATTTTAAATAATGTTAGTTTTTTCCCACACTGATGGCTTCCAAGAACATTGATTAAATCGCAAAATATTTTTTCATAAGTGTCTAAACTTAACACTGTGTCAAACGAAATCGATTTTAATGAATTGACCATTGACTTTTGAAGTACTGACATCTTCTGAGATAATTGCCCGTTTTTATTTGTCAATGGGTTGTTTGCTACTATAGTGTAAAGGTACAGTGGTGATAATATTCGAGTTTTGTAATTATTAAAAAACTCCAGAACAATAAAATCTAAGTTGTAATAATTTGTATGCCCAATATCCATAAATGTGTTAGTGACATTATTACAATATTCATCTGTATATATGTTACCCAGAAAAGATTGATAATCTTCACCACGAATATGCATTTTTTTTGCAATTTCTAGTACATAATACTCTGTTACATATTCTTGAATGTTTTTATAAATACTTAATAATGCTGATTTAATACTGTCACTTAATTTTGAGCTTGAAAAATCAAACATCTGATAATAAAGCAACCCCGTTGAGAAATAAAGTCTTGAATGCATTAATTCATGCATTACAGTACTTTCGTATATAGGACATACTAGCTCAATAACTGACTCTTGCTTTGGTCCAGCGGTTTTGTAGTGTTTGTTTCCATGTGTATTCATTCCAAGTGCTCCAGATTCCCTTTTGGGCATAATTTTATCACCAATTATGATATCTGGCTCTGTTTCAAGGATCGCATTATCTTTGATTTCGATACGTGTTTTGAGATTCATTTTATCAAGCTGAAAAATCGTTATCCACTTTTCAACCATTGCATGAACCCGTTTATAGTCCGGGTGATTTTTAGGTGTGATGGTGTATTTTTTTCTTGAATCTGCCACAATACTGTTCTCCTTATTGAGTTCTGTTCTTCAAAATAATTAAAATGTTTAACGAATATTTAAGTGGTTCTTGTGGACATGTTCTTTTAAATGGACAAAATTAATTTTGTGATGTCCACAGCTATCATACAGAGAATTAAGGAGTTACATGGAAATGGACATGTGGACATCAAAAAACAATCATTCCTCACTTTCATTAAATATAAACGTAGCTTTTGTTTGTCTTACTTTATTTGCACGCCCCTCTGAAATGAGTTTATCCACATCGCGAGAGATGGTTTTGTCGGCAATATCTTGACCTGTTTGAGATATTATATATTTTTTTATCTCGCTTTTTTTAACTTCCCTATTATTGAATTGTGTCACTATCATTTCTCGTCTATCTGATGCTTTATCTCTTTTAAATGGGCTAGTTTCGATACTTACTAAGAAGTCGAACTTATGCTTTATGAAAGAAAACGCCTCGTCAACAAATTCCTTCCTAACAGTTGAAAACGATCTAGAGCAAGCAATCGCTTCGACGAACTTTTTTAAAGAGTTTGTCAGTCTAATTTCAAAATCTGATAGGTGATAGCAACCAGTCATTTTCAAACTATATGTATCCCGAAACTGTGCTTTTTTCAAGTGTATATAATCTTCAACAGCACTATCAAACTCTGGGTTAGAGAAATTTGAAGTGTGGTGTGCAACAATTATTTTTAGGTCTCTTATCCAATTCGGAGTGCTCTCGTTAATTGACATATAATTTCCATAATCTTTCCAACTGTCTATTATTTGATCAGCAACCTGCATTTGGATTTCGTCATTTCTAGGGATTTCTAATATAAAGTCAAACCGAGATAAAATATTTGTCTTTATGCCGATGTCTTCATGTCCGTGGAAAGTTTTATTGGGCATTACCTGGCTTAATCTGTTCATATCAAAATGTATCGCGGTTATTGCCTTATGGGTTGTGCGGGCCATGGTACTATCTATAACTTCTCCATCCTCCATTAATTTTGATAAAGTGGAAAATAAATTGGACGATTTTCCCCCGCCACTAATGTACTCGTGAAAATCTTGAATGCATATAATACCGCCTGATGCTTTTGGTAAATATCCGGGATTTGATGTTGTTTTACCTTTTCCCCTGACAACATTGCCAACAAGCCCTGCCATAGTCAATTTATTCGGTGTTGAAGGGAGTTCGTAAGCAACCGGATTTAATATAAGAGCGATTTTAGTCAATAATTTCTTCCCCACAGCAGGGGGACCTATGACCAGTGAATGAAGTTTATTAGAGTATTTGCCATCCTTGGGTTCCATCCCATAGGAAAAACTTTGAAGGATCATAAAATCTATAGCTTTGTTTAACTCAACTGCTTTATCAAGACCTGATATTGCTAGGTTCTTTACTAAAGCATGTTTGATAAATGATCTGACTCCGCCCGGATATTTGGCTGCTTCGATGTACTTTTTATTTATTTCGTCTTTTCGATTTGGATTAAGACCGATTATATCAAGCGTATTTAGGTTCCTTTCAATTTCTTTCAGATAAAAAAAGTACCCTTTCTTTTCAATTGGGATGACAAATCCTATAAATCGTAGTAATCCTCTATAACCAGTGTAGTTATCCTTGATTAGAACAGAATAATCAGATGGTAGAAAGTAAATTTCATCATCCGCTGAATCTTTAATGGTTATACAGGTCGAAGGAACTGATTCAACAACACCATTTATTGAAACTGGTACAGGTAGCGGGTCTGATATTGAGATAATCGTTCCGAGTATTGCGATTGGTTGCAAAATATTTTTGCTGGTTCTGGTATCTTTTATTCGATATGTCACCAGAGTCTTACTATTGAGATTAGGATGGTTTTTATCCATCTCCACAATATCATTTATAGCTTTGCAGTACCGTGACGCTAATACTAATTGTTGCTCTTTTGTTAATTCCTGTGACTGATATTGTTGAGTGTCGTCTGAGTTAGATGTTTCTTCCTGAAAATTACTGTCTGAGTTTCCCAGTTTAGTTAGTTTATCATATGCGTTGTTTATCTCTTTAGATTTGAATTCAGCTAATTTTCTTTTATTTTCATTACCTTGATGCTTATCCGGATGTAACATTGATAAAAGATCTTTCCTTGCTTGCTTAATTTCATCCAGGGTTGCGTTTGTCTTGAGTCCGAGAATGTCAAAGTATTTTTTATTTTTTTGGCTCATACTGTTTTTTTGATTTCATAATGTTGAAGTTAAAGTGGGGGGATGAAAGTTCTGTATTGTTGTAGCAAATTAGATTTAAACCAGTAGTGCGGGTTTGAATCCGACAAAAGAACTTACATAGTATATTAGAGAAATATTCATTATTTATTTGAATTTTTGTGAAAATACTAGACTGAATATATCAGACTACCACCGATTATTCCAAAAGGAAAGTTTTCAAACTATTGGTTTTATTTCATTTTTGACGGGAGATAGGGGGAAGGCAGGGAAAATTAATAATAGCACACTGCTCGCTCGACGGAAAATCGAAAAAAGTGACGTAAAAATACACACGAAATTTATCACGGTATATACAATAGCTTCTGATTACGGTTGAAGACGTTGTAAATACGGGAGTTAGGGGGAGAGGGGGCCAATTGGGACAAGTTTGGTTTTGTTGTGTGACTTCCAGGGATATAAATGTTACATATAACCGGTGCAGTAATCCAGTTGGCTTTTCCTTGTATAATTATTTGCCTCTCCTGTAAATTTTACCCACCATGATGCGCGGTTTAAAGATTATTGTTTCAAGCCATTCAATTGAGAAATTGACCTCGTACCCCAAACCAATGAGATATGAATAAAGTTTAAAAAGCATTCTCTTACACACCTAAATTAATGTGCATATGCCCCGTTCTATTAGGTAAAGTTGATGAATCTAATCCTATTTCAAACGTGGTGTTCAGTTTACCTGAAAATGTATCATTAGATGAGGAGTATGTATTTATTACGGAATTTGATAATTGGCAAGTTCAATCATTATCAATGAATAGGGTTTTATTGGAACGAAAGGTAAGACCAGGAACTATTACTTTTTGGTTTGATCCTCAAAAAAACAAAGGTTCTTTTACCGATGGAATCAATGTGAATTGGGGGACTTTTAACTGTAATGGTGAAGTGTGTACCGTTGTTTCTGAAGGAAGAACTCTTGTCGCATATCTTAACAAAGACTCATCAAATGAGTCAATGATCTTTTCGCAAGAGATGGATGTTAATCCAGCAAAATCTCATATGGTTGCCATTACTTGGAGCAATACTGAAATGAATCTTTACTTTGATGGACAGCAAGAATGTAAAGTTGATATAAAAAACTGTGCCCAACAAAACCTATAAGCAGTATCGCCCTACGGGACGCTACTACCCATAACCAAACCGTTACCAGTAATATTAAAACAATGGAAGAATTCAAACTTGAAAAATTAAGAAATGTGGTACTTCAAATGAAATTGCCGATTGCATTTGATGTATTAAATTCGATTGGTAAGGACGACAACGGTGAACCGTATTTTGTTGTGATCAACAATATCCCTTCCAAAATACTATTTAGTAGAATTTATGATTTCAAATACAAGGATGAGTTTAACATATCACCATTTTCAAGGATGAAAGAAGATAGATCGGGGTTACTATCATATTCCTTGGTTCAGATCTGGTTTGATGATAAAATGATAAATTCTGCTCGTGTTGATAAAAATAATATTACTCTTTTTTCAGAACAATTTGTAGATATTGCATTAGAATATCTAAATAAATTTATTCACTCTTACAAAAGCATCACGAATAATTATTGGTTAAGACAAATCATTAAGATGGATATTTTTAACTATCAATATATTTTGGTCGATAGCGATGAAAACACAAAAAGATCTTGGACAATGATTTCACAACATCATTTAATTGAAATTAATGGTGGTAAGGAATTTAAGTTAGAAGATGATGATGATAAATTATTGAGGCAATTACTAGTAACCGATTCATTTAGTATAAGGAATGAGATTATATTTCATATGCATGATAATTATAGTCTTGGTTATTACAACACAGCACTATTACAGTCAGTAATATTATTTGAGAATTATGTCTATACTAATCTGAAAAAGACATTGAGCAACACGAAACTTAATAAAATTAAAAAGAAAGCCGAATGTGGTTGTTTGGTTGGAATAAACGAAATTTGTACACGAGGATTAAAAGAGTATTATAATTACGACTTCGAATCTAAAAAGGAATGGAAAGATTTGCTTGATAATACTTTGAAATTTAGAAATAAAATTGTGCATGGAGAATTATTAGAATCAATATTAAAACCACAATGCGAGTTAGCGATTAATTCTGTTAAAAAGGCTGAGGAAATATTAGAAAAAGAAGTTTTTAAATAGGAAATACCAATGGTAACAAAAATATAGTGCATTTGGCAAGGGGTGCTAGAATTCAAGATGATAGCAATAAATTAATTGATTTTTTGTGTTGAAATTATTTCCGGTAAACAAAATGACTGAAGAAACAAATAAAGATAAACAAGTAAAATCCAAAAAAAGGGTTGCCGACCATGGAGAGGTTTTTACCGCTCAACGAGAAGTAAATGCTATGCTTGACCTCGTAAAACAAGAAACTGAAAGGATTGATTCTCGATTCTTAGAACCTGCCTGCGGAACAGGAAACTTTTTAGCTGAAGTGTTGAGAAGAAAATTAGCAATAATAGATCACCGATACAGCAAAAGCCAGTTGGAGTGGGAACGCTATGCTATTATTGCTATTTCAAGCATTTACGGAGTTGATGTTTTGGAAGACAATGCACAGGAATGCAGAAAAAGACTTCTCAAAATCTTTGATGAAAGATACTCCTCTCTTTTCAAAGATAAATGCAAAGATGAATGCCACAGAAGTGTTAAGTTCCTACTTGGAAGAAATATTCTTTGGGGTGATGCACTGGACTTTACTAATCCTGAAACTAAACAACCAATTATATTTTCTGAATGGAGTGCAGTAAACGGAAGTATGCTTAAACGTAGAGACTATATGTTTAAGTTTTTAGTGGAAAGAACCCACCAGTTCTCAATTTTTAACGACGAAGGTAATGCAGCAGCAATTGATGAACCTGTAAAAGACTTTCCGCTTGTTCATTACTTAAAACTTGGCGAAAATGATACAATTGAATTATAACCCGGACGTTCTAACTTGTCTTGCCAATTTGAGCAATGATGAAGTATTTACTCCGCCAAAATTGGTGAATGATATTTTGGATTTATTGCCAAATCAAATTTGGAGCAATCCCGATGTAAAATTTCTTGACCCTGTTTCTAAAAGCGGTGTGTTTTTGCGGGAAATTGCAAAACGTCTTGACAAAGGATTGGAGAAAAAAATACCAGACAAGCAAGAACGCATTAACCATATTTTTGAAAATCAACTATATGGAATAGCCATTACAGAACTAACTTCCTTGCTATCTCGCAGGAGCATTTATGGCTCAAAAACAGCAAACGGAGAATATTCCTTTTGCGAAACCTTTGACAACGAACAAGGAAATATTCGATATGAGCTGATGCAACACACTTGGCAAAATGGAAAATGCAAATACTGCGGAGCAAGTCAAAGTGAATACGAAAGAGAAGATACCTTAGAAACGTATGCTTACAATTTTATTCATTTAAACAAATCAGAGAAAAACTTTAATAATATGAAATCCTTTTTAAAAGAACATTGGAAGAATATATGAAACCACAAATGAATCGTCGCGAGTTTATTAAGATCGCCGGTGTGGGCGCCGGAAGCCTAGCTTTTGCTACCCCACTCTTTGATTTCTCCAAAGGGGAAATTCTAGCACCCGATGCACATCCGGGAATGTATTCCAAACGCACACCAACCTACTGTGAGATCTGTTTTTGGAAATGTGCCGGATGGGTACACACAAACAAAGAAGGGGATATCTGGAAAATCACCGGAAATGATGATGATCCTCATTCAAACGGACGTCTTTGCCCCCGCGGTACCGGTGGAGTTGGCATGTATACAGATGAAGATCGCCTAAAAACGCCTCTCATCCGAACTGGTGAGCGAGGAAAACAGGTCTTCCGTGAAGCCTCCTGGGATGAAGCATTTACTTATATTGCTGATGGCCTGAAAAAGATTGCCGAGGAGCATGGACCTGAGTGTGTTGCACTATTCACTCATGGATCTGGTGGTCACTATTTTGGCAATTTGCTTAAAGCCTATGGTTCATCAAATATTGCCGCCCCTTCCTACGCCCAATGTCGTGGTCCTCGTGAGGTCGGCTTTATTGCCACCTACGGGGAAGGTGTTGAATCTCCCGAACGCGTAGACATTCGCGATACACGTTGCCTGGTGCTCATCGGTTCTCATTTTGGAGAAAATATGCATAATGGTCCTGTGCAGGAAATTGCTCAGGCTACTGCCAAGGGTGCTTCGATTATCACCGTTGATCCACGTTTCTCCACCGTTGCCAGTAAATCCAAGTTCTGGTTACCTATCAAACCTGCAACGGATATGGCTCTGCTACTTGCCTGGATGCATGTGATCATATATGAGGATCTTTACGATAAAGAGTATATCGAAAAGTACGCCTATGGATTTGAAGATCTAAAAGCTCATGTGGCTTCCATGACTCCCGAATGGGCTTATGGAATCACCACTATTAAACCGGAGGTGATTCGTGAAACAGCCCGTGAGATGGCCAATGCCAGTCCGCGAGTCATCGTACACCCGGGTCGTCATGTTACCTGGTATGGAGATGATTCCCAACGACTCCGCGCAGTTGCCATGCTCAATGCACTGTTGGGTTCATGGGGACGTCGCGGTGGGTATTACAATCCTGCCAAAGTCGATTTCAAGATGTATCCTCATCCAAAATTTCCCAAACCAGCCCGGACCTGGAAAGATGCTTATCCTGGGAAATACAAATTGGCTGGTTTGGCGTTAGCATCGGGAATCTGCGATGCCACCGTTCCCACAACTGAGAGAGATTGCTCCTTCAAGGGCTGGATTGTCAATGGTACCAATCTGATACACACTTTACCGAATCAGGCTAATACACTGAAAGCTATTGATGCTCTGGAACTTATGGTTGTGGTGGATACCATGCCCATGGAGATCACCGGCTATGCAGATGTCATCCTGCCTGAGTGTACTTATCTCGAACGCTATGATGATATCCGAGTCAGCAAACATCGTGAACCAACCATTGCCCTGCGTATGCCTGCTGCAGAAGCCAAGTATAACACAAAACCCGCCTGGTGGATGGCCAAGGGTATCGCTGATAAAATGGGTTTGGGACACTACTTCCCCTATAAAGACATTGAAGAGAAGCTGGATTGGGAATTGAAACAAGTAGGAACCTCACTGGAAGAGATGAAACGCATTGGCGTGAAGAAATACAAGCGTGAGTATGACGATCTTTATCCCATGCAAAATCTTGAGGACTATGAGTTCAATACAAATACAGGAAAGATCGAACTCTTTTCAACGGCTATGGAAGATGAAGGTTACGACCCCTTACCAAAATACACTGCTCATGAAGAGCCGCCAGAGGGATACTATCGTCTGATATACGGCCGGGCTCCTATGCATACCTTTAGCCGGACAGCGAATAATCCCAATCTCACTGATCTCATGGATGAGAATAGTGTGTGGGTTAATCCCAAAATTGCGAAAGAGTGGGATCTCAAGAATGATCAATATGTCTGGTTAGAAAACCAGGATGGTGTGGTCAGTAAAACTCCCATTAAAGTACGTGTCACCGAACGCATCAGATTTGACAGTGTCTACATGGTTCACGGGTTTGGTCATACCAATAATAAGCTCTCCCGGGCGTATGGACGGGGAGCCAGTGATGCTGATCTGATTACCCGGGTTCATATTGATCCTGTCATGGGTGGAACCGGCATGCGGGGGAACTTTGTCACCTTCCGCTTTGAAGCTGGAAAGGAGGTGCGCTCATGAGATACGCCATGGCTGTTGATACAAAAGCATGTGTAGGTTGTAATGATTGTGTGGTTGCCTGTCAGACTGAGAATGATGTTCCTATCGGGCACTGTCGTGACTGGATTGTGGAAAAAACAACGGGGACCTATCCTGAACTTCAACTGGAAATTCGCTCTGAGCGCTGTAATCACTGTGCCAATGCGCCTTGTGTCCGGACCTGTCCCACAGAAGCCAGCCATTATGCTGCCGGCGGCATCGTCCTGGTGGAGGAGAGTGAATGTATCGGCTGTAAAGCCTGTATTACCTCTTGTCCTTATGATGCCAGATTTATTCATCCAGAAGGTTATGTTGATAAATGTACCTTCTGTATTCATCGTGTTGAAAAAGGTCAGGACCCTGCTTGTGTCTCTGTGTGTCCAACTCACGCCATGATCTTTGGTGATTTGGATGATCCAAACAGCGACATCTCGAAAGCCATGGCCACCAGGAAATGGAAATCTCTCATTCCTGAGGCTGGAACTGATCCTAAAGTATTTTATCTGTTATAGGGGCTATTATGATTGAAGAAATTATCACCAGTGGACGTATGAATCCGGAGATCGATCCCATACTTCACGTCTGGGGTTGGGAAATCCCACTTTATCTGTTCCTGGGAGGACTCTCTGCAGGAATTTTAATATTCTCAGCCTATTTCACATTACGTGGCCGCCAAGATGAACTTCCAGTTGCCGTAAAGTGGATGCCTCTTGCTGTGCCCTTTCTCATTGGAATTGGTTTACTGGCACTCCTACTTGATTTATCACATGTGTGGTACGCCTGGCAATTGTTCACAAACATTCGCTGGGAATCACCCATGTCCTGGGGAGCCTGGACCTTGATGATTATCACCCCGCTTTCCATTGCCTGGGTAGCCATCTGGATTGAGGATATCTTCCCGAAATGGGATTGGAAATTCGATGAGGTCAAATCGATTATTAAGTGGCTAAAAAGTCAAAAACGGATCATAGCCCAAGTACTGATTCTGCTCTCGATAATCCTGGGTATGTATACTGGCATCCTTTTATCAGCATTTAACGCCAGACCTTTCTGGAATACCAGCATTCTAGGACCATTGTTTCTGACATCCGGACTTTCAGCCAGTGCCGCACTCATTGCCTACTTCTCCAAAACCGAGATCGAAAAACGTCTCTTCACTCGAATTGATATCATTCTTATTGGTATCGAGCTCTTCATGATCGTCCACCTCTTTATGGGTCATCTGGCAGGGACGCAGGTTCATATCCAGGCAGCCCAGATGTTCCTCGGTGGTGCTTACACCGTCCCATTCTGGACCTTTGTTGTGGGTCTGGGTTTGGTTTTCCCGGTGAGCCTGGAAATCCTCGAGCTAAAGCATAAATTCATACCAGCTATTGTACCCGTGGTTCTCATTATCATGGGCAACATCGCCTTGCGCTTTATTGTTGTAAATGCTGGACAAGCCAGTCGTTGGTTGTATTAATCTATTTTAGTTAATGAATAAGGGTTATTAAAAATGAAAACGAATTACATGAATCCCTATCTGGCAGGTGTCTTATTGGGATTAGTTCTCCTCATGGCTTTCTTTTTCACCGGACGCGGTCTGGGGGCAAGTGGAGCAGTGAAGAGTGTGGTGGTAGCAACAATGGATGTTGTTGCACCAGAACACACAGCAAATTCTGAATTTTACAGTAAGTATGTTGGCGAGGAAAAATCTCCCATGAAGGCCTGGCTGGTCTTTCAGGTCATGGGTGTTCTTGTGGGAGGGTTTCTCTCAGGCGCACTTTCCGGGAGATTGAATTGGAAAGTCGAGCATTTCCCAGGGATCACGGTAAAACGTAGATTGGTTTTTGCTGGTCTGGGTGGAATTCTATTCGGATTCGGCTCTCAGTTAGGTCGCGGATGCACCAGCGGATCTGCTCTAACTGGAATGGCATCTCTGTCTGTCGCCGGATTCATATCCATGATGGCAATCTTCGGAACTGCCTTCGTACTCGCATATTTTTTCAGAAAAAATTGGATCTAGGAGACTATTATGGGACCTCTTGTACCTCAAGAAATTATCGGCGCAGACTGGAATCTATTCATTGCCTTCGTCGTTGGAATCGGATTTGGATTTGTCCTCGAGCAGGCCGGATTCTCTTCAAGTCGTAAACTTGCCGGAATGTTCTACGGCTATGACACTGTTGTATTAAAAGTATTTTTTACCGGAGCCATAACAGCCATGCTGGGTCTCTTATTTTTCAGCCTGTTTGGTTGGATCGACTTGAGCCTAATCTATGTTAATCCCACATTTCTAGGGAGTGCCATAGCTGGTGGAATCATTATGGGAGCCGGATTTATTATCGGGGGCTTCTGTCCCGGAACCAGCGTTTGCGCTGCAGCTATCGGTAAGATCGATGCCATGGTCTTTGTCGGCGGACTCTTCCTGGGAATATTCTTTTTTGCTGAAGCTTTTCCTCTGCTCAAAGATTTCTACATGTCCGGTTCTATGGGGCCGCTAAAAGTCTCTGACGTTTTTGGAATATCAAGTGGCGTAATGACCCTTGCTGTCATCATCGCTGCCTTGGTTATGTTCAAATTAGGCGAGCTGGCTGAAAAAAGATGGCCAAGAGAGGAGTATTGATCATGACTACTAGAAATATCATATTCATTACCGTTTTCCTGCTCGGTGTGGTGATTGCCATGGTTCCTGAGAACACAACCAAACCCTACAAACTGACAGCAGAAGATATGTTGATTGAAGTACAGGGCGCGGCAGAAATGGTCAGTGCTGATGAAGTTGCACACTGGATCATATCAAAAGACCCTACCCTTCAGCTTGTGGATGTGAGAACACCAGATGAATTTCAAAAATATCATCTCCAGGGCGCCGTAAACGTACCCTTGTCAGTTATTCTGAATGATGAATATCGAGACATTCTTGATCAGGGTGTTAGGATGAATGTGCTTTATTCCAATGGCACCATGAATTCACATCAAGCCTGGATGATCCTCCGCCAATTGGGTTTCAAAAATAATTACGTGCTCCAGGGTGGACTAAACTATTGGTTCGAAACCATCATGAATCCTCAAGCACCTTCGGTCTATTCTCCAGATGAAGAATTTGCCAGGTATGATTTTCGTAAAGCCGCCAGTGGCGCTTTAGGTGGCGGGGGTGCTGTGACCCTGACTGCTCCTGCAAAGGAAGCGGCAGAAAAACCAACGATCATCCGCACAAAAAAGAAAAAAGCCCCAGCAGGTGGTTGCTAAAGTTTTTTCAAATGGGGTGGTAAACCATTCGTTTACCAAATACGACCGGAGGGCTGCGAAATTCGCAGCCCTCTTCAGTTACCCCGGCTTTTAAGCCGGGATCACAAAACCCATAAATACCGGGCTTCAGCCCAAGTTGGACTAAAGTCCTTATTGTTAAGGAATCTGAACCCCCGCGCTACATTTCGACGAGCTCAATAACCAGCACGGGGCAATTGATAATCTTATTGTATTGATATTTCCAGATATTTCTCCTTTTCCACAACCACTCAGTGCCTAGTTTCTTGGATAGCAGAAAAAGATAATGAATAAATCTCATCACCTAGCCCCCATACTACAAGCCCTGCTGGTTACCTTTTTGTGGTCAACTTCATTCATCATCATCAAATGGGGACTTAGTGAAATACACCCCATTACCTATGCAGGACTACGATATTCTTTGGCCTTTCTATGCTTCATACCATTCTTATTCAAACAAAAATATGCTCAAGAAATAAAAGCACTCACTGCTCAGCAATGGCAAAAACTAATCTTATTGGGGATTGTATTTTATGCTTTTGCCCAGGGTATGATGTTTCTGGGCTTATCCCTACTTCCTGCTGTTACTGTCAGTCTGTTGCTCAATTTTTCACCACTTCTTGTAGCGGGCATGGGTATCAAGCTATTAGATGAGAGACCAAATCGATTACAATGGATAGGTGCTTTTGTCTTCATCCTGGGAGCTATTTATTATTTCTTTCCAGTTTCTCTCATGGAAAGTCAGGGACTTGGCCTGCTGGCAATGCTTATTGCCATTATCGCAAATTCCAGCTCATCTATTCTGGGTAGGGATGTTAATCGCGATAAAAAGATCAGCCCTCTTGTAGTCACTTCCATCAGTATGGGTATCGGTGCTTTCTTGCTGTTGCTTATCGGAGTTTCAATGACTGGGATACCAACAATGAGTAGCCAAAACTGGCTCTTCTTGTTGTGGTTGGCTGTGATAAATACTGCATTTGCATTTACCCTCTGGAATCACACCCTACGCTCACTCTCTGCCATGGAATCAAGCATTATTAATAATACCATGTTAATCCAGATAGCTATTCTAGGTTGGTTCTTTCTTGATGAAAAAATTAGCACTCAAGAAGGAATTGGTTTGACGATCGCAGCCCTGGGGGCAGTTTTGGTACAGCTAAAGAATGGTAAGAATAAGGATGCTTAAGATTACTACATCACCTGATGGTAACCCACTCTTGTTTTGGCATTACCATAACTCTCGAAACGGAACGGCATAGAGACGGTCTCCAAAAGGCAGTACTTTATCTCCATCATATAGAACAACTCCGCAGATGAATTTGTCACAACTGGCTTTTAGTCGTTTTAAACCATTAAAGTCTGCTTTATGCACCGTTGAGGAGGCTTTAACTTCGACACCGCAAACTGCTTGTCCATTTTGCTCTACAACGATGTCAACCTCCACCTTGTCCTTATCTCGGTAGTGAAAGAAGCGAAAAGATGCATCTGCCCAGTTTGACTGACGACGCAACTCCTGATAAGCAAAACTTTCCAGTAATCGTCCATAAACCGACCTATCTTGTTTAAGAACTGTTTGATCTAAAGCAAGTAGGGCTCCAGTCAGTCCGGTATCAGTCAGGTGTATCTTAGGTGTTTTTACCAACCTTTTTAAACGATTGTTGTGCCATGCAGGCAGTAGTTCTACGAGGAACATGTGCTCCAAAAGGGTCAAATATTCTTTTATAGTTGGCCGGCTAAGTTCAAAGAAGCTTGCCAGCTTACTCACGTTTAAAAGACGCGCGGTTTGACTAGCAACTGCCTCTAATAATTCTGGAATTGATCCAAGTGAATGAATATTTGATAGCTCCTTGATATCCCTGAGTGTCAAAGCATCTATATATTGTTCCTGCCATGCACGACGCCGCTTCAATGACAACCTGGTTAATACTGGAGGGAAGCCTCCTGTTAGTATTCGATCCATCAGTTCGTTGCCGAGTCGCTTGCTGGAACTAAGAGAAAATTTCCTCAAGAACAATTGCTCCAGAAAACTTTTTTTCGAAACAGTACCCTCGATTTCCAGTTGTGCTAACGGAGCTAAGCGGATCACCTCCATTCGTCCCGCCAGTGAGTCTGCCAATTTTGGCAGGAGTAGTATATTTGCCGATCCTGTCAGTATGATGTTGCCGGGTTGACGATCTTGGTCAACTAGTGCCTTGATGGAGGTAAATAGCTCTGGTGCCCGCTGAATCTCATCAAGAACGACCATTTGGGGTAATTCTGCACAAAATCCAACTGGATCCTCCCTGGCAGCACGTAGCAGGTTGTCATCATCAAAACTAAAGTACTGGTGCCCATATTTTGAAGCCGCCAGTTGTGCCAGGCTTGATTTACCACACTGTCTCGGACCATGGATGATAACCACGGGAGTATCACTCAGCGCCTCTTCCAAGACCGGCATGATATATCGCGGATATATCTTTTGCTCTTTCATGATAATAACTTAATCAATTAGCGTCCAATTGCAAGAATATTAGCGTCCAATTGCAAGAATATTAGCGTCCAATTGCAAGGATTTAGATGTATATCTGGAATGGTTGCCGGGATATTCTAATTTTTATTCGTTGCTCTTACTGACTTCTTCTTCGATTTATTTTCTTCTGCCAAGAGGGGTGCCGTGTATTCATTGTACAGCTCAAATAGATATTCAATCCTGGCACTCTCATTGGATGAACGCTTGGAACTGGTAAAAAAACTTCAGGACAAAGGCGGCTATGTTCTTCGATTGAGTTTTGAACCGATGATTTACTTTGATGGATGGGAGCAGGCATATAAGGATCTTGTTGTAAAAGTTGCTGGTAGTATCGATCTTTCTTCCATCCCCGCAGTTGTGCTGGGTTCGATTCGATTGCGCAGAGGTCTTAAGGATAGGATTATGCGTGATTACCCTTTCACAGATTTATTCACCAATTCACCAATAAAAAAAGCGTCACGTGAAGATGAGCGGGGAAGGTATCCGGAATCTGTGCGAATCGATCAATACCGTCTTATGATAGATGAACTTGCAAAACACACCAAAGCGGAGGTCATTCTTGGAGCGGAGCACCCTGATATATGGGACAATATTGGATTGGATAAGGGTAAGTTCTTAGCTGATAGTGTTTATCAATTTATTTAATACCGTTTATTTCAACATCGTATTAATATCCTGAACATTCAATAATTCAACAACTCTATGCAGATGTTCGTCTACTAGATGAGCGTATATTACAGTGCTTTTAATATCAGAGTGTCCTAACAACTTTTGGACATCGTATAAACTTGCTCCGCTCATCACAAGATTGCTCGCATATGTGTGTCGGAATGTGTGAATCTTACCTTTTATCCCAAGTGTATTAGTAGTTTTAATAAGTGCTCTATATAATTTATCCGGATGTTGTATTTTTCCATTCTTCCCAGGAAAGACATAAATTGAACGCTGCGGTTTTCTTTTCTGATTTACTAATATTTCAACCGCAGGTTTTGGTAGAGGAACAATTCTTTCCTGTCCTGTCTTTGTTTTCCAATGCTTATCACTTTTTATTTCAATATGTGGGAGTGTGTCTTCTAAATGGACATTTTCCCATTTTAGGTGAATAAGTTCCCCTTTGCGGAGCCCTGTGTATTGTATGAATTTCAAATAATCCACCCAGAAGCAATCAACAGTTTCATAAATCTGGTTAAGTTCAATCGCAGTATAATATTCCGCTTTGGCTTTTACAATTTTCCTAGGAATAACCAGTTCGGTAGTTGGATTGTTAGTGATGTATTTTTGTTTCATTGCGAAACTCATTAGCATCTTTATAATAGTGATAAAGGAACCGATGGTTTTGGGCGCCCAAGGTTTATTTGCTTTCATTGGTTGGGTTGAAAGGAAATTGATGTTTTCTTTGATATAATGTTGTGTTATGCCTGTAATATCTTTGTGAGCATCTGGAAAATTCAATTCAAAGAATTTGTTGAATTGAAAGAAAAAATTTTTATATCTGTGAAGGGATTGTGGTCTTACGGTGTTTAATTTATGGTGACAGAATTCATCTATTAATTTAGGGATCGAAATTCGGTTGATTACATTGTTGGATATGTCAAAAATCCCTAAAGAAAGCCTATACTGTAGGTCAGCTTGAATTCTTTTAGCAGTGTTCCGATCGAATCCGACAGTTTTTCTGATTCGTTTACCATTTAATCGATAATCTATGTAAAACTGGGTTTTACCAGACTTAAGTTTTCTTTTGTATAGGGTTACTGTTGGAATTGACATTTTTTATTACGTATTTAGCTGTAGGAAAATAGACACATATTGGACACTTTTGAAATGATTATTTTAGTTATGTTAAATATTATAACGAGTTAGGGATGTTCCTTTTCGAATCCCCCCTTCTCCGCATTTGTTCTTTCATTGCGAAATTAATATCTTCCAGGAATAACTTGTAGAAACTGATAGGTTGTTTCGTAACTTACTTTCTCAAAAGTATTTTCCGTTTTAGAAGCAACAATGGGTGATTATACATAAGAAGGAAAGTCCATGAATCAATTTCAAAATAAAACTGCTCTTATAACTGGTGCTTCCAGGGGGCTCGGTGTCAATATTTCATTAACTTTGGCAGAGCATGGATGCAATATTATCGCGGTTTCTAGAAATGAAGAAGGCCTTCAATCCACATGTAAGAAAATTACTTCAAAGGGCGTTAGTGCAACGTATTATCCTATTGATCTGAGTAGTACTAAAAGTGTCCGTGAAGGGATTGAAAAAATTCTTTCCGAAAACCAATCCATTGACTTTTTGATAAACAATGCCGGCATTGAAAATTATCAGAAATTTCATCATTATGAACCAAATACGATTGATGATATTTTAGCAACTAATTTACGTGCTCCAATGGAAATCGCGCGGTTATTACTTCCAAATATGTTGAATCGTGGAGGTCATATCGTTAACATTGCATCACTTGCCGGGAAGAAGGGGATTTCATACAATTCCATATATTCAGCAAGTAAAGCCGGATTGATTATGTGGTCCGATGCATTAAGACAGGAATTATCGAATACAAAAGTGGGTGTATCAGTGATTTGTCCAGGTTATATCTCTGACTCGGGGATGTTCGCAGACGCAGGAATTGATGCTCCGAAACTATTAGGCACCTCACCTCCACAGAAAGTAGCTAATGCGGTTGTGAAATCTATTATAGGAAACGTACCTGAAATTATTGTCAATAATGGACCCATCAAACCATTATTAAGTATTGGACAGTTATCACCAAAATTAAGTGACAAGATCGTCAAGTTCTTTGGGGTCCCCGCACTAAATCTTGCTCGAGTCAAATTAGAAAACACCGACAAAGCAGGTCGCTGATATGAAATTCAGTGTATTTTTCTCAATTGCTTTTGGTGTCGGACTTATTATGTATGCAGTTGGATATGTCGTTGGATTTTACGTTCATTCAGTGATCGAAACAAAATACTGGGCGTATATTAGTATACCCATCGTTGGGATGGGCAGCGCACTTGTATTCTATGGGACCTTGTTTAAAAGAGAACTGGGATAATTGTATGCTGAAAAAAACAAGTTCTGATAAAGAGAACTGCAATAAAAAAATTTCGCATCTACTTGATATAATCCATCAATTCGAACAAAAACATCAAAGCGGACATGTTAAACAATTGAGACAGCAGATTATTAATCTGATCACTCGTTTTGATCATTCTGCATCTGATATAATTACTGAAAGAATCGATCGAAGACACAAAAAGCAAAATATTGAAAGCCCTAGCCAAGCAGACCCCAGTACAGGTAATGATATCCCCAGATTTATGAGTGAATATTACTCCAAAAAGCAATCTAAATTTTAAAAAATCCTAAAATTAAATACAATCGTTTATGGTTTAAAATTGCATCACCGGATATGTAATCGGTGCTTTTTAATCGCAAAGAATCTTCAATAAATTACTTCGCTTTCATCAGTAGGAATTTGATAATATCTAACAATTTAGAAGGAATGAAAAATTTCTTTACCTTTCTGTGCTAGACGGGGAGCTAGCGGTTTCCTGTAGCCTGAAATCCGCTATACGCAGGGTCGAATTCCGCAGAGCGGATTCTGCTGAAGAGCATACAAAAGAATAAGTGGTTATGACGCAATCAGCTTTACGCAATGATTCGATTTCGAATCCCGTCAGGTCCGGAAGGAAGCAGCGGTAGAAATTTTGGTTATGTGCCGTAAATCACTGATGCTGAGCTGGCTGTTCCGATGTTGTTCTGTCCAGGGATTTCAATCTGCGGTGCACAGATTTTAATAATATGATAAATTTAATAAACGAATGAGCTACCAAGTCCTTTCCAGAAAATTCAGACCTCAACGATTTGAGGATGTTATTGGACAGATCCACGTCTCGCGTACACTTAAAAATGCAATTAAGTTGGATCGTGTTGCGCACGGTTATATTTTTTCTGGTCCTAGAGGTGTGGGCAAAACCACAACTGCCAGGATACTCTCAAAGGCTATTAATTGTAATGAACTTCAGGATTATAACCCATGTGGGGGATGTGCAAGTTGTAAATCTATTACTGAAGGACGAAACATTGATGTGCTCGAAATTGATGGTGCCTCAAACCGGGGCATAGATGATATTCGCGACTTACGGGAAAATGCTAAATATCCACCGACTTCTGGGAAATACCGTGTCTATATTATCGATGAAGTCCATATGCTTACAAAAGAGGCATTCAATGCACTTTTAAAAACCCTTGAAGAACCACCACCGTTTGTCGTTTTTATTCTGGCAACTACTGATCCTCATAAAGTACCTCTCACAATTTTATCCAGAACTCAAAAGTTTGATTTTAAACGCATTTCAATGGCTGATATTATTGGCCAGTTAGAATTAATTTTGAAATCTGAAAATTTCGATTATGATGAAGACTGTTTAAAATTAATTGCACTTAAAGCGGATGGTGGGTTGAGAGATGCTTTGAGTATGCTTGACCAAATCATCGCTTTTACCGAATCTAGAATAGATATGGAAACGGTTATGTCCGTTTTGGGAATGGTTCAACAATCTATTTTTCTTGAACTATTGGATTTTCTTTTTACAAACGAAAAAGGTAACGTGCTCCGATTGTTGGAAACAACATTATCTTCAGGAATAGCCATATCTGATTTTATGAATGGATTTAATGAGTTTATCCGTAACTGCATGGTGTTCGCAGCAGGTGGTGATAATACAATCAGAATTGATGAATCCACTCAGCATTGGTTGGATGAACGAAATGAACGGATTGGTGTTGTGGATTTAATGAGAATATTAGACATGTCTCTGAAATTCGAAACTGGTTTGAAATATTTACAGCACCCTCGTATCGGTCTTGAAACTTTACTGTTAAAAATTGCATCCATGGACTCGTCTGTTGAAATATCCAATTTATTACAACAAATATCTCAAACTTCTTTGACCGAATTAAGTCCAGTAAAACCAGTGAAGAAATTCTTGGAAACAAAACTCAACGTCGATGTGACTCCTAAAACTGAAACAGTGTCTGAACCTTCTGTATTACTCAAGGAAGTCTCTAATCCAGTCGCAGATACATCAGACCTTAGTGTTGAAATAATTCAATCAAACTGGAATCAATTCCTTGAACAATTGGAGAGTGTCAGTGTTAAACTTTCTCATTTGCTAGAGGACAGTCAGGTTTTATCAATTGAAAAAAATATTGTAAAAATCCAAATTCCAGCAAGGACGAACGGGTTTAAAATAAAAAGTCTCGAAAAAGATAGCAGAACAGTTGAGCGTGTGTTAAAAACACATTTTAAACAGGCAATAAAAGTGAAATATCTAGCAGATGGTTCTGGAGAAAATGGTGGACAGCTGGAAAAAAAAACTAAAATTAAAGGCGTTGAGGAACATCCACTGTCTTTGTATTTAATAGAAAAATTTGAAGGTGAATTAATTAGGTAGGAGTAAATATGTTTCCAAAAGGTGGTATGTCGGGCATGATGAAGCAAGCCCAGCAAATGCAGGAAAAGATGTTGAAGATTCAGGAAGAATTAGCGGAATTAAAAGTCGAAGGACAAGCAGGCGGTGGATTGGTTACCGTCGTGGCAAATGGACAGAAGGATATTATTTCCATAAAGATTGAACCAGAATTATTAGAAGATGATAGAGAACTGCTTGAAGATATTCTGGTGGTGGCAGTAAATCAAGCGCTTCAAAATGCGACGAAGCTATCAGAGGAAAAAATGAACAGTGTGGCCGGTGGATTATTAGGAAAAATGAAATTCCCGGGAATGTAATGACCGGTTTGCCTCCAACGATTGAAAGAGTTATAGATTCTTTTTCCAGATTTCCAGGAATTGGTAAAAAAACTGCACAACGACTGGCATTACATGTGATGAAAGCGGATAAGGAAACCATCCTTCAATTTGCTCGATCGCTGACGGATGCCAGAGAAAAGATCATTTATTGTCAATTGTGTCATAATTATTCTGAAAATGATATCTGTCACATTTGTTCAGATCCTCAACGTGATGAATCTGTAATTTGTGTGGTGGAAGAACCAGCAGATATTATATTGTTTGAAAAAGCTGGTTATAAAGGATTCTACCACGTTCTGGGTGGAGCGTTATCTCCTCTAGACGGAATTGGTCCTGAAGATTTGAACGTAGAATCTTTGATTGGCAGATTAGATAGGGTAAAAGAAATCATTATCGCTACAAACATGAATATTGAAGGGGACACTACTGCTTTATATTTATCCAAAATGTTAGTTGACCGGCATATAAAAATTACTCGTTTAGCCCGGGGAGTACCTGTAGGTGGCCATCTGGAATTTGTCGACGAGGCAACATTAACCCGTTCATTATCCGAAAGAGTATTGATTCGAGATGAGTAAAAAATACGTTCCAAATATTTTAACTTTCGGTCGGATATTCCTGACACCATTATTTCTGTATTTTCTTTTTGCAAATATTCCTCATGGTAAATTGATTGCATTGGTGATTTTTATTGGAGCGGCATTGACCGATTTATTTGATGGAAAATTTGCCCGAAAACATGGATTGGTTACAAAACTAGGAATATTTATGGATCCGCTTGCGGATAAATTCTTGGTGCTATCAGCATTCGTTTCCTTTTGGATCACAGGAGAAGTACAGCTTTGGATGTTGGTTCTTATTGCATTTAGAGATGTGCTGGTAACCGCTCTAAGAATGTTGATGCAATTTAGAGGGTTTACAATGATCACCAGTAAAGTAGGAAAATGGAAAACTGGTTTTCAAATCACAGTCATCATTATTATTATGTTATATTTAATTATTAATAGTTACGATTTGGGGCATTACATATCGTTTATATCAGAATTTAAAATAATTTACTTTCTCATGGTTGTTACTTCATTAATTACGGCTTATACAGGTGTCCATTATTTTTATTATAACTATCAGACACTGAAATTATTATTCAGCAAAAAATGAATCTGCTGACCAGAATCACTGCCACAGGGTTCTATACAGGATATTTACCTAAAATGCCGGGAACATGGGGAAGCCTTGCCGCAGCATTAATCTGGTGGTTCTTGCCGATTGACATTTATCTTCAATTCATTCTGATACTAATTGTTCTCATTATTGGAATTCTTGCATCAAACCGGTTTACAGCTGCAACGGGTACAAGTGACCCTTCTGAAATTGTAATTGATGAATGGGTTGGGATGTGGATTACATTATTTTTAATTCCCCATAAGATAGGATACTTCATTCTGGGATTTATACTCTTCCGCATATTTGACATTGCGAAACCATTGTTCATCAAGAATGCAGAAAAAATTCCTGACGGATGGGGAATTATGGCTGATGATGTTCTTGCGGGGATATACTCTCGTATTTTGCTTCAAGTTGGATTATTTCTAATTTGAACGCGTGTATTATTACTATCGGTGATGAACTGCTTCAGGGATTTACACGGGATACCAACTCTGAGTGGATTTCTAAACATTTGCTGGACTATGATGTTCATACGGAGTATAAAGTTACAATTCCGGATGATCGACCCAAAATCATTCAGACATTAAAACGAGCGATTTCCGATCAATATGATTTTATATTTATCACCGGTGGGCTGGGACCAACACATGATGATGTCACACGGAACGCATTAAAATTGTTCTTTGAGGTCTCGACTGTATTTGACCAGGATCATCATGAAAAATTGGTTGAATGGTGCCATCAGAGGAATATCATCCCACCCCTGAACCTTGAATCCCAATCGACGATTCTAAGTGGGAGTACTTCCATTCCAAACCCTGTTGGTTCTGCATTAGGGATGTCAATCAAATATGATGGCTCACAAATCTTTATTCTACCAGGAGTGCCCGCCGAAATGGTTGGAATGATGCAGGAAACAATTCTTCCCAAGTTTTTCCTTAAATCGGATTTTTCTCGATTTATCACTTTGAAAACCGTTGGAAAAGGCGAAAGTAAGATTTCCGAAGAAATATCGGATATCATACACGATTTTAAAACTGACGTTAAGATTGCCTTTTTGCCTCAATATACGGGAGTAAATATTCGAATCAAACGTATTTCAACGAGGGTAGGAATTGCCCATACCGTTGCAAACTTGATTCAAAAAAGGTTAAAAGGTCTAATCTACACGAACGAAGATCAAGCACTTGAAGAAGTTGTGGGAAAAATGCTTCGGTTAAATAAATTGACACTTTCTGTTGCTGAATCCTGCACCGGTGGTTGGTTATCTAAACGATTAACAGATGCCCCTGGAAGTTCTGATTACTTTTTAGGGAGTGTTATCGCTTATCATAATAATATTAAGAAATCGGTTTTGGAAATTCCCGATATAATTCTTGAACAGTATGGTGCGGTCAGCGGACATACAGCAAAACTAATGGCTGAATCCATTTGTAAAATAACCGGTTCATCAATAGGCATCAGCACCACAGGGATATCAGGCCCAACCGGGGGGACATTAAAAAAACCTGTGGGTTTAGTATTCATCGGGCTCGCTTTCAATGAACAGGTTTTTGCCTCACAATTTAATTTCTTAAAGAACCGGACACTGCACAGAGAAATGTCCTGTACAACAGCATTAAACATGCTTAGGCTTTTATTATTGGAGAATTTCTCCGATACATTTTAGAATGATACATTGATTTTCCTTTAAATACACACAATTAAGAAAAGTGACAATGACAATATCCGATAACGTAGAATCAAAAAGAATATTCATTGGTTTCCCTATTCCAAGGGAAATTTCAACGAGAATTCATATGTTAGAAACTCTCGTCACCGCTCCCACGGATAGCATCCGATGGGTTACGGGAAATAATCTGCATATTACATTGTTGTTTCTGGGAAATATCCCGGATGCAAATGTTGAAAATGTAAAATCATGTCTTCACAATTTGGAGGCTGTTTCAGAATTTGAGTTATCTATTGAAAATACCGGAGTATTTCCTCAATCGGATAAACCAAGAATATTTTGGATGGATATTGTAAATGGCAGGGATTCATTAATCAGTCTTCAGGCAAAAGTAAATAAATCGGCATCGGAGTATTCTGAAGTAAAAGATGACCAGGATTATATCCCTCATTTGACCATTGGCAGAGTTGGCAGGAGCGCTAAATTGTGGAAATTTGGTACAGATGAATTTCTGAATGCTATTTATGACCCCATTGTATTTAAAGTAGAAAAGTTTTATTTGTATATGAGCGAATTACTGCCACACGGACCGAAATATACAATTATTGAAAAATACGATCTGCAAAGCGTACAGGACTGATATTTAGACAAAATTATTAGAAAGGTTGGAAATGGAAAAAGATCAACGAAAATCGGATAGTGTAGACCTCGCTATATCACAAATTGTACGACAATTTGGTAAAGGGTCTATTATGCGTATGGGTGAGAATCCGGTAGTAAAAATAGCAGCAATTTCAACGGGTTCAATATCGCTTGATGCAGCTATTGGCATTGGTGGCGTTCCGAGAGGACGTGTAATTGAAATATTCGGTCCCGAATCCTCTGGCAAGACAACACTTGCGCTCCATATAATTGCCGAAGCTCAAAAGACAAACGGGTATGCAGCATTTATTGATGCTGAACATGCAATGGATCCGCAATACGCAAAAAAATTAGGCGTTGATATTGAAAACCTACTCATATCTCAACCTGACACAGGTGAACAAGCGCTGGAGATTACAGAAACACTAGTCCGAAGTGGCGCTATGGATGTAATCGTTGTGGACTCTGTTGCCGCTCTTGTCCCAAAAGCAGAACTGGATGGGGATATGGGAGACTCACACATGGGACTGCAGGCAAGATTGATGTCCCAAGCACTTCGAAAATTGACTGGTACGGTTTCAAAGTCACATACGTGTGTGATTTTTATCAATCAGTTAAGACAGAAAATCGGCATCGTTTTTGGAAATCCTGAAACGACTACCGGTGGAAATGCACTCAAATTCTACTCATCACTCCGGCTGGATATCCGCAGGATAAGCCAGATTAAAGATCATGATAATATGGTTGGAAATCGGGTAAAAGTAAAAATTGTAAAAAATAAAATGGCTCCTCCTTTTCGAGTTACAGAATTTGACATCATGTACGGTGAAGGAATCTCTTTTGAAGGCGATTTAATTGACCTTGCCGTAGAGGGAGACATTGTAAAAAAAACCGGTGCCTGGTATGCTTATGAAGAAAATAAAATTGGTCAGGGTAGAGAGAATGCAAAACAATTTCTAAAAGATAATCTGGAAGTTCGGAGCAATATAGAAACCAAAGTTAAGGCTTTCCTGGGGATGGATGTGGAGTAGTAACTATTCACATCACGTAAATTCCCGTTAAATAATTAAGGCTCATATTTGGTTCACCTTGTTGAACAGAATATGAGCCTTTTTTGTTACATGATCACCATTGATATTTCAAGCACAAATAGTATTTTTGCATCTTGAATTTGCTTCTGGTGACTAAATATTAAATCAATCCTATTATCTCGATAAAATGTAAAATATATTTTACACTATTCTTGTAAATAACGATAACTGATGAAATAAGTACAAAGAATTTGACAATAACGAAATATGATGTAAATTGTCACAGGAATTTGACAGATAATCCATGGTTTTAATGTAAACCATGTTCAAGTAACATTTACTTCGGGGACTCTCATGGCTAACAAATATGAATATCATAAGTCTGAAATGCAGAAGAAAGAAAACGGTTTTGTTTTCACAATTACTGCATTTAACCTTTCAATAGTTTTAGGTTTAATCGTTATGTTTCTAATAAGCTCGACGACGATACAGACAACAATAGGTGGAAAATCATTTGCTTATAAGTCGGCATACTGGAAAGCGATTTCAAAGATCAGTATGCTTGAGCAATTAATTAAAGATTATGGATTTAGTGCAGTATCAAATGGAAGTCTAGTGAGCGATGTTTCCTTTGAATATGTCGATGATTGTCATCGCAGAGTCGTTAGTGAAATAAACACTGGTTTATTTAAACAGGTCGTTGAAGGATTGCTGGAAAATGAAAATTGTGAAGAAGTGAACGAATTTCCGAATTATTCGATGATATACAAAGTCGAAGACTCCAGAAGAAGAGGGAGAGGGTTTGATCACGGATGGCGACGTCATCATAATGATGATCATAATCAAAATTCATGGGGTTGGAGACAAGGGACAGGAGATTGTGAAGATGTATGGGGATGGAACTGGCAATTCCCTTGTGAACAAGATACTTTGATTGACACCCTGGTTTATTTCAATGAATATGGTGAATTTCTTGTTACAGGAGAACAAGGCACGCTGGATGGTTTTCTTTATGTTGGCGCAGATATCATTTTTGATTACACATTTACCAATTCTCTCGCCCACATAGGTGAAAATCCAGATTATTTAACTCACATGAAAATTCCTGAAACCTCAACTGTGGTACCGGCAAATCCCATTGATCAGAATCATTATACTTGGGAGACTATTTCCGCTTTGGATTTACCCGATTTTGATCATCATGCCTATGACAGTCTATTAGCAACTGCTGAGGGAATCTCTCATAACCCAAATAATGGCAAATTCGTTGGTGATGTGAATTGGCCATATGATGGCCAGTGGGATGAGACAAACTGGTTTCACTTACAAAATTATATTGACAGAACAATGTACGTGAACGGAGATTGCCAAATACAGTACTGTGAAATAGAAAATATCGGTGGTGATTCAAATGAACCGGGTATCATTGTGGCAACAGGAAATATTACTATTGATACTCCCCTCGGTGAATTCATCCCTGATAATATAATTTTGATTAGTGGTGGAGATGTGCAAATAACAGGTGCAAATTTTGGCTCAGTGATGAATGACGAACATTGGGGATCCGTTGTTAATGAAATTTACGCCAGAGGTAGTATCTCTCTAATTGGTGAAGATGACGGCAATAGAATATTTGCTCAAACGTATGCTTTTGAAACTGATAATATGGGCGTTAGCGTGGAATTAAACTCTGTTGATTTCTATGGACTAATTTATGCCCCCAATAGCACCGGAAATATTGACATGGCTGCGGACAAATGGTTCAAGGGTGCCATGTACGTAAATCAAATTAAAGATGACAGATTTGAAAATAATTATCTTGTACTCAATCATCGCTTTCCGTCTCATTATTTAGAGGGAGGCATGGTGGGAATTTATCAGGATACAGAGAACTGGGTATTAGTCACCGGATCTATCAGAGAAATTTGACCCCCACTTTTTAGATTTGCACAACAAATATTACAGCAGGTACGGTAAAAAATATCCGATACGATCTATGCTGATTGGTAAAAGTTTGTAAAAGCAAAATAAAATCTGCGCTACTAAATAATATTATAACTCTAATATTAATCCGCTCGTTGAGATTAATCTCTCTTCCTTCATATTGTCATTGGAACACCCGGAAAAACGAAAATAAATTTTAGGTTCAATTTTTAACTAAAAAAGGGTGTGTCAATGAAGAATTTATCATCTAAAATAATGTTTCTTGTAATTTTATTAACACTATGTATATCTCAAGACGATGGTAATAGTAATCTATCCGGTAGTATTGGGTCTGTTACATTTGGAGGACAAGTTTACAATCAGATTGCTTTTAGACCTGAAATTCCAATAGGTACAAAGATGGCGATTGGGCTTGATATTTATCTTTATATTGATGGTGATGGCAATATATACAAGGATGCATGGAATTTTAAGGACGGAAAATCCACACTAAGAACGCTTATGGATAAAGTGTATTATTTTCGTTATGGAAGACCTGAAGATGATTTCTATCTTCGAGCCGGCGCCATTCCCTCCGCTACACTCGGACAGGGCATTTTGGTAGATGGATATTCCAATGTTATCGAATACCCTTTTGTTCGTCAGATTGGTGCGAATGTAAAATTTAAAAAGGATGTGATGGGTTTCGAAGCAATTGTGAGCAATATTAAGCGTGTACCTGGGGTGCTGGGATTGCGTACTTCCTTTGAGTATATCCCCAAACTAGAAATCGGTATTTCATTTGTAACTGACCTAGATCAAAACGCCGGATTAAAAGACCGTGATTCGGATGGGTATCCAGACGTATTCGACGACTTTCCTGACGATGAAGACCTGTACGATAGGATAGACGCCGACAGGGACATGTGGTCTGACGCTTATTTCCAATGGAATCCTGATAGTACTGATGCTGTTTTTGATATGTGGTTTAACAACACCTCTTTCTTAAATCGCAATCCTTATAATCCTGCTGATGTGGACAAAGATCAGGTTTCCGGTGCTGCATTTGATGTCACTTATCAATTAACCGATAAGATCCAATTATATTCGCAGTTTGCACAATTATTTGGTGATACCAAGGCTGTTGATGTGAATGAAAACACTTCACTGGGTTATGGATTTGTACCCTTGGGAATATCCTCTCATTGGGGACCTGTAAATTTCAGAGCAGAATATCGTCAAAATAGTCGAAAATTCTTATTCAATTACTGGAATGGTAGTTATGACGTAAATCGAGCAACATATGATTTTTCAAATGAAAAAATAGTTACTCGTGAATATGATTTATACAAGTATGGTGAGTTGAAGGGGTTTTATCTTCAGGCTGATGCATCTCTTTTCGAATTAGTCAAACTTCAACTGGGATATCAGGATATGAGCGGTGAAGTTTGGGAAAATAGCGCTGAACCAGATTCTGGTACATACGTCACAGATAATAACAAATTATTTCGAACCGGAATAAAAATTAATACAAATAAAGTCCCTAAAGTCAAATTAGCTGAAGCGTTCTACGAGCAGAGTGATGTGGCTAATCCGTTTAAGTTTGATCCATCACCTTCAACAGTATTCGGGTATGATGTGGGTATCGAGATTTCAAGTGGAGTCATATTGGTGTACAAAGCTAGAAGGACCTATCATTATGTAAGCGAAGGTGTGCTTGAACCTTCGAATTCCATCCAATTTGAAACACAAATGGTATTCTAAATACATTTAGGAAGGTGAACCGAATATTATCCGATCAATGAAATCCTCTCAAGATATACGTAAAGAATTTATCAGTTTTTTTAAAGACAGAGAACATCAGTTTGTCCGCAGTTCTTCAGTAGTGCCAATTGATGATCCCACATTACTATTCACAAATGCTGGGATGAACCAGTTCAAACCCATATTTCTCGGCCAGGAATCTCCAGGCTATCTACGTGCAGTGAATAGTCAAAAATGCATTCGGGTCAGTGGGAAGCATAATGATCTAGAAGAGGTTGGTGTTGACAATTACCATCACACTTTTTTTGAAATGCTTGGAAATTGGTCATTTGGAGATTACTATAAAGAAGATGCAATTAAATGGGCATGGGAACTATTAACTGATGTCTGGAAAATTGATAAAGACAGGCTATGGGTAACCATCTTTCAAGACGATGATGAGGCAGGAAAAATCTGGAATAATGTGACGGATATCGCACATGATCGAGTTTTAAAATTCGGTCCAAAGGATAATTTCTGGGAGATGGGTGAAACCGGTCCTTGCGGTCCCTGTAGCGAAATTCACTACTACACTGGTGATTTGACGAAACAATCTCCAGTAGGTGTCAACATGGATGAAAACTACCGTGAAATTTGGAATCTTGTATTTATTCAATATAACAGAGATGAATCGGGAAAATTAACAGACTTGCCTGCCAAACATGTAGATACCGGTGCTGGTTTCGAACGGTTAGTTGCTGTATTGAATGGAAAAGCTTCCAACTATGAAACGGATATTTTTCTCCCTATCATTGATGAAATTTCCAAGTTAACTGGCTGCGAGTATTCTGAATCGGATGGCGCAGCGCACAGAGTTATTGCAGATCATATCCGAATGCTATCATTTGCAATTGCTGATGGGGCGCTGCCAGGGAATGAAGGTCGTGGATATGTGCTTCGGCGGGTATTAAGACGGGCAGCCAGATTTGGTCGATCCCTTGGAATGCATGAACCCTTTATTTATAAGTTGGTATCAACACTTGCAAAAGAGATGAAAGATGCGTTTCCTGAAATTAAAGAAAAACGCCTCCACATTGAAAAAACAATTCGAACAGAAGAATCTTCCTTTGGGGATACGTTGGATAGAGGTTTGGATATTTTTAGTAAAATAACCAAAGACAAATCTAAAGGAGATTTAATTTCTGGGGATGAAGCTTTCAGATTATATGATACTTATGGTTTTCCCCTCGATTTGACTCAATTACTTGCACGTGAAAAAGAAATGTTAGTAGATGAGTCCGGTTTTCAAGTACAAATGGAATTGCAAAAGGAAAGAGCAAGAGGAGCAGGAAATTTCGCTATTTCTTTAATTGAGAAAGAATGGAATATTGTGACTACTGGAAAATCCAGTGAATTTATTGGATACGCTCAATTGAAGAGTAATTCAATTATCAGAAAATATCGGCAGGATAACAATAATATTGAACTGATTTTAGATAAAACTCCTTTTTACGCTGAACAGGGTGGACAAATCGGAGATACAGGGACTATCCAAAGTGATGGATTGACCATTCAAGTTAATGATACCAGGAAAGAGGGAGACGATATTGCCCACTTTGGTACGATCAAATCAGGCACTATTGATGCGAAAGTAAATGTTGAAGTCGAAGTAAAATCGGATCGTCGAAATAATATTCAAAGAAATCATACTGCTACACATCTCTTACATCAGGCGTTAAAGTTAACTTTAGGTGAACATGTTCATCAGGCAGGTTCAATGGTATCGCATGATAGATTGCGATTTGATCTGACACATCACGAAAGTCTGACCTCCGACCAGTTAATATCTGTTGAAAATATTGTGAATGAGAATATTAGGTCAAATTCAAAACTTGACGTGAGCATTACATCTTATGATCAAGCGAAGCAGACAGGTGCCGTAGCACTGTTTGGAGAAAAATATGGAAATGAAGTTCGGATGGTAACCGTTCCAGGTTTTTCATGTGAACTTTGTGGGGGAACACATGTTAATCGCACTGGCGATATTGGTGCATTTAAAATTATTAGTGAAACCTCATTAGCCACCGGAGTGAGACGAATAGAAGCGATAACCGGAGCAGCAGTTATAGACCTGATACATGATCATGAAAAGATTCTTCATGAGTGCGGTATGATACTGAAAACTGGCTTTAAGGATGTTCCTGATAAACTGAATCAGCTTGTTACTCAAAAAAAACACAGTGAAAAACAACTTGAAGAATTGATACAAGGTTCACAAAAAGAAATTGTACGTGATCTGATTTCACAAGCAGAATCTTTCAATGGTATTCAGACTATTGTTCGGATTATCGAAAATGCGGGTGATCTGAAAATGATGGGAGATGAATTCAGATCTGTATTTAAAACAAACGGTGTAGCGCTTATTTTCACAGTTTTAAATCAGAAACCGATGATTATGTGCGCGGTAACTGATAATCTCACGTCTAGAATTCAGGCTGGGAATATCGTAAAAGAGTTGGGAAAATTCCTTGGAGGTGGAGGCGGGGGAAAACCTCATTTAGCCACATCAGGAGGGAAAGACCTCTCCAAATTGGATGATGCAGTCCAAGCTGGAAAAAACTTAATTCAATCCATAATTTCCAAAAACTAACGAGATAAATGGAAAGCAAAACCAATATAATTTTCAGAGAAAGTATCCCTGGAAAATCCGGTGCATCGGTACCGCCATGTGATGTTCCAGAACACGCTTTATCTGAATTCATTCCAAATCATGTTTTGAGAGAATCTTCACCGAACTTACCAGAGGTTACTGAACCTGAAGTAGTCCGGCATTTTGTGAATCTATCGGTAAAAAATCATCATGTTGACAGGGATTTCTACCCTCTCGGATCGTGCACAATGAAGTACAATCCGAAAATAAATGAAAAAATCGCTTCACTCGATGGATTTGCTGGTATTCATCCATTGCAATCGGTAGAGACCGTTCAAGGCGCATTACGGGTGATGTGGGAGCTAGAACAGATGCTACTTAAAATTACAGGGATGTCCGCTGCTACTCTCCAGCCCAGCGCTGGGTCGCAGGGTGAGTTTGTAGGGATACTCATTATGAAGAAATATCATGATGAGAGGAACGACTCCAGAAAGTACATTCTCATACCAGAAACTGCCCATGGAACAAATCCAGCAAGTGTGATTCTTGCCGGGTATCAGATAAAAAAGATTAAATCAGACTCCAGAGGACGAGTAGATCTAGCGCATTTAAAACAGAATTTAGACCAGCATACTGCAGGAATGATGCTTACTCAACCCAATACGTTGGGATTATTTGAAGATCAGATTATGGATATCACGTCTCTGGTACATGAAGCAGGCGGTCTCATGTACATGGACGGTGCCAATCTTAATGCTTTGGTGGGGATTACAAAACCAGCTGATATGGGATTCGATATTACTCATATTAATTTGCACAAAACTTTTTCTACACCTCACGGTGGCGGGGGACCGGGTGCCGGACCTATTGCAGTCACGGAGCAACTCGCTAAATACCTACCAATACCGGTGGTTGTAAAAAAAGAAGATGAATCATTTGATTGGGATTATGATCGATCGGCTTCTGTAGGAAGGGTCCATAGTTATTTTGGTAATTTCTCAATACTGGTGCGTGCCTGGGCATATATTTTGTCAATGGGCGAGCAAGGTTTAAAAGAGATGACAAAAAATGCTATCCTGAATGCCAACTATCTGAAACATCTTTTGAAAGATACCTATCACATTCCATTCTCCGAAGGCACCATGCATGAGTTTGTTATCTCTGCGGTGGATCAGAAAAAACGAGGAATCAGAGCATTGGATATTGCAAAATCGCTACTCGATAATGGGTATCATGCTCCAACAGTTTATTTCCCCATTAATCTACCTGAAGCGATTATGGTTGAACCCACAGAGTCAGAAACAAAAAATACTCTGGATGAATTCGCCCAATCAATGATAGATATTGATTCACTCATCGATACTGATCCGGAGTCATTAACTCAGGCACCAATAACGACTCCGGTAAGAAGACTAGATGAAACGAAAGCCAATCGAGAACCGGACATTCGGTGGAAATTTCAAAAAACTGACAATCTAAAGGAAGTCAATTAACGTGAAATATCAGGTAGATTCTGGACAAATATTTATTACTTTAGTAAGAGGTGACTTTATTAACAAATCGCTTGAGGCAGTTGCAGTTAAAGAAAAATTAACATCCGGTTGGGTTCATGGTCTTGGCGCAATTGATTACTGCGAACTGGGTTTGTACGATTTTGAGAACCAATCCTATATCAAAAAAGAATTTTTAGATGAGTATGAATTAGTCAACTTGACTGGAAATATTACTCTGAAGGATGGGAATCCATTTATCCATTCACATATCACCATTACAGACAGACAATTTTCCGCGATGGGTGGACACTTGTTTGATGGGAAGATTTCAGCAGCTGGCGAATTTGTAATTGTACCGGGAAATATACAAATCACCAGAAAATTTGATCAGCATATTGGTTTGGCCCTCTGGTGCTTGGGAGAGAAAAATGCGTAAAACCATTCAGACGGAAAACTCACCTCAAGCTATCGGCGTTTATTCACAGGGTATTATTGCCAGACAAATGGTATTCACATCCGGTCAGATTGCTATCGACCCTGCTACGGGAAACATCGTGGTCGATGATTTCAGAGATGAAGTTAGACAGGTTTTAAAAAATTTATCTGCAGTCCTTGAAGCTGGAGGAAGCGCTTTAGATCATGTGGTTAAATGCACGGTCTTTATGAAGGATTTAGGCCAATTCTCCACGTTGAATGAGGTTTTCGGAGAATTCTTTCCTCATGATCCTCCCGCTAGATCTGCTGTTGAAGTGTGTGCGTTACCTAAAAATGTAAATGTCGAAATTGAAGCCATTGGGATGATCATTGATTAAATACATCCGAATCATTCTTATTGTAGCATTAGCGTCACTCATTTACTCTCAAGAAAGTTATGTTGACTCAACGAAAATAAAAAATCCCAAGATCGCCTGGAAATTGGGTTTTATTCCTGGTGCCGGTCAGATATACAACGGAAAATATCTTAAAGCAGCAAGCTTCGTAGCGTTTCAAGGATATGCAACTAGTCAGTTTGTGCAGTTTAAAAATGATGGAAAAATTGCAAAACGCAATACCTATGGTTGGTGGATTTTTGGTCTTTATGTATTTGGAATACTTGATGCATACGTGGACGCACAATTATCCACATTTCCTGCAAAAATACCGTCCTCTGATCCAATTAAGCCTCCTGAACAAACGAACCCTGAACCGGATATACCGGACGAGACAAAAAACTAAATGTGCGCAATTATTGGGATTTATAATAACCCGGAATCATCTACCCTTGCGTATATGGGTTTATATGCACAGCAACATCGTGGACAGGAAGGCGCAGGAATTGTTGCAGCTCACGAGGGAAAACTCAAAAGACATATGGGTGAGGGTTTGGTATCAGAAGTTTTTTCAGATAGTACAATATTTAAAAAACTACCTGGCTATTCCTCAATCGGGCATACTCGGTACTCTACGTCAGGAATATCTGATTTAAAAAATGTTGGACCGTTACTCTTCAATATTAATGGTACCAGCGTATCAATCGCCCATAATGGCAATCTTGTAAATATCGATGAAACGCGGAGTTCACTCCAGGAATCTGGTGCCTTATTTCAAACCGAAACAGATACTGAGGTAGTCATTCATTTACTGGCTCGGGAAACAGGCTCTTCCATTCAACAGAGATTGGCTCAAGCGTTAAATAAAGTCACTGGTGCATATTCCTTGCTGGTTGTCACACCGGATGAAATGATTGCTGCCCGTGATCCACGAGGGATACGACCGTTTTGTATTGGGAAATTAAACGACTCTACCATTTTAGCTTCCGAAACATGTGCATTGGATTTGCTCGGGGCTACTTATCTACGCGAAGTGAATCCAGGTGAAATGATCGTTTTAAATAAAGATGGAATGAAATCATATCAGTTTACACCGGCCTTGGAACCCAAACACTGTATTTTTGAGTTTATTTATTTTTCTCGACCGGATTCAAAAATATTTTCAGAAAACGTAGACAAGATCCGTCGAAAATTTGGAAAAAACCTGGCTGAGGAAAGTCCTGCTCCGACTGCTGATATTGTTCTGTCCGTACCCGATTCTAGCAATACGTGTGCTCTCGGTTATTCGAGACGTTCGAATTTAAAATTTGAGTTTGGTCTCATCCGTAACCATTATGTGGGCAGAACGTTTATTTTCCCTGACCAAAGGTTGAGAGACCTATCCGTACGTTTGAAATTCAATACTGTAAACGGGATATTAGAAGGGCGCGAAGTAGTTATTGTGGATGATTCCATTGTGAGAGGTACAACATTGAGAAAACTGACAAAACTTCTCAAACATGCCGGAGTTAAGAAAATTCATGTCAGGATCAGCTCACCACCTGTGAAAAACCCGTGCTATTTTGGTATGGATTTTCCAACACATAATGAGTTGGTTGCACATAATAATTCAGTTGAGGAAATTCAATCAATTATCGGTGTGGACTCACTTAAATATTTAAGCATAGACACGTTATTAGCATCTGTAGATCGGCCACCCAACCATTTCTGTTCAGCATGCTTTACAGGAAATTATCCAGTAGATATAAAAGAGGACAAGAATGATTAAAAAATTTATCAGGGACCATCCGTTGCATAAAAAAATATCACCGGTGTTCGATGCACTATTCTTACTCAGACCCACATTGTTTTTCCCGGTATGGATTATGATAACAGCCGGAATGACAGCGTCAAGAATGAATATCAGTAGATACCAGGTCTGGCTTCATGATTTTGATCTTAGTACCTTGTCTTTATTCATCGGAATTACCTTCATTTCGGGAGGTAGTTTTATCATCAATCAGATCATGGATGTTGATAGTGATGCTTTGAACAAAAAATTGTTCCTTGTAGGGAAATACATCCCTGTCCCTGCTGCCCGTAAAATAATGTATCTAACGCTTATATCCGGTAGTATCTTTCTTCTGATCTCTGGCATATACAATTTCCTCACAGGAGCGTTGCTGTTTCTTTTTTGGGGATATTTATATAATATCGAACCGTTTCACTGGAAACAGAAACCAATCCTTGGGATGTTTGCGAATTCGGCGGCGGGATTTCTGTTATATGCATCGGGATGGCTTCATGTTGTCGCTTCTGAGGGATTTTCACTCAATGAGTTTGCGTTTGGTAAAATGGTTATCATTTCTATCCCGTATCTCTTATGTTATACTGCTGTCTCACTGTTGACCACGATTCCCGATATAAAAGGAGATGAACCTACCGGGTCTATTACTTTTCCTGTGAAATTTGGATCGTTCGCGACCATCTTCATTTCAATGATAATGGTACTTGCTGCATTTGTTTTGGGTTGGACATATGATGATCCTGTTAGCACTACGGCTGCCGCAATTTCACTTCCATTTTATATCTTTACATTGATTCGACGTGAAAATAAGGATGTACTTCGAGCTATTCGATATTCTATTTTAATTTTAGCAGTCCTGCTTTTTACCGTTTATCCTCTGCTTTTCCCCGCAGTTTTAATTGTCTTTTATTTGAGTAAATATTACTATTGGCATCGATTCAACTTACACTATCCCACATTTCAGGTAGATGATAACATATCTGCTTCGCCCGCTGAAAAGGCATAGGTTTGATAACTATAATACCTGATAAGTGTGATTTTTGTGGATCTTGTGTGGCGGTCTGTCCGGTTGATTGTATTGAATTAAAAGAAGCTTCTATAACCATTGATAATGTTGTCTGTATAGATTGCAATTTATGTGTCCAAATTTGTCCCATTGAAGTGCTGGAGATGAACCATGCAGGATAGATATGATGTAATCGTGGTAGGAGGTGGTCCTGCTGGATCCATGGCAGCATTCAACGCTGCCGAAGGTGGTGCATCCGTATGTATCCTTGAAAAGGACAGGGATATTGGTTATCCGGTTAGATGTGGAGAAGCAGTTGGTGAATTAGGTCTCAAGCAGTTTGTTGATATTCAACCGCAATGGATTGCCGCTTCCATCACCGACTTCAGACTTGTTTCTCCAAATGGGACAAAGATCGATACTAGTTTTGCAGGACAAAAGGGATTTATCCTTCATCGTAGGATTTTTGATTATGACTTATGTCGTAAAGCCGCTTCTGCGGGCGCCCACGTGTTTACAAAAGCGTATGTAAACGGATTAATTATTGAGAATAACACCGTTGCAGGAGTGAAATTAAACCATCTGGGTACCGAAAAAGAAATACGATCACATTTGGTTATTGCAGCGGATGGAGTAGAATCAAGAGTCGGACGCTGGGCAGGGTTACGTACAAATGTAAAGATGAAGGATATGGAATCCTGCATGCAGTATTCTGTAGCAAATATCGATATCGATCCCAATAGAATCGATTTCTACGTTGGCAGTGTTTATGCCCCAGGTGGTTATTTATGGGTATTCCCAAAAGGAGAGAACACTGCAAATATTGGTATTGGTATTTGTGGAGATCAAACAGATATTTTTAATGCAAAAAAACTATTGGATGAGTTTTTATCGAGAGAATATCCGAATGCAGCAATACTAACGTCAATGTGTGGTGGAGTCCCTTGCGCGAGCCCATTAAAAAATGCGGTTAAAGACGGATTGATTCTGGTGGGAGACGCAGCTCATCAGGTAAATCCGATGACAGGCGGGGGAATCATTTCTGCAATGAAAGGCGGATCTATCGGTGGTCGTCTTGCAGCAGAATCAATCATATCACGTGACTATTCTTCATCATTTCTGAAAAAATACAATGACTTGATCAAAAAGGATTTTGGTGATACTCATCAACGATTCCATAAAATAAAAGAAGTGATCAGCTCGTTAACAGATCTTGAATTGGATGGTATCGCAGAAAATGTACAGAAAATACCAGAAAGCAAACGAACTCTCACTCAGATATTCAAAGCATGCGTAATAAAAAAACCATCTCTTATGTTTGACGTGATTAAGGTGTTCGCTGGTGTTTAGTATGGACACTAAAGAACTTTTATCCTACCTGCATTTGGGTGAATTTATTGTACTTGATCTTGAAACCACCGGACTTGACCCCTATAAAGACGGGATAACAGAAGTATCTGCCTATCGCTTTAAAGATGGTGTACCTGAAGAAAATTACACCACATTGGTAAATCCGGGAATGTCAATTCCATTGCAGATATCCGAGATTACAGGCATTACGAATGAAATGGTTAAAGAAAAACCTGCAATTCACACTATTTTGTTGGAGCTTTCCGAATTCATTGGTGACCTCCCGATAGTCGGACATAACGTCACTTTCGACCTTAATTTTATCAATCATCAATTCTCTCTTCTGAACTATCAGGAATTAGAGAATCGATCGTACGACACGGTAATTCTTGCACGAACATTTTTATATTTCCACCACGAATTTACATTGGGATCAATCAGTCAATATTTTGGTCAGGATACTGAAAATGCACATCGTGCCAGCGCCGATACATTAAACACTGGAATGATTTTCGTCCATCTTGTACATGAAGCAGCATCCTATCCTTTGGCGATTATTCAACAACTTTACCACGCAATTCGTCATACGGATATTCATAATCTGATGTTATTCAGAAATCTGGTAACTATCGCCATTGAACTGAAAGAAGTAGGTGGTCTCACAAAATCGCTTATCAACAAACCTGAAAAGGATTTTCAATTTAGACATAGCACGGGTATGGATAAAGACGTGACAGTCAATACTCCAGATGAATGGCTATCAGAGAACGGATTGATCGCCAAAAATATGGATGGATTTGAGTCTCGTTCCTCTCAAATCTCTCTTGCTTCCGATACTTATAAGGCATTTGAAGAACGCGGATTGCTATTGGCAGAGGCCGAGACAGGTCTCGGTAAATCGATGGCATATTTGTCAGCCGGTATTCTGTACCGAAAAAAAACCGACATACCTTTAGTAGTATCAACTTACACAAAAAACTTACAGGATCAGTTATTCTATAAGGACATCCCACAACTCGCGACCGCTTTGAATTTGAAAATATCTGCTGTACTGGTCAAGGGTAGGCACAACTATCTTTGCATGACGCGGTTGAATCACCTTCTAAATAATATTCATTCTCAGATAAGTAAAACCGAATGCGAAAATCTCCTTCCGATTTTGATCTGGAAAGAGTTCACGAAAACCGGTGATATTAGCGAATGCAACGGATTTAAAATGAGATCTGGAGCTAAATTGTGGAATCTTATCCGAAGTGAAAGAGGATATTGTACTACGTTTCGATGCACTCAAGATCATGGGTGTTTTCTAGGTAAAATCAGAGAATTCATCAAATCAGCTGATATCATCATAGTCAATCATTCCCTATTGGCTATTGATTTTCTACAGGATGTCCAGAATTTACCCGAAACATACAATTATGTGATAGACGAAGGACATAATCTGGAAGCCGCGGCACAAGATCAACTTACCAACCGAATCAGTGATTATTCCTTCTATGATATTTTTAATATTTTTTTGAATAAATCATCTGGTTTATATAAAGATCTTGAGACGGCTTGCAGTCACGTTGATACTGCAGATAACCAACTTGAAGAGTTAATAACTTTATCCCAAAAATTGAGCAAAGATGTCAATCAATTTTTTAAGACATACGGCCAATGCAAGGACGAGGACCTAGATCAGTATCCGCAATATGAGTTACGCGTAATTATTACAAATAGTGCAAATGAATTTTCAGAAGCTGATCCGAATCCCAATTATTTAATTCGACAATTGACAGATTTTAAAAAGAGCGTTGAAGAGTTAAACGAATTGTTGGCAAATTCGAAAACCTCTGAACAAACTATCGTACAAGAGCTATCTCTTGTACTTAAAAAAATTGAAACCATAACCATTATTCTGAACCGGATTGTGGAGGTAGAACCTGATGATGTAATATGGTCCACTTTCATGAGACAGCGGGACTCAATACAGGCATATTTACACTGTGCACCCAGAAGTGTAAGTGAGCAGATCTCCGATGGAATTCTATCGCGTTCAGCAGGCGGATTGATTTGTTCCGGTACATTGACGGTTGAAGATAATTTTGAATATCTTAAAACGTGTCTTGGAATAGATAAAATTGCACATAAAAAAACGGTTATCGAGAATATATACCATTCACCATTTTCATATAGCGATCAGGTCCGATTGTTCATTGGCTCTGGGAATATTAGCGTTCAAAGCCCCGAGTATATTAAAGATGTAGCAGCGCAGATTGACAAAATCACTCAAGGGATTCAGGGTCGGATGCTTGTGTTATGCACGTCTTATGCCCAGACTCGAGGGTTATATGAACATCTGATTACTCCTATGAGAAAAGATAGACAGCGCAAATTATTTGTTCAAAATATGGGAATGGGGAGGCAGGCGCTTATTCAAGGATACTTATCGCATCCACGAAGTATTCTCATAGGGACATCCAGTTTTTGGGAAGGTGTTGATTTTCCAGGGAATAAGCTGGAAATGCTATTTATTATTAAACTTCCATTTGCAAATCCGGGCGATCCACTGGTGAGAGCAAAGATTGAGAATTTTACGCAGAAAGGACTGAACGCCTTCATGGATTACCAAGTTCCCGATGCCACCGTAAAATTAAAACAAGGATTCGGAAGATTAATAAGAACTCTTGAAGATGTGGGAATCTGTATCATCTCTGATCCAAGGTTACTCCGTAGCAGGTACGGTAAGGTGATATTGGATTCACTCCCTATCGAAGGACAATCCTATGTGATGATAGACTCGGTCATTCGTTCATCGCAACATTTTTTTGGGAGCAATCACAAAGCCGATTAAAATCATATTGATTTTAGAGAAGTGGTGCTCACATTCATACCCAATCACAAATTAAACGGAGACATTGATCATGTCAATTATCCTTGATGGAAACAGCTTAACCGTTGAAATACTGGTGAAAATTGCGCGCGGCTGTGAAAAAGTTGAAATTCATCCAGATTCCCTAAAAAAAATGATTAAATGCCGTGCAATGTTAGAGAGAAAAATCGCAGCCGGTGAAACCATGTACGGTGTCAATACCGGAATCGGAGAATTCTCAGAAGTCATTCTTCCAGATGATCAGATAGAAAATTTCCAAAAATACCTTATTTACAATCATGCTGCAGGTATTGGTGATCCGGCTCCTGTTGAATATGTGAGAGGTGCAATGGCTTCCAGAATAAACGTTCACGCGCATGGTATGTCTGGAGTTCGACCGATCATTACAGAAACATTGGTCCGCATGTTAAACACTGGTGTCACTCCTTTCGTGTGTCAGAAAGGTAGTGTTGGTGCGAGCGGAGACCTAGCGCCAATGTCTCAGATTGCATTGCTGATGTTAGGTGAAGGTGAAGCATATTATAAAGGAAAACTTATTAGCGGCCGCGAAGCGATGGAAGCTGCGGATATACCTATCCCTGGATTAAAAGCCAGAGATGGTTTGGCATTGATAAATGGTTCGAATCTATTGACAGCTATGAGCGGAATATTTCTGTACGATGCAAACCGGTGGTTAAAACAGGCGGAAATCGCGGCAGCTATGTCATTAGAAGCACTTAAAGCAAACATGAAACCATATACTCCTAAACTTCACCAGGCTCGAGGTTTTCCAGGCGCTATTCGTTCAGCCAAAAGCATTCTAACATTAGTAGCGGGTGGTGATCTTGCTGAGCAGAAAGTACAATGTAAAATTCAGGATGCTTATTCTATGAGATCAACGCCTCAAGTGGTTGGTGCTGCACATGATGCATTGGCATATGCAAAAATCCAAGTAGAGATTGAACTTAACGGAGTGGGGGATAATCCGATATTTTTCCCAGACGAAAATCTGCAATTGTCCGGAGCGAATTTCCAGGGCACTCCGGTATCTTTACCTATGGATATGATGAGTGCAGCTATTACAATGGTCAGCGTCATGTCCGAAAGAAGAATGAATAGATTAAACAATCCGGCATTAAGTGTAGGGTTACCTGCATTTCTTACCAAAGGAGCTGGAATGTTCTCAGGATTAATGCTGAGTCAGTACACAGCAGATATGCAGATCGTTGAACAGAGAATGCTTTCAATGCCGGCATCGGTTCAATCTATCCCTGCTGCGGCAGATCAGGAGGATTTTGTTTCCATGGGCATGAATACTGCTATAAAAAATTTCCAGATATTGCATAACGCAAATGGGATATTAGGCATTGAGTTTATGGCAGCTGCACAGGCACTGGATTTCAGAGATTACTCATTTGGCACCGGAGTAACCAAGGCACGTGAAGTTATACGGAAATATGTGGATCATCTGGAAGAAGACCGGCCGTTGTATCCTGATCATACTCGGATGCAGGAATTGGTTAAAAGTGGTGAAATATTGGATGAAGTAGAGAAAATTGTGGGTGATTTGGGGTAATAGCATTCTATTTTTTATTAGCTACTCAAAGTAGTGTAAATTGTAATTCATAAATTTATGAGGATATTATGACTGAAAAACAACACATCCATCAAGAGCATGACCATTGTCATCATGAGCGCTCAAAAAATTGGACTGGTATTTTATTCATTTTTCTTGGTGCTTTTTTACTACTGCAAACCACTAATGTTATTGATGAAATTGATAATTGGTGGGCTCTATTCGTCATATCCCCCGGGGTAGCAACTTATCTGAGTGCATATCAACAATACCGTTCAACGCATAAGGTAACTATCCGGTTGATAGATAGAATCACCAGCGGGACTTTCATTACATTTGTGGGATTCATCCTTCTGCTTGATTGGCAATGGAGTAAAATCTGGCCGGTATTTCTCATCATCATCGGTTTTCCACCGTGCCCAGCAGCATGTAAACCTGGGCGTAGAACTTATAGATGCTCACGGCCGGGTCCCAGAAGATGTAGATGTGTACGCCCTGGTCGCTGGTAATCAGCGTCAGGGTATCCCCTACTTCGGGCGGATTCTTATTGGCGACTCCACGCGGCGGATCGGAGAAAGCTACGTCCCACTGCGCCTTGTCATCAAGCGGCGTGGCCGGCTCCCCGGCCTGATCGTCCTTGTATTTCGGTATCGCTCCGGCTTCATACAGCATCTTGTAAGTGCAGACAGCGCCGAACCCGCCCGTCTTCCTCAGGCAGTTCTCCTCTGTGCCTGAAGTACAGCCCTGGAAGCAGTCGTAGGCTTCCTTGAATATCCTGTAGGGGAAAGCCCCGTTGACGTATGCTGTGCGGTTGAAAATATTGGTATAGTCGCCCATCTGGATGAAGGCGGCTGTGTCCAGCGCGAACTGCTGGCGTATCTTCTCCCTGGACAGTTTCGTTGTTTCGAAGATCAGATAGATGAAAAGCATCAGCATCGGAATTATCAGCAGGGAGGGTATCAGTATCTGGCCGGGCCGGGAAAGAACAAAGGATAAGGGATCAAGGATAAAGGAACTGCCTTTGAATCCCCTGATAGCTCCGGTTTTACCTGGTCCAAGCATATGAAATTCCGTTTCTGCCCTTTGCTCTCCGGCTTTAATCCTTACCGCTTTATCCTTATGCCTTCCTCAACGCGGCTTACCCGCACCTATGACCAGGCCTACCATGGTGAACATCCCGCCCAGCAGCTTCTTATGAAACAACACGGCCATAATAAGCGCCAGTCCGACCACCGTGGCCAGCATGAGCAGGTATTCCACCGTGGCCTGCCCGGCTCTACGGGCAGGGATAAAAGACGAGGGATGAGGGATGAAACAGGAAGGATTAAGGATAAAGATGGAGACGTTAAATAACAGAACCGGGAAACAGTTCCGCGAGACAGTTCGCATCCTGGATATTAGAGACATACTCAAGCCCCGCAGGTTTTCCAAAATTCTTCCTGCCGCTTCGATACTGGCGGACATCCTTCCCTGCAATGTTATACAACCAAATCCGCCGCAATTCAAGCCCGGGCAGAGCGCGGGCGCCTACCTGTAAATAGTATACATACTTATTGTTTCCTGAATATTGCGAAAGGCGTGATGCGCCACGCGGCATAAACCGGCAAGACTGCCCTGCGTTCATCCTGAAGATATCCAGGCGCCTCGGACGGCGGCTTTACCGGCTGGCAGCCCCCCCCCTGCTCAAGATCTCTATAACGCTCGCTGCCGCCTGTATTTCAGTCCAGGCAAAATAAAAACCTTCTATTGCCTGTTGCGGGGAGCATCGCCCTCTTCCAACGCGCTGCTCATCTCAAGCAGCTTTGAGCCTCCGGGGGCGAGATAGCCTTCTTTTAAGAGCTCCGCTTCTTTTGATTTAGTGATCTTGGGCTCTTTTCGCATTACGATGCGCCGCTCAACCGCTACCTTGTCTAGAAAGTGCCACCAGGTCGTTACAAAACCACCGACACAGCAGGCTGCGATAACGCCGAACAAAAAATACTGCTCACGGTCTTTGCGTATCCAGAACCTTCTCCTGAAGTCATCCATATCTTACCTCTCAACTACCGCCCGGCCCCGGGTGGAACGCAAAAGCGGTCAGCCCGATAACAGAGGCTGACCGCTGAGAGCACGTTCATTCCGCACTTCGGCCCGTTTGGGGAAAAGCGCGGAAGCGTCTTTTACGCCTCGTGCGATATCAGGCCTTTTTCCATTGCCTTAACCACGGCCTCGGTCCTGTTGTTGACCGCCAGCTTCTGGAAGATGCTGTTGAGATGGTTTTTGACGGTCTTGACGCTGCAGCCGAGCTCCGAGGCTATTTCCTTATTGGATTTGCCCTTGCCGAGCAGAGACATCACCTTGATCTCCGTCGCGGTCAGGGAATCCGGGGCGGTTTCATAGCCGGGCTGGCCCATCTGTCTTAAACCCTGGATAAGCTTGCCCATGAGGGGCTGGGGGATCATAACGCCGTCGGTGGTAAAAGTCTTGAGCGCGTGGACCAGCTCGGAGGCGGGAAGCATCTTCGAGAGGTACCCGTTGGCGCCGGCCTGTATGGCCTCCGTCACGTGCGCCTCATCCTCATAACTTGAGAGGACGATCACGTTGGTCTGGGGACATTCTTTCCTGATGATGCGCGTGGCCGAAATGCCGTCCAGCTGCGGGAGTTTTATATCCATCAGTATCACGTCGGGCCGGAGCTTTTTTGCCATCGCCACTACTTCGGGCCCGTTCGAGGCTTCACCCACAACGCTTATGCCCTTTTCGTCCTCCAGCAGGTCTTTGATCCCTTCCCTAAAAAGGGTCTGGTCGTCCGCGATCAGAACCGTAACTGCTTTTTTAGCGATGGCCATGTTATGAAACTCCTTTATTTTATACTCGCCCGTTTCTTAACAGGCATTATAGCAAAAATCCGCGTTATATCCCGCCATTTATTGCGCGGCGGCCGGAGGGGGCTCCTTGGCGAACGGGATGGTGAATCTGAAAGAGGACCCCTTTCCCACGCCCTCGGATTCCACCCATATTTTACCTTCGTGATTCTGTATTATCTCTTTAGAAATTGAGAGGCCGAGGCCCAGGCGCCCATGAGAAGACTTGCCTCCGGCCGGTTGGTAAAAACTCTGAAAAAGCTTGGTCAGCTCGGCCGGATCTATGCCCTCGCCGGTATCCTTGACGGAAACGCATACAGCCTCCTCCATGCGCCCGACGGAAACCGTCACCTTGCCGCCGCGGGAGGTGTGGCGGATGGCGTTTTCCAGCAGGTTCATGAGCACCTGGCTTATCCTGCGTTTGTCGGCGCAGACCATCTGAAGACCCTCTTTCTCGATGCTGGTCTCGACCCCTACTGATTTCTGCTGGGCCCTGTCCCTCGTCCCCACAACGATCTCCTCCACCATTTTGTCCATCTCGAAATAATTTTTTTCCATGCGCAGCTTGCCCTGCTCGATAGACGCCCAATCCACAAGGTCGCCGATTAGACGCGATATCTGGGAGATGCTGGTGTTGATGAAGACCATCTTCTTCCCCTGGTCTTCGTTCGGAGTGATCGTGGCTGCAAGCATTTCAAAACTTATCTGGAGCGTCATCAGAGAATTGGACAGGTCGTGAGAGGCCATGGACATGAATTTTGACTTCATGCCGTTCAGCCGGTCCAGCTCGTCGTTCTTCTGCTTGAGCATGTCTATTAGACGTTTATTCTCCTGCTCCAGGAAAAGCTTTTCCTCGGCTTTCTTGATGGCGCGGCGGAGATAATTGAAATCCACAGGTTTTATAAGAAAATCGTAGACCGATTCCTGTATGGCCTTGACCGCGGTGTCCAGGGAAGCGTGGGCGGTCATCATAAGGATCTGGCTGTCGGTGTTGAGCTTGCGGATATCCTTGATGACCTCTATACCGGTCTTATCGGTGAGATTGAAGTCCATCAGAATAACGTGGTAAAAATCGGAAACCACCAGGCGCATGGCTTCGGCGCCGCTGCCGGCCTCGAATACCTTATAGCCTTCCATTTCCAGCAGGTCGCGCAGGGTCTCGCGCAGGTGGGCGTCATCGTCGACTATCAGGATCTTGCTTTCCATATTTCAGGAGAACCGCTTCGCTGCTTCACTATCTCTCTATCCATTGTCACTTATTCGGGGCGCCGGTTACAAGCGGGATGAAGAGCCGGAAGCAGGTGCCCTTGCCCACCACGCTCACGACTTCAACCCTGCCTTTATGCCGGTCCACTATCTTTTTGACCACGGCCAGACCGAGACCGGTGCCGCGGGCTTTGGTGGTGAAGAACGGCGCGAAGATCTTTTCCAGGGTCTCCTTGGGGATGCCCGGACCGGCGTCCTCTACGTCGATGCGGACCATCTCCCCCGCCATTTCGGTGCGTATGAACATTTTGCCGGGCCCGGGCATGACCTCGATACCGTTCTTGATAAGGTTCCGCAGGGCCTGCGACATCTCGTCGGAGTCGATAGTGACCGAAGGGTTCTCCGGAGCCAGCTGCCTGACCGCCTCGATATGCGGCGGGAAAGGGAAGGACATCAGCAGGTCTTCGATATAGGCGTTCAGATGCGTGAGCTTGGGGTTGAGTTCGCGCGTGCGGGCGAAGCCCAGGATCTCGTCTATAATGCCGTTGGCCTGGCGTATTTCGGATTCTATGATGGAGATGTGCTTGGCTATCTTTGGTTCCACCGGGATGGAGGACGCCGCGGCCGCGGAATTCGCCTTGCTCTTGATATAGTAGATGGAATTATTGATGACCGCCAGCGGATTCCTTATCTCGTGGCCTACGACGGAAGCCATCTGCCCGATGGCGGCCAGCCGCTCCTTTTTGATAAGTTCGTCCTGCGCGGATCTCAGTTCCCTGGTGCGGGCTTCGACCCTGTTCTCCAGGCTGCGGTTCAGGCGCTCCTGCTCCTCTTTGGCGGTCATAAGCTCCACCGTTTTGATCTTCAGGGATTCGCTCATCTGCATGAAAGTCTGGGCCAGCTCGCCTATCTCGTCGTTGGGCATACGCAGGTCCGGCAGGTAGTCGAAGTCCCCCTGGCCGAGCTTGATGGCCGCTTCACGCAGTGACTGGATAGGCTGGGTTATGACCAGAGAGACCGCATAACCCAGGAAAAGCACGAAGACCGTCACCAGAAGCATCATGCGCCAGGTGCGGTTCAGCATCTCGTCGGAAGCCTTGTACGCTTCGGAAACGGAACGCTGGATGTACACCACCCAGCCCAGATCGGAAACCTCGGAAAAGGCCCCGAGCACCCTCTCCCCGGTATCCAGAGATATCTCGCCGCCCCCGGTCTTTGCGTCGTTCTGCAGAAGGATCTTGAGGACCTCGTCCGTCAGCTTGGCGTCCGGTTTGTATATCTCCTTAAGGTTCGAATGCGCTATCAGGAAACCGTTGGAGTCGATGACCGCGGCCTGGGTATGAGATTCCGGAAAACCGATCTTCAGAAGGCTGGAAAGGCCGGTCAGGCTCATTTTCGCCAGCAGGACGCCCACGGTCTGATTGTTCACCGGGTTTACGATCTGAACGCCGATGGAAATGGCCGGATAAGAGCCCATGTACTTCTCAAGGCCGCCGATGAACTCGCCGGTCTTTATGACCTTGTTGAACAGCGCATCGCTCGAAAAATCCCTCAATTTATTATCGCTCCCGAAGCGGCATACGCGCACGGTTTCGGCGCCGGCGGCGTTCATCACTGAAAGCTCCAGGAACGGGGCATGAAGCTGCATTATGTGATTGAGTAAGGACTGCTGTTTGGCCGCGTCCATGGAGGCCAGGTCCTGAAGATGGGCGGCGTCGAACAGAACATTGCGGAAATTGATAACATAGCTCATCACGGTATCAGAGAAGCCCACCGCCAGAGCTTCCTGGTCGCGGGTAATAGCCCTGTTCAAAGTCGCCTGTCCAAGGTTGACCAGGTAATAGCCGACTATACCGAGCGGCACGAGCGAAACCACAAGGAAGACAAAGAGGAATTTGTAGAAGAGACGGCCGCGTTTTTTGGGAGCTTCTGTCATAAAGGGTGTAAAACGTAAAGAGTAAAGCGTAAAGAGCGAAGCGTGAAGAGTAAAGCGCAAAACAAAGCGCCACGCGGGTCCGTAAACAGCAAGACGACACAGCCCCGCGTCAATATTATCGCACACGGCTGTTGCCGAAATATTACGCGGTACCCGTGTAAAGGGTAAAATGTAAAAGAGTAACTGGCCTAAAAATCAGTTTCAATCCCACCCTTCACGTTTTACACTTTACTCTTCACTTCTTTAATACGAGTTTATTTCGCCGCGCAGCCGGCGCCCGTGGACCCCTGAGCCGTCACTTTTTCAAAACCAGGCACTTTGGTCAGTTCGGCCATCCCCACCATGAAAAGCCGGCCCTCCCACAGGAAGGAGGGCGAGGTGGAGATGCCCAGCAGGTTCGTCCGCTCAAAATCTTCGGCCAGCAGCGCCTTCCCCTCCTCGAACGCGGCGGAGATCGCCTTGGGGTCCAGACCCACCTTTTCGGCGGCATCCTCCCATCGGGTGGAGGTCACGTCCATGTTCCTTTCAAGAAGGTAGTCGTTCAGTTTAGCGGGGAATTTTTTGGCTATGACCAGCTGCCGGACATTCTCCTCCCACTCGGGAGTTCCGTGCAGGCTTTTGAAAGTATATTTTCCGTCCTCGCCTTTGACCGAATCGCCTATGTAATGGAACTCGATCTTAACGTTCTTCGGCAGCAGTTTCTTATTCACCGCGTCTATAAGCCCGTTCTCCGCGGTCACCCCGTAGGGACATTGCGACATGACATAGACCTTCAGCACGCCCGGCTCCCGCGGAGCGCCGGCGTAAAGGCCCTTCCCGGACTTATCAAAGTAGAAGAGGCTGCCGTCGCGTTCCACGAAGATGCCGGCCTTGACCTCTTCGGCCAGCGCGGCCCGGACTTCCTTGGTCCCCTCGAGAATATAAGCGGGAAGGAAATCCAGGCTGGGAAATTCCTTCACGCGTTCCGGAGAGTCGAATTCCAGTATCTCCGGTTTTATACCGGGAAACTTGCTCGCGAACACCCCCAAAAGCGGGTCGCTTTTTTCCACCCCGGAACTGATCACTATCCGGAACCTGGGAGGATGGGACATGGCTACCGGAGCGGCCGCGGACGCTTTCGGGATGGCGACGCGTTTCGCCGCCGGCAGGGCGGAGTTCACGGCCGAGAAAAGGGCCAGAAGCTTGGGGCCGCCGTCGTAAGGGGCGCCGTTTATCAGGAGCCCTGCGGAGGTGACGCCGGCCTTTTTAACGCGGTCATACAGTTTATTCAGCACCGCTTCGCCGTTCTTCGCGGCTTTATCGTCGAGTTCCTTCGGAGAGATGCCGCAGAAAGCGGCGGCGTCGCGCCAGCCTTCCGCCCAGGGGGTCAGCGAGCGGGCGTGCATATAGAGCGGGAGTTTGTCGCCGTAATATTGTCCGATCACGGCAAGGCGCAGCGATTCGGCGAGCTCGGAGGGGCCGCGTTTCGCCTCCAGTTCTCCTTTTTCGTTCCTGGTGAGCAGGGGATAAACGCTGAGGTCGATTCCGGGCAGCCTTTTACGCACGGCGTCGGACAGGAAGAACCACTGCCACCCGGCTCCGTCCATGCTCTCAAAAAAAACCTCAAGCTTGACACGTTCCGCCGCGGCGCCGGCCGCGGAAGAGGGAACGGGGAGAACAGCGGCGGACGCGAGGACCGGGAAAAGAACCGCCAGGACCAGGGTGTTTTTTACCTTTTTCATATTTTATCCTCCGTTACCGTTCCTATCTGGCCTGCCTTCCCTTTCTGGAAAGCAGTTGGCGAATACGGAGACAAAGCTCCTTGATGTCGAAAGGTTTGGTCAGATACTCGTCGGCGCCCAGGGAAAAACCCTGGGTTTTTTCTTCGGCCGAAAGGAACCTGCCGGTCATCATGATGAGGATGAAATCCCTGGAATGACGGCGCAGTTCCTGACAGATCTGGAAACCGCTTGAATCCGGCAGTTGTATATCCATTATTACCACGTCCGGATTGTGTTTTTTGGCCGAGTCGATGCCTGCCTTGGCGTTCGCGGCTTCAAGGCAGGCGAAGCCCTCCAGGTCCAGGACCTCCGCCAGGCTTTCCCTGAGGTGGGCGTCATCGTCAATTACAAGAATTTTCTGAGCCGGCATAATAAAATCCTCCTCTCTGTCGCACCCCGCGCTTAATTCATGAACCGGAACTTCCTGTTCCTGCGACTACTTTACGTTCGGCACCAATTTATATCCCACGCAGGGCACGGTGTGCACATATCTGGCGGCCTTGCCCATCTTGGACCGGAGGCGGCGGACATGGACGTCCACGGTGCGCGGGGAACCGAAATAGTTATAGCCCCAGACCCGTTCGATCAGGTACGGTCTGGAAAGCACGCGATTAGGGGAGCTGAGGAACACATAAAGCAGATCGAATTCCTTAGCCGTCACCGTTATCTCTCTGGCGAGGATCTTGACGGTATAGCTGGAGAGGTTGATCTCGATCTCGTTGAGCTTGATGACCTCGTCCGGCTGCGCGCTGGCCGTGCGGCGGACCACGGCCCTTATGCGCGCCGTGCTTTCATGCAGGTCCTGGCTGTAACTCAGGCATTCGTCGGCTCCCAGCTGGAAAAAAGCCAGTTTATAGCTTATCCGCGGCGCCTGGTGAGTATTGTGGCCGCCGTGCGGGCCATGGCCGTGCGGCAGCAGGCTTTCCAGGGTGAGGCCGGCCGGCATATGGTCAAGATAGGTGTCAGGCGATTCCAGTATCGCTATCACCGGGATATTCTTGTTCTTGGCGCGGAGATTCTTGAGGAAGGTCAGGCCGTCTTCGTCGGCGAGATTCTGTCCGATGATGACGAGATCGAAAGATTTTTCGGACAGCATCCCCATGACTTCGCGCGACCTGTGGGTGGTCATGACCGAATAGCCCTGCCTGTTCAGCATCTCCAGAATAAGAGAGGCGCGGGAGAAATCCTTTGCGGCGAAAATGACGTTTATTTTCACATTGGCTCCTAAATTACGGATGGCACGGATCGTTTATTCGTTACTCGTGGTCCTCGACCACCTCTTCAAACTCGAACACCACGCCCCTCATACCCAGAACGCCCGTAAGCATATTGTACAGGAAAGCCAGCAGGACCAGAAGGGATGAGACGATGATCGCGTACAGAAGAGCGAAGATGCCTATCGACATCAGTTTGGCCCCTAAATTCATCGGTTCTATCTGCGGATTGGGCACGAACACATACGTTACCATGGCGCCAAGCACGCCCACGACGAACACCACCAGCGGCACCGAAGAGGTGACCAGCGACGCCATGCTGACATTTTTGATCTCAAGTTTCATAAAATCCTCCATTAGAACACCAACACGCCCGAAGAGAGAGCGGTCGTGCTTAGATTATTTTAGCAATTATTTAGCCCGAAATAGCACAAGTCAGGGAGACTGGAAGGCGGAAGTCGGGGGTCGGGAAGTCAAGAGTCGGGAAGTCAAGGTGTCTGGCCGTCTGGCTTTCCAGCCTGCCAGCATTCCAGCATGCACCTGCTTCGGTCAGATAGTTATGCCCGGTTTCGGATACAGCATTATCAGGGTCCGGCTCATCTCGGAGGTCTCTCCGACGTGCAGGACTTTGACGCTGAGGTTCTGGTTGCGGAAAACGGTTTCGCCCTCCACGGAGCGGTTAGGTGATTCGAAAGCCTGACCCACGAGCCGTAGAAGGTTCTGCTGCTGACTGTCGACCACGTCCAGCAGATGTATGTTCTTGGCCTCCGCGCCTCCCGCCAGTTCGAAATTCGCGTAGAGGATGTTATTGTTCTCGTCCACCACGATAACGTACTGGCTGCCCGGAACGATGGTGCTCAGCAGGGACCGCCACCATTTCTGTTCTTCGTCCTTATATTTGCGGTCCCGGTTGAGAATGCCCTCTATTTCCAGTTTCATCTTCCCCAGCAGCCGCGAGATGGCGCCGACCAGGCCGCCGATCTCGTCGTTCCTGGAAGGAAAGCGGAGGTCGAAACTCTTGAGCGAGATATTATCCACGCTGTCCTGCAGCGTCTCCATGGGGGAGACGATGTAATGATGAAGAAAGAAGTAAAGCGGCAGACCCAGCAGGAACAGTACGCCTATGGCCCCGAAAACGTACTTGCGCATGGCCGAACCGATCAGAACGTCGGCCGGCGCCTTGGACACCAGCACGTCCACGATACCGATGATCTCGCTGCGAACGGTAAAAGGGATGGCGATCTCGTAAAACGATTCTTTCGGGACCTGCCGCACCTTCGTTTCCTTCGAGAGATAAGCCTGGCCGATGGCGTCGGTCGGGGGCGGGATGTCCTTCTGGAACTCGTCCCAGGGCTTGCCGATAAAGCGGGCTTCCCTGTGCCAGCGAACCATGCCAGCGCGGCTGAGGTAGAGGATCGAGACGATGCGCTCGTCGCTCTTCATGGACTGCATGATGTCGTACTCCCCGAAGGTGATGACCCTGGGGCTGTTAAGCAGGCCCTCGCGAAGCGTAGGAGCGTATACTTTTACTTTTTCAATGATGTCCGCTTTCAGTTTTTCATCGAAGGTCCATTTGAAAAGATTGTAATAGAATACCCCGCCCAGGCACATTACGTAAATGCCTATGCCGACGAACCACAGGAGCCATCTGACGGTAAGCCGCATAATTTTATCTCAGGCCCCCTCCGCACCCCGCGGGCCCCTGGCGCCGCTCCTTCCTCACTGTGAATCGCCGAGAAGCTTGTCTATGCGCTTCAGGCCGGATTCCACGTCCGCGTTGCCGGGATCCAGTTGTTTGGCGATGTTCCACTCGTCCCGGGCTTTCTCAAAGTTCGAGTTCTGATAAAATTTCAGGCCCTCCAGATAGTGCTGCTGCGCGGTCCGGCGGTTCTCTTCGGTGGTCGCTTTCGGCATGATCGGCCCCTCGCCGGCCGCTCTCATCCTGGCGGCCTCTTCCTCCGCTCTTCTGCGTTCCTCTTCCTCCCTCTTCAGGCGTTCGCTTTCTTCCCTGGCGCGCCTGGCGGCGTCTTCGGCGCGCCGGCGCTTGTCTTCGGCCTCACGACGCATCTGTTCTCTGGCGCGTGAGATCAGTTTGTCCAGGTAGGAAAGGTTCTCGGTATAAGGCTTGGCCCCGTTCCATTCCCCGATGGCTTCGGTATATTTTCTTTGCCCGTACAGTTTTCTGCCGCGGACGACATAGCCCTGCTCCAGCTCCCGCCTGACCTCGGCCAGCAGTTTGACGGCCTTGGAATCCCCGGGCTGCACGGCCAGCACGCCGATCAATCCCGAGTAAGCTTCCTTCAGCCTGCC